>JAESGP010000047.1_pt1 | contig 153983 bp, 129 predicted proteins | sample 9269741 | NCBI WGS metagenome assembly JAESGP01 (sample SAMN15720684, study PRJNA650882) | algae metagenome | isolation source: Desmonostoc vinosum HA7617-LM4 and co-occurring heterotrophs from cave wall | place: USA: Waikapalae cave, Hawaii | collected 2011-05-27 | reverse complement strand
GTGCTAGGTACGCGCAGGGGAACAGTAATAGTCCTGACCATCCTACGAATACAAAGCGATCGCGCTTTAACCAGTCATCTACTACGTCAAACCACCCTCTGCTACTTGGGGCGCGTCCAACTGCGATTGTCATTAGAGAAATCTCCAAAGGTTTATAAGTACAGGTTTTATCTGTATTATAGATAGCGATTTTTTAGCCATCCATAAGCAGAAAAACAACCGGATTATTAATCCAGTTTACAATTTTTTACTTTCTCTAATCATATTAAGTCAAAATCGTTAATTTTTCTAGGGGTATTTGTGATAAAACTTAACTTTTACTACTTATGGCAGATGAGAATACCAGTCAGTCAGCAGGAGTTACTCAGTGCCACGTCCTTGTTGACTCATTTCCCTGAAACCCACCAGCGGACGCTAAAATGAGTTCTACAGTTAAATTTGATTAATGTTAAATGTTTACCATTGACCTAAGCATCAAAAACACTGCTTTCCCTATTTCAGTACAACGTAAGTCAACTGAGGATGCGGAAGCTGTCTATCAGCTACTTTTGGCAGCGATGCGTTCTGGAAATCCTGAAATCGTGGAATTAAAGTGCGAGGGCAAGACAGAGAAAAAAATTGCTGTCCGCGCTAGTGAAATTTCTGGAATTCAGATTATTCAAAAAGATGGCGTAACCACTAGTAGTGGTAGACCACCTGGCTTTTTTGCTGTAGCTGCTGAGTGAGCAAGGTTTACAAATGGCGGAAGTGGGCATTGAGGTAAAAAATTTAAACTTCAGCTGGCCTAATGGTGAGATAGCGATCAAATCTTGCTCTTTAGAAGTGCCTAAAGGTGAGTTTTGGATGCTCTTAGGTACGAATGGCAGTGGCAAATCAACACTACTGAGACTGTTAGCAGGATTGTTAGTTCCCCAATCTGGAGAGATTCGGGTTTTACATCCTATTGGCTTTGTTTTTCAAAATCCAGATCACCAATTGGTGATGCCAACTGTTGGCGCTGATGTAGCTTTTGGATTGGTGGAAGAAAAACTACCACCTGCTGTGGTGAGAGCAAGAGTTGAGGAAGCACTGGGAGCAGTGAATTTGCTTGCCCTGCAAAAACGCCCTATTTATGCGCTTTCTGGAGGACAAAAACAAAGAGTTGCGATCGCTGGTGCGATCGCGCGTCGCTGTGAAGTCTTACTATTAGATGAACCCACTGCTTTACTAGATCCTGATAGTCAACTAGATTTGGTAGCTGGTGTCCGCCGTCTCGTTAAAAGTCGTGGGATCACAGCCCTATGGGTGACGCATCGATTAGATGAGTTGAATTACTGTGACGGTGCTTTTTTGCTAGAAAAGAGTACTTTAGTTGATTGGGGTGAAGCTCAACGCCTTAAGCAACGGATGATGGAGGTGGATGATGAAGTCTCTTAAGGTAATCACCAAACCTGACTCTTGAATTGTCTACTCACGAAAAATTGATTTTGATCAAAAGCAATGCGTCCTTTCCATCAAGACGTGTTGCTTTTTTATGCCGAGGGCTTTTGTGTCTATTCAGTTCAATTGGCCACCCTCGACAGACAACGCTGCTCCAGCGGAACTCGCTGAAGCTATAAGCATTTAGAACAGAAAACGGGAATGTGCGACTTGTTTCTAGGTAAACAAATAGCCTATGGTCATCCATCGCAGTCTAAACAAAAGTGTGATTGAGACCTCTGTCTTGGGGTAAGTTTTGTCAGCATATGGGAATTTTTTGTTCTTTGTAACATAGTGTTACAGAGAATGCATCAATTACTATAAAACTTATGAATGAATTTTGTTAACTCTAGAAAATTTGTGATTGAAAACCATGCCCCCCTCTTCATCTCAAGCCGTTTTACTGGTAGACGGCTACAATATAATAGGCGCTTGGCCTTGCCTCAAGAAAACCCGTGATAGCGCTGGGCTTGAGGCGGCACGTTGGGAACTTGTAGAAGCAATGACGGGTTACAGTGCGTTTCAAGGTTATGTAACTCAAGTGGTCTTTGATGCTCAGTATCAAAACGGTTCTAGCAATAAAGAGATTATTAATGAACTACTAACAGTTCATTACACTGATTATGGACAGACAGCAGATACTTATATTGAAAAAGCCTGTGCAGCTTTACGCCAGCAGGTAGCCCTGTCATTAATTTCTCGCGTGATTGTTGCGACATCAGACCGGGCACAGCAGCTAATGGTGCAAGGGTATGGGGCTGAATGGCTTTCGGCTCAACAGTTGTGTGGCGAAGTGGAAGCTACAGTTTGTCGGATGCGCCACAAGTATCAAACACGGAAACAATCTAAAAGTCGATTTTTAGCTAGTGCTATTGACGCTAAGGCACGACAGCGTTTAGCAGAACTACGAATGGGATTACAGTAAATGCTAGCTTTTAAAAGCTCAGTAGGAGTTAAACAGAGGGGTCTGGCTGCAAAAATTCTAGAGTTTGGCATCTGTGGAAAAAAGATTTGCGAAAGTACTTGCCATATTGCATTGGTTGGGGTTAATATTATAAATTGTGAGCGTTCCTCAGTAGCTCAGCGGTAGAGCGATCGACTGTTAATCGATTGGTCACTGGTTCGAATCCAGTCTGGGGAGTTAAGTGAAAAATCAAAGATAAAATTAAGTCATCTCAAGCTTTATTCTTCAGAATTTAGCTAAATATGACCATTAATCTATCTTTAATATTTCTTAATGATACAGATAATGTGTGTTATGGGCGATCGCTTTTATGGGTTCGCTGTTACCTGGTACATTGGCATTGATGCAGCGAAATCATCAACTAGCGTTGCAAGTCAGACAGTTACTCTGATTGGATAACAGGTATTTGTCCTGTTCATGGGAGGGCTACAATGAATAAATTTTTGCACAATATAATATCCAGTTTGCCTGTAACAATTATGCTACTGATGACAGATGCATCATTAACTACATCAGTTAGTGCTAACGAATTACAAAGAACAGTTGATAGTTCAATTAACCCAAGAGAGCCAAACTTTTTTAGTCAGGGTAGAGAACAACTAGAGAGAGAAATTCAACTTCTGCTGCGAAGAAGTCGTCATTCTTCAGATAAACCTTTAAAAATTAGCCCTAAGCAGCAGATACAAGAGCAGCTATCGCCACTAGAAAATCCTTCTAAGTTGCAGGAATTGCCAAATCCGAATCAATCAATTGATCAATGACAAATAGTAAAGACGCGTCAAAATGATTAGTGACTCGTCATTGTACACGCGAATTAGCAAACTTCTTGCATAAATATTTTTTGTCGGGCTACGCCCCGCTTCTCTACGAGACGCTTCGCGAACGCTAACACGCAGAGGCGCAGCGAAAAGTTCTGTTCGCGTAGCGTCTCCGTCAGGAGAAGGAGGGTTTCACTCCGTAGGAAACTTTTCAAGACAGAGGCGCAGAGAAGAGAACGCAAAGAAGGACTTTTGCAAGAGGTCTAGTAATTAAAGCGATCGCAAAGCGCTAAAAAGCTGTTTAATGATTTTTGATTGTGATCGTACTACTCAAAGTGATCTACTATAATTCTGGTCGCAATCAAAACACCCCGCCGCGATGACAGTTGCATCAACAAATGATCGCTTTCAACCCATAAACCTTTTTGACTACGAACAGTTAGCAAAAAAGCATCTGTCTTTAATGGCGCTTGATTATTACAGCAGTGGTGCTTGGGACGAAATTACCTTGCGAGATAATCGTGCGGCCTTTGAACGAGTCAAGTTACGGCCTCGGATGCTCATTGATGTGAGCGATCGCAACCTCAATACCTCCATTTTAGGACAATCTCTGCAACTACCTTTACTAATTGCACCGATGGCTTTTCAATGTCTGGCTCATCCAGATGGAGAAGTTGCTACAGCATTGGCGGCGGCATCAGCTGGTGTAGGCATGGTTTTGAGTACAATGGCAACCAAAAGTATCGAAGAAGTAGCGGTTGCATGTCACGACTATTCAAATTCTCTGCGCTGGTTCCAACTTTACATCCACAAAGACCGAGGATTAACTAGTGCTTTGGTAGAAAGAGCCTATGCAGCAGGTTATAAAGCACTTTGTCTGACTGTTGATGCTCCTGTTTTGGGACAACGAGAACGAGATAAACGTAATGAGTTTGTCTTGCCACCAGATTTACATCTTGCTAATCTCACTAGCATATCAGGATTAGAAATATACCACCAAAAAGGTGAGTCTGGATTGTTTACCTATTTTGCAGAGCAACTAAACCCAGCAGTAACTTGGCATGACTTAGAGTGGTTACAGTCTTTATCTCCATTACCTTTGGTACTTAAAGGAATTCTGCGCGGGGATGATGCTGTGCGTGCTGTAGATTATGGAGCCAAAGCGATCATAGTTTCTAATCATGGTGGTAGACAACTTGATGGTGCGATCGCTTCTTTAGATGCCCTAAGTGAAATCATAACAGCCGTTGATGGTAGGGTAGAAGTCCTCTTAGATGGTGGTATTCGTCGTGGTACAGACATTCTCAAAGCTTTAGCATTAGGAGCAAAAGCAGTACTAATCGGGCGTCCTATTCTGTGGGGACTCGCAGTTGCAGGAAAAACAGGTGTTTCCCACATTATTTCAATTTTAAAAACTGAGCTAAGCGTAGCAATGGCACTCAGCGGCTATGCCAAGGTACAAGATATTGACTTAAGTTTAGTGTCGCAAAATCATTTAGATATAGTATAATAGGAAAGTTGGGTATCAGGGCGGGTGGCGAAACTGGTAGACGCACCACACTCAAAATGTGGCGACCTTGCGGTCATAGGAGTTCGATTCTCCTCCTGCCCACTAAAAAAACTGATATCTATAAGCCTATCAGAATAACTACTAAGTACAAGAGAGGGTGCAGAATATGCGTTTGAAAAGATGGGAATCACCCCGTAAAGAGGGTAGAAATGATAAAGGTAGAGGCGGTTCTGCTAGAAAACGACAACTCAAAAAACAAAGACAAATGCTACGTCGAAAACTGAAGGAAAGTAACAAATCATACATTGATATTAATAATCAACAGGGGGAAGAAAAAGTTTTCTTCCCCCTGTTTTATGGGGATTGCTCTTGTTGAAAAAAATAAAAATCGCGTATTACACAATACAGAAACTAGTTTAAATGTGTAGTAAACAATATCAAATATAAAAAAAAATTATTGTCTTAACTTACAAAAAATAGTAAGTTAAATCTAATTTGTTTAACTAATGATTACCTGTCAAAATCAACGCTAATTTAAACTAAACTTATCAAGTAAGTATTTACGTACTACAATCTACTGCTTGACTAGACAAAGGTCATATTGTACTGTATGCCTATTTATTAGTAGCATAAATAACACTATAAAAAATGGATGTTTGTAGTACTTAATAGTAGTTTGTAGCAATTGTAATGTTTACATGAACCAATTGAAAATTAATTATGAAGTAAGCATGAATTTTATTAATGAGCGTCTGAAATGTCTTGGTTAAACCAGTAAAGTAAGATACAGTAACAAATAATTCTAGTATTACCGGGAAAGCCAAAGATATACTGAGAAGACTGCTGTATCTCCATGTGTTAACTTCTGACAATGACACAAGTATAAGAAGTCGGGAACCATCCCAACTGACTCTTTGAATATTTGCAATAGTCTAAGTAATCTGTGGATTCTTTTCTTGGACACAAGGAGTGATTTATGGTGGGAAGAGTGTTTCTACCTACTCAAAAAGTGCTTGATTTTCCTATTACTGCCTTACGCTTTGACGAACAGATACAAACAATACTGAAGTGGGCGAATACCCATGAAAGTAAAACTGTGTGTGTAGCCAATGTACACATGCTTATGGAAGCTCATAGGAATCCGGATTTTGCCAATGTATTACGAAATGCAGATTTGGTTACTCCTGATGGGATGCCTCTTGTGTGGATGATGCGAAAAATGGGGGCGCGTTACCAAGACCGTGTCGCTGGAATGGATATTTTCCTTGTTTTGTGTCAGCTAGCTCAAACACAAAATCTCAGTGTTTTTTTTGTAGGTTCTCAAACAGAAATTCTTTCTAGAATGAGAAAAAGGTTAGAGAAAGAATTTCCTCAAATGAAAATTGCAGCAATGGAACCTCTACCCTTTCGACCTATAACAGAAATAGAAGATGAAGCTTTGACTGAAAAGATTAATTCCAGTGGTGCTGGTATCGTGTTAGTATCCTTGGGATGTCCAAAACAAGAAAATTGGATGGCTCAGCATCAAGGTAAGATCCAAGCTGTAATGATTGGAGTAGGCGGAGTTTTTCCAGTTTACGCAGGAATCCAAAAGAGGGCACCCCGTATAGTTCGAGATTTAGGGTTTGAATGGCTATATCGCTGGCTTCAAGAGCCACGTAGGCTCTGGCATCGGTATGTAACAACCATTCCCCCCTTCATTTTGCTAGCTCTCAAACAACTATTGATGTCTAGCTATTTTGGCAACTTTTTTCAAATTCGAGAAAGAAGCTTGCGATCGAAAGTCGAATAACCAAACTGACTGAAAATTTACCTTCCATTCATTGCTCAAAAACTCAGTATTGCATACCTTATGCAGTATAATCTAGCGTAGCTTTGCAATAAGACTTCCATCTTCCAGCAAATATCCTAATAATCAAGATTAAGTAGCACCAAAAAATTGAATACTAACCACATAAGTCAGATGACTAAATAGAAGCTTCAGATTGTCCTTGCATCTCAGTCTTGAAAAAAGACTGTGAACAAATTCTTGATGTTTTTGCATCAGTTTTCAGTAAAACCAAAAGCTAGTGAAGTGATATGACACTACTATTGCCGAGAAGCTACCAAGCTATAAACGTCTTTTAGATTAGATGCGATAACTGTTAGCTTTGTGGACTTCACGGAACTAAATTATGGGTAAACCAATCAATAACAGCAAAAATTCATTGACAAGCCGAATAACACCCAGAGTGGTGTATCGACCTGAAAGTCGAATGAGACACCCATTTCAACTATTCAAAGAAATGTGGCAAGACTTGTTAGCATCACGAGAGTTAGCTTTGCGTCTTTTGATACGGGATATTAGGGCTAAATACCGTCAGTCACTATTGGGAGTTTTCTGGGCATTTATACCTCCAGTCATTTTAGCTGCTGGTTTTACTCTTGCTAAAGGTAGTGGCATTGTCAATTTGGGTAATACAGAGTTGCCTTACCCTGCCTACGTCATGTTTAGCATGACTCTATGGCAAACATTTGTAGAATCACTAAATGGGCCTATCCAAGCAGTCACATCTGCAAAAGCAATGTTAGCAAGAATTAACTTTCCTCGTGAAGCAATAATTCTTGCCAAATTAGGCGAAGTATTTTTCAACTTTGGTATCAAACTAATTTTAATAATTGGCTTGTTTATCTGGTTTAAAATCCCAGTTACCTGGAGTGTAATCTTAGCACCAGTAGCATTAATTCATTTAATATTGCTAGGGACGTTTATTGGTTTGCTGTTAGCTCCTTTAGGAGGGTTGTTCCAGGATATTACACTGGGAATTACTCTGTTTACTGGACTTTGGTTGTTTATTACCCCAGTTGTCTATCCAGTTCCTGATAACGGAGTATTTGGCACAATTGTTAGATTCAATCCTGTTACACCTTTGTTGGTAACAACAAGAGAATTAGCAACAACAGGTGTGATATCAGATCCTCAAGGATTTTGGGTAGCGAGTCTATTAACGGTATTAGGATTGCTTCTAGCCTGGATTGTTTATCGCTTAGCAATGCCCTTTGTAATCGAGAGGATTAGTTCATAGTCATGATCAGTATTAATGAGCAAGATATTATAGCGATGCCGCAAAGTAATGAAAATGATATTATTCTTTCTGTTAATGGAGTTTCCAAAAAGTTTTGTCGGGACTTAAAGCGGTCTTTGTTATATGGTGTTCAAGATATTACCTCCGAGTTGTTAGGGTTGCGAGAAAAGAGCGATAAACTACGAGAAAAAGAATTTTGGGCGTTGAACAATGTTAGCTTCCAATTGCGGCGAGGTGAAGCGCTAGGTTTAGTAGGAAAAAATGGTAGTGGTAAATCAACGCTGTTACGAATTATCGCCGGATTAATTAAACCAGATGCTGGTTGTGTAGAAATTAATGGTCGAGTTGCACCATTAATTGCACTAGGAGCAGGATTTAATCCAATTTTGACAGGGAGGGAAAATATTTATGCAAACATGTCAATTTTGGGTTTATCTAAACGAGAAATTGATGAGCGATTTGATGAAGTTATAGAGTTTGCAGAAATTGGAGATGCCATTGATGCACCAGTGCAAACTTACAGTTCTGGAATGGCTGCAAGATTAGGGTTTGCCAGTGCAATACATACTGAACCTGATATATTACTGATTGATGAGGTATTGGCTGTAGGGGATATCAAGTTTAGAGCAAAGTGCTACTCTAAACTGCATGAATTACTTCAACAAGGTACTTCTTTCGTATTAGTTAGCCATCAACCTCACGCAATATTAACTGTATGTAACTCTGCAATTTACTTAATGAAAGGTCAGTTAATTGAGTCTGGAGATACATACTTAATCATGAATCAATATGAAGCGGATTTATTTAATAACAGTGGTAAAAAAGAATTAGGAAGAATATCTTTACCCAAAAAACCTAAAAATGAAAGTTTAGGTTTTGATATTGTTTCTATGTTTTTTAGAGATAGTGAGGGAAATACTATCCAATCTCCTGTAAGTGGTGAAATGACAAGTTTATGTATAGAGTATCAAGCTTACAAAGATAAGGAAATTAATGAAGTCTACGTTAGTTTTGTGATTGCAGAGTTAAACGGAGAAAGTGATATTATTCTACGTGTCAGCAGCTTTGATGATGGTGAAGCACTGAGTATATTTTCTGGAGAAAATCAACAAGAAGTCTTTGAATTACAGGTTCAAATGCCATATTTATGTCTGAAACCTGGCTCATACACCATGAAGTTTGTTATAAAAAAGGACTCACTTTACATACTCGATTTTGTTGAATCTTTTAGATTTACAGTAACAGCAAAGGGAGCGATGAGTAAATGTATGTTTTATCAGCCACGAGTATGGAAATCAGTTAGTAAGATAGCCGGACATTTAAGCGATTAGTGAATTAATACCGTATAAAAGCTACAGTGTTTAAGATTCAGTCAGAATGAGAAAACTTGTAACTTGTAAAATTCTGGTAGATGAACTGAGTTTCATAGTTTACTTTATAACTAGAGCTAAACAAAGATATGGAAAGTATAAAGTCATTTACAGATAATAGTTTATCTTTTTATCGGACTACACATTATTTTGAAAGATACGGCGAATTTTACACAGTAGACCAATTTCGAGAATATTGTGATTGGGCTAAGACTAATAATACCAAAGTATATATATTAGGGAATGGCTCGAACACTTTATTTACAGGAAAAAATGTAAAATCCTTAGTCTTAAAGAACAAGTTGATTAAACAAGTAAATGCTTTACCAAACAATACACTAGAAGTTTCTTCATCCGTTTTAGTGATAGATGTATTAAAGTATTGCTATGAAAATCAATTTGAATCTTTTTACTATCTCGCATCAGTACCAGCTACTATTGGTGGAGCGTTAGCAATGAACGCAGGTCGTGGTAAACAGTATCAACTTACTATATATGATTTTGTTGAAACTATTAATTTTTTCGATTTCGAAAGTAATTGTATAAAAACTGTTAGAAAAGAAGAAGTTATAAAAGGATATAGAGAAACAATATTTACTGGAATTAAATCAAGTCTGATATTGAGTGCTACTTTTAAATTTAATAATAAAAGCTTTAAAGAAAACCCTATAATCGAAAGGTGTAAGTGGTCAAAAAAGAATCAAGACAATTCATCTCCTAATTGTGGATCTGTATTTAAGAAAGCTGATTTTCATATATTAAATCGATTTAAAGGTTTTTCTTTTGGGAAAACTGCTTTTTCTTCCAAAACATATAATTGGATATTAAGCAATTCAAGCAGTAGTTTTCCTATAGTTATCTTGATATATTTTGTAAGAATATTACACTTTGTACAAAGGAAAGTAGCTTTACTGGAAGTAATTACTGTTGATTGATAGCTAAATTATGTAGTTTAGTATAGTTGCAAGGAGATAAAAATGAAAGTAGGAATTCTGACATTTCATCATACTACAAATTATGGTGCAACTCTTCAAGCATATGCGTTAATGAAAACTATTGAACGCCAAGGCTATGAGGTTGAAATTATTGATTATAGACCTCATTCTGCTATTCAGTACTATAGGAAGGATATTCAGAAGACTCTAGCGAATAAACGCCAATTGATCAGACCAAAAACCATAGTGTTTTTAGTTAACCTATTAATTAAGCGTTTAAAGATGGATAGTTTTTTAAATTCTCATATAAAATTAAGTCGATATAGAATCCACACAAATATTGAATTAAAAAATTCGGTTATAGATTATCATGTGATAGTAGCTGGTAGTGATCAAATTTGGTGTCTTGATTCATATCGTGGTTTTGACTCTTCATTTTTTCTTGATTTTGTTAATAGCAAAGTTTTTCGTAAAGTCAGCTATGCAGCCAGTGTAAACAACACGAATACTCTTGGCGATCGCCAAAAGGTAATCTGTGAATTAATTAGCGATTTTGATGCTATCTCTGTTCGAGATTCTCATAGTTTACGATTGATTGAAAACGAATGTGGCAGATTAGCAACGCAGGTACTCGATCCTACATTTCTATTTGATTTTAATGAAATTAAAGCAGTTCCTAAGTTGAAACAAAAGTTTCTCTTAGTTTATCATGATGGAGAAATGGAGCCTTATCAAGAATCTTTCATCAAGGCAATAGCCGAAATTGGTAAACTTACAATAATTTCTATTGGTACATTCAAGAAAATAGCAGATAAAAGCTTAATAGCTATTGGAGCTGAAGAATGGTTAGGTTACTTAAGTAAAGCATCATATGTTGTGACAAATACTTATCATGGAACTATATTTGCTATAAAATTTAAGAAACCTTTTAATGTGTTTGCTAACAAATATAAGACTAATAAAATAGGTGATTTACTAGAGAATCTAAATTTAATGAATAGACTCGTAGGAAAAGAGGAATCTAATTCTATTGGTGAAAATTTATTACAACTAGATTACTCTTTAGTTGATGAGAAGCTAGAAAAGGAGATTTTCAGATCAAGAGCTTATCTGTTTGATGCTCTTAAGGACGAAAACGTGCAATTGGAACAATAGGATTTTGAGCTATATATTTCAGATAATAATTCTAATTGAGTTGATACTTTGCTTGAATTCAGTCAAGGAAGTATTTTCTGTAAAATATACTAAACATAGTTCATACGTAGTCAATTTCCCAATATTGTTATTAATGTTTAACTAACAAACTGTATGCTTAAAAACTCATAGCCAGTCAAGCTCATCAACATAGGTTTTGTTAACAGAAGAGTTAAAGTGAATCAATTACTTGAAGAACAACTTGTAAGCGTGATTATACCAACTTACAATCGCGCACATTTAATAAGTGTTTCCTTAAACAGTGCAATTAACCAAACTTACAGAAACTTAGAAATTATTGTAGTTGATGATGCCTCTGTAGATAATACTGAAGAATCCGTAAAATCTATTGGCGATTCCAGGATTCGCTATATTCGTCATCAAATCAATTGTGGAGGCTCAGCTACTCGCAACACTGGCATAGAGGCAGCGACAGGAGAATACATAGCATTTTTAGATTCAGATGATATTTGGGCACCTGAAAAGATAGAGTTACAACTTGCTTCAATTCAGAAACATCCTCATCTAGAAAGAGTAGTCAGCTATACCCAAAGAGTTGTTTGTAGCACATGGATATCTAGCTATGGTGAGTTTTTACTTAATTCTGGAAACTTCCAAATAGTTCCGCTAGCAGGCAAATTGGAGAAAGAAACCATAGCAGAATATTTATTCTGCAACCGTGGACAGATTCAAACCAGTACTCTGATGATGCCGCGATCACTTTGTATAGAAACCCGTTTTCACCCAGGATTGAAAATGCATCAAGACTGGGATTTCTGTTTAAAACTTGAAGCTAATGGAGCAATTTTTACTTTTATCGAAAAACCTCTAACGATTTGGAATGCTGATCCACGAAATGATAGAATATCAAGAATAATTGATTATCAAACATCAGAAAGTTGGATTAGCGATTACCAACCTTTAATTTCACATAAAGCAATTATAGGTTTTAAGTTAATCAAGGTGCTTCCTTTATTAATCGAAAGCGGGGAAAGAAAATCATATGCACAAAAGCTGGCTCTGTACGCTTTAGCCTATAGATTAATATCCTTGAGGAGTTTTAAATATTTTACATATAAGATTTGGAAAATCAAGAGTATAAGACAAAGGTTAAAAATGATATGGAACAATTCATTGGGAAGGCTATTGAAAAAAACTTTTGAATTTTAGTTTTTTGGAGAACAACTGTGAAGTTAACTCTCTGTTAAATGTAATGTATGGTAGCTAACTTTCAAATTCAAACTTAGTTGGTTAAATTTTATGGACTTCAATGTGATAGTAGCATCACCAGTATGGAGCCTAAATGGTGTTAATATCTTCTCAGCCAATTTAGTTCGAGGACTTCGTGAACGTGGCATATCAGCGCATATTCTTTTAACCCAACCTGATAAATACGATCCTAAACCGATGCAGCTCCCATCAGATATTCCCATTGAGAAATTACCAGTGGAAGATAATGATGGCTATGTTGCTCGTTGGTTAGCGATGATCAACTATTTGGAGGAACGCACTCCCTGTATTTACATTCCCAACTATGACTTTGAGCATTCTTGTGTTAGTCCAAAACTTTCTAACCGCGTTGGGATAGTTGGAGTTGTTCATAGCGATGACTCTCAACATTATGAACATGTTAGTCGATTAGGAAAATACTGGGACGCGATCGCTGCTGTTAGCCATACTGTTGCAAAAGGCTCTGAATCAAGGATACATACAATTTCACAAAGAATAGTCACAATTCCAATAGGGGTAGCTATTCCTGATCATCCAACAAAGCGTTCTTTTGATGTCAATGCACCTTTAAAAATACTCTACGCTGGTGTATTTAAACAGTCTCAGAAACGCATTCTTGATCTACCAAAAATTATTACAGCATTATTAGATCTGAAGATTCCAGTTGAGTTGACTCTTGCTGGTGGCGGCCCAGATCAACAGCAGTTAATGGATGCATCCGAGCATTTAGTTAAGCAAGGTGTAATCCGATTTGTTGGAATTATACCTCATGAGAAAATTCCAGAACTTCTTCAGCAGCATGATGTATTTATTATGACTTCTGCTTTTGAGGGAATGCCTAATGCACTGCTTGAGGCAATGGGAAGTGCTTGTGTACCTGTTGTTACCGACATTAAAAGTGGCATACCTGAGCTTGTGCAAGATGGTTTTAATGGATACCTGCTTTCTGTTGGAGACATTCAAGGTTTTGCTAAATGTTTAGCAAAACTGCAACAAGATATTAACCTGCGACAGCAAATGGCATTAAATGCTTATAAGACAGTAGATCAAGGTACATACCGAATTCGAGATATGGTTGAGAGCTATCTTGAATTATTTCGCCGTGTATTACGTGATGCAGAATCTGGTGCTTACTGCCGTCCTCATGGAAGGATACTTCCACCCCCATCTTTACAGCCTATATGGAAACATTATCTACCCCCTGTTGTGCTTAAAGCCGCTAGATATGGGAAGCGTACTTTCCGCAAAGTTGCTCCGTTACAAAGCTAGAGAGACCTATAAATTGCTGTAATTTTAAGTAATAGTGTAATTTATTTGTTTTCTAACTTAGCAAAATAAGTATTTTATAAATGGCTCAAACTGCATTAGTACAAATAATAATATGAAAATTGCTTTTATTGTGAATCAATTTCCCACCCTATCTGAAACATTTATCTTAAATCAGATCACAGGTTTGATTGATCGAGGATATGAAGTTGATATTTATGCTGACCGATCAGGCGATATGTCTAAAATACATCCGGCAGTAGAAAAATACCATCTTCAGGCTCGTACTCGTTATATAGGAAAGCCAGATGATCGAATTATGCGATTGTTCCAGGTATTCAAATTGTTGCCTAATTTTTTACGAGATCCAATTTTATTATTAGAATCATTGAATTTTTTAAAATACGGAAAACAAGCTGCCTCACTAGCACTTTTATTTTATGCTGCTCAACTGTTGGATAAAAAACAAAGATATGATATTATCCACTGCCACTTTGGCCCTAATGGACTCAGAGCAATGCTCCTTAAGGAAATGGGTATTTTTGAAGGTAGGTTAATTACTAAATTTTATGGCTATGACATATCGGAATATATTAAACAATATGGAATTAATGTTTACGATAAATTATTTGCTACAGGAGAACTATGTTGTCCAATTAGTAACCATATGAAACTTGAGTTATTAAAGTTGGGTTGCGGTGAGGAACAGCTAGTTATACATAGAATAGGAGTTGATTGTAGTAAGTTTACATTTGCTCTACGCCAGCAACCAAAAGATGGCATAACTCGAATAATAACACTTGCTCGTTTGGTGGAAAAAAAAGGGGTAGAGTATGGTGTTCGAGCGATCGCTAATCTTGTAAAATCTGGGACAAAAATTGAATATAAAATTGTTGGTGATGGGCCATTGCGAGAAAATTTAGAACAATTAATTCAAGAACTAAATGTGCCTGGCAGTATTAAGCTCGTAGGATGGAAGCAACAGCAAGAAGTTGTAAAAATACTTAACGAATCTCATATATTACTAGCTCCAAGCGTCACAAGTCAGCAAGGCGATCAAGAAGGAACTCCTACTGTTTTAATGGAGGCGATCGCAATGGGTTTGCCAGTAGTCAGCACATACCATAGTGGAATTCCTGAAATAATTGAAGATGGTATTTCCGGTTTTCTAGTACCAGAGCGAGATGTGAATGCTTTAACGGAGAAATTAGGTTATTTAATTGCTCATTCAGAGATTTGGCCTGCTATGGGTTTAGCAGGTCGGAACTTTGCAGAAAAACACTATGACATTAACAAGTTGAATGATCAATTAGTTGAAATTTATTGCAGTTTATCTCATCCAAAAGCTGAAAATAAAACTGCTTTAACAGTCTCTTAATTAAAACTATCTGAATAATAAGCAAACAAAGTTTATTTTAAAGGTGCATTACAATGACAGTTTCAGACAATATGGAGACACTAGTTTACGCTCAACCTGTTGTTAGTGTTGTCATACCAACCTTTAATCGCGCACACTTATTACCAAAAGCGATCGCTAGCGTTCTCGCACAAACAATATCCAATTTTGAATTAGTTATTGTAGACGATGGTTCTACAGATAATACAGTTGAAGTTGTTAACGAATTTAGCGATATAAGAATTAAATTTTTACCTTTAGGTAAAAACTATGGTGGTAACTATGCCCGCAACCAAGGCATCAAGGCTACAAACGCTGAATTAGTAGCGTTTTTAGATAGTGATGATGAATGGCTGCCGAGAAAATTAGAATTACAATTAGCTCGTTTGGAAGATAGCAATCATCCTCAAGCAACTGTTGTTTATTGTCAGTACTGCGAACATCAGGAGTTGACTGATAGTCAAATTATTGTAGAAGCTAGCTATGAAGGTAATGTTTTTGACCAGCTACTCAAAGGGTGGTGTCCTGCTTTATCAACATTTATGATCAAGCATTCCTCCATATTAGAAGTGGGAGGATTTGACGAAACCTTACCTAGTTTTCAAGATTATGACTTATTTTTGCGTTTAGCAGAAGCAGGTAATCACTTTGTTGCAGTATCAAATACTCTAGTCAAAAAATCTGCCCATAAAAGTCACCAAGTCAGTGGAAATTGGAATGCTAAAATTAGAGGATTTGAAGTTTTTCAAAATCGATGGGGAACGGCTATGAAAAGCCGTCTTGGTTTTTGGGCTTACCGTAAATGGGTAAGCAATCATTTATCATTTGTACGCTTCAAGGAACTACAAAAAGCTGTTGATGCTCAAGAAATGTTAAAAGCATGGCAGCAACTTTTAGCGATTTCTTACTTTCTCCCTTGGTCTGGAAAATCAATGGTAAAAGGATTAGTATTCCTTCTACTCGGCAGAAACACTTACCGAGTAATCAGTCGCTCACTAAAACACTCACACTGATATTCAGGACGCTAGAAGTTAAGCTATTCACACTCCTACTTATTTAATCTGCTTGCAAGCGATCGCCACCAATTAAAGGGGTCTCAAGTTCAAGTTAATTATGCTCGATTGAAATCAAAATACCTAGTCCATTTACTGTAAGGTCTTGATTATAAAAATGTTGGAGGTAATTAAATGAAATTCTCTTTAATTCTTGCTACTTTGAATCGCAGTGCCGAAGTTGACAACTTTTTACATACTCTTAACGCCCAAACTTACCGTAACTTTGAGTTGGTGATTATAGATCAAAATTCTGATGATCGCCTTGTAGAATTTATCAAATCTTACCAAACCCACTTTCCTATCCTGCATTTACGGTCTGAAAAAGGACTTTCCCGCGCTCGTAATGTAGGTTTGCAGCATATTAGCGGCGATATTGTGGCTTTTCCAGACGATGATTGCGCTTATCCACCTGATATTCTTGAGCATGTAGTCCAATTTTTTACAAACAATCCTAGATGGAATGGTCTGACAGGATGCTCTGTTGATCAGCAAGGTAAAGACTCTGGCAGACATCATAGTAGTCAAGCCGGAGAAATCAACCGTTTTAATGTATGGCGTAGAGGTATTTCCTACACTATATTTCTTCGACGTTCAGTTGTTATGGAAGTAGGAATATTCGACGAAACTCTAGGTGTTGGAGCGAATACACCTTGGGGTTCTGCAGAAGAGACTGATTATTTATTGCGTGCCATAAATGCTGGTTTGTATTATGAACCCATGCTTACTGTGATTCACCCTATAAAATTAACACAGCTAGAATCCACTCAACTCAGTACCAACAAAAACAAAAACTATTCCAAAACCTATGCCTATGCAATGGGTAGAGGTCGAGTATTACGTAAGCATAATACTCCCTTGTGGTTTGTTATTTACAACTGGAGTCGTCCATTAATAGGGATTGTCTTATCACTACTTCAAGGTCGCTTAGACAGCGTAAAGTCTTACTGGGTAACATTTATAGGAAGATTACAAGGATGGTTCGGCTGGGCTTGAGTTGTGCTGGTTACACTTGCCTTTGATCGAACCTAAAAACAACTTTTAATCATATATTTTTATCATAATGGGAGACAATTAAAATTCAAAATATATACTTACCTTGTTACTTATAAATCGTATAGCAGTTCCCAATTACCTAACGTCCACTCTATCCTCTAATCCATGGCCCCTGAATCTCAACAAAATCTATCTCACTAAAACGAGAACCGCTGTATCATTTTTAGGGTACTCTTAATACGAAAAATATGAAAATCTTAATTTCTGCATACGCATGTGAACCAGGACACGGTTCAGAACCTGGAATAGGCTGGAATGTAGTTAGGGAAGTGAGCAAGTATCACAAAGTTTGGATATTAACATCTAATTGTCATCGACAAGGTATTGAGGCTGAACTATCACGTAACTTACTCCCCAACGTTCAGTTTATTTACATAGATCCTCTGGGCTGGGTATTAAACTGGAATCGTGGAGGAAAAGTAACACAATGGGGTGTTTATTTTCACTATTACTTGTGGCAAATTTGGGCATATTTTATCAGTCGCTCACTCCACCAGCAAATTAGCTTTGATATTGTACATCACGTCACCTACGTGAGGTATTCAAGTCCTAGTTTTGTTTCATTACTACCTGTTCCTTTTATCTGGGGGCCAGTAGGTGGTGGAGAATCTGCTCCAAAAGAGTTTTGGGGTGAATTTAGTCTACGTGCCAAAGTTTATGAAACTACACGAAGCTTGCTTCGTTCCATAGGGGAATTAGATCCGTTTGTACGTATGACTGCAAAAAGAAGTGCAGTTATTAGAGCAACAACTGAAGATACAGTTAAAAGACTGTACAAGATAGGTGCTAACAATGTACAACTTGTGCCTGAGTCAGGTTTAGCAGAAAAAGAAATAATTAGTCTTGCTCAATATAAAACCCCCGATACTTCACCTGTGAGGTTTATCAGTATGGGCAGACTTCTACACTGGAAAGGCTTTCACTTGGGGCTGCGCGCTTTTGCTCAAGCAAACTTAACCGATGCAGAGTACTGGATTTTAGGGGACGGCCCTGAAAAAGATCAACTTCATGCACTCACACAAAACTTGGGAATTACAGAACGAGTCAAATTTTGGGGTAGGCTACCTCGTGAACAAACTATGAGCAAGTTGGGAGAATGTCATGTCTTGGTTCATCCAAGTCTACATGATTCCGGTGGATGGGTTTCTATGGAAGCAATGGCAGCAGCCCGTCCAATCATTTGTTTAGATTTAGGAGGCCCATCTGTTCAAGTTACGGAGGAAGTTGGTTTTAAGATTAAGGCACATACGCCTGAGCAAGCAGTAAGTGATCTGGCTGACGCGATGATGTATTTAGCTAGTGACCCAGAACTAAGATTGCGTATGGGTCAAGCTGGACAAAAAAGAGTCAAAGAAGCTTTTAATTGGGAAAATAAAGGGCGGCAGTTAGCTCAACTTTACGAAGAAGTTGCAACTCAAAATAAATCTTGCTTAAAAATGAGTTAGAGAATTATGCAGTTATATGAAATTTTCTTGTCTCTAACCATCATCTTTAGTGGACTAGCAGATGCGTGGCGTTTATTGAGTTTAGGTAGTATTACTGCTCTAGGTATACTGACCATTTTGTCAGCTGTAGCTACTTGGATTCTATTGTCCGCTCGTCGCAAGCTCCCCAAAGCGGTATTAGTAGTATCTGGCTTAGTTCTGTTTATTTTACAGGCTTTAATCAACTGGGTATGGTACTTACCTACAGGAAGCCTGCCTTTTGTCAACGCAGTTCAAAATGTCTCAGTACTAGCAGCATTTGTAGGACTCATACTACTCAGTACTATACAAAGTTATCGTACTCCTGGCTCACCAAAATTCATTAGTGATGCTTTAACAAAAGCAACTCAACTATCGGCTGTGTTATACGGATTGAGTATTCTGATAACTGGCCCTAGCGCCAAGATTATCATGAGTCCCCGTTCGTTTGCCTTGTTTGCTATTGTAGGGGTTGCCTGGTATGTAGCTGCTTGGCGTTATCGTCTCCCTAAAGCACTATGGTGGTTAGGTCTGATAATTGTAGATATTGCCTTAAGTTTCTCTCGAACGGCTCTACTGATCAGTTTGATTCTAATTCCCTTATCTCAAATCTCTTTGACTAGTATCAAAAGTTGGGTACGAATAGGGTTGACTCTCGTTTTAATAGTTACTGTTTCTTACTTAGCATTCAATTATGTAGAACCTATACGCTCTCGTTTCAGCGATGTAGGAGATAACGCAACTGTGGGGGGGGTAAAAGTTAATACCTCTGGCCGAAACCAAGCTTGGCCGATCGCTTATGCCTCAGCTCTAGAATCTCCCTGGATTGGTAAGGGCCCTGGTTCTGTGGGGATTGTTTTGGTAAAACGTGTTGGCCCTACTTTTCCTCATCCTCATAATGATTATCTACGGATTCTGCATGATTATGGTTTTATCGGCCTCACAATCTGGATATTCGGTTATGGGCAGTTAATAACCAAGACTTGGCAAAACTGGAAATGGGCAGATCGAAACGATATAAAAAATAGTCGGATTCACCTTGCTGCTTTTCTTGCTTTAGCAGCTGTAGCTTTAGCAATGATCACTGATAACGTCATAGTCTACATATTCGTCATGGCTCCTTTAGGCGTACTGGTAGGAGCTTCCTTAGGAAGTGCCAGCTTTAGTAAAAAATTGATTCATCAATCGACTCGTAATTTACCTTTAGTATCAGATATGAATAAACTGGCAATCAAACTATAAATACACATAAGTTTTAGTTGATTACTGTATACTTTCTACTTCTACATATTTCCTTGATTTATTGAGATAAAAGAGTTAACTTCATGAAAGTTCTGCTGTTACATAATCGATACCAGCTTGCAGGAGGCGAGGATGGAGTAGTGCAAGCTGAGAGAGCTTTATTGGAAGCAAATAGTCATCAGGTATCTTTACTGGAAGTTAGCAATCATGAAATCAAAAGTGTTTGGGATCAACTTACAACTGCTGTAAGTGCAATTTACTCTTATTCAGCAAAACAACAAGTTAGCAACGAAATTACTAAATTTCGACCTGATATCGTACATGTACATAACTTTTTTCCACTGCTATCTCCCTCTATATATGATGCTTGCTTAGAGCAGAACATACCTATTGTTCAAACTCTTCACAACTATCGGCTCGCTTGCCCGAAAGCATTGCTTTTTCGTGATAACAAAGTGTGTGAAGATTGTGTTAGTGAACTAGTCCAATGGCAGAGTATTTTATATGGCTGCTACCGAGATTCGCGCATACAAAGCTCGGTTGTAGCAGCCATGAATACTTGGCATCGGCTACGACGTACTTGGCAAGAAAGGGTAGACGCTTACATTGTATTTACGCAATTTCAAAAAGAAAAAATGGTTCAGTCTGGATTGCCAGCAGACAAGTTCTATATCAAACCCAATTTTGTATTTTCTGCCAACTTTATCAACGAGATTTGTCAACAAAATAATTACTTACTTTTTGTTGGTAGACTGTCAGAAGAAAAAGGAGTTTCTCTATTAATAGAAGCTTATTTACAAAATAATTTTTCTATCCCCTTGAAAATTGTTGGTAATGGGCCGTTAAAAGAAAAATTACAGCAAAAGGTAAAAAATACTGCTTCTGAAAATATAATTGAATTTTTAGGATTTCAAAATCAGCCTACGGTCATGTCATTAATGCATCATGCTCAGTTTTTAATCTTTCCTTCCGTTTGGTATGAAGGCTTTCCTTTAACAGTTGCTGAAGCTTTTGCTTGTAGTTTACCTATAATAGCTCCTAAATTAGGAAGTATGGCAGAGATTGTAGAAGATGGAGTCACTGGGTTACATTTTGAAGCTGGAAACTCAGCAGATTTAGGAGCCAAAATTGAATGGGCTATCAACCATTCTGAAACTATGATCACTATGGGAAAAAATGCCCGCCAAGTTTACGAAAATAACTATAGTCCTGAAGCTAATTATAAGCAATTGATAGAGATTTATAAACAAACTATCAATAATAAATAATTAAATTTATCTACTTAATAAAAATTTATATGCAACTTTTATTAAAAAAGCAAAAACTAATATGATTTTGATATTTATAAAATACTGAATTAGGAGTTATCAAATGTCTCAAATCAAGATTTCTAAGAAGAAGCTGAATTTATTACAAGTTTTTAGAGGTTTGGCAGCAGTCTTAGTTATATTAATTCATGGAAATTCTCTTTTTGCTATTAATCTTAAACAACCTTTCTTATCTAATGCTTTTAAATTTGGTTCTGCCGGAGTAAATTTTTTCTTTGTCCTGAGCGGTTTTATTATTTATTATGTTCACAAAAATGATATAGGAAAAAAATTTAAGTTTAAAGAATTTTTATTTAAACGTTTTCTACGAGTTTATCCAATATACTGGATAGTTCTAATACCTAGATTATTCTCTACTACAAAAGATATTAACTTCATCACTTGTTTAAGCTCCTTTGTTTTATTTCCATATCCTAGTCCGCCAATCGTTAATGTGAGTTGGACACTAAGTTTTGAAGTTTTTTTCTATTTGGTTTTTAGTTTGACTATACTAGCGGGTTTAAGATATTTGGCTCCGTTGATCTTCATCTGGCTAGCTACAATATCTTTTTACTGGTTTTTTCATTCACTGAATATCCTCACTTTACCGAAGAATAACTTATCTTTAGAATTTATTTTAAGCGGTCATCATTTAGAATTTTGTTTTGGATGCTTAGCTGCTTACATAGTCACTAAATTCAAAGTCAGACAAGCTACACCAATTTTAGCTTTAGGAATTACTTTATTTTCATTATCATCTATCGCTAATGTACATATTGTTAATACTATAGCCGATAGTCAATCTTATCCTCTTTATGTAAGGGCGATCGCTCCAATTTTGACTCCAATGGAAGAATTTTCCTTTGTTTATTATGGTATTCCCTCAATGTTAATCGTAATTGGTGCTGCTGCTTTAGATCTAAATAGGGAAATTCAAATACCTAGTATTTTTATCTATCTTGGTGATGCATCATACTCTGTATACTTAACACATGCATCGGTAATTAATATCTTAACGAATCTAATTGCTAAAATGCATTTAGAAAATATGTTCTATAGTGATTTATCTAAGTTTTTTATCTTAATAATTTCTCTGCTGGTAGGATGCATCTTTCACTCCTATATTGAACAACCATTGCTGAAAGTTTTTAGGAAAAAAATATTGGTTTCTCGAACATGATTGTTTATTCGCTTTATATTATCTAGATCCAAGCTGGAAAAAAGCTATTGCTTCTAGCAATAACTAAAATTGATTGATAAATACTGTATTGCAGTTTATCTTGTAAACGCTCTCTAATTCGGAGATCGAAAAAAGATTTATTAAAAAGTTGATGTGTTTCATCAGTTTGAGAAAAAATTTTCTGGCGTATTTCTGTAGCTAATAATTTTATCTCTGGTTCAAGTTGTATTTTTTGTATAATTTCTGTTGGCAACTCTATTTCTAGTAAATTTCTAGCTAGTAGCATACCAAGCAATAATCTTCTCCTACAACCTAATGTGTTAGCTTGCTTGATAACTAAGCCCCAATCTATATTGGCTGAAACACCGATTAGTGCAGCTACATCAGCAATTAATTGCAGACGATTCCAGCGATCCCTAGATCCATGAATACAGAGAAATAAAAGATTATCTTCTGGAGACAAATTTAGTATTGCCTTACCTGCTAAGGTTACAGTTGTATGACGTTCCCAAAGATGTTTATGTTCAAGTGGAAACGATAAATATCGTTGCAAAAGTTGCCAGTGGAAATCTATATTGATTCCTGTGTATTTATGATGGTAATTATTATCTTTACAGTAGGGAGATTTGAGTCTGGCAACTTCCTGTTCTTTAGTAAAGTTATATGAACTTTCATAGCCTTGAGCTATCAGTATTTCCCTAGCTGTTAATACATCTTGCTGGCGAACTAATATATCTATGTCATTGAACTGTCGGAGTGCAATACTACCATAGGCTGATACAGCTAGAATTGCTCCCTTAATGGGAATCACAAAAATTCCTTGAGTTTCAAATAAATTTATAAGTTTAATTAGCTCGCTAGTTAGAGATAAGTTATGTCTAACATTGGCTTGAAAATAATCTATTAGTTGAGCTAAAGCAGGTTGAGAAAGAATTTCTGGATCAGTAGTAACTATACTTTGATACAGCAGTGGCATAACTTTATGAAAGACTGCTATTTTAATGATATGTGCCCAGTTAAGGTTTTGCTGAATTAGCGTTTTGATTCGCTCACTAGCTGAGGTATCTAACTGAGTACGTGTACAGCAAAGAAGTAGTTCAACTTCTGCACTATGTTGCATTTCTTGGACTTCGATATTAGGTTTAGATATGATATTCATCACAGCAATAGTTCAAATTTATGTTCTGAGCAGTGTCTACCCTACGATGATTGAGAATATGCAAGATAGATCTCATCAAACTGCTCTATCTTACAATTATTGAAAGGCAACTGTTTCTACAAGCTATAGAAGGTTTTCCCCATGTGCTGCTGTCAAAACTCATTGTTTAAAATTAATCACCAAAGCACTTGACATTTCTAGGGGAACAACTGCTATATTGATTAAGGTGAAGTCATTGGGGCGTCGCCAAGTGGTAAGGCAGCGGGTTTTGGTCCCGCCATCCCTAGGTTCGAATCCTAGCGCCCCAGCTTAGTAAATAGCAGGTACTGTTCCTGCCATATGTGTCTTTTAACTTGATTCTATATTGTCAGCCATTTCAACTTGTCCAACTCTACGGATGCTAGGTTGATGTGCTGTCCTTAAATAGCCTGATTGTTAAGTTACCCAAGTATTGGTAAAAAATTTTATAGTCTTAGTCGAAGGTACAAATTTAAGTTAAAAAATGTATCCTGAGTAATGTTACTGTATCTATAAGTAAATGACTCCAGATTAATGCATTTTTTTAAATGCTGTAGTTAAAGTGTGTACATCTACTAGGTAAGTTTTCATAGCGCTTAGCTCATTTCGCAATGGGTTGGATATCTATTACTCAGTAGTTTACCCAGGTAGGGTAAGGAACAAGGCAACTTCTACAGTAATCCTATTACGTATGTCAAAATAGAATCCAAGCACTTACCTACTTAAGCAATAAAAATAACTTAATTTACAGATGCCATGGTAAAGTCAGAGAAATATATCCACCCTTTATCACAAGCTAACGCTACCCAGTTAAATGTTGAAGAAGACGAATTAAATCTGGGTAATATCCTAACAGTTCTGCGTCGGCGAATATTATTAATCATTGGTATAACAGCTGTAGTAGCGACGGCAGCAGTACTGAAAGCAGAAACAGATCCTCCAGTTTTTCAAGGTTCGTTCGAGATTTTAACCAAGCCTGTGACTGGTGAGAATAAGGTCATAGCTAATGTTCCCCAAGCAATCAATGCTCAAGAAGATGGGTTGACACCTGCTGAATCGTCTAAGGAAGTTGCAACGACAATCAAGGTTTTACAAAGTCATAGAATTTTAGACCCGATTATCGAAAAGCTTCAAGTACAATACGCGGATCTGAACTACGAGGAAATTCTTGATGACTTGATTATTGTGTCTAAGCAACCAAATATTTTGTCAATTGAATATACTCACCCAGATCAAAAGCAGGTTAGCGACTTTTCTAAGTTACTTGCTGAAGCTTATCTAAACTATAGTTTGGCAGATCGTCAAGCAGATGTAGATCAGGCGATCGAGTTTGTGAATAAGCAAAGAAGACCACTAGAAGATGTGGTCATATTATGGCAGAACAGGCTGCGGGATCTGCGGCTGAGTAATAATTTGATTGAACCAGCGCAAAAAGCGCAAGAATTGTCTAGTCAAATCGCCAATTTGCAGCAACAACGGATAGAAAATCGAATACAGTTAGAGCAAATTGCAGCTAGATATGAAGATTTGGAGAAAGAGTTGGCGCAACAGCCAGGTGAGAGAGCTGGTAACTCTATACTGAGTGAAAGTGCCCGCTATCAAAAGATCCTAGATCAGGTTCAGTTAGCAGAAATTGAAATCCAACAAAAGTCAGCAGTATTTACAGATGACAACCCAGCAATGGAAACTCTCAAGCAGAAGAAAGATAATTTGCTGCCATTGCTGACTCAAGAAGAAGTACGGCTACAAAAAGAGTTGCAGAGTAACATTAGGGCACTATCCGCGCGTGATATATCTCTAGATGAAAAAATAAAGGGTCTTAACAGTGAAATCAGAAATTTGGCAAATATTAGCCGAAATTACTCTAATATAGAGCGGGAATTAAAAATTGCTACTGATGCTTTGAATCAGTTTACGGCCAAGCAGCAAGCACTACAGATCGAGAAGGCTCAGAAGCAACAACCTTGGAAACTACTTGATCCTAAACTAGCTAAAGTGAATCAACCTGATCCTGTCTCCAATAGTGCTAAGAGAAACTTAGCCTTAGGAGGTGTTTTAGGTTTGCTGTTAGGTGTAATAGTAGCCTTAATTGTGGATAAACTCAGTAATATCTTTTACACTTCTAAAGAACTCAAAGATACTACTAGACTACCGCTACTAGGGATAGTTCCTTTGAGAAAAGAGCTAGGAACAGCAATGCAAGAAAGTTTAGCGGGAGGAGCGGAAAGAGCCAATCGAGCTACATTTTTTGAAGTTTTTCGCTCTCTCTATACAAATATTCTGCTTTTAGGTTCGGATGTTCCTATTCGCTCTCTTGTTATCAGTTCACCAGGACAGGGAGATGGTAAGTCTACAGTTGCTGTACAGCTAGCACAAGCAGCGGCGGCGATGGGGCAGAGGGTATTACTCGTAGATGCCAATCTACGTGCGCCTAGCTTACACAATCGAGTCGGATTAATGAATATTCAGGGCTTGACTGATGTGATTTCGCAAGACTTAGATTGGAATAATGTGATTGAGCGATCGCCTCAAGAAGAAAACCTGTTTGTCATGAGTGCAGGGCCAATTCCACCAGATCCCGTCCGATTGCTTGCATCTCAAAAAATGCAAGATTTAATGGATAGTCTGCAAGCAACTTTCGATTTAGTAATTTATGATACACCTCCTCTTTTAGGGTTTGCAGATGCTTACTTGTTATCGGCTAATACCAACGGTATGGTGCTAGTGGCTGGTTTAGGTCAGCTCAAGCGTACAGAACTGCACCAAACTCTAGAAGAAATTCAAGTATCGGGCACTCCTATTTTAGGGATCATAGCCAACAAATCTAAGGATGCGCTGCCTACTTCTTATAGCTATTATCAGCAACAGTATTCTAGGCAGAGTCGGAACCTCGCACGAGTTAGTGAAGACGCATTACCTAATTCCGCCGCCAATTCCCTATCGATCTCATCTTCTCTCAGAAGAACTAGACGACGTTAAAGACCAGGGGTATACGGGTTTAGGGGTGTAGAGAAACCCCTAAACTGAACAATGGTGTCTCAATTAACGGCTGATGCCTTAATCTTTCCCCGCGTCTTTGCGTCGATCAAAACGCAAAATATTCAAAACCTACACCTGTAGGTATCGCTTGTCCTCCTACACCCCTAGTTTTAGTTACTTTTCAGGCGATTTGAGAGCTTGATCTAAAACTTGCCGCGCCTGTTGTGCTTTAGCTCGTGCTTCTTGGTAACGCAGATTCGCCTGGGCAAAATTTTTGAGAACTTTAAAACCTTCTTTCAGGCGAGAAATTTCCTCTTCAGTCACTGATTCATCTGAGAATAAAATATCAACAGCCTGACGAATCTCTAATGCCTCAGTTCGTGACTCTTGAACTTTCAGCTTGAGAGTGGCCAGGTTACTCAGAATTTGAACAGCTTGTGTAATAGCATCCTCACCGCTAGCGGTATCAGTGGATGCTTCTTTAACCTCAATTAATTGTTGAGGGCCAAACCCTTCTTCTAATTCCGTAGGTAGCTTACCTGCATCCATCAGCTCCATCAGCTGATCCATTGCTTTCTCACGGGCTTTAGCTGAATCTTTTCCAGGAATAGTAAGAATAATTTCTGGACTTTGAGCGAGAGTGTACTGAACCATATGTAGGCAGAGAGTTTGCTGGTTAACCAAGCCAAGGAAAATAATTTTAACATGTTGGGTGTCAGGTTATTTGTTGGTTTAGTTCTTTTTTCTCTACTCTGAGCAAGCCACTCAAAATAAAACTTTATACTTGAAAAAGGAGAATAAATTTTCAAAGGAGGGGAGAGCAATGGCTTTGAATCCCACCATTATGCAAGCTGTCGAAAAACTTGGCTACCGCGTCACAGTGGGTGATGTAGCAACTCAGGCAGGTTTGAATATTGCACAAGCTAATCAGAGTTTATTAACTCTTGCTGCTGATGCTGGTGGACATTTGCAGGTAGCAGATTCAGGTGATATTGTTTACCTATTTCCGCAAAACTTCCGAGCAATATTACGTAATAAATACTTGCGGTTGCGGTTGCAGGAATGGTGGAATAATGTCTGGAAGGTAATGTTTTACCTGATTCGCATTTCCTTTGGAATTTTTTTAATTGCTTCGATCGCCCTAATTTCTATCACCATCATTATCATCATTACTGCTGCTAACTCAGATCGGGATAGTGATAACAGGGGTAGCAGTTACAATGGTGGCTTTTTCTTCTTCCCAGATTTATTTTGGTATCTTAGCCCCAACTATGATGGCTACTCGCAGGAACGGCGACGCCAAAGGCGAGAAAAAAGCGAACTCAATTTCTTTGAAGCTGTATTTTCCTTCTTGTTTGGAGATGGTTATCCCAATGCCAACTTAGAAGAACGTCGCTGGCGAGAAATTGCGACTGTAATTCGTAGTAACCGTGGGGCAGTAGCAGCAGAACAAATTGCACCATATTTAGACGATATAGGTAAAGGATACACAAAAGAATACGAAGATTATATGCTCCCTGTTCTGATCAAATTCAATGGGGAACCAAAGGTAAGTCCAGAAGGGCAAATTGTATATTATTTTCCAGAATTACAAGTAAGTGCAGCCAAAAAATCCCGTCAATCAGTGCCAGTTTACCTAGAAGAATTACTCTGGCGTTTTAGTGCCGCCACCTCAGGGCAAATAATGCTGAGTGCTGGCTTGGGTATACTCAATTTTGTTGGTGCTTTGGTACTGGGTAGTTTGTTGAGAGACGGCACAATTGCTGCCCAATTAGGGGGACTGGTGGCTTTTGTCCAAGGAATCTATTGGTTGCTATTGGCTTACGGAATAGGTTTTTTGGGTATACCGATAGTTAGGTATTTTTGGATTCAGTCGCGTAATCGTAAAATTACTGAACGTAACCGCGATCGCCTGTCTCGGGCCAGGTTATTAGCCAACGCAGGTGCAGAACTACAGCAAAAAATTGAGTATGCTCATCAGTTTGCAGCAGAAAAAGTGATTGAGGACGAAGATTTGGTTTACTCCACTGAAACTGACTTAATGGAACAGGAAGCTGGTGAGCGTTCCAAACAAATCGAGGCTGAATGGCTACGGCAGTTAGAACGTGGGAGTGAGGAATAGGGACGCAAAGACGGGTAGACGCGGTGAGACAGCGCTGCAGGAGGGTTTCCCTCCGCAGGCGACTGCGTTAGCGCAGCGTTAGCGAGCTTGCGAGCGTCACCCGAAGGGGGACACGGAGAAAGTTTCTCCCTCACTCATCGTACATTCAAGGGTTTGAGACCCCTCTGTTACAAAGTTCTGTTCGTCGGAGACATTGCCGTAGGCATCGCCGGAAGTCGGCGCTCAGACTTTGCGCTACGTCTACACATAGCATATTTTGAGTCGGGGTTTAAATCCCCGACTCAAAATGTCTTTAATGCGCGAATTTTGCACTTCGCAGCGGTAGCGAGTCCGCGATAGCGTTAGCGGTAGCGTTAGCGAGTCATCGAGCGTCGGTACGAGCGTCAGGGGTAGCGACACAGGAGCGTCGCGTCATTTTGAATTTTGAATTGTTAACCCCTTCATCCCCCGGTTGGTGAGCGGAGTCGAACCATGTCCCCCTTATCCCTAACTACTTCGGTTGAATCGGCGTTAGGGCTACACCTTGGTAATAATGTCCCAAAATTTGCAGGTGGTTGATTCCTCGACGCGCCAGATTGTATGCTCCCCACTGACTCATACCTAAACCATGACCAAAGCCAAGCCCTTGAAGTACAAAACTGCCATCTGCTGCTTTAGTGACGCTAAAACGGGTACTCTTGAGCTTGAGCGCTGTCCGCACTTCCTCGCGCTGTAAAACCTTCGTACCCTTGTCACCAACGATTTTTAAGACTTTAACACTGCGAAAAGGTGAGAATGTTTCTGGAATTATCTCCTTGACATTGCCTACACCGGGAAATTTAGCACTAATTTCCGCAGGTGAGAAAGTTTTCACCCAATTACATTCGCTGATATTTTGATCAAAGTCTTGTACAGCACGTAGGTATGGTAAGACATTTCCCCAAACATCTTCCACGTTTTCTGTGTGTCCTCCAGAACAGGCGTGGAAGACCGAGAGAATGATCCTGTTTTTGTAAGTTAGTACCTGATTGGCTGTAGCATCGACTGCTTTATATGTAGCGGGAGATTCGCTGATGACACCCTTATAAATTTGCCAACGATCTGGGCTATCACCTAAATCGTAAACAGGATTATTGCGCTGTTTTTCTCGTTCGTAGAGAGCATAGGTACGGGCGGCGATCGCTTGGGCTTTTAGGGCTTCTTCAGGCCAGCGGGAATCCATTTCCCCACCAATGACGCTGTAAAGATATTCTTCGAGTGCTATCCAATTAATGGCACTTAAGCCCTTATCAGTGGGAATCACTAGAGTTCTGCCGCGATACCAGCGATCGTTAATATAAACGTATCCTTTACCCGTTGGTTCAATCCAAAATAAACCGGACTGCCACTTATCCAAAGCAACGCCACCAGGAACTGGTTGGGCATAAAATGCACTCATCGCTGGCAATTGTCCGAGAGTCCGACCTGTACTATCTTTTAGGGTTGCAGCTGTAGAACTGCCAACTTTTACCTGATTGACACCCCTCTCAATTGCCACCCGCAAGATTACAGATGCTTGAGCTGGGGCAACCAAAGCAATCCACAAAAGGATACTTATCCACCAATGACGTCCCTTAACCTGAGAAAATAAAGAGCCTAATAAAAGTTGGAATTTCATGCTGATCATCTAAATCCATTAGTATCTGTTTGACGCTGTGGAAGCTGCGCCTACAACTTAAGATGAGACAGTTCTCCAACGCAGGAGGTTGCCACCTCTTAACTAATTATGCATTTTGGTTTAGTTATGGGGTAGAAATTAGTTATATCGTGTTCGGTTAAAGACTGATCATTAAGACCGCAGGGGAGCAGAAAGCATAAGCCTACTGCTGCTTCTGTCAAATCTGCCAATTGTAGCGATCGCACTCCCTCAAAGGCAGCTAGATCACCAGGTTTTTCTCGACTAGTAAAGATGAGACAACTTTGATGTTTGGTTTCTCCAACAACTCTGAGGAGTTCTCCGTACCCCTCGTAACCTGAGCGATATTGTCCGACGTAGCCCGGATCTAAAATCGTTTCCATGTACGAATTATAAATTGGTATTAGCTATTTTTCTCGACTATAAATAAGTCTTGCTTAAGCTGCTGACAAGCTTTTTCTATTGCATCTATACTACCTGGATTCACCAATCCAAAATAATCAAATATATAGACTCGATTATTTTTAACTGCTTGTAGTTGTTGCCAAAACGGTTCTTTTTTTAAAGAATCCAAAAGTTCAATTTCTGAATTACTTTGTGGAGGATTAACTAAAATTATTACCTCTGGATTTGCTTCTAAAACTTTTTCAGATGAAAGAGTAACATATCCACCTACAGGACTACTGCCTTGTAATTCTGCTGCCAAATTTTTAGTCCCAAATTTATTGAGCAAATCCCCCGCCCAACTATTTTTATTCGGTGCTAAAATAGGTTGCCGACTAACTAGTACTAAAGTAGAAGGACTTTGAATCAGTTGATCCGGGAAGAAACTTTTGTATCGGTTTAATAGAGGCTGAGGATCAGCATCAATTTTCTGAGCAAGTGTTTTGGTAAGTTCTTCCAAAGACTGCCAAGTATTTACTTGAGTAAGAAATGTAGAGATTCCTAGCTGCTTAAGTTTTTGAATTGGTACGTTAGAAAAACCTTCAGCACCAATAACTAAATCGGGTTTGAGTGATACTATTTTTTCTAAATTGGGAGGACTTTGACCTTCGCTAACACGGGGAATATCCTGGAATCGGCTGTCATTTTTAAATAACCTACTACCAGTAATTCCGACAATTTTTGTTTGATCAAGTTGTGTAATGATGTCGGCCGATAGTGAAGAAAGAGCAACTACTCTTTCGACAGTTTTTTCAGGTAATTGCTGAGAGTTTGTATTGGTAGTTTCAGGCGTATTTGCGATTTTTGCTTGTGGCTGAACAGTTGTCGCAGTATTGCAAGCAGCCAAAACTATACTTAACAACAGTGCTATGGCAGATAAAACCCAACGATGATGTATGTTAAATGTAATTCTAGGTAAAAATGGCATAAAAAACAAACTCAGCATTACGTTTCAAATTTCAAAGAAAGGTGATTCTTCAATACTTAATATAACTAGTCATACAAAAAGGCGAGTAGGAATACAAGCCAATATTCCGGAGAATATATAACTCTGCTACTCGCCGATGTCTATACAAGGTTTATTGAGAATAGCTATCTTTAATATAAATTTATATTTTTTGAGTGCTTATTTACTCAATAATACATATTCTTAACTTCAGCATATTTTTAAATTGTATTTTTTGATACAAAAAACTGATATTTAACCAAACCTTTACTCGTGGAATTTACTGTATAGTTATTGGATTTGTAGTCTTAAGTACATTAAGTACATCATCCTCACCTTCTGTGATTCTCCAATGTTAGATCTTCTGGTGTATTGCAGTTAAATAGCATTTCCAATTCTGGCAATGGTAAAACTTCTACGGATTTTTGCTCAAGCCACTGCTGAAACGATCGCCCGCCTTTGTTGATAAACTCTAAAAGATAGGGCAAACAGCGGCGGTGATAAAAACCACACAGAGGTTGCCAGCCTTTGGGATGATGAGCTAAAGCTGCGATCGCATCATCATCTACGCTACCAAGTTTAGTTATCCAATCTTGCAAAACTTCAGCTCGTAACCTGGGTAAATCGCAAGCCAACAGTAGCACCCAATCTGTTTGGACTTTTGTTAGTCCTTGGGCAAACCCAACTAACGGCCCGTGGGGTAGAGTTTCTCCAGGCAAAGGAATTTCTCGAATAAACTCGCAATCAGGTAAAAGTAAATTTTCATACCGTTCTGGCCAAGGCGTAACTATATAAACAATCCCAGCACAGTTTTGAGCAATATGATAAACCTGTTGCAGCAAAGGCACTCCATGAACGGGAATCAAGGCTTTATCTTGACCCATGCGAGAACTTTTACCCCCTGCTAAAACTATGGCGCTTAATTCGCTGGAGTTCACCATCAGTTTGCCGACTCACAAAAAGTAATACACACACCAGCCACATCAATGATGACAAATTCTTTCATTCCCCAAGGTTTTGTTTCTAGCTGACCATCGGGATGAATCATTTCTCCACCATTTGCTTGAAATTCCTGATAAAGTTGCTCAATGCCATCAACTTGAATGCGAAAGGTTGTTGATTTTGCCAGATGTTGATCCTCATTCTTGAGCAGAAAAATTTCTGCACAGTCGCGCTTGACAATTGCCATAGTAACTGGATTACCTTCCTGATGTATTTTTTTAAATCCTAGTTTTTCATAGAAGGTAATAGATTTTTCCATATCACCACCAGCCGGAATCAGAGGACTGATGTTTTTCAGCACGGGCGGGTTATTCATATGTTAAGTAGTCGTGAAAAATCAAGTATCTGGCTAAGACCGAGTTTCCCAGTCCCTCATCCCCTATTCTGACTTTGCTGGACTTGCTGCCACAACTGCTCTACACTTTCTGCTGGCGCTAAACACTTCAAACCTTGGCAAACTAACCCGATGCTACCCTCTGGTAAATCAGAAACTACGGTGAACACAGCAGTCGGTAAATATTTAGGGTTCAAAGAGTTGATCTGCTCGCTTGTGCTGCGAACTAGAGTAGAGTTACGATACCAATCTAAGGCCGTAAACAAGCTTGGGCAAGCTTGCGGAGCGCGGTGCATAATGCTTCTAAAAGCTTTTAAACCTTGTTCAGCTAAATCAAGATAATGTAGATTATCACTAAGCAAGGCGAGACGGACAAGGTTCGCGATCGCTACGCCGTTAGCTGATGGTGTAGCATTATCCGCATAACTACGCTCTCGCACAATTAAATCTTGACTCGCATCACTAGATGTGTTAAAATAACCACCTAATTCTATACTCCAAAGAAATTCATTAAATTCTTCTTGGATAGCGATCGCTTTTTCTAACCACTGTTTTTGATTCGGGTCACAAGCGTGCAAATCTAGCAGTGCTTTGATAAAAAAGGCGTAATCTTCAGACTGAGCTAAAACAGCTGGTTGACCTGCATAATTGAGTCGATAAAGACGTCCATTCACAAATTGATGATTTAAAATAAAATTCGCCGCCTGAGCTGCTAATTCCAGGTAAGACGGTTGTTGAAAGACTCCAGCCGCTCTTGCCAAACCAGAAATCATCAAGCTATTCCAAGCGACAATCATCTTTGTATCTGTCACCGAAGGAATACGACCAGGCCAATTAACTGTTTTTGCCTCTTGATTATTGCGAGCTGGGGGAAAAGTTTCTAAGGACTCAGGTGCAATGCCATAGCGAGCAGTAAACAGTTTGCTGAGTGATATTTCCAACGTTGTACTTAATTGCCCTGGATGACCCCTTTGTAAGACATTTTTACCTTCAAAGTTGCCGTTAGGAGTCACCGTAAACTGCTGTTGTAATTCTGTTAGTTCAACAGGCGTTAACAGTTGTTCTAGTTCGTCATAGCTCCAAACATAAAACGTTCCTTCCTCCGGTTCTACAGCCGTGGCGTTAATAAAACTATCAGCATCACAAGCCGCATAAAAGTAACCCTCGGGTGCGGTCATTTCTCGCTTCAGCCACAATACAGTCCCAGCAACTGCTCGTGCAAAAGGCGCTGCTTCTACTCCTGCGCTCCACAAATTTGCCAGATACTCTAGAATTTGTCCATTATCGTAGAGCATCTTTTCAAAATGGGGTACTGTCCAAGTATGGTCAACAGTGTAGCGATGAAAGCCGCCGCCTACATGGTCATAAATGCCCCCTAGCGCTAAATCTAGACCCCGTTGGGTACAAACTTGCTTGCTATCATGCCGGGATGCAAAATTAAATCGAGTTCCCCGCAAAGCTAACTCCCCATAAGGAATCATCGGGAAGCTATTGCCTTGTTGACTTGGAGTAATGATTCCTGTGCTGGTTTCCCAGCCTTGCCGGAGTAATTCATGGTCTTCTGACTCACTGATTGTACCGTCTTGCAACACCGCAGACGTGAGTAAAGACTCAATAATTAGAGCTTTGCGTTGGCGCAGGTCTTCTTTTTCTGTGTCGTAGTAGCGACGTAGCGCTTGCAGCACTTGCAAAAAACCAGGACGACCATAACGAGCCTCTAACGGGAAATAAGTACCAGCATAAAACGGTACTAAATCTTCTGGAGAGAGAAACACATTTAAAGGCCAACCCCCTTGGCCACTCATCATTTGCAAAGCCTGCATGTAAATGCTGTCGAGGTCAGGTCTTTCTTCTCTATCTACTTTGATGGGAAGAAAATTGGCATTCATGTACTCGGCAATAGCTACATCAGAAAAAGCTTCACCCTCCATGACAGTACACCAGTGGCAACTAGAGTAGCCAATGGAGAGAAAAATGGGTTTGTTTTGCACCCTTGCAACTGCAAGTGCTTCGTCACACCAAGGCCACCAGTCAATAGGATTTAGTGCGTGTTTGCAAAGGTAAAGACTCTGAGCTTCAGCAAGGCGATTAGTCATGATTAAATGCAGATAGTTGCCTTCTTTGCTCAGTCTAGCCTGTTCCCAAGGGTGTTATATCGAGTGTGATGTAAAGTGTGGGGGATGAGAGGTGAGGGGGATAAGGGAGCAGGGAATTGGGAATTGTCATTGGTTATTCTCCGCGTCCCCGCGTCTTTTCCAGTCCCCAAACTTCTATCGAAAGGAGCGTAGCAGCAAGCTAATAATATGTGCTGGACTTTCTGGTACAGATGATCCTGTTGTTTGGATTCTAGTATTTGGGCTAAGTCCTGCTATCAGGTGGATTAAAAAGGTGATGATTGCGGCCTGTACAAGTTTTTCCAGCATGGCACGTCTCTCTTTAGATGGATAGCATTCAAGCAAGACTGCTGACTTTAACTACATCTCGTACTATCGATTTACCGAATCTAACAAAAATAACCAGACTATAGTTTAAATGAAAGCTGAAAAATTTTGGAAAATGTTATCAATAGCTGACAGTATTCCATCAGCAAGTCTAATTTGGTTATCGGTGTTAGTTACTATCACCAAAATTATGCAGCGAAAGCCAAAATATTGATGTAGCAACAGTTATAGTTTTTTTAATTTGTACCTCTTTCAATGAAACTGGCTCTTTAGACAGCTTTTGTCTTTAAAAAGTGCCCGAAGGTTTATGCTTATTGTAAAAGTATTTTTATAACTTAATAAGTCCAAATTAAAAATCATTATTCATGATGGATCAATATAATGTCATGCATCCTAAAAACTTAAGATTTTCTTTAGAAATTAACTTTTAGTAAAAAATTTAGATCTATAACGAAAACAGTAGAAGAAGACGAACTCCAGTTTGGTGCTGCGATCGATAAAATGTATTTAAAGTAGCTACAAGCACCCTAATTTCATGATTCCTATCGTTATTGAACAATCGGGTCGGGGCGAACGCGCCTTTGATATCTACTCACGGCTGTTACGTGAGCGGATTATCTTTTTAGGACAACAAGTTGATAGCAACGTAGCAAACTTGATTGTTGCCCAACTGCTGTACCTAGATGCTGAAGACTCAGAGAAAGACATTTATATGTACATCAATTCTCCTGGTGGTTCAGTGACGGCCGGCATGGGTATTTTTGACACTATGAAGCATATTCGTCCTGATGTTTGTACAATCTGTACTGGGTTGGCGGCAAGTATGGGCGCTTTCCTGCTCAGCGCTGGTGCTAAGGGTAAGCGGATGAGTTTACCTCATTCTCGAATTATGATTCATCAACCTCTCGGTGGCGCTCAAGGACAAGCGACTGATATTGAGATTCAGGCGCGGGAAATTCTTTACCACAAACGGCGGCTCAATGATTATTTAGCCGAACATACTGGTCAACCAATTGAGCGTATTGCAGAAGACACTGAACGTGACTTTTTTATGTCACCAGAGGCAGCTAGGGAATATGGGTTGATTGACCAAGTAATTGACCGTCATGCTGCTGGTAGCCGTCCAGTAGCTCTAGTTTAGTCAATGGTTAAGCTAATAATCATTCAAATTGCATCCCCGCGTCTCCCCTTCCCCGCGATCCAAGAATCCCCGAACTTCAGGACGGGGAGTGTCAACAATCAAAATCCCGCTACTGGGTCTGGTTGAGATTGCAGGTATTGGAGAAATCCATGTAGTTCTTCTTCGGTAAGCAAGGTGCGTCCTCGCTTACCGTAAGTTTTAATTAGATGCTCTCTTCCTTGTTCGGGTGTCCAGCCTAAGCGCTGGAGTTCAACGTCTGTTTTGGCAATGACGTCAGATAAATCTACAGGTTCGCTCTTTTTCTTTTTCCGAGTTGTTGTCTGGGGAACTGTATCCTCTTGATTGCCATAATTGCGTGGTACAAAAGGGGTGACATTACTGGCAGAAATCCCCAAGGAAGATTGATGATCAATTTGATTGCTAGAGATGCTGCCTAAGCTTTCTGCTGGGGGATCAAAGAGAGATTCTTGGTTGGCGGTAGTTACAGCAAAGTTGGGTACTGAATCTTGGCGATCGCCTACACTTGGACTTCGCGTATCATTGACAATGGGTACGCTAGTTGGGCGATCGTATTGTTCGTTTTTAGTGATTACCGATTCTGATTTGACTTTTTTTCCTTGGGCGATTGGTACAGATGTTTCTTTGTCACTCTTTACTGACCACTGATCACTGTCAAAATCCTCATCTTGGGTGGCAGAATAAGTAAACTCACTCAAACTACCACTTGTGTTTAAAGTAGGATTTGGCTGCGCCTGGGATATTGGTGGTTTAGCAGAAAATGCTGTCGCTTGGGGCACATTCGTGATTCCCAAAACCATTAGTGCCCGGTTTCTAGCTTGATCTTCTGCCGCTTCTACTGTTTCTGCCGCAGCCATACCAGTCGCACGGGTTACGCCCTCAACCTGTACACTAACCCGGACTATATATTTTCCTTGGAAAATTTGTACTAATTCTGAAATCAGGCTACCGTTAGGATACAACCTCTGGAATTGAGCCAACATAATACTGTCACCAATCTAATCTAAGTCTGTTTATCATCCTGAGTGCTGAGTCAAGTAAAAAGTACTCAGTAATGCACACTCAGGTTTATGCCCCGCTACGTTGGCATGAAAATCTATCTTCTCTAGCCCCTAGTCCCTAGCCCACAACACAAAAGAGCGTAATATGAGGCTTATGAGCTGATCCTTACAAGTCGAAGCATTACGAATTGCGAATTGCCTTGTGTCCCAATTGTAGCAGTAGCTATTTTTGGCGAAAAATTTTGGCTACTGCTGATTCCTCTGAGTAGTAGTTCTGGCAATGCTATACTAATTACCTAACTCGTCATTTAGAACTATTTTCTGGAAGTGCGCTCAAATCTACAATAATGGAAATAAGGTTCGCTCTCACTGCTCCTTAAACTGCTTACCTAGTTGTCACCGATTCTACATGTAGGAAAATTGGGTTTATCAGCAGTTCCTCCTAGTTAAAAATTAGAGTCTGATGGCGTAAAATTACTTTCAATCTAGACAATCAAACACCTGTGATTTCTCTATATATAGCGCTTTTGGGCAGCATGGAGAATTCTCCAAAACTGGCTTCTCAAAAACCCATCGCGTAATTACTAGTAGGGCAAAATCTGATTCAGGAGTACTTTTTAAGTTTGGTTGGGTGAAGGGAATTGAACGCAGGCTAACTCTGAGAGCGTCGTGTAGTGAGAAGTTCGTAGATACGCAGAACTGCCCGTAAGGGGAGGTCGGCTTCCTGATTTTGGAACTTCGAGAGCCTTGCTTGAGGGCAATTCGTTTCCAGTTAGTGTTTTGTAAGCCTTCAGTAGTGCTGAGTGCTGTTAGCGGGGCGTTGAGCCGCGTGCTGAGTAACGAGTCAAAGTTCCACTTAGCCCTCATTGCTAGGAACTGTTTGAGTTAGGGAATTGAACAAGGAACTTGTTTCTTTTTCTTTCTGAACTTAAGTCGCTTGTTCTTGGGCTAAATTGCTCTGACACGAGAACTTCTTAAGTAGGGAACAGGAACCCATGCTTAAAAATGTGGGATCGAAATCAGAACACTGTTTTTCTCGCGCTGCGCGTCTAGAAAAATATCTTTTCTTGAAGTGCAGTTCTAAACCCACAACTAAAGTTTTTATTACTGTTCCCTGTTCAGCGTTAAGCGTTCCCTACCCCAAAGGGTTTTGCAACGGATACTTCGCTCAACTTGGGAAACCAGAGCGCGAAAGCATCCTCATAAAATGATGTTTTGACCAAAGGTCGGTTCACTGCATGGAATTTTCAATCGCCACACTCCTTGCCAATTTCACCGATGATAAATTGGTGGCTCGTAAAGTTTTAGAAAAGAAACTTGGTTGCGAGGATGAAGATAGTTTACAAAAACTTCACATTGCCCTGGACGTTCTAGAAAAAATAGGGATTTTGGTGAAAGAACGCGGTAAATATCGGCGTGTCACGGAAGAGGGGGTAATTGAAGCAAAACTCCGGTGTTCTAGTAAGGGGTTTTGCTTTGCTATTCAAGATATGGAAGGAGCGGAGGACATTTACATCCGCGAAAGTCATCTGAGTAATGCTTGGAATGGCGATCGCGTTTTAGTGAGAGTTCTCAAAGAAGGTAGCCGCCGTCGCTCTCCTGAAGGAGAAGTGAAACTAATTCTCGAACGCTCCAACCACACTTTACTAGCACGCATTAAACAAGTGGAAAGCGGTTTTCGGGCTGTACCCTTGGATGATCGGCTGCTGTTTGAGTTGAAACTCCAAGCAAATGGCGTCAAATTGGATGATGCTATCGATCACCTCGCTCATGTAGAAGTTCTACGCTATCCCCTAGCACAATATCCCCCACTGGGTCGGGTAGTACAAATTCTCGGTAGTGATGCCGAAGCAGCTGCCGATATAGATTTGGTAACTTGTAAACACGATCTTTCCCGCAATTTCCCGGATAACGTTCTAGAAGCAGCAGCGAAATTACCAAAGAGATTGCTGAAAGCAGATCTCAAAAATCGCCAAGATTTACGCAATTTATTTACTTTCACCATCACTGGGGTGAATGGTGACTCGAAGGTAGTAGAAAATGCTTTTAGCCTAGAAAAAACTCCAGATGGATACTGGGTTTTGGGCTTTCACATCAGTGATCTCTCCCATTATATCCAACCGGACGAGGCTTTAGACAGAGAAGCGCTCAAGCGAGGCAGATCTGTCTATTTGGGAGAATTAATGCTACCAATGTTGCCTGAAGTCGTAGCAGAACGTTGTTCTTTAGTAGCAAGTAGCGATCGCCTGGCGCTCTCTTTTTTAATTACAATTGACCCCAAATCAGGACAATTGGAAGAGTGGGAAATTCAACCTAGCGTGATTCACGTAGACACCGCACTCAATAAAGAACAAGCCGAGGCAATTCTCGCAGGTCAACCTGTGCCAAAGCAATCAGAACAAGTCATCCAAATGCTGCAAGACCTACAAGCCCTGCAACAGGTAGTTAAACAAGTACGCTTGGCTCGTGGTAGCTTACAGCTAAATCTGCCGCCCCATCAAAATCCTTACTATGATGAGGGTGTTTTGGGGGCTGTCGTGGTTAATGATTTAGCCGTGCGATCGCTATTAACAGAGTTTGTGCTACTAGTGAATCAACTGATAGCCAGCCACTTGAATGCTTTAGGCATTCCTGCCATCTGGCGAGTCCAGGGCGCACCCGACCTCGAAGATGTGCAAGAAATGCTAAAATTGGCGATTAATTTAGGCGTAGAACTGGCATTAGACCCAGAAGTAGATATCCAACCCCTAGATTATCAACAATTGACCAGAGCTTTTGCCGAATCTCCTTCTGAGCAAGTTCTGACTTACTTGTTACAAGATACTCTCAAGCCAGCGCTCTACAGCACCAGCAAAGGTAATCACTTTGGTTTGGCATTACCGCAATACACCCACTTTAGTGCCCCTCTGCGGCGTTACCCAGATTTACTGATGCAGCGAGTATATTATGCTCTAATAGAACACGGACGTGATCGCCGTAACACCCGTGTCAAAGAGCGCGTCAACCTGCGCCACTCATCCTGTCACGATGAAATTAACTGGAACGTCTTACCCCCAGAATTGCAACAAGAACTCCAAAGCGATTTGACTAGAGTCATAGTGCAAATCAACGACAGAGAAAAAGAAGTCCAAGAAGCCGAAGCCGACTTAGCCGGACTGCAAAAAGCCCAATTGATGAAACAACGCATCGGCCAAGTGTTTCAAGGCGTAATTACTGGCGTTCAGTCCTATGGGTTCTTTGTAGAAATTGAAGTCTCCGCCGCAGAAGTTGAGGTGAGTAGTCATGTTGGTGTACCCTTGCGGGTTGAGGGACTAGTACATGTCAGTTCTCTCAAAGACGATTGGTATGAGTATCGTGCTAGACAACAGGCACTATTTGGCCGCAAAAATCGCGCTTCCTATAGACTAGGCGATCGCGTGGCTGTACAAGTTAAAAGTGTTGATTACTATCGCCAGCAAATTGATTTAGTCACTGTCGGTAGCGATGGTGTCGCGAAAAACTTCAGTGTTAGTAACGCCAACGATGATGTATCAGATTTCTACATGTCAAATGACATTGAGCCTGACGACGATTTAGAACCTTATCTTGAAGATGAAGAATAAAAATCTCCAACAAAGGCTCAATGGTGTCTCTACATAGGTGACTAAAAATATTAGCTGAACTGTGTCGCCTTTCATTTCATCCTGCAAAACCTGTGTCAAATAACACCAAGCCTCTTATTTTAGGCGTATCAGGTGCTTCTGGTTTAATTTATGCCGTTCGCGCACTCAAATTTCTCCTAGAAGCTGAGTATAAAATTGAACTAGTTGCTTCCAAATCAACTTATATGGTTTGGCAATCAGAACAGGATATGCGGATGCCGCCAGAACCCACAGCACAAGAGCAATTCTGGCGGGAACAAGCTGGAGTTCCACTTTTAGGTAAACTCCGTTGCCATCCCTGGGGTGATGTCGGGGCCAATATCGCCAGTGGCTCCTTTCGGACTTTGGGGATGATAATTATCCCATGTAGTATGAGTACAGTGGCCAAAATAGCCGTTGGTTTGAGTTCCGACTTATTAGAGCGAGCAGCAGATGTACAACTTAAAGAAGGACGAAAGCTGGTAATTGTCCCCCGCGAAACTCCTTTAAGCTTGATTCACTTGCGTAATTTAACCTCTTTGGCAGAAGTTGGTACTAGAATTGTGCCTGCGATTCCCGCCTGGTATCATAATCCCCAAACTATTGAGGATTTGGTAGATTTTGTAGTTGCCCGTGCTTTAGATCAACTAGATATTGACTGCATCCCAATTCAACGATGGCAAGGGCGGTAATTCGTAATGACGCGACGCAGGAGCGTCGCTCTAAGCGAAGCTATGCCGTAGGCTTTACGCTAACGCTATCGATGACTCGCTCTAAGCGAAGCTATGCCGCAGGCTTTACGCTGCGCTAACGTAATTCGTAATTCGTAATGACGCTCCTACGGACGCTTGTACCTCGCTCTATGCGAAGCTATGCCGTTCGCCCTTGGCGTCTTTGTTAACAGAAGGCTTGACGCTGCGCTAACGCTACCGCTACGAAGCGCGTAATTCGTAATTAAGAAAGCTAGATTTAATTTAGGTTTCTCTATGCCTGAATCTATAATTTTTTCGGACAATTAGTGTAAAACCCCATTCCCCATTCCTATGGCTGTAATTCGCTTAATTCTATTAGTGGCGGTACTGGGAGGGCTAACGTTATTGTTAGTCCAAAATTGGTCTCCTGCCCTATCGCTAGTATTTTTGGGTATGCGGACTCTACCATTACCACTAGCTATGTGGATTTTGTTTAGTACTGCCACTGGTGCTTTAACATCTTTAGTGATCACTTTCTTATTTAGATTGTCCGATTATTTTGCGATCGCAAAACGCCAAACTCCATCCCAAGCAACGTCAACTTCATCGCGTACAAGAGTAAATCAAAGAGAAAAAACTACACCTCCACCTGCCAATCCTGCATCGTCAGCTGGTAGAACACAATACACTACCAATGAAGCCATCGATGACTGGGAGACAAATAATAGAGATGATGATTGGAATTTTGATGAAAAGCCAGAACAAGCGCCTACTCCCAGTTCTCAATCTCAGGAGTTTAGAGATTCTCGAACCTCCGAACGTCAACCAGATACTAAAAACAGTTCTCAATCTGATTCAGTTTATTCCTATAACTACCGAGAACCAAAAAATACCGCTGTGGGCAAAACTGAATCAGTCTACGATGCCGATTACCGGGTGATTATCCCGCCTTATCAACCACCAAATACTAATCAAGCAGATGATGACGATTGGGGATTTTTTGACGACGACACCGAGGATGAAGATAAACGCTCCCGTCGGTGAGATATAAAAATCTTAGGTCTCTATTTGATCCCACACCGTTCTCTAGACTCCTGAATGACTTTGCCAGTCATCGCAGCTTCCTGCAAAGTCATAAAAGCATTAAAATCTTCTACATCATAACGGGTACTCAGTAGTTCCCTAAGTCGGTTTTCTGCTTCCACAGTTAAATAGCCAGCTGCTAGAGCTTTTTGCACTATATCTCGAATTCTGGTCATGGTTGACACCTTAGTCATACTAATTCTTTGATTCGGGCTTACTTAGGTGAAACATGCAGTAGTTTTTGTGCCTAAACCTTTAAACTAGTAAAGTTGCTGTGTATATTACTGCTATGTCGAGTCATTATTTACACTATCATTGGAAACACTAATTAATTAGACCTGATTATAGCCAGACTTTGGAATTACAGTACTGTGTTTATAAAAACCCAGTGCTTATGCTTAATGAATATTACCCATCAGACATAGATCATTAGTTGTTTATGTAGACAGAAATTTTTTCGATAAAGTTTCAAACAATTTTTGTTAAATTTCTGTTAAGCCAAAGATACCTAATCAACTACTGCCAAGTCACCTAACGAAGGTTACTAAATTCGTTATAAATTTATCGTTTACTTATTCTGCTTTCATACAAGAATCGTTAATATATTGCCTTAGTTACTTTAAATACATAAATAACGCTAATGGCAACAATAAATTCTGATCAATCAAATCACATAGAAGATGAATTTATAGAAGCTAAAAACAATTGGGAATTGGAAAAGTTATACATAGATTTAGCTTCTGCCAAAGGAAAAGCCCTAACACCTGTAGAGAAGAAATTTCTTAGAGGTTTGCTTTGTGGTTGTAGTCCTGCGGAAATTGCGAGTAAAGTGTATCAAAGTCGTAGTAGTAGTACTGTTAGGGTTTATCTTTCTAATGGTTTATACAAATACATAGAAGAAATGCTGAGTAACCAAGCAGGACACTCAGTTAAGGTAAAAAGTTGGAGTCGAGTTACTCATTTATTAGAAAAAGCTGGGTATAAAAAAGTTTGGCTGGGAGTACAGTCAGCGATCGCATCTCTAAACACTAACAGAGGAATAGAGATTGATTTAGTAACAAATACATCAAATCAACTACAAGATTGGGGCGAAGCAATAGATATCAGTTTATTCTCTGGGCGAACAAAAGAACTAGCAGTAGTTGGATCATGGATAGTTCAAGAGCGCTGTCGATTAGTGGTTCTCTTGGGTATGGGTGGGATTGGGAAAACTGCTTTTTCTGTAAAGCTAGCAGAAGAAATTAAAGATAACTTTGCATATATAGTGTGGCGATCGCTACGTCTAGCACCACCTCTAGAAGTCATCTTAGATCAAATCATCCAAGTTTTGTCTCCACAGTCAGAGGCAAAAAAAGCAGTTACCTTAGATGATAAACTTTCGTATTTAATTGATTGTTTGCGCTCCTGTCGTTGTTTAATTGTTTTAGATCATGTTGATGCAATTTTATGTAGCAATGATGAGAATGAATCATTAAAATATCTCACTCCAACAGCCAATAATTTAGAGATTAAAAATACTTTTACCAACTCATTATCACAAATTTGCTATCATCAAGGTTATGAAATGTATGGAGAATTGATCAGAAGAATAGGCGACTCACAACACCAAAGCTGCTTGGTACTAACAAGTCGAGAAAAGCCCCCAGACATTACTGCCATGGAAGGAAAAGTATTACCTGTTCGTTCTTGCAAATTAACTGGGTTAAATCAAATTGAAATCATCCCAATTATAAAAGCAAAGGGATTTTCTAATTTAAAAACAGAGGAATATAAATTATTCACCGAGTTGTATGCAGGCAATCCCTTACTTATTAAGTTAGCTGCTACTACGATTCAAGAATTATTTTCTGGTAATATACACGAATTTCTAGAACAGGGTAATATAATTTTTGGGGATATCCGAGCGATTTTAGACCAGCAGTTTGCTCGCTTGTCTGATTTAGAAAAGCAAATTATGTACTGGATTGCTCTCCAACCGGATTTTGTGGCGGTGGAGAAATTACAGCAGGATATTTTACCAGGCTTGTCAAAGCAGTTTTCGCCAAGATTAATATTAGAAGCGATAGAGTTATTACAAAAGCGATCGCTAATTGAAAAACAAGCATCCGGCTTTACCCAGACTCCAGTATTAAAAGAGTATCTAATTGAACGCTTAATTGAGGAAAATTTTAAATTAAGCGAACAGAAACAGGGACATTTATTGATGAGCCAAACAATTTTTGCAACGCAACTGAAGAAATATATCCAAGAAAATCGCCTTAGAAAATAGACTTCTTGCATAAATTTTTTTTTCACGCAGAGGCGCAGCGAAAAGTTCTGTTCGCGTAGCGTCTCCGTCAGGAGAAGGAGGGTTTCCCTCCGTAGGAACGCCACTTGCGCGGCTGCCGGGGAACCCGTCCAACGCAGTGGCTCAACTTTTCAAGACAGAGACGCAGAGAAGAGAACGCAAAGAAGGACTTTTGCAAAAGGTCTAATGAATTGCGATCGCTCTCTACTTTCTTTGGATAACAATCAGTTCATATCCGCTGCATTTTGTTTTGCTCTAGCAATTTGAATTAGTGCAAGTATTTGTTTCACATTTTCATCTGGTTCACACTCTGGAAACGTAGCTACAACTTCCTCAATCTTTTCTAAGCGATACCACCAAGTTTGACTGGCTCTGTGATAGCGATATCCTTGGATAGATTTGGCTTTAGCTTGAAAGTTACCTCTAGGATCGCAAGGAGCAATAACAATTAGCCAATTAGTGTCATCAAGCTCAATTCGCATATCTATTTTTTGAGCATCAAGCTGATGAGCATAAGCTAATATCTGTTCTGCAAATATCTCCGGTACTCGGATTGATTTAGTCGGTTTATGTCGCCATTGTGATTTGTAGGGGATAAGGTTTTTGGAATTACCATGTTGATGAGCCATGCTTTAACCCCCTAATTGCTAGCTAGTGATGATAGATTTTATCATCGCAGCCAGCAAACAGGGAATAGTTTTTCCTATTTGCTGTTCTTATCTGGGAGTAAGAGACACCTTTGAATATTAGATGTTCGCTGGCTGCGATCGCTCGTCAATTTGATTTTAGGCAACAAGTCAGTACTAAAATAAAGTATTGTAAGGCTTCAAAGTCCGTCATTATCCGGTTTTTTGTCAGTCTCAAACAGCGATTAAGATCACTCATAACTGGAGCAAAGTAATTTGGTAGACAGCTTATTGCAAGGAGTCAACCTATATTTAATTGGCATGATGGGCGTTGGTAAAACAACTGTAGGGCGCTTAGTAGCAAAGCAATTGGGTTATGGGTTCGTAGATACTGATGATGTGATTGTTCAAGCAGCTGGTAAATCAATCAATCAAATATTTGCTGAGGAAGGCGAAACAGCATTTCGCCAGCTAGAAAGTGATGTATTAGCACAAGTTTGTGCTTATACAAAATTAACCATAGCTACAGGTGGGGGCATCGTAGTGCGGCAAGAAAACTGGAGTTACCTGCACCATGGTTTAATAGTGTGGTTGAATGTGCCACTGGAATTGCTTTACAGCCGTTTAACAGAGGATACCACAAGACCACTGTTGCAGGACGCTGACCCGAAAGAAAAATTGCGATCGCTTCTGGAACAACGACAACCACTTTATTCCCAAGCTGATTTGCAAATCACCGTCAGCGAAGGAGACGCAGCAGAAGAAATTGCTAATAGAATCATGGAAGCAATTCCTAGCGTGTTAAAAACGTCAGTTTCTCACTAGTTTGGGGATGGAGAACAGGCACAGGGGTAGGTAGGGAAAAAGGAGCAAGGGGGAGACATATATCTAACTTTTCCCCTCTCCTTGCTCCCTGCTTCCTCATTCCCCTCATCTCCGACTAGCCTGTAGTTATGCGACGGTATCGCCCCTGAATTATTGTATAGATTCCATAGGCAACCAAACCTAAAGCTACAATGCCCAAAAGCCATGAACCATAAGGCTGTTGAGCGAGAGTTTGTAACGCTTCATCCAACCCTCCAGCAGCAGCGGCATTTGACTGAGTTGCCGCTTGAATCAGAAACCAACCGATAATGCAGAATACTATACCCCTTGCTAACAAACCAAATCTACAAATTCCAATCAGCCATTGAGTTTCTCTGTGATCTAACTCAGATAAATCAAGTTCTCTACGAAATTTGACACTATAAGCTTGATAAAACTGATAGAAACCTAAAGCAATTATGAATACTCCTACAGTTCCGACTAACCATTTACCAAAGGGCTGAGAAAGCAAACGTGCAGTCCAATCTTCGGTAGAGTTACTACTTCCACCATCACCAGAACCGCTAATAATTCGTATGGCACTGAAGGCTAAACCTGCATAAATAAAACCATTAATTGCATAACCGATTCGTTGTGCCAAACCCTTGGCATCGTTACCTTTATTTTCAGGGTCTTTAATTACTTGAAAAAAACGCCACAATACGTATCCAATTAAGCCAATTGCTACCAAAGCTAGTAAAAACTTACCAAATGGTTGATTAGCGATCGTACTAAGAGCGCCTTTAGTATCTGTTGTTCTCCCACCTGTACCAAAAGCCGCCTGTGCTGCCAGGATACCAACAACGCCGTAAACTACTCCCTTAGAAATATAGCCAAACCGTGCTAGTCTTTCAACCCACGATGAAGAATGATATCTCAGTTGTTGTGACATGGTAGTTAGGGAGAAGTTTATTTATTTTTTTAGCAATATTTATCTCAAGTTCACATCTATCAAAAGATAAGTTTTGTACCGCTTTCACTAAAATTTATAATGATTTTAATTAGTTAAATTTTAGATATTTATATCTAATAATAGAGGCGTATTATTCAAATTAACGTTATTACTTAAATAAGTGTTAATTGTTAAATTCAACTAGTTCCGTGGGTTTAAGTTCCCCGGTTCTATAATCGGCAGGTTTTGTGTTAGGGTCTGTCTTACTAAAGTTCAGATCGGAGGAAACCCCCTGGTGACTTTGCGCTCAATCCCCATTACAAAACTTAATTACGCGCTTCGCAGCGGTAGCGAGTCCTCGATAGCGTTAGCGAAGCGGTAGCGATAGCGTAGCGTAAAGCCTGCGGCATAGCTTCGCTTAGAGCGAGTCATCGAGCGTCGGTACGAGCGTCAGCGTAAAGCCTACGGCATAGCTTCGCTTAGAGCGACACAGGAGCGTCGCGTCATTACGAATTACGAATTACGAATTATTTAATTATGTCTGTAGTCGAAACTTCCTGGAAACACGAATTTATCCCCACCAACGGAATTAATTTACACTATGTCACTCAAGGAGAAGGCCCCTTGATGTTGATGTTGCATGGTTTTCCTGAGTTTTGGTACTCTTGGCGGCATCAAATACAAGAATTTGCCAAAGATTTTCGAGTTGTTGCTCTTGACTTGCGTGGGTACAACGATAGTGATAAGCCAAAAGAGCAATCAGCTTATGTTATGGATGAATTTGTCGCAGATGTTAAGGGAGTAATTCAAGGATTAGGATATCAAAAATGTGTATTAGTAGGACATGATTGGGGTGGTGCGATCGCTTGGAATTTCGCCTATCAATATCCTGATCTGGTAGAACGATTAATCGTACTTAACTTACCTCATCCAGCCAAGTTTGCCCAAAGTTTACGCACTCCACAACAACTTTTACGTAGTAATTATATCTTCCTATTTCAACTACCATTTTTGCCAGAACTACTCTTACAATCTTTAGATTATCGAGCTATTGAAATGGCACTTAAAGGAATGGCAGTTAATAAAAATGCATTTTCGCCAGCAGATATTGATGCATACAAAAATGCTGCTGCCAAACGTGGCGCAATTACCGCGATGTTAAACTACTACCGCAATATCTTTCAGCAGAAAATGTTCAATCAAGATTGGGGCGTTTTGGAAGTGCCAACATTGATGATTTGGGGAGAAAATGATGCTGCACTAGGTAAAGAATTAACCTACGGTACGGCAGCTTATGTTAGAGATCTGCAAATTAAATATATACCTAATTGTAGTCATTGGGTACAGCAAGAACAGCCTGAGTTAGTTAATCAGTACATGCGAGACTTTCTGTTATCCTTATGTATTTCACAACTGTAGATATCCCCTTTGTACTCCAACATGGTGAGGAAGTTATCCCATGCTACATGACTAATCTGTTTGGCTAACTTCCGATTTTTTACCGCCAGGAATGATAAAGAAAAAAATGGCAGGTTAACAGAGTACAAATACTTATAAAATCTAGGCAATCTCTGCCCAGTAGTGCAACACGTTAAGAATTTTAACACTAATTTAATAGTGGCTATTTTTTAGACTTTTTTGGTCAAAAACAGCTTAAAATGGGCGCAAATAATATTTTTGGTAGTTTCATAATATTGGTTTCATATCACAACCAAATTGTGAGGTCAATCTACAATCATCAAGCAGTTTAGTGAGATAATAGAGCCGTGAGGGAAAGAACGGACGCAATACTGATTATAAAGGGGGAAAATTATGAAACTCCAGCTACTAGCGGCCATAGCCTTAGCAACTCCCCTCTTTTTCTCTGGCTCGGTTCAAGCAGAGAATCCGCAGGATTTACAAAAACTGTTTTCAACTGGGGAATGTAATCGGTGCAACCTATCAGGAGTTAACCTCAGTGGCGCTCATTTAATTGGTGCCGACTTGAGAGGAGCTAATCTTCAAGGAGCCAACCTTACTGGAGCCAATCTTGAAGGTGCTGATCTCACTCGTGCTAACTTGAAAGGCGCTAACTTAACATCCGCGTTTGTGACTAATGTCAACTTCAAGCAAGCTAATCTCAATGGGGTTAATTTTACTAAGGCTACAATCAACGATTCAAATGTGTATGGAGCATCAATGAATAACCTCAATCTTACTGATGCTGAAATATATAATACCGGCATCGGTATTGGTGGTGAAGATGCACAAATCCCCGATTGGGATTAGAGCCAAGCAAATAAGTAGATTGAAATAGATACAATTTTGCTTCGTTAAGCAAGAAGTTAGGAGTCAGGATATGTAATTATCCTGACTCCTTTAATGTCAAAGGGACTTGGGATTAGGTACTGGGGACTGCTACGCAACTAGATAGGTTGTATTAATTTTGTGAGATTTCCACTTTCTTAATAATATTGAGGCATCCTCAGCAGATACAGGATGACTAAAAAGATGCCCTTGCATGAGTTCGCATTCAATAACTCGTAATAAATTACGTTGTTCTTCAGTTTCTACTCCTTCAGCAACGACTGCAAGATTGAGTCCGTGAGCTAAAGCGATGATTGCAGTTGTGATAGCAGCGTCGTTAGTATCACTAGTTAAATCGCGCACAAAAGATCTATCAATTTTTAATGAATGAATAGGAAAATTCTTGAGATAACTTAAAGAGCAATATCCAGTACCGAAGTCATCAATGGAGAGAGAAACACCAAGATTACACAATTCACTCAGAATGGCTTTGGTTAAAGCTATATTTTGCATAGCAACACTTTCGGTAATTTCTAGTTCCAAATAATGGGGTTTCAATTTAGTTTCTGATAGAATTTGTGCCACCATATTAACTAAATCGGGTTGTTTAAATTGTCTTACCGAAAGGTTAACAGCTACTGATAGTGATGATAAGCCAAAAGTTTCTTGCCAAGCTTTATTTTGAGCGCAAGCAGTTCTTAAAACCCATTCGCCAATGGGAACAATCAATCCCGTTTCTTCAGCAAGGGGAATAAATTTTTCTGGAGGAATTAAACCTAGTTCAGGATGTTGCCAACGCAGTAAAGCTTCCATCGTAGGAATCTCACCCGTACTAGTCTTAACTTGTGGTTGATAGTAAACTTCAAATTCTTGCCGTTCTAAAGCATAATGCAAACTGTTTTCTAAGATTAATAATTCTGAAGTGTGTGAATTGATAGCCGAGTTATAAACTTGATAGTTGTTGCGTCCTTGTAATTTAACACGATACAGTGCAGCATCAGCATGTTTAACTAGGGTTTCTGCATCTTCTCCATGGATGGGATAGAGAGCGACTCCTACACTAGCGCTGATGTGCAGGCAGTGATTTTCTATATTAAATCCAGTTTTGAAAGCTGCTAATATCCGCTCTTGAATATAAGCAGCATCTTTAGCATCACTAATTTCATGTAAAATTAGGATAAATTCGTCACCACCCCAACGGGCAATGGCATCACCCGATCGCAGACATGTTGTGAGACGTTGGGCGACATTTTGCAATAATTGATCACCGACAACATGACCTAATGTATTGTTAATAGTTTTGAAGCGGTCTAAATCCAAAAAACAAACAGCTAAATTCTTACCACTTTGACAAGCTTGTGTTAACGATTCTGCAAGTTGTTCATTGAATAGCAATCGATTAGGTAGATTTGTTAAAGAATCATGAGAAGCTTGATAACGAATTTTGGCTTCTGCATACTTGTAGGCAGTAACATCATGAAAACTCCAAACTCTACCAATAATTTTGCCTTCAAAGCACTGCGGTTGAGAATAAAGCTCAAATACTCTCCCGTCTTGAAATGCGATCGCATCATTACTATCATCAGTTTGCGCCTCTAAAGTCAGGTATATTTCCTTAATTCTGGCAAGATACTTTCTGGGTTTTTCTAACTGTTTTAGTGCTACTCTGAGTGCTTGTTTGTAATTTCCTGACTTCATCAACGACTCAGGAATACCCCAAATTTGGATAAACTTTTGATTAAAACCCGTAATTTTGCCTTGACTATCTAGCAATAAAATCCCATCATTTGCAGATTCCAGGGTTGCTTGTTGTAAAGACAAAAGTTTTTCTAGTTCAGCTTGTACACGCTGACGTTCTGCAATCTCTGCATGTAATTTGGCAGTACGCTCCCAGATGGTGTTTTCCAATTGAGAAGTAAAATTTTTATTTTGGAAAATGACTGTTTGTATTGCATCTTCTACTAACAAGCGTTCATTTGCCAAGGATAGCGCACCCACTACTGCTTGCAAAAATGTTATTTCTTGCACTTCCCAAGCCTGCGCTACTATACAGTCATCAAAGCTAATAAAACCTATAAACTGATCCTTGACAATGATTGGTAAAGTCAAGATCGTTTTTACACCTTGCTGTTCTAAAATCTCACGTTCTGATTTACTAAATTCTGTCACTACGTCGGTAATGATGTTGCCTTCTACTAGTCTGTGTAACCAATGTGAAAAACATTTATCAGCAAGGTTTTGCCAACAAAAGTTGTCACTTCGCAACTGCATACCTTTGGCACACCATTCTGCTTTGGGATGAATTTCTAAATTGTCATTTTCATGATTATTTACTTCACATATATAAATCCGATTAGCTCTGCAAACTTTTCCTAAAATTTGCAAAACTTTTATGTAGCAATTGGTACTACCATCAAAAGTTAGTAGGGAACTTTCTACTTTTACAAGTGCATCTAGGTAGCGATCGCTAGAATTTAGAGCTATTCTTTTTGTCCGTTTGCGAGTTTTTTTCGCTTTACTTTTGTCGTTTTTACTAACTTTGTCAAAGTTAATATTTTTTAGTGACCATAGAGATTTGGAGATACATAGGGCGAGGAATTTTGCTCCTAAGCAGGTAAATACACCAAGCATCAACAGTACCATTGTAGTCTCTGCTTTATTATATGATTTATGATTTTTATGTTTATATATTTTTTAGTAATTGCTCAGCACTTGCTTTTTATTTAGGGATATTGAAACTTTTTTTAGATCTTAATATTATTTTTCTCCTTTCTTAAAGTTAATTTAAACTCTGTTTTTATAATTTAGTAAAAAATTTTCTAATTATTATAATGACAGATTTTATACATCAGCAAAAATCGTGTTAAATTAAATACAAGTACCACGAAGTCGTAATGAAAGTTTAGGGTATATTGGACTCATGTTATTGATACCAACACAGCCTGAGTCTAAAAACTTGCAATCAATCAACTTGGTAAACACACGTATTTATTTGTTGTTTCTTGTACTAACTCTCAATCGTTATAAATATGCTATTTCTATCAAAACAAGTAAGCATATAATAACCATCTACTTGGTCATAATTGCCAATTTTGAACCATCTTTACCAGTGAAAATCTAGATTTTGAGATGGAACTTAAGCTTTTTGAGTTTTTCTGTTTTTTTGCACACAAATTATTAAATTAACAGATGCAGTTGTGAACCTTGCTGAGTTTTATTAACTTCAATTCGGGCTTGAAAGGCTTCTTTGAGATGGGGCATATGAGTAACGGTGAGGATGCAAGCAAAATCAGAAGCGATCGCATTTATGGCTGCAATCAGGCGATCGCATCCTTCAGCATCCTGGGTACCAAACCCTTCATCGACAATCAGCAATTGCAATGCTGCTCCTGCTCGTTGTGCCAATAATTTCGCTAAAGCTAAACGGATAGCAAAGTTGATTCTAAATGCCTCCCCACCAGAGTAAGTTTCATAAGCTCGCGTGCCTCTGGCATCAGCGATTAATATATCTAATGTGTCTATCAGCTTGGCGTTTTTCTTTGTTGACTTGCCACTGCGTCCGGCTTTTTGCGTAATAAATTGTACATGTAACTGATTAGCACTCAGACGAGACAGTAATTGATTTGTCTGCGCTTCTAGTTGCGGAAGCACATTCTCAATCATCAGTGCTTGGATACCATTTTTACCAAAAGCTTGCGCTAATTCCTGATAAATACGATGTTGTTTTTTCGCAGCTTGTAGTTGTTGCTGCTGTTGTTCATATTGAATTTGCAACGTTTCCAACTGATGAGCCAGTTGTTCTAAACGTCCCAACTTGGTTATTTGCTCATCAAGTTGCCGCCTACGTATTGCCAGCTGTTGCTCTATAGCTTGGATTTGGGCTGTGGGATTGGCTGTTGCTTCTAGCTGTTGGACAATACTTTCGATTTGATTTGCAAGTTGCTGCCGTTCAGTTAATCTGGCATTTCTCGAACTCTCCAACTCTTGCAATCTTACTTGCAGTTGGGGGTACTGTTGCTGAGCCGATAACAATTGTTGATAGCGCAAATGCCAAGATTGAGCTTGCTTAACAGCCAGACGTAAATTATTGTGTTGCTCTGAACTGTAGCCAATCTCAGCAATATGGCGATCAAGTGCCGCGATTTGTTTGGCACAATCAGAATCTATTTCCTCTTGCTTAATTCTGGTTTGTAATTGAGTAATAGTGGCTTGTAACTCTGGTTTGCGAATAGCTAATTGTGTTTGTCGCTTTGTAGCATCCTTAATCTGCCCTTGTTTAATCTCTGCCCAGCGCCAGCGTTCTACTTCACTACGAGCCAAAGCGTGGTCTTGTTCATTGTAATTGAGTTGTTGCAGATATTGATTGAGCTGTTGTAGCTCAGCTTGTTGATTGGGCGCGTAATCACCAGCTTGTAGCGATCGCTCTAAGTGCTGCTTTTCGTGGGCGATTTGCTGTAATTGTTGTTGGACATCTGTTGTTGCTTCTAACTGGGCTGCCAACTGTCCCCGTTGTTCGCGCAAGGTATCGTAAGCTGCCAAGTGTTGCGATATTTCACGGTATTCCTGCCTCAGTACCTGAATTTCTCTGTCCGAAACAGCCATTTGTTCTCGCACCACCCAAAATTGCCCTTGAGTATCTTGTAACTCAACTTGAGTTTTTTCCACCACGCGGTTCCAGTGGTGTTCATCTAGTGGGCGTTCGCACAAGGGACAAAGCGCATCAGGATTCTGGAGCATTTGCAGTTTTTGCTCTAGTTCTCCTAGTAATTTTTCATAGTCTCGTTGGTGTGCTTGCAGACGTTCAATGAAGTGACGCCTTTCTTGTCCTTTTTCTTGTACCCTTTGCAGGTAAACCCGTTTTTTCTCCAACTCCTCAATTTGCACTGCTACATCCATTACCGCTTGTTGGAGTTGTGGTTGACGGCGTGAGGTGCGTTGCAGTTGATCTTCGGTAGCTTGTAGTTGTTCGAGTCGTGCTACTAAACCAGCTTGGGTACGATCTAGTTGGCTTTGTAAAGTTGCTCGTTGTTGCAACAAAGGAGCCACTTGCATTTGTAGTTGATCTAAATGAGCAACATGGCGACGTGCGGCGGCTAGCTGTGCTAAAGCCGTTTCTACTTCACCTGATTTTGTCAGAGTTTGCTGAATTTCGCGCTCTTGTTGCCCCAAAGCTTCTAGTTGAGCCTGGGCTTGTTGTAGTTGCCGTTCGATTTCGTGGATTTGTTTGAGCAGTTGTTGTTGCTTTTGTTGGCGAGTCTGCCCAGCACGGGTGTATGCTTCAAATTTAGTAGCAAAGGCTTCTTCTTGACATTGTAAATTTTGATACTGAGTATATCCGGTTTTAATCTCAGCTTCCCGATTTAAGATTGCCCCTAAATCTGCTCGCTGACTACCAATTGCTGACTGCTCTTGTTGGAGGCGATCGCAATCTTGGGTAAGATTTTGGTACTGCTGCCTGACAAAGCTCAACTGTTGCTCCCAGCCTTGGCGCTGGTGCTGCACCACTTGTAAACTTTGTAATTGAATAGTGTCAAAAGCTTGTACTTGTTGTAATTGGTTGTGTTCAGCTTCTAACTCGTCTCTTTGCGCTTGGGTTGTCTCACGCTGTTGCAGTTGAACTTTGATCGAGTCTAAAGAACGTTCTAATTCCTCAACCCGTGCTTTAAACTGCCGCGAAGATTCTTTTGCCCGTTCTTCTAATTCATCGTATTGGTTGAGCTTTAACAACTCTGCTAAAATTTCTTTGCGTTCAGTGGGGCGCTTGAGCATGAATTCGTCTGCACGACCTTGACGCAAGTAAGCAGAATTGATAAAAGTATCGTAATCCAATTTAATATGTTCTAGAATCAAATCCTGCGTTGCCCTGACTCCTTTGCCAGTGAGAGGGCGAAAGCCTGAAGGTGTTTCTATTTGAAATTCCAAGACACTACTAGCACCCCGAATTCGTGTGCGAATCACCCGATATTTTTGTTCGTTACTTTGGAAAGTAAAATCAACCCGAACTTCTTTTGAGCCTGCATGGATGACATCATCCTCAGCAGCAGCACGGCTTTCGCCCCAAATTGCCCAAGTAATTGCTTCCAAGAGGGAAGATTTACCCGCGCCATTAGAACCACAAATACAAGCCGTATGCAAACCACGAAAATCTAAAGTTGCATCACGGTAACTAAGGAAGTTTTTGAGGATAAGTTGTACTGGGATCATCGAGGCTATAGCGCCACATCTACTTTTAAATAAATAACAGTACAGATGCACTCTTAGTTAGTTTAGCTATCTAGATATCAGGTTTCTAGTATCTAAGACCTTAAGTTTACAAAAATTAACAATTAAATGATCACTTTTTTATTGGCTGAATAATTTTTGCTGCCATCAGATAAAAATCAAATGATTTAGCATGTCACCAGAGCAAACACATGACCCTTAATAATAGACCTCTTGCATAAATATTTTTTTGTTTCACGCAGAGGCGCAGAGACGCAGAGAAGAGAACGCAAAGAAGGACTTTTGCTTGGTTGTGGCTAGGCGTGATGACGGCGTTCGATTTCTTCCTGATGTAAATTTGGAAAAGATTCTAAATCCTCAATTGTTTTTGGTGCTGGGTGTATTGGGCTGGTTGGATTTTGAAATTTATTTAAATAGATTTCTAAAGCTTATTCATCATTTCTATTCTCAAGAATATATGAACAAAGTTCAGCACGAGATAAAGTGTTGAAATCAGGTTTGTTACTCATACAAATCTCCAATTGCCGTTGGGATAGACGATTATCTCTAACTCTTATCCAGCCAAAAAAGCAATATTTTTTGTACGTCTAAGCTGTTCCACATATAACTTGCATAATTAGAGCGGGCAAGATGCCCACTCCACAAGAGTTTTATTTAATTTGATTATGTAATTTAGATGTTTTTTAGCTTATCAACAGTTACTAAATATATTGGTAGATACATTTTTGTAGTCCAGTAGCTCAGGATGAAACTTGTTTTAAGTTGTTCTTGTGTGGGCATAGAAAAAGTGTGTGAGTTCCGTAAGTCTCCTCAATTATCGCGTCTATTGTTCCTCTGGTTTTTCTGCTTCCTCTTGTTCATCAACTTTTTGGGTGTTACCTGCCTTCACCCAACCTTCTTGCTCACCATCTTCGATACGGATCTTTTGCCAGGTTTTATCCTTGCTTTCTTCCAAAACGATAATTTTTTGATTAAAAGCCACTCCACCAATACGTTGACCTTCCTGCCTTGGTTCTGAGCGTAAAATCAAGCCTTCAGACCAACTAACGCGCCCTCGATAAGCTCCTGATGGTAATGGTTTTGCCGATGGGGTAGCTTCAGGTGATTTGGTAGAGGTAGGCGAAGATTCAGCCTGAGCCTCAGATTTGGGGTTAGATGTAGTTTCTGCCTTAGCCTGTTTTGTATCCTTACCCTTCGCTTGGGGATTATCATTCGCAAAAATGGGTTTAGCCGGTGGTATGGCGGTTCGATTCATAAAATAAAGAGCAGTGGCAAACCCCGTACCCATTAACACAGCGATCGCCAGCGAGAAACCGAGTATAAACTTAAGTAAATTAGATAACATAATTAGTCAATAGTTAACAGTCAATAGTCAATAGTCAATGATTAATGGTCAATGGTCAATGGTCAAAAACTCTGAGACTATGAACTACTGACCGTTGACTCTATACTCACCATTATTGCAACTGTCGCTGAATGCGTTCACGTAGCGTGCCGGAGGCGTTCGCTTAAAGGATTGTATTTCGAGGCTAAACGCGCCCTACCAGCAGCAGCCCATTCTTGTAGTTTCTGAATTTGTTCTACAGCCGTTCGTGCCAAAGGAATAATTTGACTCGCAGATTCTAAAACATCATCTGTTGTAAAATCTCGATTTTGGCTAAATCCAATGTGCATCGCTTCAATCAAAGTTTGCTCAATCTCAGCCCCGGAAAAATCAGGAGTTTCGTATGCTAGCCTATCCACATCATAACTTTTGAGGTTATGGGGGCGTAGTCGAGACAAATGCACATTAAATATAGCTTTTCTCTCATCCTGACTGGGCAAACCCACAAAGAAAATTTCATCAAACCGCCCTTTACGCAGCATTTCTGGGGGTAAAGCTTGGATATCGTTAGCAGTGGCAACAACAAACACAGGTGAGATTTTTTCAGCTAACCAAGTAATAAAAGTACCAAACACGCGGCTAGTAGTGCCCGCATCACCTTTACTTCCCAGCCCCGAAAAGGCTTTATCGATTTCATCAATCCACAATACACAGGGAGCAAGGGCTTCAGCCACTTGAATCATTTGGCGAGTCCGAGATTCCGACTCACCTACCAAACCACCAAATAACCGTCCCACATCTAGACGTAATAAAGGTAAATGCCAGTGATGGGCGATCGCTTTTGCTGTTAATGATTTACCAGTTCCTTGAATCCCCACCAACATTAAACCACGGGGGTGAGGTAATCCATATTGACGTGCCCGTTCAGTAAATGAACCTCCCCGCCGAATCAGCCAATCCTTGAGGTTATCCAGTCCGCCGATATCGGAAATTTGCTCAGTTGCGGGGTAAAAATCTAAAATTTGGGTTTGGCGGATAGTTTGGCGCTTTTCTTCCAGAACTAAGTCTACATCTTCCGGTTGTAATTCTCCGTGAGTAGCGATCGCTCTGGCCAAAACTCTGCGAATACGTTCCATTGAAAGTCCTTGACAAGAGCGCACCAAATCATCTAAAACTTTCCCAGTCAAAGAGTTGCCAGTCGCAGCTAACAAACGTTCTACTTCCGCTTTAATTTCTCTTTCAGCAGGTAAAGGGAACTCCAAGATTGTAAGAACTTCCATTAAGTCATCAGGAATTGCCACGCGCGGCGATAATAAAACGAGGTTTTTCGGTTGAGACTTGAGCAGGCGGGCAAAATTGCGGAGTTTGCGAGCGATCGCCACATCCTCTAAAAACCGATGATAATCTCTTAAAATCAACACCGCCGGTGCAGCAGCTGGTAATTTTTCCACAAATTCCAAAGCTTGCAGCGGATTACGACGACCAAACCCAGCATCATTAGGGTTGCCCTGATAGCCATCAACAAAATCCCAGGTATACACTGGACGATTACCTTGGTTTGCTGCTTCTTCCCGAATAGCCGCTTCCACCCGTTCCTCTTCATAAGTGGGAATATAAATCAAGGGATAACGCGCACGGAGCAGTAATTTAAACTCTTCACGGAAGTTCATAGGGACTGGGGATTGGGGATTGGGGATTGGGGATTGGAGACTGGGGATTGGGGATTGGGGATTGGGGACTGGGGATTGGGGACTGGGGATTGGGGACTGGGGATTGGGGATTGGGGACTGGGGATTGGGGATTGGGGACTGGGGATTGGGGATTGGGGACTGGGGATTGGGGATTGGGGACTGGGGATTGGGGATTGGGTGAAGAACAGAAAAATTGTAGAATTCTGCTTTAAACCCCGAACATATTTTAGAATACTTCCTCAGTGTATCCAGCGCTGAGTCTTGAAGAAGCTTGGTAATTCGCTTACGAAAGAGATGAGGGGGATGAGGGAGAAAATTTCTCCGCGTCCCAATTCCCTATTACCTCTAATCCCTACTCCCTCTGGGAGCGGGGGCCCCGAGTTCCCCATTCCCAGTATGATAAATATTAGAGACGTTTTGTAAATAAAAAAGTGGGACTATGGAAATTCTGACACTAGGCTGGGTATCATTGCTGGTTGTGTTTACTTGGTCAATTGCAATGGTAGTTTGGGGACGCAACGGACTGTAGAGGTATCGTGGAAAATCCATTCCTGAGTATTTTGGCTTTGTTTGCTTTAGTGCTGTTGGTAGCAGTCACTGGTGGTGTTGGTTATTTAACGCTATCAGATTGGCGCGATCGCCGTCGTCGAGAAGATGAAAAACGTGAACTTCGACGCAGCAGTAATCCCAAGCGGCGATAATTTTCCTTGTAGCAAATAAAGCATTGTTCGTACCACAAAAGAACACTTAAACTAAAAAACTGCTATGTGGGTTACACACATAGCAGTTGTAAATTCTGAGACAGACAAATAAATTTATCGTTTCATCGTTTCACTGTTACTTAATGTTGTAAGCGTTTGAAGAGTGAAGTAATACCACAAGCACCTATTGCTAACACACCTAACATCACATTAGGTTCAGGAACACTCTGACCGGCTAGTCTATAGGCGTGGTTATCTGTTTCAAAAGCAATACCGTTTGAGCGCATTACAACTTGGTCAAATTTCTCGTCTGCCTCACCTACAAGATTAACAAACATATTAGCCTCAGAGCTAGTCCAGCTACCATCAGCTATAGCAGTTGGTACATTTGCACCACTAAAAGTCTTTAACAACTGACCACCGCTATAAATGTCAATATAGTTGTAGCTATCTAATGAGCCTGCATAAAAACCAAAGTAATTAATGGCTTCTTTGAATTTAATATTCACAAAATCACTGTCGCCTGCAACACCACTACCTGATGGAGCAATTGTTAAGAATTTGGTATCATCCCCATAAGGTGAAGCATATTGACTAGCGACACTACCTTGAACAATGTTAGTAGTAATATTAGAGTAAGTAACAAATCCATTGGGATCATTTGCTGTGCCATCGTCAAAGGTGACAGTTTTGGCATCAGAGTAGCTAGAAAACATACCACTGTTGACTTGCATTGTCACGGCGCTAGCTGGATTTGCACTCATGACTACAACAGTTGTTCCCAGTACAGCTAAAGATAATTTTTGCAGCATTATAGTAATAAACCTCTAAAAATCTCAAGAGAATAAAAATCGATATTTTCTGGAAACCTAGCTATGAAAAGCTGGGTTGATCAATCCAATCACTTAGAAAAGAATCAAGCTCATCCGGTCTTATATATGAATAAGCTAATGCGCCTACATTTGTACTATTTTCCGTGTAGACCATCATTGGTCATTAGTCATTTTTATTTACTAAGGACAAAGGACAACCTCATCAATTGATGTGCAATTTAAATGTGTAACAGCTTAGTGTTGACCACAACAGATTGTCAGATATAAGTTGCTTTTTTCTACCCTGTAATCTCAATTTTGATTTCTTCTACTAGAAAAATACATAGTATATATACGAAAATATTTTTGAAGATTAAGTGAAGGCTATTTCCCGCCTTGCCAGAGCATTTTTTAGTAAAAAATGAGATATATAGCGTGACATCAGTAACAAGGGTAAAATACGCAGATATGTATAATAAAATTAAAAATCTCAAACAGAGGAATGCAAAGTTTACAAGCGCAAATTAAATGTCATTATTTACGCAAGATTGCAAACCCCCGAAAGTTGAATGCTCCTAAGCTGTTGGGCATAGTTACGTAAGTTTCCAACGAAGGCGCACCTACGGGAAGGGCGAAAGAAACACTCTTTTTGTTTCTTCCCTATTACCTGTATTTCTTAGGAGAGTTCAGAACGGCATCAGCGTAATTTTGAGGAGCATCAAAGAACTACTAATGCAGCTTTGCAAAGTTTGGAAGCGATATTGCTGCAATTAATCAGAATTTTCCCCCAAAACTAGGCGCGATCGCTATTAAAAAGTAAACAGCATTATAACAGTAGAACAGCACTAGATTGTTTGAGCAATCATGATTGCATAACCGTTATCATCTTGTTATCAAAAACCTCACCATTTGTAGGGAGTATAACTATAACCCATTTGTTTAATTACGTTTGCTCCACGCTTGTAAATCCAAGATTTAATCATAGTTTCTCCTTGAGCATTACATTCGTATTTATCGCCTAAAAAGTCTGCTTTATATTCGCTTTTATCTCCACCATCATCAACAATTACCTCATAAATCTCATCTAGATGAGAGTAAATTGTGAGGCTTTTGTGACAATGAATCGCAACATCATATCTAGAACCTTGAAACTTAAAGCCCGGAGATTTTAGGAACTCAGACCAACAGCTAAACTTTTTACCATCGCTTGTTTCTACAAGTATTTTGGTAGTTGCTTTTGAGAAATCTTGCCTCTCTATATTCTGCTCTGGGCAAGCTACAGCAGCCATGTTAAAGGAAACGGCAAGAAATGTACCAAGTAGTATCTTTGATGGATAAAAGTCAGAATTTTTACTAACTTTTAAAAGAGAAATTGGTGGAGTAAAAAGTTGTTTATACTTTCTAATGTATTTATTTGAATCGTTGCTCATAACTCAGTTATCCTTACGAATATTTAAACCTTGAAAATATTTCTAAAACTTTATACCAGGCTTGGAGTAGCCATCGTATATAAACCCAGTTCCAGAAATTGTTGCATTTGCACGCACAGTAATATCTTCAAAATAGCTGCGACGATTAAAACGCAACAAGCTATAACTTTTTGAACCTGGTACAACTAAATCATTCCAACCATTTGTTTTCTGCTTGGTAACAACAACCGGAACTCCTCCGGCAAATTCTGTAATCAACCGATAAGATTGTCCACGTTTTTGATAGATTAGTACTGGGCAACCACCAGAGCCACAATATCTCCGGCTGTGGTAAAGCACTAATACTTCTGGTTGCCCATCACCGTTCAAATCAACTCTGTTGTAGGAGTAGTGTTTTTCCTCATTCTCAGATTCTGGATATTGACGGCGAAGCGCGGCTTCTAACTGAGTGTCACGCTTAGTTTCTGAGGCTACAAGTTTGGCTTTGATCACTTGTTTGTGAGATTTAATATTTTGGAGTTGCGATCGCGCGGAAGAACCAAATAAATTTGTTGTAGCTAGAAAAACAATCAAACCAAGCAAAAGTTTTTTCATTGGTTTACTGTACTTTTCATATCTCACAGAGAATTTAGTCTTTACTAGTAATTTCACTAAATTTACATATAGAGATGTGTATCAAAAGTTAGCGTAACAACCTTTTAGTAACTAAAGAGCTTTAGGCAACAAATATCAATATGACAACAAATAATGATGACAGTTTGCCGTAAATCCCTGCAAAATAACTTGCTCAAACATCAGTTAATTACGAATTACGAATTACGAATTACGAATTACTATCTTCCAGCACACAAAGCGCGATCGCTCTTTGTCACCTTTGGGCTAGTCTGTAAATAATCGTGTAATAATTCACAACCTTGGTTAAGTAAATTTTCTAGTTTAATATCTGCCAAATTCCGAAAAATTACTTTGCCATTGGCACTGCCTGCTGCCAAAGTCATACCGTCGGGACTAAAACTAACGCTGGTTAACTCATCTTTGTAACCTTTCAAAGCCATTAATAATGTCCCTTCTCGGCTCCACAGCTTTAATTTATCATCACTGGCTGCAACTAAAGTTTTGCCATTAGGGCTAAAACTCACGCTAATAAAATTATCGCCATCCCCCGCCAAATTGCCTAAAAAACGACCGTCCTGACTCCAGAGTTTCACTATACTATCGATACTTACCGAGGCAATGGTCTTGCCATCGGGCGACCAAGCTACCCCATTGACTCGGCGGCTATGACCAGTTAATGTGTATAGTAATTGACCATCTATCCTCCAGATTCTCACCGTTTTATCATCACTAGCTGAGGCGATTAACTTACCATCAGGGCTAAAGCTTACCCAGTTGACTGCATCAGTGTGACCTTGGAATGTGTTAATTAATTTACCTGAATAACTCCAGAGTTTAATAGTTTTATCTTTACTCGCTGAGGCGATTTGCCTATCGGGCGACCAAGCTACACCCAAAACGGTATCAGTATGACCAGACAAAGTGTTAATTAATTTACCGTCTCGACTCCAAAGCTTGACTGTTTTGTCTTTACTAGCCGAGGCGATCGCTTGACCATCAGAACTGAAACTCACACCCCAAACTGAACCTTGATGTCCTTTGAAGGTGTTGATGAGTTTGCCATTTCGACTTAATAATTTTACAGTTTTATCTCGACTAGCCGCCGCCAATATCCGACCATCTGGGCTAAAAGTCACGCTTGTCACCCAATCTTCGTTATCAGCTTGGGGATTTCGCCGCAGTACATCGTCCCATCGCCAGAGTTTAACAGTTTTATCTCGACTAGCAGAAATCAGGGTGCGACTATCAGGGCTGAAACTCACACTTGTAACCCAACCGCTATGTCCTCTGAGAGTTCCTAACACTGCACCTTCAGGACTCCAGAGTTTAAGTGTTTCATCGGTACTTGCTGAGGCGATCGTTTGACCATCACGGCTAAAACTAACGCTGGTGACGCCAGCACTGTGTCCCGATAAAGTTCTCAGCAGCTTTCCTTCCCGACTCCACAATTTAATCGTCTGATCTAAACTTGCAGTGGCAAGTTTTGTGCCATCAGGCGACCAAGCAACACCCAACACCGCATCGTAATGACCCTGCAAAGTGTTGAGCAATTTTCCATCTCGATTCCACAGCTTGATTGTGTTGTCAGCACTGGTAGAGGCGATAGTCTGACCATCAGGCGACCAAGCAACACCCAACACTGCTTTACTATGTCCTTGCAAAGTGTTGAGCAATTTTCTCTGTTGATTCCATAGTTTTATTGTTTTGTCAGTACTTGCAGAAGCGATAATTTGTCCATCAGGGCTGAAACTAACACTATTCACTACATCGTTATGTCCTGTGAAAGTGGCAATTTCTTGACCTTGGCGATTCCATAACTTTACCGTTTTGTCTTGGCTGGCAGAAGCAATAATTTGACTATCAGGGCTGAAACTAACGCTATTCACTACATCTGTGTGTCCTGACAATGTTGTGAGTAAGTTCCCATTCAGACCCCAGAGTTTAACTGTCATATCTGCACTGGCAGAGGCGATCAAAGAGCGATCGCTGCTAAATGTAGCGCTATTTACACTGGACATATGTCCTTCTAAGCGATTATACTCTCTCACTCCATAGACTGACTGATATAGCGCTGTTTGTACTTGTTCTCTCGTCAGTGAATCTACCCAAACTGATTGATGTAGTTTTTTACCTGCTTTTAAGCCTTCCTTTAAAGCATCAATACCTTTTTGTGAAGCAAATAAGACTTCGCTAGATGCACTCAGGGTTTTGATTTCGCTATCTATAGCCGTAACTATAGAGACACTCAACCCCAATATGGCTAAAACAGAAGCACCCAGCGCAATTTTTAATGAACGATTTAATCGTGCTTCACTTTGCCTTTGTTTTCTCTGGCTTTCTGCTAGCTGAGTTGTTAATTCTTTTTCCTTCAATTCAGACCGCAATTGCTCAATTTCTAACTGACTAAGTTCTTCGCGCTTGCGTAGTTCTCGTAATTCTGTGACTAAATCTAATCTCTGCTGGGGATGAGTATCTACTAGTTTGGCTTGCTGCTTTTTTTGTCTTAATTCACTCTTGAGTCGTTCAATCTCAGCTTGACTTTGATCCACTTTATTACGTAGCTGGTTAAGTTGTGCTTGTAGGCTCGATTCTTGTTGTTGTAAGTAGCGAATCAAGTCTACTAAATAATCATGAATCAGTTGATAACGTTCAGGAACATCGGGAAATAATACTACTAATCCAGAGCGCACTAAAATATCTAACACTAATTCTAATTTGGCTGCATCTTCTAATTCTGCTAGCTGTGTTGCTAATTCAGCACGAGTTTTAAAAGGCCGTTTATTGCTTTCATCAGTTAATAAATATAAAACGAGTAAAGCTGCCCGTTCATTTTCTGGGCCGCAGTCTTTAATCAGTTCTTTAATATATCTTTCAATGAGTTTGTTGGGTCGATATTGCTGATATTGCTCTAGAGTAGTGATGCGCTCATCTTGCAGCTGTGCCCCAACTACTTGTAATTCGATGGGACGGACTTCTCCTAGTTCTGTTGATAAATCTTTAACTAAAGCATCAATTAAAATATCCTCTAAGTTTAACTGAGAACGTTCTGTTAATTTTTGAATAATCGCTTTCGCGTATTCTGGCGAGAAATTATTTAATTGATAACGGATACTTTTATCAAGAATATTATTATTAATTGCCTCTAAATCCGAAAGATGTTTAAACTCTAACAACCTATGTAAATAATCTTCGCGTAAAGAGAGAATGACTTTCACAAAAGAGATATTGAGGCAATTGCTAATAAATCGATCAAAGGCTTGTTTTTGATAGCGATCGCTATAACCAAAGAAAAATTCTTCAAACTGATCAAATATTAAAACTGTAATTAAATGATTATCCGCATTTTGTTGTAATTGTTGCAAAATGTCGTCAATGGTAATAGGTGCAGTCAAGTCGAGCAAAGCTTTTGTTTCTATCTTGATATAAGACATCGCTTTACTCAAAGATTTGCCTAAAGCTTGCACCCAATCGGTATAAACTTGTAAAACTACAGGTACAGCAATTTGATCGCCAATTGCCCGATTTTGTAATGCTGGCACTAAGCCAGCAGTCACGGTAGAACTCTTTCCTACCCCTGATTGACCGTGAATTACTGTCAGCTTTTGGTCAGGACGGCTAATTCTGCCAATTAGATTATTAATATCTCGTTCGCGCCCAGAAGCAGCAATTTCTAAAGCAACACTGCTACTTCCAGATGGTGACATTAACGCCGGGTTTGTCGCTTGTCTTTGAGGTTGCAAGCGCCCTGCACCAATAAAAGCCCGAAAACCATATTGTTGCTCAATTGAGCGTCGTTTTTGGCGAATGTAATAAGCTTCTAAAAATCTACCTTCCTCAAAATAAAGCGATCGCAATCTCCGCAGCAAGCGAATATAACGATGGGCATCATATTGATGGGCACTATTTTCTAAAGCGCCTGGTAGTTCTTTTGCAGCTTTTTCTAAATATTCATTAGCGACTTTTTGCTCACCCAAATTGCGTTGAGCTTTCGCCAAAACTAAATAATAAACTTGCGCCAATAATAACGGAAATAAATATTGGTGAAGATTGCGATCGCGTTGTTTATGTGCCTCACCTAATTTCAGCAGCGATACATGAGCTAAAATACTCGCTTGCACCCACCGTGACTCTTGCACAGCTACCTGAGCAAGAAAACCATAATCGCAAGCAAGTTGAATTTGACTACCATAAGCTTGATGCAACTCCAAAGACTTTTGAGCAACAATTTGCAACTCTTCCCACTGTTGTAAATGTTGCAAAACTTCAGCCAGTTGACCAATAAACTCAGCAACAATATCTGTACGCCGAGCTATTTCTAAAATATCTAAACATTGCTGAAAACAAGATTTAGCTGCATCCCAGTGACGGTAATTATCTATCTGATTTTGTTCAGCCAGCCGACAATAACATAAACCTATATAAAACAGCAAAACCCCCTGTCGCAGCACTGGAGAAGACGAGGAAACTGGGGGTGCTGGGGGAGCAGAAAAGGAGAAGGGAGTGGGGGAAGAGGACGCGGGGACACGGGGACGCGGTGACACGGAGATATTTTCCCTCTCCGCGTCTTCCTCATCCCTCCTCGCTTCCCCTTGCCAAACTTGTAAGCTTTGCCGAAAATGATTTAAAGCTGGATGAATTTGGTTAGAAACATAATTATCTAAACCAAATACAAACTGCAAACTAGCATTTAATTCTGGCTCTAAAGTAATGCCACGGATTTGCAATTCTTTGATGGCAAAGTGGAGTTCATCACTATGTTCCCAAACTTGTTCTAGAGTGGCGTAATAACTTTTAACTCTAGGTTCTTTGTTTTGGGGAATATCATTTTGCAAAACTTTGGCAAACAAAGAATCTGTTTCTTGTTGTAGAAATTGCAACAACTCTGTTGTTGTCATTTCAAAGCGAATGGGTGTAGCCGCCCAACTAGCAAAATCAGGTGCTATACGCAACACTTTTTGTAATACTTCATCAGTCACCCATACAACCATCGGAAATGGGTGACGCTTGCGAAATTCGTCACGAATATGATTGATTGAACTTAATAGATCGTCTAGTCCATCTACTGACTCTAAACCTAAAATCATCAATGCTGAAGGATGTTCTTGTTCTGGTATTTGTAAATGAATCGTTGTATAAAGACTTCTAGCATTACTGGGTAAAACTAACTTCAGAAACCGAGATGTTTCTGAAGATAATTCTTCGAGTCGTTGCAACATTCGCTCTTGCAAAACTCTGTAATTGCAGCACACCAAAACTACGGAAAATTGACCGCCAGAAAAAGCGATCGCTCTTCCCAAACTCCGCAAAGCGCGTTCATTAGCAGCTCTTATATCTACTTGTTCTTGTCCTTCAACCATGATTTAAATTTTTGCGTCTCTGCTAAAACTGGATTGACGGCAAACCAAGCTCCTCGCTGATCGCGGTACTCAAATACAAACAAACTCCGCAATAAGGTGTGGTATTCTATATCACCGCCTACCCTTTGCTGTTGTACCACCTGAAAGATTAATTCCCACTCATGAGGATCGATGGCGTTGGCTCGGTAATCCCGCTGTCTTTGAATCATCAATTCTACACATTCGCGCTCAAAAGGTGGGTCTTGCTCTCGCAGACAATCAAACAGCAGTCCTAATAAGTCTCGTACATGACCACCACTGATTAAACACAGTCGGTCTAAGGTTTCTGGGCTATCAAACAACTCTGTAATTAAGCCTAACCGATCGCTCGGCAAAATGTCTGGAAAAGCCCTAGCTAAAACCATTTGTTGCATCAGCGCTAACCCTTCGTTGAAAATCTCCCCAGAACGGAGACGTACAGGTATCATCGGTAACACCTTCGGCGCGACACCACCGCCTAAGCGATGCTGGAGTTCGGCGCTATCGTTGGAGAAAGTTAAAGCCAAAGGAATCGTGTAGACTATGTGACAATGCAGTTTACGTAACTGCTCACCCCGCTCGATAAATAAATATTCTGGCAGCGATCGCCCCGATGGTAAAGGTCGAATCGCGACTCGATCCAGGTTATCAACAATTACTACAAGGCCTTTCTTTCCTAAAGCTTTGAGTTGTTTATTAGCACTCTCAAGCAGTTCTTTATTAATCGACTGCAAAATATTTTGTGTGCGCGGTTCTAGATAGTCTCTCAACCGTCTTCGCAATTGTGGACTTTCTTTAGTCTTAGCCGTAATTTTGGCAATCCCAACAGATAACTCTGCTTCTACTCCCAGATCAATTGGCGTCTGCATAAAATCCACAACTTCACTAAATAACTTAGTAAAGTAGCTGGGTTTGAGGCGAATTTTCATTGCCTCTAAACTTTCGCTCACCTGACCGGCAACCGCCAACAAAATATCAGTCACATCCACATCTGCCATTTCGAGGACATGGGTGGACTCAAAGTAAACAACATGAAACTGCTGTTCCTCTAATTCAGCCTTCAGCCGCAATAGTTCCGTCGATTTTCCACAGCCGAGATGACCTGTAAATAATTGACAGGTGGGTGCATCCGGCGATATCCGAGTGATAGTACGCTGCAAAGCTTCAATGATTTTGCCACCCCGCACCGTCGCAAAATCAATATAGTACCTGCGATCGCTAGCATTTCCTATCATTAGAGGTCTGCTCGGATTGCAAGCCTGATAAAATCTTTCTAAATCTAGGAGCATATCTAATCGAATTAATTCAACGAGTAATCAAAAACAAAACCTACTATTTCAACACATTTTTTTAGAGAATTTATGCCTGATTTCATTACATATCTCTGAAGACTACTAACTCAACTAGCAGCATTCCGGATGATTGTTTAAGTATTGTATTTTCTGTTCCACACGGCAATGCTAACATTTATTAATTAAGCAACAATACTACTACAAGTACAAACTGCTAAACTTCTAATATCAAATTGGGTACTTTTATAAATATTAAAAATATCCTACCTGCAAAAAGGTAATCTTGAGTACAGTTTTACCTCATTTCTAGATGAAAAGTTCATAGTAAGCACTTTAGTGCTTTAGTAAAGACCAAAGCCACTACAAAACCTCACAATTAGCTGGGAGTGGGGAGTGGGGAAGAAGCCTTTTTGTGATGCACTGATTTTTTCAAAAATCAAACAGAATTTCCATATATCATCTATCTTTTTTATTTGTGAAAAAAGAATATTTGCAGAGCCTTGGTAATTATAAGTAAAATTTAACACTAGTTTTTCTACATCATCGCAACCTGCTAAAAAAATGACTAAAAAACTTAACCTCAATAATTACAAACAAGCAATAGCAGATTTATACGATCGCAGAAGTCTAACCTATGATGATAGCCAGTGGCATTGGCAAATTTGTCAACATCTTTGGGAATTTTCTCAACCTAGCTCTGGGCAGTATATTTTAGATATTGGCACAGGTACAGGTCATCTGGCGATCGCAGCTGCTCAGATCGTTGGAGATCAAGGAAGAGTAGTCGGTATAGACATTTCTAGTAAAATGTTGGAATTAGCAAAAGCTAAGGTTGCAGCACTAGGTTTAAGTAATGTAGAGTTTCAATTAGCAGATGCCGAATCGCTTGATTTTGCTGCTAATACTTTTGACCGAGTTTTGTGTGCCAACGTATTTCCTTGGATAGAGAATAAAAGAGCCACATTAGAGAGTTGGCATTTATTTCTTAAACCTGGTGGGGTAATTGGCATTCATACACCTGCTGATACAGCATATATTGGATATATTGTGTTGCAAGAAGTCTGTAAAAAATATAATGTTTTTCTAGAGCCGAGTAATCGAATCGGCACACTTGAAACATTCCAAAGCCTATTTGTAGACACTGGCTTTGACATTATAGAAACTCAAATTGAGCAGCATGGTAAGTATATTAGTTTAGAACAAGCAAAAGCAGCTTGGGAAGTAAATACTTTTTCACATCTAGAAAAATATCGTAATTTTTCCTCACAACTGTCTTCAGAACAATTAGTTAAAGCTCAAGCTGAATTTGCAGCAAAACTAGAAGCACTGCAAACTGAACAAGGAATATGGGATGAACTCACTACCTGGTACGTGCTAGGTCGAAAACCAGAAACCATTAAATCTGCGTTTTAGTTTAGCGATCGCGGTATTTGCAAATACATAACGTCTAAATGAGTTGGGAGACATTCGCACCTTGCCCTTATGGGTGGCGGTGATGGTGCTAACCGAAGAAGATACACTAAGGTCAAAGAAAAGAGCAGGGGAGTTAAGGAAACTGGGGGAGAAAACCGCATACATATTAAAACAAGAACATTTCACACTTCAGAAGTGATTTAATACGCATATTTAGTATTCGATAAATGCGTAAGTTTTTATTTAACAAAAATTTCCAACCCCAGAAACTAAGCTAATAGTCTGCAACTTAAATGTCCAACAGCTTATTTAATCCTTGCAAGTACCAATGCGAAGACAGTCCTCGGTTTGGTCATCTCTGGCTGATATTTGCCATGGTACTCTCGGTAAACGAATATTTGTGCTACGTGTAACCAGAGTACTTATAATAGGGAGTTGGTTTTGGAAAATTGGCAGACTACTACTAGTCAAGCTTGGCTCGCCATTGTATAGATAAACAGGCAACGCCACCAGACCAATGCAAATTGTCCTCTTCATACAAATTTCAGTAAAAATTTCCGATTGCGCTACGTTTGAGATGCCACCTTGATGAACCGGAGTTTAAAAACTGAGCATTGTATGTTGATTTTGTGTCAATTTACGCAATGCTACTATACGCAGAGACTTGTTTTGTAACTCATTGGTTCCACTTATTTTCGGATAAGTATTGCCTACAAGATGGCTTTCTACTAACTTATGCAGGCGCAACCCTCAAAAACCGGATCAAAATTGGGGAATTGGGAATTGGGAATTAATTATTTTCTCCCCTGCCCTTCATCCCTTGGTTGGTGAGTTTCGGCTACGCGGTAATCGAGCGAAGTCGAGATTCAACTACCGCAGAGTCGAACCACATCATCATGCCGACACTAAACCAGAGGTTCTATCTTGCGTAGCTGCTTCCCAGATAAAATAGTTAACAAATGTTGCCCAATTGCTGACTCATGACACCTTCACAAGATCTAGATACCATCAACAATCCTGATATTGACCAAGAAGAAGACGGCAACTCAGAAGGTGATTCTCTTGATGAGTTGCCGAATGAGGTCGAAATGTCCCTGTTCGACCACTTGGAAGAGTTGCGACAACGCATTTTTTACTCGCTGATAGCTGTAGCAATTGGTGTTATCGGCTGTTTCTTTGCCGTCAAGCCAATTGTCCAGCTACTAGAAGCACCCGCTCAAGGAGTAAAGTTTCTACAACTCGCTCCTGGAGAGTATTTCTTTGTCTCCCTAAAAGTTGCAGGCTACAGCGGCTTGGTACTTTCTAGTCCTTTTATTCTCTACCAACTTATTCAGTTCGTTTTACCAGGACTAACTCGCCGCGAACGTCGTTTGTTGGGACCTGTGGTTTTAGGGTCAAGTGTACTGTTTGCTGGGGGATTAGTATTTGCTTACTTGCTGCTGATTCCTGCTGCTTTGAAATTCTTCATTAGCTACGGTGCAAGTGTAGTGGAGCAATTATGGTCAATTGACAAATATTTTGAATTTGTGCTGTTGCTGTTATTCAGCACTGGTTTAGCGTTTCAAATTCCCATCATCCAACTTTTGCTTGGTAATTTGGGAATTGTCTCTTCTGAGAAAATGCTTGCTGGTTGGCGTTATGTGATTATAGGCGGAGTAGTTTTAGGAGCTGTTCTCACACCTTCTACAGACCCCCTTACCCAAAGTCTTTTAGCGGGAGCAGTGCTAGGGCTTTATTTTGGTGGTATTGGATTAGTTAAACTTACGGGGAAATGAGGGAATTGGGAACGGGAAATTGGGAATGGGGAATGGGAATAGACAATAAATAAGGGTTTTTGCTCAATGTCTATTAGTTATGATGATTTTGAACAGCGAGTCTAATGAGATTAAAGATATTGAAGAAATTGCTCAACAAGCTCATTCGGGAGAAGATGTTTCTGAGCATTTCACAGGTTGTTTTCAAGCAAAGCAACAAGTTAGTATTGCCTTTCCGTTGGAATTATTGCGAAGTATTGATGCAGAGTGCCAACAGCAAAAGATTAATCGTCAAGATTGGATTACATTGGTTTGCGCCGAAAAAATTCGTGAGGTTCAAGCTAGCAGAATATCCAAGGCTGTTTAAGTCAAATGTAGCGCAATAGCTTTAAGTTAGTGGCTTGGGATGATGAATTTGCAAATTACCTTGGTTGCATAAGTGAAGACGATCGCAAATCCAGTTGATCTGTAATCATGACTCACAAAATATTTAGGCGAATAAATTAAGCAGGTTGCTATTAAAAATATTACTAACAAATCTCAAAATACAAAGCTCTACGTGAAATTATTTATAATATCCATTCTGAAGAACGTTCACCCAAATCGAGAGGAATGCTCACAGCTTTGCCGAGTCGGGGGCGATCGCGTGTTTGGGTAATAAATGTTTGCACTTGTGTTGTTCCACCCAAAGCATGAAGATAATTGGCAACGCTATCAAGATGCTCTTGGTACTCTGCCTCGCTCAGAGGGAAAGAAGCTTGCTCTAGATATTTCCACATGACTTGCAAAAATATTTTCCCTTGTGTCCGCCGAAACTGCACGTCGTAAGAATATCCCCACTTATCTAGCAACAGTTGGCGTAATTCCTGTCCTGTCATAGCTTTTCTCAATTAGATTTTACATTTAGTTATGATGTTAAGTTCCGTAACTCCAGTATGATAAGGATATAAAGAAATGTAATGCTAACAGATAAAGATGCCATAAATATCTTGGAACACAGAAATCAGGCATCGTTGTAGAGGTTAGCATTTCGACTCAGGCAAGAGTTGCTCAAGTCATAGTAATCTTGTCAAAATGCTTAACAAAATACACAAAAAGCGCGTAGATTATGGCTCAATTTTCTGAATCAATGGACGTGCCCGATATGGGGCGTCGGCAATTCATGAATCTGCTCACTTTTGGGACAGTCACTGGAGTAGCTCTGGGTGCATTGTATCCCGTTGTCAAGTACTTTATACCACCAGCTAGCGGTGGTGCAGGTGGCGGTACAACGGCAAAAGACGAATTAGGCAACGATGTTAGCGTCAGTAAATTTCTGGAGGGTCGTAATCCAGGCGATCGCTCTCTAGTTCAAGGTCTCAAAGGTGATCCTACCTATATTGTGGTGGAAAGCAAAGAGGCGATCGTTGATTATGGTATTAACGCCGTCTGTACTCACTTAGGTTGTGTTGTTCCTTGGAACGTTGCTGAGAACAAATTTAAATGCCCTTGTCATGGTTCTCAGTATGACGCCACTGGTAAAGTTGTCCGGGGCCCGGCACCCAAGTCTTTGGCATTGAGCCATGCCAAAACAGACGACGACAAAATCGTTCTCACCCCTTGGACTGAAACCGACTTCCGCACAGGTGAAGAACCTTGGTGGGCGTAAGCAGTGCTGAGTTATTAGTTTTGAGTTTGAAGTCAAGAGTTTCAAATAAATTCTTGACTAATGACAAGTGATTAATGACAAATGACAAATGAACGCCACTTAGTTCAATGGGGAAACCCCCCAACGTAGTGGCTCCCAATGACTAACTCAATCGTTGCCTTATAGAGATGAGAAACGCTTCCATAACAGCGAGGTTAACTCGCAATGCTAGAGTAATTTTAAATACATTGCTCATAGCTATCGCTACTGTGACTATTTTCTGCATCAGCGATCTAGCCTTCCCTCAAGCTGCTGCTGCTTATCCTTTTTGGGCACAGCAAACCTATCCCGAAACTCCCCGCGAACCAACTGGGCGGATTGTTTGTGCTAACTGTCACCTGGCAGCCAAGGTAACAGAAGTGGAAGTTCCTCAATCTGTGCTACCTGATACTGTATTTAAAGCTGTGGTGAAAATCCCCTATGACACCAGCTTGCAGCAAGTAGGCGCTGATGGTTCCAAAGTAGGCTTGAATGTCGGTGCTGTGTTAATGCTGCCCGAAGGGTTCAAAATCGCCCCTGAAGACCGCATTTCTGAAGAACTGAAAGAAGAAGTAGGCGATACCTACTTCCAAACCTACAGCGAAGACAAAGAAAACGTCGTTATTGTTGGGCCTTTGCCTGGTGAACAATATCAAGAAATCGTCTTCCCAGTTCTATCTCCTAATCCCGCAACCGATAAAAACATCCAATTTGGTAAATATTCAGTTCACGTAGGTGGCAACCGCGGACGCGGACAAGTTTACCCCACTGGCGAAAAGAGCAACAACTCAGTCTATAGCGCTTCTGCTACTGGCACGATTACCAAAATCGCCAAAGAAGAAGATGAAGACGGTAACGTCAAATATGCTGTCAGCATCCAGAGCGAAGCTGGTGAAACTGTGACTGATAAAGTTCCTGCCGGGCCAGAATTAATTGTTTCCGAAGGACAAGCAGTTAAAGCTGGTGATGCTTTAACCAACAACCCCAACGTTGGTGGATTCGGTCAACAAGATGCCGAAATTGTCCTGCAAGACGCCGGAAGAGTTAAAGGACTAATTGCGTTCGTCGCGTTGGTAATGTTGGCTCAAGTTATGTTAGTGCTGAAGAAGAAGCAAGTAGAAAGAGTTCAAGCTGCGGAAATGAATTTCTAAATTCTCTGCTATATCATCACTTTTGGGACAGGTCAACAGCCTGTCTTTTTTATATTAAATTAATGTTATAATTAATGTTATAACATTAATTTAGTTTGTTACGCTGATGCGCTTACATATTGCATAATTTTCTGTAAAGGTTGTCATTTGTCCTTTATAAATAATAATGACAACCATCACGAGTTAATGTGCAATTTAGATGCATAACAAAGGACTTGCTTATGGCTAATAAAATTTATCCTATTACTCATGCAAAGGTAGGGAATCAAAATGGATTTCGCTTACCTCGTGCGTTTTCTAAAGATTATCCTCATTTAGCTAATGCGTCAGGCTATATTGAGGTATTGTCAAATAACACTTTTTTGGTTCGATTAGAAACTGATGATGTTGACGAAGCTGATGAAGCAGAGAGTATTATAATGAGCCTTTTTCTTGACTTTTTGATGAAGGATGCTATGCAAAATCCTTCTCGGCTTGTTCCTTATACTCAAGAGATGAGTGATGAAATAGACGATTTACTTACTGATGTAGTCTTAGATTAATGGCTGCTTTCACTTGTAATGGATGGCAAACTTTCTTCTACCCATTGTTTAATGAACAATGGGTAGAATTGCGTGATAAAGTGCGTATTTTACAAAGTGAGCTATCTAAAGAAGAATTTATTATACATGCAGATACAAAATTATTAAAAGCGCTTAATATTGCAATTAAAGAAAAAATTCCTCAAGATCCTTTTGCTTCATATTTTGTTTTACAAAAACCCTTACATAAATATGGTCGTCTCAAAAAGATGGGACTACCAGAACGATATAGATTATTTTTTAGAGCATTTAAAGAACAAAAAATTATTATTATTCTTTGGTTGGGTTTTCCTCACAAAGAAGGGGATAAAAAAGATTGTTATCGAGTATTTACAAATAAAGTTAAGAATGGGGAGTTTCCTACAAGTTTAGATGAGATGATCGCAGAATACCAATTAAAAAACTCTGGAGAGGAAAACGAAAGTACATAAATATGCATAACATGATTAGTAAAGAAACTGCTGAACATTATTTATGGGGTAGTAATTGTCATGGTTGGCATCTTTTAAACAAGCACAGTTGAGCGTAATTCATGAACTTATGCCACCGAGAACATCAGAACTGAGACATTATCACCAGCGATCGCAGCAGTTTTTCTTTATCTTATCTGGAAAAGTAACTTTAGAAATCGGTGGTTATCGACAAGTTATTTTTAAGCACGAAGGGGTAGAAGTTTCTCCTCATGTTGCTCATCAAATATTTAATGAAGGCGATCGCAATTGAGAATTTCTGGTGATTTCACAACCTCCTAGTCATGGCGATCGCGTTTTGATTAGTTAGCTATGGTTAGTTGAATAATTCAGATGCTAAATTGAATTTACCCCAATCAAGTTGAGGTATCCGACCATGACAACCTCAGTAGAATATTATCCTATTACTCCCATTGAGTATCCAGATGAGGACGGTAAGCCATTGGCAGAAGGTGATTTCCAGCGAAAATATCTGTTATATGCGGTTGATGTACTAGGCATTTATTTTCAAAATTGTCCTAATGTATACGTTTCTGGTAATCTTTTTATCTATTATGAGAAGGGTAATCCAGAATCAGTTGTAGCCCCAGATGTATTTGTAATATTCGGAATTGATAACAAGGAACGCCGTTCTTACAAAACTTGGCAAGAAAACAATAAAACTCCTGACTTTGTTCTAGAGATTACCTCAAAAACCACTCGCAGCAGAGACCAAGGTGCCAAAAAAGGAATCTATGCCTTTCTAGGAGTGCGTGAATATTTTCAATATGATCCGACTGGGGATTATCTTAATCCCCAACTCCAAGGTTTACGCTTGCTCGAAGGTAATTATTTACCAGTGGAAAACAATACCATGCCAGATGGTACACTTTCTCTAAGTAGTGAAGTTTTGCAGCTAGAGCTAAGATTGGAAGCGGGAAAACTGCGCTTTTACGATTCAGTTACAGGTCAAACACTCCTAAGCCATGAAGAAGAAGCAACTGCACGACGAATTGCAGAAGCAGCTCAACAGCAAGCAGAAGCAGCTCAACAGCAAGCAGAAGCAGCTCAACAGCAAGCAGAAGAAAAAGCACAAAAATTAGCAGCTAAACTTAGAGAACTAAATATTGATCCAGATAGTCTTTAGCAAAATAGCTATGGTTCTTCAATACTTATCATGCTTAAGTTGGGACTTAAAAAGCTTATAAAGCTTGCTAGGCAAGGAAAAACATGTTTATTTTTTCATATTCTTTTTTCAGATTACTCTTTTCCCTGTTCCCTGTTAAGCGTTCCCTCTTAACAAAGTGTTTATTTAGCATAACAAGTACGATAGAGCCATAGCTATTTAGTCACCATCTAAGCTGTTCCACATATAACTTGCATAATTAGGGCGGGCAAGATGCCCACCCCACAAGAGTTTTATTTAATTTGATTATGTAATTTAGATGTTTTTTAGCTTATCGATTCTCAAGCTTGTGCTTATAGAAAGATGTCAAGCCACTTCTATTTTCGCTACAAATTTGGATAGAAAGGCTGTGTGATCGGTATTAGGCAATGGTAGACAAATCCCAAGAAAAAATAGAGGTGAACCAATCAATTAACTCACCTAAACCTCAAGAAGAAGCATCAAAAATAGAAATCAGGACTCAACTATCTTTATTAGAGTTTTTCGCTCTGACTGTAGGCGAATTAGGAAATACCGCCGCCAAACAAACACACAAGTTAATTGAGCAGGCAACTCAAACCACTGGCAAGATAGTAAATAACCTCAGCCAAAATTGGTTGATTAGAAAACTATCTGGAGTATTAAATCTCAATTGGTTAGTTGGTGCTGCTGACAATGTTGATTTGGAAAAAGCAGAAGCAGCAGTAAACAAACTCAAGCAAAAGTATCCTCAAGAATCACCTAGTCAACTTGCTCACCGCATTATGGTGGAAAAAGCAACCCAAGCAGGGGGAATTGGGCTTGCTAGTAGTATTTTGCCAGGAATAGCGATCGCATTATTGGCAATTGATTTGGCAGCAACGACTAAATTGCAATCAGAAATGCTTTATCAGATTGCCTCTCTTTATGGACTAGATTTAAAAGATCCGGCCCGTAAAGGTGAAGTTTTAGCAATTTTTGGTCTGGCATTGGGTGGTGGGCGTCTTTTGAAAGCCGCTGGGTTAGGCTTGCTGCGAAACGTGCCTTTTGCAGGTGCAGCGATCGCCGCCAGCTCAAATGCGACAATGATTTATTCATTAGGATACGCTGCCTGTCGATTTTATGAAGCCAAACTCGATGCTGCAACTTCCCTGACTTCCAAAAAGACACTAGCACAGTTGAAAGCTCAAAGTGAAGATTATCTTGAAACAGCGATCGCTCAAAAAGCCATCATGGATCAAATTTTAGTCCACATGATCCTTGCCAGTCATCCAGAGAAAACATGGTCGGAAATCTTACCAGAGTTGCAAGCTTTAAACCTCAGTTCTACTTGCTTGGATGCCATTGCTCAAAACATCAAATCACCTATGCCATTAGATACACTGCTTAACCCTGTTTTGTCAGTTTGGGAGAAGCCTATCGCTGAAAGCCTTTTGGAGCTTTAGTTTTAAGCTTTTGGTTATAAATTTTAGTTACTGTTAGAAAATAAAGGCTCAAAGCTAGATTGGATGAAAGTTTCAGAATCTTGCTTTGATTATTACTTTCCGAGAGTGACATAAAAGGGTTAATCAACTTAATCGTGATTATGCCATCCCCTTATTAGCCCAGTGTTACAGAATTGCCAAACTTGACAATCAGACTACACCCATTGAACAACAAGTGATTACTGCGATCGCTAACAAATTTGACATGGGTAATTCGTAATTCGTAATGACGCGACGCTCCTGCGTCGCTAACGCTAACGCTATCGAGGACTCGCTACCGCTACGCTAACGTAATTCGTAATTCGTAATTGGGAATTGTCATTTGTAATTGATTATTCTCTGCGTCCCCGCGTCCCCGCGTCTCCGCGTCTCCCCCAGTCCCCAGTCCCCACTCCCCACTCCCCACTCCCCACTCCCCACTCCCCACTCCCCACTCCCTTAAGATCAAAAAGGAATTTTGAGCAATACTGGTACAAGAAGGAATACTTACACAAAATCTCAAAATGGTAATTCAACCGAGTAATACGCCTTTGCTAGAGTGGGCGGGTGATAGTTTGGCAATTGGATTATTTGAAGATGCAGTAGAGTTAACTGGCGAATTGGCTACTCTCAATGAAAAGTTTGGCGGAATCTTAAAAGAACTGATTGCTGAAGAGGAATTCACGGGGAAAGCCAACAGCACTATCTCTACTCGTTTAGCTGCTGGTAGCCAAGTTCGGAAAGTAATTTTGGTAGGTTTAGGTAAACCGGATGCACTAAAACTAGACAATATTCGTCGTGCTGTGGCGGCTGTGGCTAGGGTTGCCAAAAAACAAAAAAGCAAAACTTTAGGGTTCAGTTTTCCATTATGGAACAATGACCCGGCAGCAACTGCCCAAGCTATGGCTGAAGGTGTGCAACTAGCGCTTTATCAGGACAATCGTTTTAAATCAGAGCCAGAAGATAAAGGGCTACAAATTGAATCAGTAGATTTCCTGGGATTTGACGGACAAGAAGCAGCGCTCAACCGCGCTAACCAAATCGTTTCAGGGGTAATTTTGGCACGGCAATTGGTAGCAGCACCAGCTAATGCAGTAACACCAATTACTTTAGCGGAAACTGCCCAAGCGATCGCCAAAGATCACGGTTTGCAATTGGAAATTCTCGAACGAGAAGACTGTGAAAAGTTGGGCATGGGTGCTTTTTTGGGAGTTGCTCAAGCTTCTGATTTGCCACCGAAGTTTATTCACCTGACTTACAAACCAACAGGTACACCCAAAAAGAAACTAGCAATTATTGGTAAAGGTTTAACCTTCGATTCTGGTGGACTCAACATCAAAGGTGCTGGTAGCGGCATCGAAACCATGAAAATCGATATGGGTGGGGCAGCTGCCACCTTGGGTGCAGCCAAAGCCATTGCTCAACTCCAACCAGAAGAAGTAGAAGTTCACTTTATCTCGGCGGCGACTGAAAACATGATTAGCGGTCACGCCATGCACCCAGGAGACATTCTTAAAGCATCTAACGGCAAAACGATCGAAGTCAACAACACCGACGCTGAAGGGCGTTTGACCCTTGCAGATGCTTTGGTGTTTGCTGACAAATTGGGACTAGATGCGATCGTTGATTTAGCTACCTTGACAGGTGCAAACGTGATCGCATTAGGAGATGACATTGCTGGCTTGTTTACTCCTGATGATGCTGTAGCCTCCCAACTAGAGAAAGCTGCTGAAATAGCTGGCGAAAAGATTTGGCGAATGCCAATGGAAGAAAAATATTTTGAAGGATTAAAATCTGGCATTGCGGATATGAAAAATACTGGCCCACGTCCAGGTGGGGCCATTACTGCGGCTCTTTTCCTCAAGCAGTTTGTTAAAGATACTGCTTGGGCACACTTAGATATAGCAGGCCCAGTTTGGACAGATAAAGAAAATGGTTACAACGGCGCAGGGGCAACAGGCTATGGTGTTCGTACACTAGTTAACTGGGTACTGAGTTCCCAGTAGTCAGGGCTGAGTGAGGGGATGCACTTCGACTTCTCCTTTGGAGACGCTACGCGTAGCAAGATCCCGTTCGCGTTAGCGTCTCCAAAGGAGAAGGGTATGCTCAGTGACCGGGGGATGAGGAAGACGCGGGGACGCGGGGACAAGAGGACGCGGGGACGCAGAGAATGACAAATGACAATTCCCAATTCCCCATTCCCAATTCCCTATTTAGTAATAAAACTACGTCGCCATCTGGTAAAATCTGTAAGGTTTCTATGAAGCTCCAAGCAATGGAATCGACTTGTGTACGGATTGCAATTGATGCAATGGGAGGGGACTATGCACCCGGGGAAATCGTTGCTGGCGCACTGCGGGCACGAGAAGAATTAGGTGTGAAAGTATTGTTGGTTGGCGATCCCCAACAAATTGAAGCCGCCCTGCCATCAAAAACAAATTTGAGGCAAGTAGAGATCGTCCCTGCCGAAGAAGCGATCGCAATGGACGATGAGCCTTTAAATGCCGTCAGACGCAAACCCAAGGCCTCCATTAATGTAGCCATGGATTTGGTTAAGAAACAGCAAGCAGATGCTGTATTTTCTGCTGGGCACTCTGGGGCAGCGATGGCAGCAGCTTTGCTAAAATTAGGACGATTACCAGGAATTGACCGCCCAGCAATCGGTACAGTGTTTCCCACGATCATTGCTGGCAAGCAAGTGCTAATTCTTGATGTCGGTGCGAATGTAGACTGTCGCCCAAAATTTTTGGAACAGTTTGCTGTCATGGGGTCGGCTTACAGTCAATTTGTATTAGGAACAACCGAACCCAAAGTAGGTTTATTAAATATCGGTGAAGAGGACTGTAAAGGCAATGATACAGCCGTTCGCGCTCACCAACTGCTACGCGAAAATACTCAAATAAATTTTATTGGCAACGCTGAAGGACGAGACGTACTTTCCGGTCAATTTGATGTAATCGTCTGTGACGGCTTTGTTGGCAATGTATTACTGAAATTTGCCGAAGCTGTCGGAGGAGCAATCCTACAAATTCTCAAGGAAGAGTTACCCCAAGGATTGCGTGGTCAAATTGGCACGGCACTTTTAAAGCCAAATCTCAAACGCATTAAGCAACGGATGGATCACGCAGAACATGGTGGGGCGCTACTGTTAGGCGTTGCAGGTGTCTGCTTTATTGGCCATGGTAGCTCACAAGCACCTTCGGTTTTTAACGCCATCCGCATGGCAAAAGACGCTGTTGATAACCAGGTACTGCAAAGAATTAAGTCCCAATATCAAGTGCTACAGCACGAAAGCAGTTAGCCATCAGTTATCAGTCATGAGTCATTTGTCCTTTGTTTGTATGTCAGGACAAAAGACAAATGACTAAGGACAAGGGACAAAAAGCTGATAGCTTGGGAGACTAGGAGTGCAAAATTTAGGTATAGCAATCACTGGAAGTGGCTCGGCAACACCCGCAACTTCTCTACACAACCAAAGACTGACTGAGTTAGTTGAAACCTCAGACGAATGGATTACCACAAGAACGGGAATTCGTCAACGGCGACTAGCACAACCAACAGAGTCTTTAAAATCACTCGCCTCAGAAGCAAGCAGACAGGCGATCGCCGCGTCAGGCATCAAGGCAGAAGAAATAGATTTAATTCTGCTGGCGACTTCCACCCCAGACGATTTGTTTGGTAGCGCTTGTCAAATTCAAGCAGAATTAGGAGCCATCAGAGCAGTAGCCTTTGACTTAACAGCTGCTTGTTCAGGCTTTATATTTGGACTAGTTACAGCCGCCCAATACATCAGAACTGGAGTTTATCAAAATGTACTGTTGATAGGGGCGGATATCCTCTCTCGTTGGGTAGATTGGCAAGATAGGCGTACCTGTGTACTCTTTGGAGATGGTGCAGGAGCGGTAGTATTGCAAGCTTCCAAGTGCGATCGCTTGCTAGGATTTGCACTTAAAAGTGACGGCACTCAAAACGGCTGTCTCAACCTCCCATATCAAGCCACGCCAAGAGAACTACTTCCAGGGGTAAAAGTTGCTCAAGGCACTTACCAACCCATAGACATGAACGGCAAAGAAGTCTACCGCTTTGCTGCTCAAAAAGTGCCAGAAATCATTGATAAAGCCTTATTTCAAGCTAACCTCAGCGTTGACCAAATCGATTGGTTAGTATTACATCAAGCCAATCAGCGGATTCTGGATACCGTTGCCCAACGCTTAAATATTCCAGAACATAAAGTAATTAGTAATCTTGCCCATTACGGCAACACCTCAGCAGCCTCCATACCCTTAGCTTTAGATGAAGCAGTGCGGCAAGGTAAAATTAAACCCAACGACATCATTGCTACCTCCGGCTTTGGTGCCGGCCTCACCTGGGGTGCAGCAATTTTTCAATGGGGAAGATAGGGATTGGACTTCTCCTGTCGGAGACGCTCCGCGAACGACTTCGCTCAGCCACGGGGAATTGGGGATTGGGCTTCTCCTGTCGGAGACGCTCCGCGAACGACTTCGCTCAGCCCACGAGGAATTGGGAATTAGTAAATTTTTACCCAGTCCCCAGTCCCCAGTCCCCAGTCCCCAGCCCCAAATGACCAATGACAAACGACAAATGACCAATGACTAAAACCGCATGGGTGTTTCCCGGACAAGGTTCTCAAGTACTGGGAATGGGAACAGATTTATTAGATATACCTGCCGCTAAGGATAAATTTGCTGAAGCTGAAACGATTTTGGGCTGGTCTATCACAGATATCTGTCAAAACGAAGAAAAGTTAGCACAGACACTGTACACACAGCCATGTCTGTATGTAGTGGAAAGTATTTTCACCGACATCATTCGAGAACGAGGACATCAACCAGATTTAGTTGCAGGCCACAGTTTAGGAGAATATGTTGCCCTTTACGCTGCTGGTGTCTTTGAATGGTCTGCGGGGTTACGCATGGTGAAACGTCGTGCAGAACTGATGGATAGTGCCGCAGGTGGATTAATGGCAGCCTTAATGAACTTTGATCGCGAACAGTTAGAAACTGTCATTGCCCAAACACCCGATGTCGTATTGGCAAATGACAACAGTCCCGCACAGGTAGTAATTTCTGGTACTCCCGATGCTGTACAAGCGGTAATGTCTCAAGTTAAAGCCAAGCGTGCTATACCCTTAAAAGTTTCTGGGGCATTTCACTCTCACCTAATGGCAACTGCGGCTGTGGAATTTCAAGAAGTTTTAGAATCTACAGAATTTCAAACAGCTGTTGTACCAGTATTATCTAATGTAGAACCAGTTCCAGCTGTTGATGCAGAAATCTTAAAGCAGCGCCTGAGTCAACAAATGACTGGCTCAGTTAGGTGGCGAGAAATTTCTCTACAACTATCAGCTAGTGGTATCCAGCGAGTTGTGGAAATTGGCCCTGGTAATGTGCTAACTGGCTTAATTAAACGTACTTGCTCTAATTTAATATTAGAAAATATTCGTAATATTACTGAGTTACCCGTTTAACCAGTTCCGTGGGTTTAAGTCCCCCGGTTCCATAACCAGCAAGTTTTGTAATGGGGTTAAATCACCATTACAAAACTTAATTACGTTAGCGTTAGCGTTAGCGAAGCGGTAGCGAGTCCGCGATAGCGTTAGCGTTAGCGACACAGGAGCGTCGCGTCATTACGAATTACGAATTATTTAATTGAAAGTCCCTATTCTTCTCTGGTTGGTACTACTACAGCCGAAGGATCTGAATGTTGTGATTCCTCAGGAGGTACTGCTGGGATCATTTCCGGTTGAGGCAAGTTAGAATCCTTGCGAATAGGAGGTAAAACACTGCGTGGTGAGGGTGTAGGTACAGCCTTACGAGATGCTCGAATTGCTCGTAGCTTTTGTACTATCGAGGGTGAGGGTGGAACTTTAGGTGCGGTTGCAGATTGATCGCGATTTGGCGATCGCTCTGTGGTATTTGTAGTGTTTTGAGTGGTAGTCGATTCTTCTTGAGGAATCGGGCGATTGCGTTGACGCCGTTTGAAAGTGGAGACAGGTCTAGTTTGAGTGGTGTTAGTCTCTTTCGCCGATGGTGAAGATGTAGTATCAGTGTCAGGTACTTTCGCAGCAGGTTCTTGCAGAGGTTTTTCAAAAGTTGGTTTTGCAACTGGCTGGGGCTGAGATTTGGGGAGTAGGCTAGTGATGCCAAAACCCGCTGTAGCAGCAACAACAGCGACACCAGCACCAATTAATACTTGAGAGCCTAATTTTTTAGCTGATGCGGTGACTTTCCTTGATGATTTTGCCTGAATGTGATTTTGGGGAATTTTCTTTTCTGGTTGCTGTGCAGATAAATTGATGGTTGGCACTGGATAATTAGATCCAGGTTGTGGCGTCACATCGACTCGATTTCCGGGTAGTAATTTCAGCCATTCAGCAACTGACGCTGGACGATGGCGAGATTCCACTGCCATCCCCCGCATGACTGCTTGGTTGACAGCAGCGCTGAGATGGGGTTGTAGTTCGCAGGGAGAGGGCATTTTCTCGCGATCGCGCAGTAGGGCTGGGATGGGAACTTGGGCTGTCAACAGTGCATATAAGGTTGCTGCTAAACCATAAATATCTGTTGCTGGTGTGCGTGGTGCTTGCGAGAGATACTGCTCAATGGGGGAATAACCTTCAGAAACTAACCCTGTATGAGTTTGGCGTGCCCCACTATTAAATTCCCGCGCTATACCAAAATCTATTAGCACTACCTCTTGAGTTCCTTGGCGGAGGATAATATTATCTGGTTTGACGTCGCGATGCAGCAAACCGTTATTGTGTACTACCTGCAATGCTGCTCCAATTTGACGGATGTAATGAATGGCGATCGCTTCTGGTAATGGTATTCCTGGCAAGACAAATGCATCTCCCAAGGTATCCCCAGGAATGTATTCCATGACCATGTAAGGTAGCCTAGATTCGACAAAAAAGTCGCTGACTCTCACAATATTTGGGTGAACGCAAGTAGCTAACCTTCTGGCCTCATCTTGGAATTGGCGCTCAAACTTGGCGAAATCAGGATGTTGTCGCAGTCGTTCGTTGATGGTTTTCATCACTACATCTTGACCTAAGTAATGATGCTTAGCTCTGTACGTAATACCAAAGCCACCCCGCCCGATTTCCTGGAGTAGGGTATATTTTCCACCTTGTAAAGTTGTGCCTGCTAACATAAGGAGTTTCGAGTTATGAGTCTTAAGTTTTGAGAGGACTGCTGAAAAAAGTTTCTTATATTTTTGATTTAGTGACGAGGTTTCCCTACACCCCTAGTTATGGTAACAGTTTTGTTTTTTTCATAATACATTGACATTTTCCTTAACTAACCTTGATGCATGGTCAAGGGTTGTTAAGTTTCTCCGTCATGAAGTGAGTTGAGGGGCGATCGCTCTTCTATCACCTTAAACTATAATAAAATACATCTATCTTTAGATAGATTTTTTAGATAAAAAGCAGAGGTTAATGTTTTTAACGCAGAGTCACGCAGAGGTTCGCAGAGAAAATCAAGTGCGATCGCGCTAAAATTTTATCCAGTCCTCGTATATGATTTCTCTACTTTTTAAATCTACCCAAGCAACCATGGGTTTTACACAGCCGCTATCTTGGAGCCATTCGATGAATTTGTTCGCAGAGTTGATTTTTTTCTTCTCTACTGCGAGAGCTACTTCCATCATTTTCTCTTGCTTGCTGCTCCACGCCCGTTTTATACATTTTTCTATATATTTGTCTGGATCTTTTTGATCCTTTGATAGTTGTGATTTATCTGTTTTTACTTCTATTACATAAACTAATTTATTCTTTTTATTCCAATAAATCATGTCCAAACCTTGATTTCCGTTGACTTTGGAATCTATTAATTCTCCTTGATATGTTTTATTTAAATCATCAACTACTAACTGTTCTGCTACATTGCCGACATCAGTCGATGATACTGCATACTGACTAACAGCTTTGCTGGCACTATACGAAAAAAATGGTTGTTTTTGTTTCAGATCTTTCTCTGATTTTTCTTTTTCTCCCAAAGTTACTAAGTTTGTTATAGGTTTTCTTGTGTCAGGGATGGTTGTTCTCGATTCAATTTTAATAATATTTGCTCCTTCTCCCTGAGCTTTGCTGAATTTTTCAAAGATATCTGGATTTACTCCTGTATATTTAGCTGGATTATTCTTCTGCCTCTTGGCAGCATTTTCCTGCATATCGTCAAAATCTAGTTTTGAGAGTTGTTTAAAAGCACCAGAACTAGTATTTGTTTTAGATTCTGCTATGAGGATAGTTCGCTTATTTGGGTCAAATTTTTGTCCAGAACTATTAGCAGCTTCGGTAAGAAATTCTAATGCTGCTTCATCTTCAGGTAGAGGTTTTAATAGCACACCATGATCAACTCCATGTACTTGATCAAGTTTTAAAGGCCCATTATACTCAATGAAGTTCGCAGGCAAGAATTTATCAAATATTTCTTGTGTTTGTTTTTCTCCTACATCTCCTAAATCTTCTCGTTTATCTCTGTCTGGTAATTGAGGTTTCGGTGGGTTCCAATTTTTATATTTTGATTCATATGCTTGCGTTTCAAATTTCTTTTTTTTAGGGTCTGGTTTAGGCTTATTTATTTGCTGTTTTGCTTTAGTTAGCCCACCCTGAAGAACAGCTTGCTGCAAATAGTTGAAACTATATATGAATTTATTTGTTTTTAACGATTGCTTTACTTGCTCATAGAGTTGTCTTGTAAGCTGTGGTTCAGCATCCTTGTTAGGATCTCGAAGACTCTCGGCCAAATCATTAATAAAATCATCCCAGCCAGTAAATCCTTCTTCTTCTCGTTCTCCAAACAATCGCTTTGATATGGGGTCATCTAGATTTCCCTCAGCGGAATAATTCGCCATTTCAAGAACATTTTCGAGGTCTTTCCAAACGTTAAATGCTGAATCGATCTCATGTTTATCTCCATACATTTGTATCCGGCAGTCATGGTCAGATGGGTAAGACTTGGTAACTTGAGATACTAAGTTTGGTTGCTTTGGAAGTGATGGGGAGGTTTGAATAATTTGAGACGGTTCTTTAAATACTGCTCCCTCAGATGCGTGTGCTATTTTTGGCGAGTTTTGATTCTTGATCATCTTCGCCGCTAGCAAATCTGCCCCCGCCCGGTTGTAAGTTGGTTGTTTTTGCACAGGTAGAGGGGTCTCTAACTCTTGTGATTGCGTAGAAAAATCGCCTGTCCCATACTGATTCTTTCTCGTTTTGAGGATAGGGGATGATTTTCTAGAAAGACTGTGTTTTTGCGGCGGTTTATACATATGCCTCCTCCTGGAGACTTTGCAGTAGTAATGAGGAAATATTTTGTATTACATGCTTAAAGTTTAGATGCAATACCAGGCTAGATATAATCATTGCTACAAGCTTTAGTAATTATGGTATTTTTTCATCTATCTCTGCGCTGATTTCGGAGAAAGCAATGGATATTCCTGCACACCCTCACGCCTTTCAACCTAATATTTACCATGTTTTCACCGCTGTTGAGCGTGTGCGTCAAGCTCTCCAGGGATACATTGCCCATTTACAAAACTTGTCAGTTGAGGATGATTTTTCCCCCATACCAGAATTTTTAGCGGCTGAACAAGATGCTCCGACTGCTCTTGACCAAATCTGTTCTTTGTTTCAACTCTCTGCCTTTGAGCGCGATATTTTAATGCTGTGTATGGGCATGGAACTCGACCCCAACTTTGAAATTCTCTGTGCGGAAGCTCATGCACCCTGTAACCGTAACTATCCTACCTTCGGGTTGGCTTTTGTAGTTTTTTCTCAGCCCAATTTCCGTGTCTTATCACCCCAATCTCCTCTATGGCGCTGGCAGTTGATTGAAGTTAGCGATGGGCCATCGCTGGCTCAATCACGCCTGCGGATTGATCGGCGTATTCTCTGCTATCTTTTGGGTGAGCCTGCCCTTGATGCGAGATTATCTGGTGTTGTCCAGAAGATTTCAATAGAGAGATTTACGAATATTCCTCTGCCTCCATCGCAACAACAATTGGCTGACCAAATCGCTGCCACTTGGGTGCAGAGTGGTGGTTCTGCTCACTTGCCAATTTTCCAACTGTGCGGTGGAGATTTTTTTATTAAGCAGTCGATTGTGGCAACTGCTTGTCATCAGTTGGGATACAACCTGATGCAGATGTGTGCTGATTTTCTGCCTGTAACTCCTGAAGATTGTTATCATTTGCTGCAACGCTGGTGTCGAGAAGCGATGTTAACTAACAGCGTGCTGTTGCTTGACTGCGATACTCTCAAATCAACGGAATCTACACGGACAGCATCTTTGAACCAGTTTATTGAAGGCATCAGCACCTTGTTAATTGTCAGTAGCCAAGAACGTTGGCGACAACACCAGCGTCCTCTCGTCACTTTTGATGTCCCTGCCCTCAGCTATCAAGAACAACTTACTCTCTGGCAAACCCACCTGGGTGATATTGCTGACAATTTGCATAGTCAAGTTGAGGCGATCGCTACTCAGTTTAAACTTTCTCCTGTGATTATCCAAGCGGCCTGCTTACATTTTAAGAATCACAGTTCCCAAGTCAAGCTTGAAGATGGAAATAGCAAAGCATTGCCTAGCTTGACCCTTATGCAAGAGGATGAAAGAACAACCAACTCCCTAGCTAGTCAACTCTGGGATTTTTGCCGTGTCCAAGCCCGTCCCCAGTTGGATGATTTAGCTCAAAGAATTGAATCTCACGCTACCTGGGATGATTTGGTATTGCCCGATCGCGATCGTCAAGTTCTGCAAGACATTGCAACTCATCTGCGCCAACGTGTCAAGGTGTACCAGGAGTGGGGCTTTGCCAAAAAAGGCAAGCGGGGATTAGGCATCAGTGCCTTGTTCCATGGTCAAAGCGGCACAGGCAAAACCCTCGCAGCTGAAGTCTTAGCTAGGGAGTTTCGTCTAGATTTATATCGCATCGACTTAAGTACAACAGTTAGTAAATACATTGGCGAAACAGAGAAGAACTTACAGCGTATCTTTGATGCGGCCGAAGCCGGGGGAGTAATATTGCTATTTGATGAAGCAGATGCTCTGTTTGGTAAAAGAACTGAAGTCAAAGATAGTCATGATCGCCATGCTAATGTGGAAGTCAGCTATTTACTCCAGCGCATGGAAGCTTACCAAGGTCTAGCGATTCTCACTACTAACCTCAAAGACTCCATCGATCAAGCTTTTATGCGACGCATCCGATTTTCTGTTGCTTTCCCTTTCCCTCATTCCAAAGCACGCGCAGAGATTTGGCAACGCATATTTCCACCCCAAACACCCACAGATGGCTTAGACATCGAAAAACTCGCGAATTTGAGTATCGCAGGGGGAAATATCCGTAATATTGCTTTAAACGCTGCTTTTCTCGCCGCAGATGCAGCAGAACCCGTGCGAATGAGCCATTTGTTGCAAGCAGCTCAGCGAGAATATTACAAATTAGAGCGGAATCTTACTGATGGTCAAACTCAAGGCTGGGTTTAATGTTAATTCGTAATTCGTAATGACGCTCCTACGTCGCTACCGCTGCGCTAACGTAATTCGTAATTAATACATCCATAGAAAGGCTTGCTTTAAGAAATTTCTACTTGATATGTCATGCACTTTATTGCTGGTGTTCTTCCCAAGTTAAAGTACCGTTTTCGGCAATATCTCTTAATCCTTCTTCAAAGTCTATTTCATCTTCTTCGTCTTCCTGTTTACGAATTTTTAGTAATTCCAAAATTTCTTGCAAAGTATCGTCATAAGCCAGTTCTAACTGTTCATGAATTGCTTTGATTAATGCTTGCTTTTTAGTTGTAGTTTCCATAATTTATAGAAATTTGACTTGATTCATGAAATTATTTGCGTAGGCAGGAGTGAGAACTGATGCACTCGGCTTTCTCCTTGGTCATTGATGCCATAGTCACCCTGATTAAACCAGTAGCGAATCTACGCGCACGCCGCCCCCATATCCAAAATCATATCCTGGTTTATCACGCACGCCTGCAAGGTCTCCCAATACGGTATTAAGCTGTTCCACATATAACTTGCATAATTAGGGCGGGCAAGATGCCCACCCCACAAGAGTTTTATTTAATTTGATTATGTAATTTAGATGTTTTTTAGCTTACCAGAACCCAAAGCTGAGGCAAAGTCAGCAAACACAATACCTCATATTCGTGTAATTCGATGTTTTTGACTCTGGACTCTTGACTTTTGACTGCCTAAACGAAAAGATGTGCAAGTTAGATGAACTACCTACGCACTTCGCCGTCATTGTGAATTGGTATTGCTCCTAGATAGGGAACAGGAAATAGGAAAAACTGTTCCCTGTTCCCTGTTCCCTATTCACTTCTTCAATTTATGAGTGATTTATCTGATTTATCTGCAACTTCTCGTCTGCGGTTACTGATTTTAAGTAATGGTCATGGAGAAGATATAATCGCAACCCGTATTTTGCAGGAACTCCAACGACAATTAAACCCACCAGAGATTTTTGCTTTGCCTTTGGTGGGTGAAGGACGCGCTTATCAACGGTTGGGTATCCCATTGATTGGTTCAGTACGCACTATGCCTTCTGGTGGTTTCATTTATATGGATGGACGCCAACTTATGCGAGATGTGCAAGGAGGTTTGCTGCAACTTACCTTAACTCAAATTAAAGCTATACGTCGTTGGGTAAGTTCCCAAAAAAAGTTAGGCAACAAGAGAGCTATCTTAGCCGTAGGAGATATTGTACCGCTATTGTTTGCTACTTTTAGCGGTGCTAACTATGCTTTTGTGGGCACGGCAAAATCAGAATATTATGTGCGAGATGAAGTCGGATTACTCAAACGCAATTCAAAAGCTGCTCGTTGGGAAAACTTTTCTGGCTCAATCTATCATCCTTGGGAACGTTGGTTGATGAGTCGTCACCGTTGTCGAGCAGTTTTTCCTAGAGATGCGCTGACTACAGAAATCTTAAAACAATGGTCAATTCCAGCTTTTGATTTAGGTAATCCCATGATGGATGGTCTAGAACCAACTTTTACACGCCAACAATTCTATAGTGAGGACACACGACAACAAGAGTTAACTCGACCTTTGATCGTGACTCTTTTACCTGGTTCACGTCCAAGCGAGGCATACCAAAACTGGAAGACGATAATGGCTGCTGTGTCTGCGCTAATAGCAAGCGTTCAAGAACGCAACTCAGTGTTTTATGCTTCTGGTATGGTGGTGTTCTTAGGTGCGATAGCTCCCGATTTAGACTCGCAAATTTTAGCTCAAACTGTTCAATCTCAAGGTTGGCGACCACACTCCAAATCTCCCATTCCTCTGAGTGATTCTCAATGCTTGACATTTACACAAAAAAATGCATATCTTGTACTGACACAAAACTCTTATAATGACTGCTTACATTTAGGAGATATAGCGATCGCCACAGCAGGAACAGCTACAGAACAGTTTATCGGCTTAGGGAAACCAGCGATCGCCATTCCTGGTCAAGGGCCCCAATATAACCCTTCCTTTGCTGAAGCTCAAAGTCGGCTCTTGGGAGAATCCTTAATTATCGTCGAACAACCAGCATCAGTTGCGAGTGTAGTGCAATCTTTGTTTCAAAATCCCGACAGTTTACAAATTATTGCAGAGAATGGTATGCGACGCATGGGCAAACCAGGAGCAGCACGGCGAATTGCTGATTGCCTGCAAGAAAGATTGGGATGAATCAGTTATCAGTTTTTATTCTCCCGATTGGTGAGTTTCGGCTACGCGGTAATCGAGCGAAGTCGAGATTCAACTACCGCCAAGTAACCACATCCCCAACTAAGCAACTAACCCCGAACGTAACGCCCGAACCGCCGCTTGAGTCCGGTCATCAGCACAGAGTTTGTTTAAAATATTACGAACGTGGGTTTTGACTGTACCAACAGTAATGTAGAGTTTCTCTGCTATCTGTCCGTTACTACACCCAGCAACAATTAACTCTAGAATTTCGAGTTCCCGTTGCGTCAAGGGATAAGTTTCCAAAACTTGCTCGTATTCTGTTGCTAGGGCTTCTATTTTTACAGTCTTCGGCTTATCAGAGGTTTGAACTTCTCCTGGTATACCTTGCCGCATCTTCCGTAATACTACATTAGCGATCGCTGGATCAATCCAAGAGTTTCCACCAAAAGTTGCTTGTATTGCCTCTGTTAATTTATTAATACTTGTTTCTTTCATATAGTAAGAATCTGCCCCGGCGGCAAAAGCAGCCAATACAGCATCCTCTGTGTGATCCATTGTGAGGATGAGAATTTTTGTTGCCGAGTTTCCTGTTTCAGCTTGATAACGCTTAAATTTACGGGTGAGTTCTATACCATCCATGTCAGGTAAGCCAATATCCACAACAGCTACATCTGGCTTAGCTGTTTCCAAAAGTTTTAGCCCTTGGGTAGCATTTGCTGCTTCACCGATCACTCTCAATCCGCTGTGAGACTGTAATGCAGCTCGTAGTCCCATCCTCGTTAAGTCATGATCTTCAATTAAAATAATGCTGATTTCATTCATTGCTACACTCACTCTTGGCTGATTGCGTCTGTCAAACTATGACATTTATTAAGTGACTTCTTTTATTTCCCAAACCAAAGATAGATGATATTAGAACATGAGTGCATCCACCGATAGAAATAATCAATCATATCTTTTGTCAGGTCGGTGTATTGATAAAAATCTAGCTACAGATGTATAGTTACTTAGCTAAAACTTGTGAATTTTTGAGATATTAGCCAATTTTTCGTCTATTATTTAGATTTAGATTGTAATTTTTCTATTCACAAGATATTTGCTATTTTTTTTGGAGAAAAATTCAATATCTTGCTGTTACTTAGCGTTCAAGTCAGTTGTAGTTTTAAGTTACTTATAACCAGATATTTAAATCTATCAGATTTACTTGAGTTAAATCAAATGGCATTTAACCCTTATCAAGTTATCTTTGCCCTGAAAAAACAGAGCTAGACTAGTCTAGTCTAAATCTCAAAGCCACTAAAATTATCTGCTCAAGTCTGTGATCCAAGATGTTTGTGTGCAACTCCCACTCATAAATAATGTTCGTGTGCAACTCTCACTAATGACTGAGGACGGACGCTTACTTACTCATTTACAATTGTTTTGAAGCTCAATAAAGTGTTTTATTTTACTTTATAGCGGCTCCGTCTGCAATGGCAGACTAGTCATTTGCAGCCGGTTAGTTACTAATTGTTGGTTATTAGCTACGATTTTAATTTCGATACTCTAGTAGATTAACCGGAATCAGAAGCCAACAAAGTGATTAACCTAATACCACCATTGGAGGACAACAAAGTTAAGGTGATGAATCTCAAGCGGGTAATCTATAAAGTTAATATCACCAACCCGATTTACTTTATAAGTCAAGCCCAATAAGGGCTAGAAAGATTATCCGCCTGTGAAGCAAAAGCTGTTAGCCTTGCGAAACCTAATTAAAACAAGGCTAAATTTTGTTTGATTTAAATTAAACCAAAGATTCGGTAGCATCGAAATCTTTTTAGAAATATGTTCTGGTTGCCAATGGTAAGCAACTCCTGTAGTTGTGATGATAACCTGAAACCAAGATATCAGCACCAAATCTGAGTGGAAGTTTATATCTGAAAATATCCTAAATATATCTTAAAGTCAGTAAACTTCACTAAGTTTGTTGAGATAATAGCAATGCTCAGCAAGTTTTGGGTGATACACGAGATGCCCCAGTTAATCAAAGCTGGAGCTGAAATGTCCGAAAATATCAGATTATCTAATTAAATAGTTTGACAAGAGATTAATGTTATGCATCAACCTATATTTGACAGCGAAAATAAAAACCGATGGAACAGACGCTGAAAATTCTGGTTGTAGACGGGGATGAAGCAGAACGCGTGGCAGTACATTGTGCCCTGGTACAATCAGGTGTACATATGGAAGTATCTGAAGCAAGTAACGGTATTGATGCGATATCAACTCTCAGAAATACCAATTACGACTGCGTTTTTCTCAACTATCACTTACCAGACCAAAATGCCCTGACAATAATCCAAAAGTTACGTTTTTGGGAAATTCAAGTTCCGATAGTGGTTCTAACAACTATACCAGATGAAGAAATTGTTGTTGAATTGCTCAAAGCTGGTGCTACTGACTATCTTTCTAAATCTACAGCATCCTCAGAGATATTGTTACGAGTTGTCCGGAACGCTATTCGAGTTTATCGGGCTGAAAAGCAGGTAGAACTGACAAACCAGCAACTCAGAGAAAGTCATGAACAATTAATTCGTAAGCATCAAGAACTGGAGAAACAACGGCAACAAATCCAATTACAGAACTTGAAGCTATTAGAGGCATCACGGTTTAAGTCCCAGTTTTTAGCAACCATGTCTCACGAATTAAGAACTCCAATGAATGCAATTATTGGATTTTCTCAAATTTTATTGCGTCCCAAGTTTGGGCAACTCACCCATCAACAAACAGATATGGTGGAGCGAATATTTAACAATGGTAAGCATTTACTGATGCTGCTAAATGAAGTTCTTGATTTTTCTAAACTGGAGACAGGACGATTAGATTTAAAAGCAGAAATATTTGATATTTCAAAGGTAATAAATACTACTGTAGCTGAAATGCGTTCTTTAGCTGAAGCAAAAAAGCTATCTTTGTTAGTACAAATAGATTTACAAAATACTTTGGTATTTAATGACCCAGTGCGTGTTAAGCAAATTTTAGTCAACCTCCTCTCCAATGCGATTAAGTTTACAGAATCAGGAGAGGTTTGGGTTGAAATCAAGGAACTACCGGCAAATCGAGTAGCAATTACTGTTCGAGATACAGGTATTGGTATAGCTCCTAGAGATTTTACACATATTTTTGAAGCATTTCGACAAGTCGATCAAAGCATCACTCGTAAATACCCTGGCACAGGATTAGGTTTAGCAATTGTAGATTCGCTAGTACGAATGATGAACGGCAAAATTTTCCTTGAAAGTCAGCTAGGGGTCGGCTCACTATTTAGAATTGAATTGCCGCGCCAAGTAACATCACCAAATGTAGGTATTGATCATCCCAGTTTAAACTTGAATGGGGAAGAAATTTTTTGTGCTGCTCAGAATCCTCATCTCTCAACTTTGCAATCAGGTAAATCTTTAAAGAAATATCCTAATTACAAAACATAAATTAATTTTAAAAAACAGGATCAAAGTTAAATAAGTTAAATAGTCATGTCTGTTGTAGAAAATCCTAAAATTAACCGTATCCTCGCCGTTGATGATACTCGAGATAACCTCATTCTAGTGCAAACGATTTTAGAAAGTGAGGGCTATGAGATTGACTTAGTTTCAGATGGTGTTAGCGCTTTGCGGCAAATTGAACAATCTCCGCCGGATCTAATTTTGCTAGATGTGATGATGCCGGGGATGGATGGTTATGAAGTTACACGGCGAATTCGTGGTAACCCTGCTCTTTCCTACATTCCCATTCTGCTGATTACTGCGTTTCATGAATCTAGCGTTGTGGAAGGTTTAGATGCTGGTGCTGATGATTTTATTCGTAAACCCTTTGATACTGATGAACTATTAGCAAGAGTGCGATCGCTTTTACGCCTCAAGCACAGTCTTGACGAACAGCGAAAGATGGCACGTCAACGAGAAGATTTTGTTTCTCGTCTTACTCATGACTTGCGAACCCCCTTGGTAGCTGCCGATCGCATGTTGTACCTATTTGAACAAGAAACCTTTTGCAAGATTTCGCCAGAAATGAAACAAGCAGTTGCTGTCATGATCCGCAGCAATCAAAATTTGATGCAAATGGTCAATACTCTGCTAGAAGTTTATCGTTTTGAGGCTGGTAAAAAAACTTTAAACTACGAGAGTTGCAATTTACCAGAGATCGCCCAAGAAGTAGTCAGCGAACTATCTCCGTTGGCAATTGAGAAGAATTTAAGCCTCAAAATAGACATTCATCAGTTAGATTCAGGCACAATTATGGGTGATCAGCTGGAATTACGACGAGTGCTAAACAACCTCATTGGTAATGCGATCAAATTTACAGATACCGGAGGGATCACAATCCGCATTTCTGAGACATCGACTAATCCTAATTATCAAGATTGGGTCACAATTGAAGTAGAAGACACAGGATATGGAATTGCACTTGAAGATCAAGCAAGAATTTTCGAGCGATTTCGCCAAGGTAGAAACAAGCGTTCAGGCAGTGGTTTAGGACTTCATCTATCGAGTCGAATTATTCAAGCGCATGGTGGAACCATTCAGGTTGAATCTGAACATGGCAAAGGTAGCGTATTTACTGTAAAACTCCCTAAAGAAGGATAGTTTTTATGTAGTTCCTTCTGGGTAGCCATTGCGGTCTTGTGGTTTCCCCCAAACGTTACAAGTGGCATGGAAACCCCTAAGACCAGACTGTCTCAAACGACTAGCTCAACTTTACGCTTTGTCCTTTGTAAACACAAATGAATGATGACAAATGACAGTCTTAATCACAGAATGTGCAACTTGCACGTACATTAACTTATCTGCCAATCCTGACATAGCTCAAAAGCTGAAAGGGGATTGAGTTTCCCAGGAAGCATACGGTGAATCATTGTTTCTAAGTCTTCAATCATATAAGGTTTGCTGATGTAATCATTAAATCCTGCCTTCAGCAGCAAATCTCTATCTTCTCTACCTGCTAAAGCTGTAACTGCAACCACTGGAATTTCGCAAGTTAAAGGTTCTCGCTTTAAATGACCTACAACATCAATACCACTCAGACCTGGTAATAAAATATCCAACATAATTAAGTCTGGCTGATACTCTTTAGCAACCAGTAACGTTGCAGAACTGTCTGTTTGACAAATAAATCTACAACCAAGTGACTCAAGGGCATAACTAATCAGCAGTAGACTGTCGTCATGATCTTCCACTGCTAAAATCAAAGGCTGTTGAGAGCTTCGCTTTTTTTCATCATTCATGAATGAATGTGTCAAATACATCTCTTCTCCAGAAGATTTTATTGCAATTTATCGCTTTTACTGATAAACAACGAAAGGCTTCCCGTAAGCAATCCCACCACGCTCATTTAGAATTGGCTCGTTTTTTGCACCTGTTTTAATCAATAATCTTTTACATCTAAAAAGCGTTGGTCTAAAAAAGCCCCTGGCTGATAGGCTCAGCAGATACCCTTTGATTATACGCAAAACTACAGAATATTTTATCAAGGTGTTCATAATAACTTCATATAGAAAAATCAAATAATTGGTTTTCAGACTATTGCTAAAATTATTTGCCTTTTTAGCAGTTAAGCATCTAATGCTATCAGTATTCTATGATGTAGTATGTTATATTACTTACTACTGATCGCGTAATCAATAAATTTTTAACATAGTATTGAGAAATTATTTCGACGTTATTAAACGCGCTTTTTCGCTCAATATAACTATATAGATATGCTCACCCTTGATACAAAAAGTATTATCTTTGGGAATCGCCTCACAAAATCTATAATCCCAAACAGTTAAACAAGCTTCTCTCCACAGACAATTAGCTCATGTTGACATTTATGTAGTATTTATGTAGCATATAAGTGTAATCAAACTATTGTTAGCAAATAAAAGATTGGCGATCGCAAGTTCATTTTTAGAGCTTGTGCCCAATTAAGCTGACAAAAAATATTTATTTATATCAGCAGATATCAACTTATAAAATAACCGGAATAATGAGCGAACACCGTTTAAATGAAATTGTCATAGAACGTCCTCGTGGTGGTAGAAGGTTAAGTCTTAAGAGTGTAACAGGTAATAAAAAAGCTCTAGAAAAAATCACCTATGAAGCTAGTACAGACGGACTTCTATGTCCTTATTTATTAAAGCCTAGAAGAAAAACTAAATATTTCTCTGACCATTTAGGGCCACTATATCGCTGGCTACGTTCTCAAGTTGGAAAACCTTGGAATAACGTTTACAGCGAACTATCCTATCGTCTTAATGCAACGACTCTCTCCGGACAACATATCCTCTCTCATGTATGGGATTTTGTAGAATTAAATGTAGTATTAATTGATGGTATTCCCTATAGAAAAGACAATCATAAACATCGACTTGGTGAATTTAATTGGCGATGGAGAAAGCAACTTTACGTTCATCCTGAGCAAATGATTCTTTGCCAAATTGAAAAAATCCCAAATCAACCAGAAATCAAGCGTAATAATTTAGTTATTTTAGACCCATATCATCAGTATCATCTATTGAATGATATCTGGTACTTAATTACATTGGCAGACTTTCCAGCAACACAGTTAGCTTTTGATGTTCTACTCAAAGCCGTAATTAACTATGAAACTGCTCGACAGCAATACGGCAGAAAAATCTACGCTATTAGTAAACGACAGTGTAATAAGAAAGAAATCAAATTTATTATGCAGTGTCTGATGAAAAATAATGAATGATGAAATTGTGGGTACTATAACTACAGAAAATAGTTATTAGGAGTAGTTTTTTGGGTTTTTAAGAGTTTCTCGAACTGACGCACTCTACATTAGACCTGCCTTAAAAATAGGGAGTAGGGAAGAAATATTTTTATAGTTCCTTGTGAACGCAGTTCATGGAGTCTCTTGCAAAAGTTCAATTTTTAGTTTTCTTCTTTGCGCCTTTGTGCCTTTGCGTGAGCTTTTCACAGTGTTATTCAACAACATTAAAGTATTTATGCAAGAAGTCTATTAAGCTAAAAAACATCTAAATTACATAATCAAATTAAATAAAACTCTTGTGGGGTGGGCATCTTGCCCGCCCTAATTATGCAAGTTATATGTGGAACAGCTTATATAAATCCTTATTATCAAAGGAGATAAATAAACAATGAGTATTTTTAAAGTTGAAGTAGTCAAAATTAATAGTGTTAATCCTCACCCCAATGCTGATAGGTTAGATATTGCCTCTTTTGAGGGGATGGCGTATCAAGTAATCACAGCTAAAAGTAGCTTTAAACCGGGAGATTTAGCTTTTTACTTTCCAATTGATAGCGTGATTTCAGAGGATTTTTTAGATAAATTTGGTATTCATAACTACTACTCTAAAAAACTACGTGCTGCCAAACTGCGAGGAATTTTTTCTGAAGGTTTGCTCATTCCTGTAAATGATGACTTTACAGGTCAAATTGGGGATGATTATACCGATTATTTTGGTGTCACAAAATATGAATATCCAATCCCTCAAGGCATGAGTGGAGAAATGGAAAGTCATATTGGACATTACAAATTTCCCAGTCCAGAAAACCTCAAGCGATACAAAGATATTTTGATAGCAGGTGAAGAAATTGTGATCACAGAAAAGTTGCATGGAACTAACTTCACCGTTTTAGTAGACGCTGACGGCAATACAAAAATTGGTAGCCACAATTACTTTTGGAAAAACAGCCCCACGAACCAAAATTTGGTGTATGTTCGTGCATATAACGAAAATAATGCCTTACATAAACTCCCAGCAAATACTCAGGTTTTTGGGGAGATATACGGCGTGCAAGATATTAAATACGGCTTGAAAGGTGGCAAAATTGGGATTGCAATATTTGCTGTACGTCGTGGTAATCAGTTCCTCAATTACAGTGATTTTGTAGCGTTTTGCGAGGAATTTGCTTTACCGAGAGTGCCTGTACTTTATATTGGTGCTTATAGTTGGGAATCAGTATCTCAGTTTAATAATGCTGATAGTGTACTTAGTGCCAACTGCATCATGGAAGGTGTTGTTGTACAACCTTTAATTGAAAGAACGCATCCAGAAACAGGTAGAGTAGTGTTGAAATTGATTAGCGATCGCTATTTACTTCGTCAAGATGGAACTGAACTTCATTAGTTAAAAAGACGCGCCATGGCGCGTCTTTACATCATATATAATATAGTGCGTCTTTACTATTCAGACACTTTGTTAGCAGCTCTATTAGCACGAGCCTCAGCCGAAGCCATTACTTCGTCCATGTTTTCTAACACTTCACCGGGGAAATTTTCTAAAACCCTAGTAGAAAGAGCTACTCGACCTTTACCTTCATCCAAATCTAGAATTACAGCTTTAATTGGCTGTCCAATTTGAAACACTTTTTCTAGTGACTCAATAAACTTTTGGCTGACTTGTTTGATGTGAAGTAAGGCGCTAATACCATCTAAATCTACAAACACACCAAAAGGTTTGATACCAGTGATTTTACCTTCCACCAATTGACCTAGTTCTAACTGATTGAAATTGCTAGAACGAGTTGCCAAGCGCTGAGAAAGTATGAGTTTGTTGGTGTTGCGGTTTACTTCCAAAAAGCCAGCAGTGAGAGTTTGGCCTTTAAGTGCTTCCAAATTATCACGCTCGCTTAAATGCGAGCGCGGAATAAACCCCCGCAAAGATTGAAAATCTACAGTTACACCACCTTTATTGACACCCGTAACTCGCACTTGTACAGTCTGGGAATTTTCCTGCATCTGCGCTAATTTTTCCCAAATGTGCTGAATTTCTAGCTGTCGGCGAGAAAGAGTAACTTGACCTTCTGCATCCTGCTCGCGGATAATCAGAAATTCAAGTTCCTCCTGTAATGGCAAAACCTCCGATAAATCGGTCACTGCTCTCAAAGAAACCTCATCACGAGGAAGAAAAGCCGACGACTTACCACCAATATCAACATAGGCTCCATCATGGTCAAGTTGAAACACTTTGCCATGTACAACCTGTCCCTTTTGAAACTGGTAGTCGTGTTTTTCTAATGCTTTAGCAAAATCGTCCATCGTAAATGACGAATTGGCTGTTTGAGAACGTTTCGATTCGGAATTCATGACTTTTGAAGATAAATTGTTATTTGAACTGATAGCATCAGTTGTCATTTGTCATTTGTCACTGGTTCTTACTAATAACAAATGACAAACAAAGACCCCAGTCTCAGCTCAGTTGACCAAAGAGTTGTTTGACCTGCTCCCAAGCATCGGCTGCCGCTTTAGGATTATAGCTGGCACGATGGTTACAAAAAAATCCGTGATCAGCTCCATCGTAGCGAAACACACGATGCGGAATTTTGTATTTTTCTAACTCTGCTGCAATTTCATTGACTTGTTCTAGAGGAATACTGGCATCTTCTGTACCAAAGAAGCTATAGAGTGTGCCTTTTATTTCTGGTGTTCGCGTCACACTAGGAGCGCCACCTCCTGGCGTCCGGGTGGTAATGCCGGCACCATAGAAGGAAGCAGTAGCTTTGATGTCTGGTAGAGTAGCAGCAAGATATGCTACATGACCACCAAAACAAAAACCAATACAGCCAAAACCATCTTTTTTGACATCGGGCAGGGTTTTAAGATAATCTATGGCTGCTTGAATATCATTTAACAACTCTGATGCTTGAGTTTGCATGGCATAACTTCTACCAGTTTCGATATCTTGCGGGGTATAGCCAGTTTCAAAACCAGGAGCTTGACGTTGAAAGAGTGCAGGTGCGATCGCTACATACCCTTCCTTGGCAATTTTTTCGGTAACTTCCCGAATATGGGCATTAACACCAAAAATCTCTTGCAAAACCACCACTGCTGGATAAGTACCTGGTTGTTTTGGGTGTGCCAAGTAAGCAGCTATATGAATATTATCTTGCAAAAGTTTAATCGTTGTAGTGTCGATCGCTTGCTCTGTCATAATAATTGTTACCAGCCCTGTGTGATTATTTGTTATAACTATGCCAGTGTCTACGGGCTATTTTCAATCAAATTATCGATTACTCAAGGCGATCGCATGAGAAATTTCTCTGAGATAAATTTCTTGCAGGAATAACATATTTAACATGTTCCGTGGGTTTAAGTCCCCCGGTTCTATAGTTGGCAAGTTTTGTGTAGGGGTCTGTCTTACAAAGTTGAGGCAGTGTGATCTTGGGGGTTTCCCCCATGAACAACTGCCATCAGATCGGAGGAAACCCCCTGGTGACTTTGCGCTAAATCCCCATTACAAAACTTAATTACGAATTACGAATTATTTAACATGTGTAGACGTAGCTGGTAAGCAACCACTACCAGTAGACAGGAGATTTGGTGATGCTTCAATTCCGTATTCAGCCAGACAGTGAAATCCCCGCATCAACCCAATTATTTAATCAAATTCGGTTTGCGATCGCTTCCCGGCAATATCCCCCAGCATACAAATTACCAAGCACACGCGCGTTGGCGATGCAGACCGGGTTACACCGTAATACCATCAGCAAAGTCTATCGCCAACTAGAAGAAGACGGTTTAGTCGAAAGCCTAGCTGGTTCCGGGATTTATGTCCGCGCTCAAGGTCATGAGGGTGGTAGCAGGCTGCAATCAGCAATTCTCAACCAAAATCCCGAAGCATATAAAGTTGTCCAGCAGGCACTTGATGAACTCCTCGCTCAAGGCTGCTCGCTCAATCAAGCGCGGGAGATATTTCTCTCGGAAGTTGACTGGCGCTTGCGTTGTAGTGCCCGCGTACTAGTAGCAGTTCCGTCTCAAGACCTCGGTGCAGGCGAATTAATGGTGTATGAATTAGAACAATATTTAAAAATACCAGTCCAGTTGGTATCAATGGAAGAATTAGCAGCGGTGCTAGATAAAACTACCTCTGCCACCGTAGTTACAAGTAGATATTTTATCGGCAATGTAGAAGCGATCGCTGCTCCGAAAGCTGTACGCGTCATCCCTCTTGACATCTACGACTACAGCAAAGAAATTAACCTGCTCAAAAACCTGCCAAAAGATAATTGTGTCGGTATAGTTAGCCTCAGTTCTGGGATTGGTCGCCAAGCAGAAGTCATCCTCCACGGCTTGCGAGGAGACGAACTATTAGTGATGACTTGCCAACCCAAAGATAATTATAAACTGCTAGCAATGGTCAAGCGAGCCGAAGTGATTATCAGCGATCAAGCCAGTTTTGCAATGCTACAAGCAGCAGTACATGCTGCCGCTGACGATATTATTCGTCCACCCAAGCTGATTAAAGTCGAAAATTACATCGGTACTAACTCCATCAACCTACTCAAACGAGAACTAGGTTTAATTTAATTATCCCAAAGATAGAAGAGACAGAAGCAAGATGGGAAGACAAGAGCTTAGGGAAATACACCTAATCACCTGATAAAACCTCCGCGTGACTCTGCGTTGAAAAAATCAAACCGCCTGTGGTTTAAGAGTAGGAACCTGCAAAAACTCTCGCACTCGCTGCACATAACTGACAGCATCTTCCAACATCGGAAAATGCGCCGTCTTCGGAATCATCGCAAATTCAACCTTGTCGTTTAGCGCTGCTGCTTGACGTCCCATCTCGGCGGGGATAATTTTGTCATACTCTCCCGCCACCAGCAGAGTCGGCACCGTTAACTTAGCAAATTCTTCAGGCATCAATTCAGCTTGAGCCTTACACACAGAAGTAAAAATCGTACCTAGCGCTGCATCATAATCTGCTTCTAAAAAATCTTGTAAAAACGCCTGTCGTTCGGAATTTGGTATCGAGCGATGCAGAAATCTCGCCATAAACATGCGATCAGCCAACGGGATTTTGCTTAACCATTTGGGACGATATTTAACTACATAGCCACCAAATTTATGAAATGCCGCAAAAGCTTTTTCGTCGTATTCAAAAATCCCACTACAAGTTAAAATCCCGCGTTCTACTCGCTGGGGATAGCGGTTGAAAAATAATGTAGCGATAGAAGCCCCCATCGAGTGAGCATTAATATAAACGCGTTGGAGATGTAACCCATCAAGCAAAGCTAACAAATCCTCAGCGTATTCCTCTAACTCATAAGTCAACTCTTTAATTGCTTCAGATTTCTCTTGTGGTGTCTCGGACTCAACCACAGACTCGCTAGCTTGGACTATGGTTGGCCGACCGTGGGAACGCCCAAATCCTCGCAAATCGTAGAGTAAACAATCAAAATCTTCTACCAAAGCATTAGCTGTGCTTCTCCAATATCTAGCCGAACCGGCCCAACCATGGATAAAAACCATCACTGGCTTTACCAAAGTGCCAGATGTTTTTTTCATCCACTCGTAATAATGTTCAACACCACGAACATCAATGTAAGGCATTTGTGACTTGTCCTCTGTTACAAAGTTCTGATTGAAGGTTTCCTCCGATCAGAACTTTGTGCTTTGTCCTTTATCCTTTGTCATTAGTCATTTTTTCTTACTAATGACTAATGACCATTATGCTGATTCTGGCTTCGGTAATGAAGATGGATGCACCAACAACTCAGCAGTGGATCGTTTCTCGACCATCTCCTTTGTTACTGTGCAGCGGGTTACATCCTTACGGGATGGTAACTCGTACATGACATCTAACATGAGTTCTTCTACAATACCACGCAACGCTCTCGCGCCAGTTTTGCGACGGTAAGCTTCTTGAGCGATCGCTTTTAGGGCCTCTTGTTTGAAGTCTAACTGCACATTATCCATCTTCAGCAGTTTTTGGTACTGCTTGACTAAGGCGCTACGTGGTTGAGTGAGAATAGCCATTAATGCCTCTTCATCCAGCGGTTCTACTACCGCCACCATTGGCACTCGTCCGATAAATTCTGGAATCATCCCAAATTTCACTAAATCATCTGGTTCTAGATAACGGAGAGTGTCAGCAGCTCGCTTTTCTTTTGTTTGGCCTTCTCCTGGTTGCACAAAGCCGATTGACTTTTTACCAACTCTCTGATCCACAACCTTTTCTAAGCCAACAAAGGCACCGCCACAGACGAACAAGATGTTGCTGGTATCAATTTGGATGCAGTCTTGATAGGGATGCTTACGCCCTCCTTGGGGTGGTACATTAGCGATCGTCCCTTCTAGCATTTTCAGCAAAGCTTGCTGCACACCTTCACCAGAGACATCGCGTGTAATTGAGGGGTTCTCACTCTTGCGGGCAATCTTGTCAATTTCATCGATGTAGATGATTCCTCGTTGCGCTTCTTCTACATCTAAATCTGCTACTTGCAGGAGTCGCAGTAAGATATTTTCCACATCTTCCCCGACATAACCGGCTTCCGTCAGCGTCGTAGCATCAGCAACAGCAAAGGGTACATCGAGAATCTTCGCTAGAGTTTGCGCTAGCAGAGTTTTGCCGCAGCCAGTTGGGCCAATTAACAAAATGTTAGACTTTTGCAGTTCTACTGCATCATCAACTCCGGCTTTACCGTTACTCTTAGACTGAATGATTGCGAGCCGCTTGTAATGGTTATAAACCGCTACTGAAAGCACTTTTTTGGCTTCGTCTTGTCCAATGACGTGTTCGTCTAGGTATTTTTTAATCTCTCGCGGCTTGGGTATCTGATTGAAGGAGAGATTAGCAGAACGAGAACGGCGTTTTTGAGGTGGTTCTGACCTTGGTGCTGGTTGCGACGCCGCGCCATTCGTGTCCAGTAACTCCTCATCTAGTATCTCATTACACAAGTCCACGCACTCGTCGCAGATATAGACTCCCGGCCCTGCGATCAACTTACGCACCTGCTCTTGAGACTTACCACAAAATGAACATTTTAAATGGGAGTCGTACTTAGACATACCAGCCTCTTATTTCAGAATGGTGACGTTTTCCCCTGCTGTGGGAAGATTTTGCCTGGAAATAACTTGATCGATCAAACCGTAGTTTTTCGCTTCTTCTGCCGACATGAATAAATCACGCTCAGTGTCGGCTTCAATTCTTTCTAAAGGCTGACCTGTGTGGTGGGCCATCAACTGATTCAACTTCGCCTTAATATAAAGAATTTCCCTGGCTTGAATTTCTATGTCAATGGCTTGACCTTGAGCGCCACCAAGAGGTTGGTGAATCATGATCCGGGAGTCGGGTAGAGACATGCGTTTACCCGCAGCTCCTGCCGTTAATAGAAATGCTCCCATGCTCGCGGCTAGTCCAAAACAGATGGTAACAACATCGGGACGAATTTGCTGTATTGTATCATAGATTGCCATCCCTGCGTAGACCGAACCACCAGGAGAATTAATGTACAATTGAATGTCCTTTTCTGAGTCTTCAGAATCTAAGAATAACAACTGAGCCACAATTGAGTTGGCGATCGCATCATCTATTGGTGTACCCAAAAAGATAATTCGTTCTCGCAAAAGACGGGAGTAAATATCAAAAGCTCTTTCTCCCATACCTGATTGTTCTACCACCATCGGCACGATGTTGCTAGGGCTGCTCAACTGGGAGTGAATGTTGATTCGACTCAAACTGCTGATTGGGTAATTTCCCGAATGCGATACAAGCATACAACAACATTTGATAACTACTAGGACAGGGTGCAAGCAGCGTCAGTAAAACCATCATTGTGGGCGGAGGCTGCCTTTTTAATGGATGGGATTTTTGTTTGAGCTACGTGTTAACCATTATGCCTCATATAAATTGCTCTCGTTTAATACAGTATCAAGCCGAGACGGGAATCGGTACCTTCGTTTGTTGAAGATTTTTTAATTCTTTTGTCTTTTTTAGACTAAGTTTTCACCTGAAAGTCTTCAGAGTGATTATTTCCCTCTTTTTCAGCTTACCCATTTCTCTAAAGAAAAGGCCGTGAGGGGATAAGAGTGTAAAGCCGAGATTTTCCTCTATATCCCCATACTCTAGCAAGTTCAATCAATAGTCACGCTGATCAGGACTAGTTGATTGCTGGCTATGGGACTTTTCATGCTCATTCTGTGGGTGCTGCGGTTTCAGTGCTTGTTTGGTCTGTTTCGGGTGTAGCAGCTACAGCATCTAATTCTGTCACCTCATCTGCTGTTTCTGTTTCTGCTTCTGTTTCTGTGGTACTTAAGGAACCTTCGGGTACAAGTTCCACTGATGAGTGTTCTAGCAACCAATCGATGATTTTTTCGGTTAAGAGTTCATTTTCCACCGCTGAGCGCAGTCTTTCTTCATCAATATCTTGCTCTGAATATTGCTGTAAAAGTTCTGTCACTTTAGCTTGAATTTCTTGTGGTGTCACTTCGATGGATTCGCGTTTACCTACTTCCCGCAAGGACAAAGAGCGTTTTAGACGTTCAATTGCCTCTGTACGCGATCGCTCGCGCAATTGCGGAATAATATCTTGGGTAAACAATTTTCTGATGTCTAGTCCTTGTTGAGAAAGCCGCATTGCTGTTTGCGTGAGCATTGCATCTACTTCTTGCTCAATTAAGGTCGTAGGTAAGTCAATCTCTACGTGCTTCAGCAGTTCTGTTAACAAGGCTTCGTGCTGATTCGTTTTGGTCTTATCTTGAGCTTCTTTTTGATATCGTTCTTCTAAAGAAGTTCGCAATTCCTCCAAAGTCTCAAAATCGCTGACTTCTTGAGCAAAGTCGTCATTAAACTCTGGTAATTCTTTTTCCTTTAATTCTTTGACTGTCACCGTGAATAGAGCCGCTTTTCCAGCTAATTCTTCGCTAGCATATGGATCAGGAAACTGAGCTGCTATTTCTTTGGTTTCTCCAGGATTCATACCCACTATGCCAGAGACAAAACCGGGAATAAACTTATCTTCTTGTAACTCTATTTGAAAATCCGTCGCTTCTCCACCTGGAATTGGTTCTGGTTCGGTTGTTTCGTCTTCTCCCTCAGCTTTTACCAGTACTCCTTTAAAATCGACTACGGCAACATCACCGATTTGAGCTGCACGTCCTTCGACAGGAATTAGTGTTGCTAGTTCTTGACGTTCCTTTTCTAGAACTTCTTCTACCTTGGATACCTCATACTTGATTTCCTCAGCTTGAGCTTGCAAACCAGTGTACTGTACTAAATTTACTTCTGGCTCCACATCCACCGCCGCAGAAAAAGTTAAAGGTTTTCCTGGTTCATAATTATTAATCAAATCTTCAAACGAAGAACGCAATTGTGGTTGACCAATTGCGGCGATGGCTTCCTGTTTTACTGCCTGCTCAATACCATCTTGGATAAGTTCTTCGAGTGCTGTAGCCTTAACTCGCGTAATTCCTAGCCGCTGTAGCAATATCTGCCGAGGCACTTTGCCTTTACGAAACCCAGGAATATTAGCACTACTGGCTAGGTTTCTAATAACTTGTTCGTAAGTTTGCTTGGTAATTTCGGGTGTAATCTCTATTTCCAACCCGATTTGGCTGGCGGGAAGTTTTTCCTGGGTAACTTTCATGCTTTGTCTCTGTTTTCTGGTATTTTAAACTCCGAGTACACACAAGACGCAATTTTTCGCGTTTATAGCTTGATGTCTCTTACAGGTATAGGAGATGACCACAAGATATCATCAAATCCTAAACATAGAAGGAGATAGATGGTCGTCTTTAGGCAGAGATCCAGTTTACTGCCAATGACAAAGAACTTGACACTTTAGTTCAATAACAATTAGTAATCAGTCCTGGTTATCTTTAAGGAGTATTCTCAATGCAGAGTCATGAGTAAGAATCCGACTCAGCACTGTTTGATTGAGACTCATTGATTGAGCATAATCTGGCTCAGACCATGATATTCTGGTTTCAACCAGCAGTTCTGACTAATTAACGGTTGCACTATCGGATTATAGTTACCTTGTGAACAGACGCGTAGCTGCTGGCTGCACAGCTTGCACTCTCGCTGTTTTGAGTCCAATCTAACTGGATCATAGTACATTCATTGCCTTGATCATCCATATTACAGGCAAGATAAGTGCCTGCTAACTTGATATGTCGCAAGCTTGGAGAGCGCTGGGGTGCAGATATCATCATAATTTATGCCAAATGGCGGTTTGTTGTATACTAAAACAACACATAGTTTATTTTGATTAAAAAATTGAGCATTAATTATTGTAAATTGCAACATTACTTAACTTAAAAATAGCCAAACTATATAAAGAGATAAAATAAATAGAAAAATTAAGAATATCCCAAGTTAAATTAATGACCAGTCTTGCTATTTAAATATGCGTAAATTGTAAATTGTTTCAAAATGCACATAGCCTCTTAAAGGAGGAAATTAGTTTGTCAAAATCCTATCGTGTAGCTATTTTGGGGGCAACTGGTGCTGTAGGCACAGAGTTGCTAGAGTTACTGGAGCGTCGCAATTTTCCAGTTGGTGATTTGCAGTTGTTGGCATCAGAACGGAGTGCGGGGCGATCGCTGCCTTTTAAAGGAAAAAATATATTAGTAGAGCCAGTGAGCGATCAGGCCTTTGAAGGTGTAGATATAGTGTTAGCCAGTGCAGGTGGTTCCATATCCAAAACTTGGGCAGCAGTAGCCATAGAAAAAGGCGCAGTAGTAATTGACAATTCCAGCGCCTTTCGGATGAACCCAGATGTACCCCTAGTAGTGCCAGAGGTGAATCCCCTAGCCGCAGCCAACCACAAAGGACTTATTGCCAACCCCAACTGCACAACAATATTAATGGCTCTCGCGGTGTGGCCCTTACATCAAGTGAAACCAGTACAGCGCATTGTCGCCTCAACCTACCAATCTGCTAGCGGTGCCGGGGCAAAAGCAATGGTAGAAGTCAAAACCCAAACTAGTGCTATATTACAAGGACAACCACCAGTAGCCGAGGTGTTGCCCTATCCGTTGGCGTTTAATTTATTCCCACATAACTCTCCATTAAACGATTTGGGGTACTGTGAAGAAGAAATGAAAATGGTCAACGAAACCAGAAAAATTTTTGGTACGCAGCAGATAAGAATAACTGCTACATGTGTACGGGTTCCCGTACTTCGCGCCCATTCAGAAGCAATTAATCTAGAATTTGAAACACCTTTTAATCCAGATGAAGCAAGAGAAATTTTAAGTCGTGCCCCCGGAGTAAAATTAGTAGAAGATTGGCAAATGAACTATTTTCCCATGCCAATTGAAGCAACTGGTAAAGATGAGGTTTTAGTGGGTAGAATTCGTCAAGATATTTCTCATCCATGCGGTTTGGAACTATGGTTGTGTGGCGACCAAATCCGTAAAGGTGCAGCATTAAACGCAATCCAAATTGCTGAATTATTGGTAGAAAAAAGTTTACTTAAATCGGCTCAAGTAGTTATTAGTCATTAGTTCAGAAATCATTGGCAACCGACAACGAACAAATGACAAAACAAAACAAGCAATTTGGAAATAGGCTATTACAATAGGAATCCACCAGATATTAAAGATCAAGAGGGAAATTAGGAGTGAAAAAAGGGTGGGAGATTTTGGCAGTGTTTTAACCGCTATGATTACGCCGTTTAAAGCAGACGGTAGTGTTAACTACGATGTCGCAGCAAAACTGGCAGCACATTTAGCTGATAACGGAACAGATACATTGGTGGTATGCGGCACAACAGGAGAATCTCCTACGCTGAGTTGGGAGGAGGAATATCAATTATTTGTTGAGGTGTTGCGCTCAGTAGCAGGAAAAGCTAAAGTAATCGCGGGATGTGGTTCCAATTCCACAAAAGAAGCGATCGCTGCAACCCAAAAAGCAGCTAAGATAGGAGTACATGGTTCCTTACAAGTTGTTCCATATTACAACAAACCGCCGCAAGCGGGATTGGCAGCGCACTTTCAGGCAATAGCACAAGCCTGTCCCGACCTTCCAATGTTGTTATATAACGTCCCCGGTCGTACCGGACAAAACCTCCAGCCAGAAACAGTTGCCCGGTTAGCTGAGGTTAGCAACATTGTTGGCATCAAAGAATCCACTGGTAATATAGACCAAGCTAGCGAAATTCGCCGCTTGACACCCAAACAATTCCAGATATACTCTGGTGATGACTACATGACTTTGCCCTTGTTAGCAATCGGGGCAAAAGGTGTAGTGAGTGTGGCTTCTCATCTGGTAGGCAACCAACTACAGCAGATGATTCAAGCTTTTAGTGCGGGTAAAATTCAAGTTGCTACGGAAATACATTTGAAACTCTTCCCGTTATTTAAAGCTTTATTTATCACGACAAACCCCATACCACTTAAGGTAGCGCTGAAACTTCAGGGTTGGGAAGTAGGTTCAACTCGTCCGCCGCTTTGTGATGCTGAGGATGGAGTCACTCAAAAGCTAGAGGCAGTTCTCAAAGAACTGAGTTTAACCTAAGCACCAAATTAATTGAGCGCTGGCAACAGGCTAGTTTCTAAAGATAGATATAAAAAATGGGCATAATTGTTACCAGATTGCCATTGAAATACCTGCTTTTAAACTGATAAATGTACTATGAATCCTTGATGTAAAGTCAATTTTATTGCACAAACAATTGAACATTTGAATTAAAACTTGGCTGCTTTCAAACTGATTTAACAAACAGCTAGTGTTTTTTATTACTACAAGATCGCTAACTATCAACCGATTAACTTAAAACAACAATCTCAGGAGAAAATGGCTAAAAACGAAGCTAACTCCGCCCTGAAAATTATTCCATTGGGCGGTTTACACGAAATTGGTAAAAATACATGTGTTTTTGAGTATGATGACGAAATCATCTTACTAGATGCAGGCTTGGCCTTTCCGACAGAGGCGATGCACGGAGTAAATATTGTATTACCAGATACAACTTATCTACGAGAAAATCGCCACAAAATTAAAGGTATGATCGTTACCCACGGTCATGAAGATCATATCGGTGGGATTGCTTTTCACCTCAAGCAATTTGAAATCCCTGTGATGTTTGGCCCAAGACTAGCAATGGCAATGCTAGAAGGGAAACTTGAAGAAGCAGGAGTGCGCGATCGCACAGAACTAAAAACAGTCCGACCGCGTGATATGGTCAGGATTGGTAAAAACTTTTTAGTAGAATATATTCGCAACACTCACTCAATTGCTGATAGTTTTACTGTAGCTATTCATACTCCTATAGGTGTTGTTATTCACACTGGAGATTTTAAATTTGACCACACTCCAGTAGATGGTGAGAACTTTGACATCCAAAGGTTAGCCGAACACGGTGAAAAAGGTGTGCTTTGCTTGTTGAGTGACTCGACTAACTCCGAAGTCCCAGGATTTACACCCTCAGAGCGTTCAGTTTACCCTAATCTTGACCGAGTATTTAGCCAAGCCACTGGGCGATTATTCGTTACTACCTTCGCTTCTAGCGTGCATCGGATCAACATGATTTTACAGTTGGCGCGAAAGCACAACCGGGTAGTGACAGTTGTCGGTCGTTCCATGTTGAACTTGATTGCTCATGCTCGCAATCTCGGTTACATCAAATGTGAAGATAACCTGCTCCAACCATTGCATGTCGTCCGCAGTCTTCCTGATGAAGGTGTGCTGATTTTGACTACAGGGTCGCAAGGCGAACCAATGTCAGCAATGACTCGCATCGCCAACAAAGAACACCCTCACATTAAAATTCGTCAAGGAGACACGGTTGTCTTCTCTGCTAACCCGATTCCCGGCAACACGATCGCAGTCGTCAACACCATTGATAAACTGATGATTCAGGGTGCAAAAGTCGTCTACGGTCGGGAAAAAGGAATTCACGTCTCTGGTCACGGTTGTCAGGAAGACCAAAAACTGATGATTGCCTTAACTCGTCCTAAGTTCTTCTTACCGGTTCATGGTGAACATCGGATGCTGGTGAAGCACGCGGAAACGGCTCAGAGTATGGGTGTCCCCGCTGAGAATATGGTAATTATTCAGAATGGCGATGTGATTGAATTAACAGAAGACGCCATTCGGGTAACTGATAAAGTTCAATCTGGAATCGAACTAGTAGATACTTCTAGTTCTGGCATGGTCAGCGCTAAAGTACTGCAAGAACGGCAACGTATGGCAGAGGAAGGTATTGTCACAATTGCCGCCGCCATCGATTGGAGTGGTAAATTGATGGCCAAACCAGAAATTCATCTGCGTGGTGTCGTCACAAGTATAGAGCGATCGCTGCTACAAAAGTGGGTACAACAGCGGATTGAAGAAATATTAGGCGTGCGTTGGTCGGAGTTTGCTTCTTTAGATGGTGAGCAATCTGAGGTAGACTGGGGTGGATTGCAAGAGACTTTAGAGCGAGAGTTAGCGCGTTCTATTCGTCGTGAGTTGCAATGTCAACCATCTCTGACTTTGTTGATGCAAATTCCTGAAGAACCGCCTGTAAAAGTTGCTGATGGCAGAAGACGACGGACTCGTACCGCTGCACAGGTTGCATCGTAGGAAAGGAAAAATTTCGCGCCAAGACGCAAAGACGCAGAGTTTGTCTTTGCGTTTTTGCATGGAGGTAGATGTTAATCAAGGCTAGTTGCTGCTTGCTGAGTATTTTACCCAATTAACGTATCGTACTCGTTATGTGTTCCAATCCAAATCCAGTAGAAATCTTCTCCCTTTTTTAGGGCTAATGTCCTATATTCGATACTGATGCGAACAGACCATAAATTATTACCAACTTTTTTAAAATGTAGAGAGGGATGAAATTGATTTTTCATCCACAGGCGATAGGCTTTTTTTGCTTGTTCTTTCACTTCAGGCGGAAGTGCAGCATATGAACGCCAGAATTCAGAGGTTGTCAAGGACTTCATCAAGCGCCTTAACGCGGTTTGCATCTATATCAGCTTCAGCTAGCTGAATTAATTTATCCAAATGACCAGATTTAGCATCTGCTGCTATTCGCTTGTCCCAAGCATCATTTAAGTACCCTTGTAGCCAATCTGCAAGCTGACGTGCTTCTAATTCTGAAAGTTGGACGATCGCAGCTTCGATTTCTGAAAGAGATGTCATAGAGTTATTCCACACTAGAATCATGTGATTTACTCGACTCTTTTCTCATGATGCCATATCTATCCCTTTTCACTGAATCCAAAGATAAGCCAGAACGAGAGTACACAGCGTTAGTGGCACGCCAAAGCGCAGATGTTCCCAAAAAGTGACCTTGTAACCTAAATCAGCAGCAGCCTCTACAACTATTAAGTTGGTATATGTAATTAATTATAAGTACTTATACTTAACAAAACTATTTTTAGATTTCTCTTATATTAATTTTCGTAAATGTTACAATGGAACCTACCCAAAGATAGATGTCTTTATTAGAATTTAACTTGGGTCAAGATATGAACAAGATAGGTATAACTACACTACCGATCCCCAGGAAATTGCGATTAACTTGACGTAGTAATAAATAGGTTCCGATTTAGGTAGCTACCTAAATATCATATTGCATTTGAGTCAGGAGAAGATTCTTCCGGGAAAAGAAGTTTCCATGTTGTATATGTTCACCGTAAAGGTGAATACCCTCAATAATACAGAGGACTAATCATGAAGGTATTCGATAATACCGCAAAAAAAATTTTTCTGGCCAGCTGGGTTTCTATTAATCAATCAGAGACTAGTGAAGTTAATTTAAACCAGCGAAACCACTCTGCGTCCAAATCCTACTGGAATATTCTCCAACCCTTACGCCAGCGAGTAGATAGCATTCAAGTTCGCGATCGCCACTTAGCTCATCGCTTATGCAAACTGATTCCGTCTCAGTGTCCCTTTGAGCGTGATGTCAAATTATTTGGGAAAACCATATTTCACATTCCGCCAATGTGCAAGCTCAACCCTCTTTATGAAGAAGTAGTTGGCTTACGCTTTCGAGCCATGTGTTATCTAGCTGATGAGTGTGGTGAGGACATCTCACACTACTGTTGATACTTGGTCAAGTCGCTACCCTGCAATTCGTAATTCGTAATTATTACCCATTCATAAATTAAGCGCAAAGTCTGAGCGCAGGCTTGCGGCGTTAGCGTAGCGTAAAGCCTTCTCCTAACAAAGACGCCAAGGGCGAACGGCATAGATTCGCTTAGAGCGAGTCTTCTCCCGTTGCGAGACGCACTCGCTCTCGAGCGCCTGCCTTCGCCAACGTCAAGGGCGAACAGAACTTTGCAACTGAGGGCTTGAAACCAGAAATTACGAATTACGAATTACGCGCTTCGCAGCGGTAGCAACGTAGGAGCGTCATTACGAATTATTCGGTTGATTATTGACTGCTAATTTCGACTTCTTCTGTCCTGCCATTTTTGAATGGCATCTTGAGCATCTTCATAAGCGGCTGTCACTTCTGGTACCAAAGTTGCAGTGGCGATCGCTGCTTGGAAATTACCTTCGTTAGCGCGATTCTTGGCTAAATCCAGAATTCTTTCACTCCATTTATTAATCGATTTCTGGGCAGTATCATAGCCTGGTTGATTTGGCGGTACTTTTTTAGCAACTTCGATCGCCCGATTATAGCTAGATGCCTGCCCAGGTTTTATCAAGGCGTTAGCTGCATCTAGCAAAGTTTTATTGCTGACATATTGCTTAGCTTCTAACCGCCATTGGTTAATTGCTGCTTGTGCCTTGGCATAGGATGGTTCATCTTTGCTGATTAACTGTGCGGCAGCGATCGCATAAGCATATTGTCTCTGCTGAGCGCGACCTTCAGCTAAATCTAAAATCATCCGGCTCCAAATCTTGATATTTTCCTGAGCCTGTTCGTAGAGTGGTTCACCAGGCTGAATTTTTTTTGCTGTGGCGATCGCTAATCTCAGATCACTAGCCTGAGTTTGTCTCAATGACATCTTCGCTAAATCTAACACCGCTTGATTGCGCTTTTGAAATTGAGGATTACTAGGTATGCGCTTATTAGATTGATTTCTTGGTTGACGAGGTGGAGTGTCTTCAACAGATCGGCTATTGGGTAAATTTCTTACCACATCAGGATCGCTAGTCGCATTATTAGGCGATGTTCTCAAGTTATCGTTAATTCTAAAACTGGCTTGATTGCGAAGAAACACTACTGTCATTAAACCCACCACTATCATAGTGCCGCCACCCCACAAAATAAACTGTTGCCACAATGGGGTATTTAGTTGATTTGATGGCGCTCGAGAAACATAAGCTTGAGGAGAAGAAGGGAGATATCTTCCCTTGGGACTCGACTCCGAGGAAGTTTCCTGTGGTGGATTGTTATCTGGTTCAGAACTTGACTCTAAAACAACTTCTTGATTTGGAGGATTTTTAATCTCTGTTGATAAATTTTGAGCTTTCGTCTCTGGTGAAGATTGGCTAATAGTAGTTTCTACAGCTCGCACTGCTGAATTGTTGGGGGGATTGTCATCCAGAGAAGGAGCTGCACGCACAATGGCAAAAGATTCTTCTGGATAAATAATTGGCTCTGGCTCAAAGTCGTTTTCTTCTGCCAATCGCGGCAAGATTGCTTGCTGCTGTGAAGGGATGATAATGGCAGGGTTTTGAACAGGACGCCAGTGATGCTGACATAACTTTGGCATTAGCTGGCTCAGGTAGCTTTCTAGATCTGCCAAACTGCTACCATGATCAGAGCGCAAAGCTTCTAACAATGCTGCTGTAAAAAATCCGTGGCCTAGCTCGCCACTTTCATGAGAAAATTGCTCTGGTTGGCAAGAGAGAATGGTCGCTAATTGTAGTTCTTGGGCTAGTTCGATTGTTTCTTCGCCAACAGGAGCATCCGCTTGAGTGCCAAAAGCCCGGTTGATATCGAGTAGTAGCAAAACATTTAGATTAGCAAGTTGCAAACTTTGCAAAAGCGATCGCATTTCTATGCCAGTCTCAGCTACAAGTTCGGGGTTTCCCTCCATCGGCATCAAATAATCTTTTCCCTTGTAATTGACACCATAACCACTAAAGAAAAACCACAGATGGTCTTGTGGTTGCCAACGTTTTGCTGTCAACTCCTCTAGCCACAGCAAAATATTTTCTCTAGTTGGATAAGTAGATCTATCCCCAATTGGCGGCGCAGTATCCGTCATCAGCAGACAATTTTCGGGTACAAAACCTGCCTCTGTCACCAAAAAATTCTTTAGCGCTTCAGCATCGGCTTGGGCCCAACTTAAAGGCTGAAATAACTGATATTGATTGATGCCGATCGCGATCGCCCAGTAGTTTACCATCCCGCTCTTTGTCGGTTATTGTTTGCTTGCTTAAAATTGCGGTTGGCTTTGTTAAAAAAACAAAGCTAACCTGTGTCTTGTAGTCTTGGTGATTCTCATCGAACCTTAAAGTAAGATGTAGTTTTTATTACGTTAAAAGTTCGGAAAATACTATCACCTAATTTCAAGTACAAATCATCAGTAAGGAGCTACAAGGTCATGAGCAAAAGTTCTGCTCACCAACCATCATCGATCATTCCCTTATCAGTTATTAGCCAAATTGCCACAAAGATCCGGATAATTCCGTTAGCAGTTTTACTCTTATCTCCTGTTCCTACTTGGTTTTTGACAGAAGCGATCGCCCCTGGAATTGTGCGAGCTTACACCGCCAGACTTGACTTAGCAATTGATCGCTTGAGCGAGGAAAATTATGAAACCATGTTGCGGAGGGCGGAAGCGGTTGCGAGGGCAGCTACTCAACGCAGCTTTGACCAAGATATTTTAGTAACAGATGTTTCAATTATCGTATCCGTACAGAGTCAGGGAGCGATCGCACCAGTTTTGGCATTAGAAGTTAGTCGCCCCCAATGGCGATCGCGTCCTGATGCTCAACGTTGGGCGACTTACTTCAAAACAGCGCGAGCATTACTGTACTTTGGACAGCCTACAACCTCGACTTCAGCACCAGCTAAATGATGAGATGAGGGGGATGAGGGGGATGAGGGAGAAATTTTCTCCGCGTCCCCGCGTCTCCGTGTCCCCATCCCCAATTCCCCAATTCCCCATTCCCCATTCCCCATTCCCCATTTCATGACTTAGAATAAAAAGGTTGTCAAAAATTGCGATATCCGCTACCATGGCTGTTCCAAAGAAGAAAACATCTAAGTCAAAGAGAGATAAACGCCGGGCTACTTGGAGACATAAAGCTGCTGTTGAAGCTCAAAAAGCTCTCTCTTTAGGCAAATCTATTTTGTCTGGACGCTCTACATTTGTCTATCCTGCTGCTGAAGAAGAGGAAGAAGAATCATAACTACCAACTCAGGAAAGCATGAACAGCATTGAAGATTTGAGCAGCAAGTAGCTGTTCAAGTTTCTGGCTATCAAAATATAAAATTATTCTTGGCTTTCCTGATGACATGATGAAAATGTTTTAAGAAATTGGTAATTTGCAATTCGTAAAACTAATAATTTATTACTTAGGTAATTTCTAGGAAAGAATTTACTAGAACCGTTGGTTTCGACTTCACTCAACCAACTAAGGGGTCGAGAGTTGAGCGGAGTCGAAACTCGTCATCATGGGTATTTTTTTAATTAGAAATCACCTTATTACTTATGACTGATGGTAAATTAATCAGATAAAGAGTAAATTAGCTAATTATTCTAGCTTTTTATTGCTTAGTAAAAAAGCTTGTAACCACATTGTAAAATTAATTTTTCTACGATTATGCTAGGAAAATTTTTTCAGAAACCAAATAAAGAAGAAGGCGATCGCGTTCCTCCAGGACAACATTTAGCCAAGGGCTTTCCTGTATTAACTTATGGTGCAACTCCACAAGTCAGTACTGACGAATGGGAATTTCGAGTTTGGGGTTTGGCGAAATCTGCTACTTTCACTTGGGCGGATTTTATGAAGCTTCCGCAACACGAATTTACAGCAGATTTTCACTGTGTAACCCGCTGGTCAAAACTAGATGTTAAATGGACTGGAATTAAAGTCATAGACTTTATGAGTCTGCTAGAGATCAATCTCAAAGCATCCTACATTATGGAACATTGCTATGGCGGTTACACTACCAATATCTCAATGGCAGACTTTGTACGAGAAGAAAACTTTTTTGCGTTTAAAGTCTTTGATGAACCATTACCAGCGGAACATGGCGGCCCGATGCGGTTAGTTGTCCCTCACCTCTATGCTTGGAAAAGTGCCAAGTGGATTAATGGTTTAGAGTTTTTAGAACGTGAAGATCTCGGTTTTTGGGAGCGTAATGGCTATCACAGCCGTGGCGAACCTTGGGCAGAAGAACGCTACAGCAGTGCTTTTGGGTTTTAATCGAGACGCGCCTTGCCAGCGTCTTTTAACCCAAGAATCGTTTGAGCAGCGATAATTTGCCTTTGTAGGGGGCATATCTCCATTTTAAATCGAGTAAAAAAGAATTTTGCATTACACTTTTGTAATGAGAAAAGGTATCAAAACCAGCTTTGCCGTGATAGCTACCAATACCGCTATCCCCTACGCCACCAAACGGTAAAGATGAGATACCACAATGTACTATTGTGTCATTGAGGCACACCCCACCAGATGAGGTTTCCTGCAAAAGCGAGTTTTGCAGTTTTTTGTTTTGAGAAAATAGGTATAAAGCTAGAGGTTTTGGTCTAGAGTTAATCAAGGCGATCGCTTCTGCAATGTCAGTATATTCAATTATCGGCAGAATGGGGCCAAAGATTTCTTCTTGCATGATTGGATCAATCACAGAGACATGATCAATCAATGTAGGAGCAATATAAAGCTCTGAAAGGTTAGTTTCACCACCAATAATAATTTCTCCATTTTTGAGGAAATTAACTAAACGTTCAAAGTGTTTTTGGCTAATAATTCTGGCATAATCAGGACTATTAAATGGTTGTTCGCTATAAAATTCTTTTAAGCATTTTTGTAGCTCATTTACTAAATCTTTTTTGATTTTTTGATCAACTAAAAGATAGTCAGGAGCGATACAAGTTTGTCCCGCATTGATAAATTTGCCCCAAACAATTCGCCTAGCAGTGTGTTGGAGATTAATCTCATTATCTACAATGCAAGGGCTTTTACCACCTAATTCCAAAGTAACTGGAGTAAGATTTTGTGCTGCTGCCCCCATAATGATTTTGCCGATAGCTGTACCACCAGTAAAAAAGATATGGTCAAATTTTTCTGCAATAAGTTTTTGACTGATTTCGACACCTCCTTCTACCACTGCAATATAAGCTGAATCGAAATATTTTGTGATGAGATCAGCAATGAGATGGGAGGTATGAGGGGCTAATTCTGAAGGTTTAATAATTGCACAATTACCTGCTGCGATCGCACCAACCAAAGGTGAGATACTCAAATTAAATGGATAGTTCCAAGCACCAATAATTAAAACAACTCCTAATGGTTCTGGATAAATTCTGGCTGAGTAGTAAAAAAATTCTACCGAAACAGGGACTTTTTTAGGCTTAGTCCAAGTATTGAGATGTTTGATTGCATAATCAATCTCTTTAAGAACGCTAATTTCTGTAGCGTAAGCCTCAAATTCTGGTTTATTTAAATCTGCCTGTAAAGCTTGAGTGATTGCCTGTTGATTCAGGGTGACTGCTTGCTTGAGAGTTTTGAGTTGTTCAAGGCGAAAAGCAATATCTTTAGTTTTGCCTGTTTGAAAAAAACTCCGCTGGCTAAGAATTATCTCAGTAATATTTGACGATTCAGTATTAATCATTTATTTTACTCATGATTGAATAGGTAAAAGCACAATAAATACACTACCTTTATTCAACTCTGAATCGAGCAAAATAGTGCCTTGATGTGCCTCAACAATCCTGCGAGAAAGGTATAATCCTAAACCGCTACCCGAACTATTGTGACTACCTTGACGAAACCTTTCAAAGATAGTGATTTGTTCTTCAGGGGGAATACCTGGCCCTGTATCAGCTATCTCGATACTCAGGTAGTCATCAGCATGGAAATTAAGAGAAAATCGAGGCAAATAACTTTTATTAAACTGAGGTTGAGAGTGAAGACGGATATTTACAGAGCCAATTTCAGTAAACTTGATCGCATTACCGATCAGATTAGTAAATAAGCGATGCAGTTCTAAGCGATCGCCCATCACTTTTTTAGTGCTGGACTCTTCTGTAAAATCTAGATTGAGAAGCAATTTTTTGTCTTGAGCTAGGGGTGTTAATTCTCCAGTGACTTCTTTTAACAACTGGACGAGATTAACTGGCTGAAATGCTAAAGTTTTGCGACCTGCTTCAAAGCGGTAAACTTCTAATAAGGTATTGACCATGGATAGCAAATTAGTATTGCTACGAGCCATGATCGTGATTACCTCTTGCATTTGCGGTGATAAGTTTCCTAACGCACCTTGCTGAAATAATATCAACATGCGATCGGCTGCTACCAATGGGGTGCGTAAGTCATGGGTGAGACGAGAGACAAAATCTTCTCGCTGACGGGCGATTTCATCACGTTCATCCATGCTATGCTTCAACCGCAAAAGCGATCGCACCCGTGCCAACAACTCGTCTACTGTCACCGGTTTGCGGATAAAATCATCAGCACCCAAATCTAATCCTTTAGCAACATTGGGCGCATCATGAGCAGTAATCAGCAATATCGGGATATATTGCTGTAATTTCATCTCTCCACGAATGTGCTTGGTGACTTCGTAACCATCCATGCCTGGCATCATCAAATCCAGCAAAACTAAGTCACAAGGCGATGCTTGCAGTTGTGCCAAGGCTGAAATACCATTTTCTGCCGTACTGATTATATAACCTTCTTCCTCCAAAATAGTTTTGATCAAAAACACGTTATCAGGAGAGTCATCGACAACTAAAATTTTGTCAGAGCGAGAAGATGGTGAACTCATTGAGTCTTAGGGAAGAAAAGTAAATTTTTTTGACCGTTATTTGTTAATTATGCTACAGCAATTATACTTGAGTTATAAAAATTATCTTTATCATGTCATTAGTCCTTTGTAATGACAAATGACTAATAACAGCCAAGAGAAAAATATTTCACAAATTCTTTAGTTCACCTAGATGTACGCTCGTGCGATAAACCATATAGATAAAACCACATTCATCACGAAAGCTTTGATATAAAGCCTGTAAATTATGAATAAGTTGTTCATATATTAAACCTTCACGCGGCACATAAGAAACGCTCATTGCTCGGCCAATTAATCCAGTTAAATCTAACTCTTGTCTATAAACAAATGTATATTCTCGAATATTCCCAAAATAGGGAGTTGCTAACAGCGGTTTTACAGATTGCATCCGCGATTCTGCTGGGTGATTATTAGATGCTGTACGTACAATTTGGCTATATTCGGCAGTCAAAGCATCTTCTTGATCGCGGTTATTCCAAACTACTGCTAAACGTCCTAATGGTTTCAAAATGCGGCGGAATTCTAATAAAGTCGGTTCTGGGTTAAACCAGTGGAAAGCTTGAAAACAAGTAACTATATCTACAGATTGATCGGGTATTTGGATAGATTCTGCTGTTCCATCACGAAACTCTACCAAAGGGTGAGGTGCAGCAGCTTCTCTCATTGCCGCATTTGGTTCAATAGCAATAACATTTACTCCACGTTCTGCTAATAATCGAGAGGAAATACCTGTACCCGCACCAATATCTGCTGCTAAAAGTTGCGAAGTTGGAGGTAGATCTTTCAAGATAATATCAATTACTGCTGCTGGATAACTTGGACGGTATTTTACATAGTCTTCTGCTCTATTGGAAAATCTGTTTAAAGGGTTCAGGGTGTGTAGGGGTGTGGTATGAGTTTCGCTCATGTATGTTTCTGCACGACTCAAGAATCAATATTTAATATATGGGAGCAAAAGAGCAAGCGATCGCTCTGTTTCCAAAAAGCGATAAGATGTTAACCAATAGCCTAAAAAATTAAACTTTGTATACACTAATGGCAAAATTACTTAATATTAAGTGAAAAATTGCCCGTGACGTAGCACCTCAAAAAAACAGCCACCTCCACTAGGAAGCAGCTGTTTCAAGCAATAGGAGATTATAAAGAATTAGTAATCGAAATCACCGCCACCCATACCAGCGCCCGCAGCAGGAGCGCCATCCTTAGGCTCAGGCTTGTCCACTACAATACATTCGGTTGTCAACACCATGCCAGCGATGGAAGCAGCATTTTGCAAAGCAGAACGAGTGACCTTAGCGGGGTCAACAATACCAGCGTCAAATAAATCAACAAATTCATTTGTCGCGGCATTGTAACCAACGTTGAATTCCTTCTCTTTGACTCGTTCAGCAATTACAGCACCATTCTGACCAGCATTTTCAGCAATCCGCTTCAAAGGTGCGGGTAAGGCACGAGATACAATTAACGCACCAATCAACTCTTCACCGGTGAGGTTGCCATTCGCCCAGTCTTCGAGTTGAGGGGTGAGGTGAGCTAGAGTTGTACCACCACCAGGAACGATACCTTCTTCAACAGCAGCTTTAGTAGCGTTGATAGCATCTTCCAAGCGCAGTTTTTTGTCTTTCATTTCGGTTTCAGTGGCTGCACCCACTTTCACCACTGCAACACCACCAGCTAGCTTGGCTAGACGTTCTTGCAATTTTTCTTTGTCGTAGGAAGATTCAGTTTCTTCGATTTGACGACGAATTTGGTCAATCCGAGCTTTGACAGCAGCTTCGTTACCTTCAGCAACAATTGTGGTGTTGTCTTTGGTAATGGTGATGCGGCGAGCCTTACCGAGCATATCCAGCTTGGTATTTTCCAGCTTGAGACCAGCATCTTCAGTGATTAGCTGACCACCAGTTAACACGGCGATATCTTCTAGCATAGCTTTGCGGCGATCGCCAAATCCAGGCGCTTTCACAGCAGCCACATTCAGCACACCGCGCAGGCGGTTAACCACTAAGGTTGCTAAAGCTTCTTTTTCGATATCTTCAGCGATAATCACCAAAGGACGACCAGCACGAGCTACTTGTTCTAGAACTGGTACAAGGTCTTGTACTAAGGCGATTTTCTTATCGGTCAGCAGAATGTAAGGCTCATCAAAAATTGCTTCCATCCGCTCAGGATCGGTGGCAAAGTAGGGAGAGATGTACCCTTTATCGAAGCGCATCCCTTCGGTGATTTCCAATTCTGTAGTCATGGATTTCCCTTCTTCTAGGGAAATTACACCTTCTTTACCAACCTTATCCATGGCTTGGGCAATCATCTGACCGACTTCTTCGTCGTTACCAGCTGAAATTGCGCCAACTTGAGCGATCGCTTTAGAATCTTCTACAGGGCGAGCATGTTCAGCAATCTTGTCTACAAGAAAAGCGGTAGCTTTATCAATACCGCGCTTGAGCAAAATTGCATTTGCACCGGCTGCAACGTTCCGCAAGCCTTCCTTAACAATGGCGTGAGCTAAAACAGTAGCCGTGGTTGTACCATCACCCGCAGCGTCGTTGGTCTTAGAAGCAGCTTGACGGATCAAAGACACACCAGTATTTTCGATGTGGTCTTCTAATTCGATTTCTTTGGCGATGGTAACACCGTCATTAACAATTTGTGGTGCGCCAAACTTCTTCTCTAGGACTACGTTACGACCTTTGGGGCCAAGGGTAACAGCTACAGCTTCAGCTAAGATGTCAATGCCTCGCTCTAGGGCACGACGGGCGTTTTCGTTGTAGATAATGCGCTTTGCCATAATTGTTAATTATCCTTTGTCATTTGTCTGTCATTTGTCCTCTCTTACAAAGTTCTGTTCGCTGGAAGCCAGCGCCCAGACTTTGCGCTTTGTCATTTGTCCTTCGTCCAACAACTAATGACCAATGACTAATGACCTTTACGCAACCACTGCTAAAATGTCTTTTTCAGAAAGCAGTACATATTCTTCGGTGCCGAGCTTGATATCGGTGCCAGCGTACTTGGAGTACAGCACTCTATCGCCGACTTTAACTTCTAATTCCTGACGGCTACCGTCGTCGTTACGCTTGCCAGGGCCAAGGGCGACTACTTCCCCTACCTGGGGCTTTTCCTTGGCGGTATCGGGCAAATAAAGACCACCTGCGGTCTTTTCTTCAGAGGCGTTCACTTTTACGAAAACGCGATCGCCTAAAGGTTTAACTGTGGAAACGCTCAGAGATACAGCTGCCATAAAAAATTTCTCCAGAGTTAGCACTCTCAACTCCTGAGTGCTAATCTACCGAACAGCGGCATATAATGGCAACAATCTCTGTAGTACGGGTTCCCGAACTCTATAATTATTCATTTGCGTAAGTATAAATACTTAATTATTGTAATATTTCAGGTTTTTTTCTATAAGTTACGAATATTTTTATATGGACAACTTTATTTGCAAAGCTGGGAAATTGTTATAGAACTGTAATCAGGGAGCCGCTCGATGAGTAACAACACAGTGATCCAGAAAAGCCATCCAATCCCCAAAACTACTAAGTCTTTAGAACGTAAAGCCCTGAGTAATTGCGTAGAAGCTTTAGGTCTGGCAAAGATTCAGCGACATATTTTTATATGCGCTGACCAGACAGTTGCTAACTGCTGTTCAAAACAAGCTAGTCTGGAATCCTGGGAATACTTAAAAAAGCGACTCAAAGAGCTAAAGCTCGACCAGCCGCAAGACGGTCGTCCCATTTATGTCTTTAGAACTAAAGTCAACTGCTTGCGTGTTTGTAGTTCTGGGCCGATAATGGTTGTTTACCCGGATGGGGTCTGGTATTTCCAAGCAAACCCGGAAGTCATCGAGCGGATCATCCAAGAACACTTGATAGGCAATAAGGTGGTAGAAGAACATGCATTTTTGATCCATCCTTTGCCAGAAACTCCCCCAGTTTCTTGTGAACAGCTCGTAGAAGCTTGACCTCAGTCAGGATAAGGTACAGTAGTAATGCGGATGAAAGCGCGGGTTGGTTTTGGGCTAGGGTCATCATAAGCCAATACTTAACTTGTGAACCAGAAGGACTATTATTGAATCAGTGTTTTTAACCCGCTACTTTCAAAGCGATATATAATAGCGCATTATAAATACTACTGCTCTACGTATCCTTACTGGACTGTCGCCAGTGAGCTACTAGTTTGTTAAAAGCGATCGCCGCTTTTGAGATTTCGAGGTAGCAAAGGCAAGTTAAGCGGGAGAAACGACAACATCTCAAATAACCACCATAGAGGATAACTAATCAAGACATTGATGGAACGAAGCGCGACAAGTGCCACTGCTATGAAAGAGCCCAGCATGAAAGATCACAAACGACTTCTATTGATTGATGATGACCCTAACCTCATCTTGCTGGTGAAGGACTACTTAGAATTCCGGGGATATGAAGTTATCACCGCTGAAAACGGACGAGAAGCTCTGGAAATTTTAGAACATGATGTTCCAGACATGATCATCTGCGACGTGATGATGCCGGAAATGGACGGATATACTTTTGTAGAACAAGTCCGGCAAAATGAACGTACCAGTTGGATTCCTGTTCTTTTCCTTTCAGCCAAAGGACAAAGCGCAGACCGAGTCAAAGGGCTAAATAAAGGGGCTGATGTATACATGGTCAAACCCTTTGAGCCAGAAGAACTCGTAGCGCAAGTAGAATCTTCACTCAAGCAAACCATCCGTTGGAAAGAACACCAAGCCAAAGGAGGCGAAAACGGTTCCCGCATCCAAGTTCCCTTCGATGTGCAGTTAACCCCAACCGAACTGAAAGTAGTACAGTTTGTTGCTAGGGGTTTAGCTAACCGGGAAATTGCCGAAGAACTAAACGTTAGTCAACGTACAGTTGAAAGCCATGTGTCCAATATGTTGGGCAAAACTAATCTCCATAACCGCACTGAACTAGCACGGTGGGCGATTGAAAATCAAATGGCATAAATAGCTATTAGCATTCAGCCGTCAGGTTTTCGGTGCTTAACTGACTGCTGAATGCTGATAACTTAGTTACAAAGCTTTATGGTTGCAAGGTGAATTTGTCAAAAATTTCTCCCTAGAGTTGTCCAGTTGGGTTATTAGGGCGCTTGCAATAGGGAATATTTTTCTTCAGAATTCCAGGGTAAAGCGACTATCTGAAGTCAAATCAAACCCATTGTGACCTCCAGGCATTAGTACTTTCTGATTTAGGATTTTAGATTGGCAATCTAAAATCCTAAATTTAAAATTAAGTTTTATTAAAAATAAAGATTATAGGTCTCTATTCATCAGGCTTTTCTACATTTAAATCTAATTTAATCTCTACTTTTTGTTCTAAACAATATCTACTAACTCAAAACGTATTTTCTTACCAATCTCTGGCAGCCTTATCAATCGTATCTAAAGTCACAGAAGGGTTATCAGGGTCTAAGAGTCTATCAACAGATGATCTACTAGTTTTCATCTTCTCTGCCATAGCTGTTTTAGTGATCTTTTTTTGTGCCATTGCTTCTCTAATTTGCCAAGCAATCACTCTCTTGATAGCTATTAAGTTGATTTCATCTAATGTTCCATCTTCTTCTAAAAACGCATCAAAAGAAGAACCAATATATGGATTTTCTGTCATACTTGCGCCTCCAATATCTGTTTACGTTGCAAAGCTAAATCTAATTGTTTTTTTGGAGTTTTCTGACTTTTCTTGATAAACCCATGCAGTATAAATTAGAGATACAACTTGTGAGATTCTCTTCCCAGGCTTCAACCTGGGAAAGAAAACTTACACCTTTGTACGAAAACTAAAATTCGGCGCTTTGCGGTGTGCGTGGAAACGGAATGACATCACGAATATTTGCCATACCCGTCATGAATTGCACAAGTCTTTCAAAACCCAAGCCAAAACCCGCGTGAGGAACAGTACCATAACGACGCAAGTCAAGATACCACCACAAATCCTCTGGTTGCATTCCTTGCGCTATCACACGGCGTTCTAAAACTTCTAACCGTTCTTCCCGTTGCGAACCACCAATAATTTCACCTATTTTCGGTGCAAGAATATCCATGGCGCGAACGGTTTTCTCATCATCGTTCAAACGCATATAAAAAGCTTTAATCTGCGCTGGATAATCGGTAACAATTACAGGCTTTTTGAAAAGCTGTTCAGCCAGATAACGCTCATGTTCTGATTGTAAATCTAATCCCCAACTCACGAGATATTCAAATTTGACATCAGCTTTTTCTAAAAGCGCGATCGCATCTGTATAACTCAAGCGCTCAAATTGATTATTAACTATATTCTCAGCTGTTGCCAACACAGTATCATCAATCCGCTGATTGAAAAATTCCATGTCCTCTGGGCAAGTTTCCATCACATATTTAAAAATATGTTTGAGAAACGCCTCAGCTAAATCCATATCACCTTCCAAATCACAAAAAGCCATTTCTGGCTCCACCATCCAAAATTCTGCTAAATGGCGGGAAGTGTTAGAATTTTCTGCACGGAAGGTAGGGCCGAAGGTGTAAACGTTAGAAAACGCCATCGCCATCACTTCCGCTTCCAACTGGCCACTAACAGTGAGATATGTGGGTTTACCAAAAAAGTCCTGCGTGTAATCTATCGCTTGATTGTCTGTGCGGGGAATATTCTTGAGATCCAAACTGGTGACGCTAAAAAGTTCACCCGCACCCTCGCAATCGCTAGCAGTGATAATTGGAGTATGTACCCACAAAAAGCCTCTTTCGTGAAAGAATTGATGAATCGCTGTAGAACAGGCATTTCTCACACGGAAAACTGCACCAAACGAATTAGTCCGCGATCGCAAATGTCCAATGGTTCGCAGAAACTCAAAGGAATGGCGTTTCTTTTGTAGGGGATATGTTTCGGGATCAGCTTCACCGTAGACTTTCAGCGTCTGTGCTTTTAATTCAATCCGCTGTCCTTTACCTTGGGAAGCCACTAGCACCCCAGCCACTTCTACCGCCGCACCTGTATTCAGCTTTTTCAAGCTAGCTTCATAATCTGGCAAATCTTGATTAATGACGACTTGCAAATTAGCCAAGGATGAGCCGTCATTAACTTCAATAAAAGCAAACCCTTTGGACTCACGCTTTGTCCGTACCCAACCTTGAACTTGCAGGGACTCATCAGGTTGACCACTTCGTAATATTTCTGCAATTCGTCGATTTACCATATCTACCCGGTACAGGATTTTAATATCCAGCCTATAATAACGCCCATTCCACCAAAGCGGACAGCTTGCCAGAAAGGTTCCTTGAGACTACCCCAAGAAAATAACTGGCTTTCTAAGTTTATTTCTAACACTTCCAATTGCTGCTTGATTTGCCGTAACTCGGCTTTGATTTCTGGCGTCTGATGTTTATTTTTATTGAGTTTGTTTAAGTGTTGTTGATATTCTGATTTTAAGGAGCGATCGCGTTGTACTTGAGTGTAACGCTCTTTTAAAGAAGAAAGCGATCGCTCTACTTGTGCAAGTTCTTGTTCAAAATCTGGTTCTTGGTTTTCCTCTGAGGGGTGCGATTGTTTAGACGGCTTCATTTAGTAAGTAGTAAACTAGGATAAAATGCCAGTTAATAGTCATTTGTCAAAAGACAAAGGACAAAGGACTCTAATATATGTCTCAACCTACCCAATTGCCTAAAACTACTCTACTAAATGAATTAAGTACCTTAGAACTAGCCCAAGCCCTAATGGAGAGGTTAAGCATTTCCCCTGATGATTGGCATCGCCTCAAGTCTAACCGCAATTCTCGCGCCAATGAACAAGCAGCAGCAGCAATTGTATTTCTCCTCAAAAATCAGCCACAAGAAGCCCTTGCCAGATTAGAACAAGCTGCTGGTTGGTTAAATCGGTCTATTTCAGCCCCGCCTTGTCCAACACATGGGAGTAAGGAGATAATTCGTAATTCGTAATGACGCTCCTACGTCGCTACCGCTGCGAAGCGCGTAATTTGTAATTAAAGAAACATTTTTTCTTCCCCTACACCCCCATCAAAGCAAATAAGTGGAGAATAGAACTAGGAAAAAACCAGTTTAATACTGATTAACCCTACTGCCTACTCACCACTCACTACTCCCCTCTCACCGTCTCAAAGACAGCCTGGGGCGGTTTTCTAATTGTTTACAAAGTCTTAACTCCGTCCCTTTGCGGTTCCACTCTACCTGATCAAAAATTTGATGTAGCAGAGATAGACCGCGACCACTTTCTGCTTCGTCTGGTGGTAGATAGTCTATGGGATCGCTATCACAAACGCATTCGGGAATAAAACCACTACCCTGGTCTGATATTATCCACCAGTACTGATCATTAATAAGAGAAAAACGTACTACAACAGTTTTACTGGGATCAAGATTATTACCATGTTTAGCTGCATTTACCAGGGCTTCTTGAAGTCCTAGCCGCAGTTCTGCTTGTAGCTTTGCTGGAATCTCTGCCAACAGTAAATCTAGTATTGGACAAAGATAGAGAGTTGAGGCGAAACTAATTGTGCCCCAGTATCGTCCAACCGGACGGAGCGAAATGGTAATCACAAGAGAAACCCCATAGCTTTCAGTTAGCTAGACATCAGTTTGCTATAACAGGCACCCTGATAGAAATTGAGGTGGTCATGCTGCCTTCAAACTTGCGTCTTTTAAACTAAATTGTGAAAATGCTAGGGAGCATTGACTCTATAAATGAGTTTAAATTGCTTTAACATAGAACGGCTGTAATTAATTTGCTAATACAGTTAGCAACTTAATGGAAGATGCTTAAAATACAAAAGAGTACATTGATACTCTTGTTAGTTGCCGACTGATAATTTGTGCAATCTACTTCATATTTTGAAGAGCCTATGCAACTTGAATTCTTTAAACAAAATGAATTTCTATTTTTAGCTTAATTCAATTTTAGCATTTTTATTATGCAATAGACTACAAATTTGAAATTTGAGCTTTTGTAAAGGATTCAGTATCCTAGCCCAAATGTGGTAACACCAGAAAAGCAGCAGTTTCCACGTGAGCTGTTTGAGGAAAAAAATCAGCAGGTTGTACTCGTGTGAGAGTGTATTGCCCTTCTTGACAAAGTAATTTGAGGTCACGCGCGAGGGTTGCTACTTTACAGCTGACGTAAACAATCTGAGATGGTTTCGAGCGCAGTAAAGTGTCAATGACAGCGCGATCGCACCCCTTACGTGGTGGGTCGATTAGTACCACTTCTGGTAGTGTGCCCATTTTTGGTAACAATTTCTCTACTGCGCCAACTTGAAATGTTACGTTATTTATCCCGTTGATCTGAGCATTGACTATTGCTTGTTCTACTGCCTTTGGTTGCACTTCTAAACCTGTAACTTGGCGTACTTGTTTTGCTAAAGGTAAAGTTAAAGTTCCGATACCACAATATGCATCAACTAGTACTTCATGCCCCAAAAGATTTAATTGTGACTGAATTATTTGTAATAATTCTTCTGCTGTTTCGGTATAAATTTGAAAAAATGTATCGGGGCGGACTTGAAATTCTAATCCAGCGAATTTTTCTCGTAGGTAAGGAACTCCAGCAACGCAACGAGTGTCAGCACCAAAGATGGCATTTGTGCGCTCAGGGTTGCGATTGAGTGAGACTCCGACTAACTGAGAATAGCGTTTTAACCATGCTTGGGCTTGATTTTCAATTCCTGCCAAATTCCAATCTTTAACCACCAAAGTCAGCAACATTTCTCCTGTGCGTCGTCCAATGCGTAAACTCAGATGGCGAATCTGTCCTTGATGACGCTGTTCATTGTAGATTTGCCAACCTCGCTGTTGGATGTCCTGCTTGACTTCAGCCAGCAAAGGATTTAATCGCAGGTCTTGAACTGGGCATTGATTCAGGTTTATTAATTGATGGCTACTTTTTTGATAGTAACCAGCTTGTACTTGTCCTGTTGCCGATTTGCTCAAAGGATAAGTAGCTTTATTGCGGTAGCCAAAAGCAGAAGCAGCTGCAAGTACGGGGTCTACTGGTGGTTGCACAAAACCACCAATTCGTTCTAAAGCCTGAATCACCTGATTGCGCTTAGCCACAAGCTGATAATCATAATCAATATGCTGCCACTGACAACCACCGCATTTATCAGCCACAATGCAACCAGGTCTGATCCGGTGAGGGGATGGTTGGATAATTTGCTGAAGCTTACCGTGAGCATATTTAGGTTTAACACTTACCAAGCGGATCATAACGCGATCGCCTGGTACAGTATCCGCGACAAACACCACACGCTGATCACAGCGACCGACACCATCGCCCGTATCACTCAAATCAGTGATTGCAACTTCAATTAATTCACCCTGTCGCCAAACTGTATTAGTCATTTGTTATTGGGGATTGGGGATTGGGGATTGGGGATTGGGGATTGGGGATTGGGGATTGGGGATTGGGGATTGGGGATTGGGGATTGGGGATAGTCAAGAGTTATTCTCTTCCCCTGCCCCCTGCTTCCTCATCTTCCCCAAATCGCTTCACTTCTGTACCTCAGACTCGTTAAACTAGCAGATAATATTTCTTCGCGTGATTGTAATAATCATGACTGTAATTAGCCAAGTTATTCTCAAAGCTGACGACGAACTGCGTTATCCCAGCAGTGGCGAACTCAAGAGTATCAAAGAATTTTTGCAAACCGGCGAGCAAAGGACGCGCATTGCTGCGACCTTAGCTGAAAACGAAAAAAAGATAGTTCAGGAAGCAACCAAAAAACTTTGGCAGAAGCGTCCTGATTTTATCGCACCCGGCGGGAATGCTTATGGAGAACGTCAACGTACTCTGTGCGTCCGCGATTTTGGCTGGTACTTACGCCTAATTACCTATGGCGTACTTGCTGGTGATAAAGAACCGATTGAAAAAATTGGTTTGATTGGCGTGCGGGAAATGTATAACTCTTTGGGTGTTCCTGTGCCAGGAATGGTAGAAGCAATCAATTCTCTCAAAACAGCTTCTCTTGACCTCCTAAGCGCACAAGATGCTGCTGAAGCAGCACCTTACTTTGATTACATCGCTCAAGCTATGTCTTGAGCCAAAGTGTGTGCTAGTTCCAGCATGAACTCTGCTTCTGTAAGAGTGAGTACAAGGCATTAACACTCGACATCCATAAAATCTCTAATTTGATCATAACTTCCCCACATTTGGTAGTGGCTATGGCAAAATCTCTGTCAAGTTATTAACCAGTTGTGGGGAAATTTTATGCTATTGGTCAGTGGCTAGTAGCTGGTGATTATGGGTAATTCGCAAATGACAACCGACCAATGACAAACGACCTCCCAATACAAAAAGCCGACAGTTATTAAAGCTGTCGGCAACTAGTGTGTTCCCTATTAATGACTCGGCTAGAGTTCAGTTGTATATAACTATGCCAAATTAGTTATTGTAGGTAGGCGATCTTAATCAAGAACATTTGTGATTTTCATCACTTGATTGTTACAGCTAAACTGCATTTACCCCAATAATTTATAGCTGGCGGTAGAGTTCTGCGTAAGATCAAGTGATAATTTGACTATGGATTATAAAATCAATCTCTAACACAAAATTTGCCATCAAAGTTTTTATGGTTTGAGTTGAAGCTGAGCGATCGCATTTGTCGTATTGATTGCACTGTGATCAGAAACTTTGAGAACAACGCGCTACAACCATGGCAAGTAAATCGATAGAATAATGCTCTGTCCTCTTGGTGCATTACTTCCATGACTGCTACCTCAAAAGCTCCCTTTTCCGCCCAAGAAATTGCCGCTGAAGGTATAAAGCCAGAAGAATACGAAGAAATTGTCCGTCGTTTAGGGCGTCATCCTAACAAAGCTGAACTGGGAATGTTTGGGGTGATGTGGTCAGAGCATTGTTGTTACAAAAATTCTCGCCCCTTACTCAAACAGTTTCCCACAACAGGGCCCCGTATCCTTGTAGGGCCTGGTGAAAATGCTGGTGTTGTAGACCTGGGAAAAGGATTGCAATTAGCGTTTAAGATAGAATCTCATAACCACCCCTCGGCTGTCGAACCCTTTCAAGGGGCTGCAACAGGAGTAGGTGGCATCCTCAGAGATATATTTACAATGGGGGCGCGTCCCATTGCTATCTTAAACTCGCTGCGCTTCGGCTCTCTAGAAGATGCTAAAACACAACGATTATTCCACGGTGTAGTAGCAGGGATTGCCCACTATGGTAATAGTGTCGGAGTACCCACCGTTGGCGGCGAAGTTTACTTTGACCCGGCTTACTCTGGTAATCCTTTAGTGAACGTCATGGCACTAGGATTAATGGAAACAGCAGAAATCGTCAAATCAGGAGCCTCTGGCTTAGGCAATCCTGTGCTGTATGTTGGTTCTACTACCGGACGTGATGGTATGGGAGGTGCGAGTTTTGCCAGTGCCGAATTGAGTAATGAGTCAATAGATGACCGTCCTGCTGTGCAAGTAGGCGATCCGTTTTTGGAAAAATCGTTAATTGAGGCTTGTCTGGAAGCATTCAAGACAGGTGCAGTTGTCGCCGCCCAAGATATGGGTGCAGCAGGGATCACCTGTTCAACATCAGAAATGGCCGCAAAAGGGGGTGTAGGAATCGAACTGGATTTAGATAAGATTCCTGTGCGGGAAACAGAGATGGTTCCTTATGAATACCTGCTTTCAGAATCTCAAGAACGGATGCTATTCGTCGCTCAAAAAGGACGCGAACAGGAATTAATTGACATTTTCCATCGTTGGGGGCTTCAGGCTGTTGTCGCTGGTACAGTCATTGCAGAACCTATCGTGCGAATTCTCTTCCGAGGGGAAGTAGCAGCAGAAATCCCCGCTGAGGCGTTGGCTGAGAATACCCCACTTTACCATCGAGATTTATTGACAGAACCACCAGAATATGCTCGTCAAGCTTGGGAGTGGACACCCGATTCCTTACCTGAGTGTACAAATACTGGTATTGAAATCCAGGGACGCCTGCAAAGTTGGAACGATATCCTTTTAACTTTGCTAAGTACGCCTACGATCGCCTCTAAACGCTGGGTCTATCGTCAATATGACCATCAAGTACAAAACAATACCGTAATCTTACCAGGTGGTGCAGATGCCGCCGTTGTCCGTCTACGCCCCCTTGAAGGGCAGGGGAGCAGGGGAGCAGGGGAGCAGGGGGAAAGTTTCAATCCTCAATCTGGGGTGGCGGCTACAGTAGATTGCAATCCTCGTTATGTTTACCTTGATCCCTATGAGGGAGCAAAGGCAGTAGTGGCAGAAGCTGCACGTAATCTTAGCTGTGTGGGTGCAGAACCTCTGGCAGTAACTGATAACCTGAATTTTGGTAGTCCAGAAAAACCCATTGGTTACTGGCAGTTAGCCGAAGCATGTCGTGGCTTGGCTGAAGGTTGTCGCGAGTTAGCAACACCAGTTACAGGCGGGAATGTTTCGTTATATAACGAAACTCTCGATTCCCAAGGTGTTCCACAGCCGATTTATCCTACCCCTGTTGTTGGGATGGTAGGACTGATTCCTGATATTACAAAAATTTGCGGTCAAGGTTGGCAAGCAAGTGGCGATGTGATTTATTTACTGGGATTATCCCCAATCCCCAATCCCAAATCTAAAATTGAATTGGGAGCATCTGAGTATTTAGCTACCATTCATAGTATTGCCGCCGGAAGACCGCCACGGGTAAATTTTGATTTAGAACGCCGTGTACAACAAGTTTGCCGCGAGGGAATTCGTGCAGGTTGGGTACGTTCAGCTCATGATTGTGCAGAGGGAGGATTGGCAGTTACCTTGGCAGAATGTTGCATTGCTGGCAACCTCGGTGCCGAAATTCATTTAGAAATTTCGGGTAATCATTTACAACGCCTTGATGAAATTCTATTCGGCGAAAGTGGGGCGCGAATTGTAGTTTCTGTAGCCTCAGAACAACAAGAAATTTGGGAATCCTACTTACAAGAACATCTTGAGCAAGACTGGCAAAAAATAGGTACAGTTGGTAATCTCGACATTGGTTTGGTGGTTTTGACCACTGATAACCAAACACTAATCAAAGTTAGGATCGAAGATATCAGCGATCGCTATTACAACGCCATCTCTGAACGTTTAGCAAAAGTTTTGAGAGAGTAAAGGCTGGGGACTGGGGACTGGGGACTGGGTACTAGGTACTGGGTACTAGGAAAGAATTCTTAAAATCCCAATTCCCAATTCCCAATTCCCTACTCCCTACTCCCCATTTCCCAAATATTGGCATCGCTGAGCATAAGTACGGTACTGTTTTAATGTGTGGTTAACAATTTATTAAGATTGTTGTGACCATGTATCAACACAATGCCGGTGACTTGACACACCCCCCACCAGGAGCAAAGCTAGCATGATTCCCATCCATCCCGTCACTTTGGATGAATACTCTCAACAAACTCATGACTCAATCAATAGTCATGAAAGTCGCCCTGATAAGCCAGAAGAGGCTTGTGGGGTTTTTGGCATCTACGCACCAAAAGAAGATGTTGCTAAACTCACCTACTTTGGATTGTATGCCCTCCAACACAGGGGTCAAGAATCAGCTGGGATTGCTACATTTGCAGGAGATCAAGTACACCTCCACAAAGATATGGGGTTGGTGTCACAGGTATTTAATGAATCCAATTTGAGCCAATTACCTGGTGATCTGGCCATTGGTCATACTCGTTATTCCACCACCGGCTCTAGCCGTAGAGTTAATGCCCAACCTGCTGTGGTCGAAACTCGTTTAGGTTCACTAGCATTATCACACAATGGCAATCTAGTCAATACCGTACAGTTACGAGAAGAGTTGCTCAAGAATAAATGTAACTTGGTTACGTCTACAGACTCAGAAATGATTGCTTTTGCGATCGCCCAAGAAATCAATGCTGGTGCAGATTGGCTAGAAGGTTCAATTCGGGCATTTAACCGCTGTCAAGGAGCTTTTAGCTTAGCAATTGGCACTCCTAGCGGTCTTATGGGTGTGCGCGACCCCAATGGCATTCGCCCCCTAGTGATTGGTACCTTGGGTGATCATCCAGTCCGGTATGTTCTCGCTTCTGAAACATGTGGTTTAGACATTATTGGTGCAGAATACCTACGGGATGTGGAACCGGGTGAATTAGTTTGGATTAACGACGAAGGTTTAGCTTCCTATCATTGGAGTCAAAAGCCCCAAAGGAAACTGTGTATCTTTGAAATGATTTATTTTGCCCGCCCTGATAGCATCATGAATAGCGAGAGTTTGTACAGCTATCGAATGCGATTAGGACGGCAACTAGCTGAAGAATCCCTCATAGATGCTGATATTGTCTTTGGAGTGCCCGATTCTGGTGTACCTGCTGCTATTGGATTTTCTCAAGCTTCTGGCATACCCTACGCGGAAGGACTGATTAAGAATCGTTATGTTGGGCGAACCTTTATTCAGCCTACTCAAGCGATGCGTGAGTCTGGTATTCGGATGAAACTCAATCCCCTCAAAGATGTGCTGTATGGCAAACGAGTAGTGATTGTGGATGATTCTATTGTCCGAGGTACAACTAGCCGTAAACTGGTCAAGACGGTGCGAGATGCAGGTGCAATAGAAGTGCATATGCGAATTTCCTCACCACCAGTGACTCATCCCTGCTTCTATGGCATTGACACCGATACACAGGATCAGCTCGTTGCTGCTACCAAGTCTGTAGAAGAAATTGCCAAACAGTTAGAAGTAGACACTTTAGCTTATCTCAGTTGGGAAGGAATGCTACAGGCAACGCGAGAAGACACCAATAGTTTTTGTTCTGCTTGTTTCACTGGAGATTATCCTGTAGCGATTCCTGAGCAAGTGAAGCGTTCTAAGTTGAGCTTAGAAAAAGAAAAGGTAGTGGTGTAAGGACTGGGGACTGGGGAGGCAGAGGCAGAGAAGAAATAACACTCACTCAGCACGGGCTACGCCCCACTCCCGTTTCAGTCCAAGTTAAAATAGGTAAATCCTCTAACTAAAAGATGGTTTATGAACCAGCCGATAACTGAAAAAGTGCGCTGGACTACCGCCGACTTAGAGCTGTTTCCAGATAACGGAAACCGCTATGAAATTATTGACGGAGAATTGTTTGTGACCAGAGCGCCTCACTGGAATCATCAAAAAGCCTGTGTCCGAATTAGCACTTTCCTAGATACTTGGTCACAAACTACTGGTCTTGGAGAAGTTGTGACGGCTCCAGGAGTAATTTTTGGCGACAATGATAATGTGATTCCTGATGTTGTCTGGGTTAGTAATGAGAGATTGTCTCTACTTTTAGATGAGGCGGGACATTTGACTGGTGCCCCAGAATTAGTAGTAGAGGTACTATCTGTTGGTAGTGAGAATGAGAAGCGGGATCGAGAACTTAAACTAAAGCTGTACTCTTCACGCGGAGTGAGGGAATATTGGATTGTGGATTGGCGTAAGCAACAAGTAGAGGTTTATCAACGCGAACAAGGAATTTTAAAGTTAGTTGCTACGTTATTCAATGGTGATGAACTAAATTCACCAATATTACCTAATTTTACCTGTGCGATCGCACCCTTATTCACTTGATTTTAACCATGCTGCAAAAAATCGACTTTGGGTAATAAAGGGTCTGTAACAATCCCTACACCAATAAAACCCCAGCGTTTGAGCAAACTTCCCAACTGTGTACCAGGAATCGATTCTACAGTAAAGCGGTTTGCCACTTCTGCTGCATGGGTATTGAGATAGCTCATCGCATCAAAGTTTTCCCTAAACAACAAAAGATAACCTGATGCCGAAGCATCAGGGCGAGCTGTAAGGTAACGACCATCAGTTCTTGAACGCACCAGGTAGTAGACTTCGGACAGCATGAGGAGTGTGGGGGATGAGGGGGATGAGGGGGATGAGGGGGATGAGCAAGTTGGGTGAGAAATAAGCAATATCAATCCAATTCCCCACTCCCCACTCCCTACTCCCCATTCCCAATAACAACCAACTAATTTAAATCTTCTAGACGAATACGCGGATCGGCAGCTTTGAGCATCAAGTCAGCAATTAAGTTGCCAATAATCAGCAAAACTGCACTCATCACTAAACTAGCCATAACTAAATATAAATCTTGAGCCAATACGGCTTGTAAAGTCAATCGTCCTAAACCAGGCCAGTTAAAGAATTGTTCGGCAATGAATGCACCACCTAATAAACTAGCTAACTCGAATCCCAACAAAGTAATTAAAGGGTTGATGGCATTGCGGAGAGCGTGAACATATATTACCCGGTTTTCTGGCAGTCCTTTAGCACGTGCGGTTTGGATGTAATCTTGACGCAGAACATCTAATAATTCGCCGCGAGTGATGCGTTGCAAACCAGCAAAGCTAGTAATCGAAAGGGCAACTGTGGGTAAAATTAAGTGCCAACCAATATCTAAAATTTTGCCAAACCAATTGAGTTCTGCGTGGTTGATGCTAGTCATGCCTCCCACTGGAAATAGTGGTGAGGTGATTTGAGCAAAGAAAAGTAGCAGTAGGGCGGTAATAAAACTGGGAAATCCTTGTCCGGTGTAACTAATGACCTGTAGGATGCGATCAGTCCAGCGATTTTGCCTAATCGCAGCGACTATACCCAAAGGAATGGCGATCGCCCAGGTCATAATTAAAGAAGCGATCGCCAATAGCAAAGTTGCCGGAACTCGCTCCCATAACAAAGATACTACTGACCGTTTGTAAGAAAAACTTGGGCCAAAATCCCCTCGCAACACAATATTCCACAGCCAAAGCCAATATTGTTCCAACCAAGACTTATCCAAGCCCCAAAATTTCCGTAAAGCATTAATTTGATCTCTGGATTTTTTGGGATCTGCTTCTAACTGAGTGACAAAATCCCCTGGTGCAAGTTGCATCACTAGAAACGACACTGCCGACGCCAAAAACAGAGTCAGCAGCGCTTGCAACAACCGCTTCACTACGTATATAAAAGTTTCACTTGTGACTAGCCTAATTAGCCAATTCCAACTTGTTTCTAAGGAAATTTTCGTAGTTGTCATTTGTCCTCTGTCCCTTGTCCTTTGCCAATTTTATTTGGTCAATACCAATGACTAATGACTAATGACTAATATTCAACCAAAGTAATAATTGGTACATCTGGTAAATGTTTACGCCCTTGTAAATCCTGTAGCTCGATAATAAACCCAAATCCCACGAGTTCACAGCCAATCTGTTGTACTAACCTTGCTGTTGCACTCGCAGTTCCACCTGTAGCGATCAGATCGTCTACAATCAAAACGCGGCTGCCTCGATCTAAAGCGTCTTGATGCACCTCCAAGCAATCTGTACCATACTCTAGTTCATACTCAACTGAGTGTACTGCTGCTGGTAACTTACCTCTTTTGCGAACAGGAATAAAACCTGCTCCCAATTTATAAGCTAGAGGTGAACCAAAAATAAAACCTCGTGACTCCATCCCTAAAACGTAATCTGCTCTCAGTTCAGCTTCGATGCATTTTTGGGCAAAAAAGTCAATTGTATAGCGCAAACCCTCTGAATCTCGTAGTAATGTAGTAATATCCCGAAATAAAATTCCGGGTTTGGGAAAATCTGGGATTTCACGAATAAGAGATTTTAAATTCATAAAGTAGGGAATGGGGAGTAGGGAGTGGGGAGTAGGGAGTAGGGAGTAGGAAGATGAGGGAGATAGATAATTACCCAGTCCCCAGTCACCAGTACCCAGTACCCAGTACCCAGTCCCCATTATCTGAAAAATCGTACACTATAATGTCATACGCTGGGGTTCAACGCTAAAGTTTTGTCATTCATTGACGATAATTAGAATTTAAACCAAGCTAGAAACAATATTGCACTGGCAAACGAGGTGATTAACTGATGCTTTAAAATTTTGGTCTCAGTATACGGAAACTTTTGAGCAGAAAGCGTAAGTCATGTATACATTAAGTAATATTACTGGCGATACAAGTCTGAATATTCTTGTCTGTCTGCCTATCTTAAATTTGTTTTACCTAGTACATCACGGTGGAAATAGAGATATATTCTGACAAAAGCTCAAAAACTTTTTAGTTACGAGTTTTTGAATTTTGACCCTTCGACTAAGCTCAGGTCAACACCGAGCGTATCCGAGGTGTTAAGTTTTGAATTTTGAATTCCACAAAGCGGTACTAGTCTGTTGGAACCGCACAAGGTATTTTATAGAATGAATGTCTCCGCAAGTTTAACGCCGTTCAACAGTCCAACCTCTCAGTCACTACCAATGATTCTGGACACTCTACCAGATCCTGCGATCGCTACCAAGGAATGTCCCCAAAGAACACGGTTGCAGATTGACCTCATTTTACTGGCAATAGAAGCTTTAGAGCTTGGTGGTTCGGAAGCGATTTTAGCTTTTGCTCAAGAGTTGGATCTCAAAGGAATTATTAAGGACAGAGTAAATTTATGGCGGATGCGTAGCTCTAACCCGCTGCGACGAGCGCATATGCGCCGCCCTTTGACTATTATGGAAGCGAAAGCTTTGGTGATCATTGCTTGCTACATAGCGCGACGTTTAACTGTTGTTATCCGCCAGTTGCTAATGATTTATCAACAAATGGATGAAAAGCAGATTCCATTAGAACAGAATTTGCGGCTATCCAATTACCTAGAGCGATTTAGAGCGCATTTTAAGAGTCGGATGAATACTCGACGTTCTGGCGTGCTAGCGTTAACTTCCGATGAAAAATTGGATGATCTAGCGATAACTCTATTAGGAAAATTACTATTTTGTACTGGTACAGCTGGAATGCAGCGGTTCTGGATCAGTTTATTTGACGGTGAAGTGGAATGAATATCCAACGTAAGTACAGTCTACCTAATTGTACGCTGCTTTTAGAAGGATTAAGCGATGTTACAAGAGCTGCACACTTTCAAGAACTACGCCCAGAACTGTCCATACTAGTAAATGCAGAATGCTGTTTATCTGGTTATCAACCCTTAGCGGGTGGAAGAGAATTTTTTGAAAGTTTGGTTAGAGCAGTTAGCGGTTATGCCCAAGAATTTCTCAGTAGTGTCCCAAACCCACAAGCACATAATCAAGAGTCAGAGCTAGTAGAATTTCAGAAAATTAGTAGCAATCGACACAGGCTAGTTGTGTATTCGGAGGGAAATCCAGAGGGTTTTAAGTCTAATCCTCATAGCTATGCTCAAAGATCCACGCAACTAGATTTGAACACAGTACAGTTATTTGACTTAATCGAAGCCGTTGATCAGTTTTTTGCTGACACTCAAACTTTGCCTGAACTTTCACTAGAACTGCAACCAGTTACTAGGCGCTATGGTGGCGCTAGCCAGGCATTACTCAAGCAAGCAGTGCCTGCTACTATCGGAGTCTCCAGTTTAGCAGTAGCGGCGATCGCCTTTAACTTGATTCCTCCGCCCCAAGTACGGCCGCAGCCTCAAACAAGTGAGCAAACTAGCTCGACAACACCCAATCCGATATCTTCCCCTGCATCAACTACAGCAGCATCAATCGGCAAAACAACACCAATAGCAGCACCAACCCCCACCCCCACCCCCACCACAACTACAACACCAGCAGTTAAGGACTTAGAAGCACTTTTAAAGACAGTCCCGGAAATTACTGATGCATCTCAGCTACACTTCTTAAAACGTCAACTTTGGAACCAAATTCATCCAGCTTGGATCAATCGCTCTCAAATTAAACAGGATTTAGTCTATCGTGTAGGTGTGGCTGCTGATGGTGCGATCGTTGGCTATAAAGCTGTGAATGAGTTAGCAAATGAGGCAGTAGACCAAACACCTTTACCTAATTTACTTTACAACCCTGCTAAACGCGCTCTTGGTGCTAACGAACCAATAGCCCAATTCCGAGTAGTCTTTACTAGAAGAGGTGTGCCAGAAGTTAGTCCTTGGTTAGGATACACTGGCAAACCAGATGTAATTGGGACAAAAATTACTGATGCAAATACAATCAAAAGCCTCAACCAAAAGCTTTATAGTACAGTTCGCCAAAGATGGGGTGGTACTCCTACCTTTACCGGAGACTTAAGGTATCGAGTTGCAGTTAATAAAGATGGTAAGCTCACGGATTATGAAACGCTCAATCCCGCAGCCTATGATTATGCTAAACAAACACCCTTGCCTAAGTTATATCAAGAAATTTATGGCTCTAATGTAGCTGCTCCAAACAATAAAGAGCCTCTTGCCCACTTCCAAGTCATATTCAAGCCTAGTGGGAAATTAGAAGTAACTCCTTGGCGAGGGTATCAGTGATTGGGGATTGGGGATTGGGGACACGGGGACGCGGGGACGCGGGGACGCGGGGAATAATCAATGACAAGTGAAAATTCCCCATTCCCCATTCCCCATTCTCCAATTCACCTTGTAATCCTACCCATATAATTTCCCCAGAGTAGTGCTGCTTGGGCACTGCTGCCTCTGGTTGGAGAATTATCATCATTTCCTAACCAAATACCAGTTACAAGTCGCCGACTGGGAATAAAGCCAATAAACCACAAGTCAACGTTATCGTTAGTTGTGCCTGTTTTGCCAGCTTCCCCTTCTCCAATGGCAGCACTTCTACCAGTACCTCTGGTAACAACTCCGCGCATTAAATCTGTCATATCATCGGTGATGCTAGACCTGAGTACTCGTTTGTTGGCGTCGGGATTTTGATCAAAGGAGTAAATCACACGGCAGGTTTTGATATCGTTGCGGTCTTTGCAATCACCACTATCTAAAATCCGGCTAATTGCGTGGGGAGGATTCCAGACACCACGATTACCAATAGCGCCAAAAGCACCTGTCATTTCTAAAACATTGACTACGCTTTGACCCAATACCAGCCCTGGAACGGGGTCGAGGGAAGATTTGATTCCTAAACGCTGGGCCATCGCTACCACTTTATCTAACCCTACATCTTGAGCGACTCGTAAGGCGATTGGATTTTCTGATAAAGCCAACCCTGTGGCAATATCTAAGCTAGTTTCAGCACCGACACGGCAGGGTTTGTATGTGAAGCCTTGCCAGGTTAAGGGAGCGCAAGAATAAGTTCTAGATGGGGAAAAACCCTGTTGGATAGCGGCAGTATAAGCAAAAATTTTGAAAGTGGAACCTGGTTGTCTTTTGGCTTGAACAGCCCGATTAAACTGACTTTTTTTATAATCAGTTCCACCCACCATTGCCAAAATACCACCCGTACTAGAGTCAAGGGTAACGATCGCCCCTTGAGAATATTTCAAACTTGCACCAGTACGGTTAACTGAATTACGTAATGCTACCTCTGCTTGGGCTTGGATTGCGGGATCAAGCTGGGTTTCTATGATATAATTACCCTCTTTTGCCGCTCCTTCTCCCAAGATTGATTCGAGTTCTTGAAAGACATAACTGTAAAAATAGGGAGCGATCGTTTTAGCTTGCTGTTCGCAAACTTTAGAACTAACTTGCACAGTAGAGCGTCTAGCTCTATTTGCTTCCTCTTGTTTAATTTTTCCCATCTCTTGCAACCGCTTAATTACGCGATTGCGGTATTCAGCTGCTTCTAGTTTGTTCGGCCCATCGCCACAAAAATCGAACGCATTGGGAGCAGGTAAAATTCCCACTAGTGTGGCAGCTTCCGCCAAACTTAAATCTTTCGCAGACTTTTCAAAGTAATATCGGGCTGCATCCTCAAAACCAGAGGTATCTGCTCCTAAAAAAACCCGATTTAAGTAGGTTAGTAAAATCTCGTCTTTACTGTAAAACGCTTCCAGCTTTAGGGAGACTACCGCCTCGCGTAATTTGCGTCCGAGGGTATCTTGCCTACCTACATAATCACGGAACAAACTGCGAGCAACTTGCTGGGTAACAGTACTAGCTCCTTGTTGGACATCTCCAGTGCGGCTGTTGATTAATATGGCTCGTAAAATTCCCAGTGGATCGACGCCAAAGTGCCAGTAATAACGGCTATCCTCAGAGGCTACCACAGCAGCAGGCAAATAAGGGCCAAAATCCTCCAATCGCTTCATATCGACGTGGGAGGTTGTGCGAGGCTCGCGTAATGGGGTAGAACCATCACGGGCATAAACAATTACTGGCGCACGAGTGGCTGTGGGTAGAGGTCTTACAGAAAATTTCAACCATTCAACGCCAATTACCAATGCTAGTAAGGCACTCGCACCACCAATACCATAACCAGTCCAAGTTGCGGCTTTGACATACCAAGGTGGTGGGTCTACATATTGTAACCGCACGGAAGCAGCAAGTTCTGGCGGCCCTAATGTCAAAATATCGCCGTGACGCAATTCTAATGAATTGACGCGACGCTTACCACGATAAATGCCATTAGTGGAATTTTCGTCTTTGATGACGAAAACTGATTTGCGTTGAGTGGAATCCCGCGTTAGTGACAAATGAGTTTGGCTAACAACAGGGTTACGAATAACGATATCGCAAGATTTAGAACTGCGACCTAGTTTATAGCGATCGCCCAACAGCGGATATACCTCCGCTTTGTCCGCCCCCGCATCCTGCACCCAAAGTTCTGGGACTTTGGCATTTGGTTTTAGCGCCAGTTTGGAAAAATCTACCCTGGCTTGTACAGTATGTACTGCTTGAGTCAGTTGACCAAGGAACGTTTGTGGCTTTTGAGGGGGCTGGGGAGAACTCATTGGCTATCTACATCACATTTTGCTAGTGCAGAATCGAGCGGCTTACAACTTTGAAGCTAGTCTTTCACCATTTTACTCATAAGCCAAAGTAGAAATTGGCTGTACTGAATTATTGTTGATTTAATTTTGACTTTCAAATTAATAGTTTTCCGTAGTTTCAGTAATCATTGATGATTACTTTCTAGATTAAGTATCAATTTTATATTATTTCTTAAAACGCTTACTTTATCATAGTTGTGTCAGTTTAACATAGAAATTTAATACTTTAATTTTGTATTTCTAGCAACTAGTGATCAATAAACAAAGGATTTATTTTTTACCGCTTTAATATATCCACATATTCTGAAGTAAATCTATACATCTACATTTAGGAAGATTTTATAAATTCTGTTGTCTGATTTAATAAGCGGAGTGTTCCGTTGAGGTTAATTTTAGAATGAAGGGAAAATCTCTGTCTTTGATTGGTACAGCTCTATCCTTGGCGCTCACCGCTGGCGGTGTTGCTGTCGCCCAATCCAGTAACTCCCCCACCGAATCCAATAACTCATCCACTAGTTCGCCAACGGAAAAACCGGAAGAATTCCAGCTCTCAGAAGAAGGGCTAAGAATTCTATGTAAAAATTACCCACTCAATTCCCGTTGTTCAGGTGGCACAGCAGTTACGCCCACCACTCCCGGTAGCACCACAGTACCAGAAAGTACACCTTCGGAAACCACCAATCCTGATAGCGTAACTCCTACACCAGGAACTACACCGGATACCACTATTCCTGGTAGCGTAACTCCCACACCGGATACCACCATTCCTGGTAGCGTAACTCCTACCCCAGGAACCACACCGGATACTACCACTCCTGGTAGCATAACTCCCACACCAGGAACCACACCGGATACCACCATTCCTGGTAGCGTAACTCCTACCCCAGGAACCACACCGGATACCACCATTCCTGGTAGCGTAACTCCTACCCCAGGAACCACACCTGAGACTAGCCCTAGCAACATAACACCAGGAACCACACCTGAGCCTAGCCCTAGCAACATGACACCAGGAACCACACCTGAGCCTAGCCCTAGCAGCACTACCGAACCAGGTAGCACTTCTCCTGGTACAGTTCCTGACTCTGGTGTACCAAATACTTCCCCTACGGGTAATTAAAAGCTTGGGCGAAATATAATAACCTTGCCATCAAAGATCATTGGTGCATCTGGCTAATTACATAGACAGCATTAGTTACTCAGCGATAAAAAGCGCTAGGTTTAATAGCTCAAGTTCTTGTATCTAGCACTAAAAAAAATTTAGTTCATAAGTGTAAAGCCTGGGGTTGATAACTCCAGGCTTTACACTTAATAAATACGAATTAGTATAAGATTTTGGTTAGCGAGACCTACGGCTAGAATTCGGTGTTTTCTTAAAAGAAGCAATTAGTAGGCAAACAATACCAATACTAATAAATGAATCCGCCACATTAAATACAGCAAAATTAATCAAGCGAAAATCTAGAAAATCGATAACGTAGCTTAACATAAAGCGATCAATACCATTTCCTATAGCTCCACCTAAAATTAGACCATAACCCAACTGTTCCCAAAGATCTAAAGCGGGGCCAAACAATGCGAATGCTATCAATACTAAACTCACTGCCAATGATAGCCAACGTAATAAATCCACCCGTCCACTAAGTATACTAAAAGCTGCACCATCATTTGTAATATAGGTAAAGTGAAATATACTTTGTATTAATGGTAGGGAATGCCTGTATATAATATTGCCTGTTTTGGGATCAATTACGCTTTCTAAAGGCCAAGATTTATACACTCCTACTACCCAGTTTTTTGTTAGTCGGTCTAAAATAACGGCTAAGAAAGCAGCAGCCCAAAAAAGGAGATTTTTGAATAAAAACATCATGAATTAGTTATAGAGTCAAGAGTCAAAATCAACAGTCAAGATTCAACAGTCAATCTTATAGCGTTTCTTGTTTGAGTGAGGTACATTTCGTTGAGGTTAGAGGCTAGAGGCTAGAAATTAGAGACTAGACTGTACCTCATGTGATGGGAACTGCTATAAAACTACAGACTCTGAACTATGAACTAACGACTAATAAAACATTAAGTGTCGTAGCACATATGCTATCAGGGCAATGGAGCAGACTACAGCCAATTGTCCCGGTAGAGCAAACCAAGAATACTTAAGAATTGCCTGTGCTAAGGGTAGATTTTCTGTACCTTTCCACTGAAAAATATAGCTAATAATCAAATAAGTAATACCGCATAGATGGACAGTTAACAAGCCACAAATACAACTAAAAGCAAGAGTTTCCAATCGAGGTCTAGCTTTAAAAGCGAAAAAGCCACAAATCCAAGCGCCGGGTATAAAGCCTAGCAAGTAACCAAACTGTGATAACTTAACGTAACCAATACCGCCGCCATCAGCAAATACAGGTAACAAAGTTAATCCCATGACTAAATAAGCAATTTGCGAGAGAGCGCCAGCGCTTTTACCTCCCAAACAACCTACGAGTAGTACAGCACCAACTTGAAAAGTTACGCCTAGAGAAAAAATTTGAATTCCTTGCTTACTCCAATTCCAGGGTAAGGCAATACCATAAGCTTCTAGAAATGTGCCGCCCATTGTCAGGAGCAAGCCAATCATAGACCATAGTAATTGATTAGAAGCAGCAAACATCTATTATGTTAAGCAAAAGGGGAAAGGCAAAAAAGAAAATTAACAGCGGTCAGTATTAAATATTTAGTATCTGCACAAATATTATTCAGATATCTTAAGAGCTAGCAGATTGTTTGTTTAGCATGTAGCTTTCTAGTTGGAAAAATCTCAGCTTCAAAGTCTGTAGTTTGATTTTTTGAGTAAAGCTGAGCTTTACTTTTGGTACTTAACTTAAACTTAATCTAGTAAAACAAAATTCAACTATTACAAGAGACCCACTGCCTAATATGCACAGTGTTTTTGTTTAGTTGCTAAATTTATTTCTATTTGAGTTTGAGCGATCGCATCACTTAATCCTCGCAATTATATATTTGCTTCCAGATTACGTAGGTTCTGTAACTAAAATAAGTATTCTTTAAATTTCTAAAGCTTATTAAATATATCAAGATATCATACTTTTTTATCTGTTGACATAAACTTTCACATCTGACATTCACATACACCAATAAGTGAATTTTGTAAATATGTAAATAAGATTTTTATTAAGTGCTATTTATCACTAAAACACTAGAGTAAAAGTATAAAATATATCAAATACGACAAAAATAAATATTTAAGATTTCTTTAAAAAAGTATGCATTTTTGATTTTGTTAACCTTTTGTTTACCTTCTTCACTACACTTTAAGGGTATCTTAGATACGCTAACCTGGAAATTTACTAAAAAATTGACAGCAATGTTTCCACCTCTCAGCACAATAAAAAATAACCGCATTACAGCTTTAATATCAGTGTTAGCACTGACACTCGGACTAGCTGCTTGTAATGGACAGCAAGCTTCAGACAATACAACTACAAAGGACACTTCTTCTGGCACAGCTAAAGATACCACAGCTTCTAGCCCCTCCAAGTTAGATTTGGGCGGGAACGTCAAGTTGACAGGAGCAGGTGCCTCTTTTCCAGCACCGCTGTACCAAACCTGGTTTACTGATTTAAACAAAAAATATCCGAACCTGCAAGTTAACTACGAGTCAGTTGGTAGTGGTGCTGGAGTTGAGCAATTTATCAAAGGCACTGTGGACTTTGGTGCTAGCGATGTTGCCATGAAAGACGATGAAATCAAGAAAGTTCCACAAGATAAAGGCGTGATTATGTTGCCGATGACAGCTGGCAGCATTGTCTTGGCTTACAACTTACCAGATGTTCCAGAACTCAAGTTACCACGAGCAGTCTATACTGACATCTTACTAGGCAAAATTAAAAATTGGAATGATGCCAAAATAGCTGCCGCTAACCCCAATGCTAAGCTTCCTAACCAGCCCATTACGGTTGTTTATCGTTCCGATGGTAGCGGTACTACAGGTGTGTTTACAAAACATCTCAGCGCTATTAATCCGGAATGGAAAGATAAAGTCGGCGAAGGTAAAACTGTCAACTGGCCTGTAGGAGTTGGTGCTAAAGGAAATGAGGGTGTTACCGCTCAAGTCCAACAAACCCAAGGTTCTATTGGTTATGTTGAGTATGGCTACGCTAAACAAAATGATCTCAAATTTGCTGCTTTAGAAAATAAAGGTGGTAAATTTATTACTGCTAATGACGAGTCAGCATCTAAAACACTTGAATCAGTAACTTTACCAGAGAATCTTCGTGCCTTCATTACAGATCCAGAGGGAGCTGATTCTTATCCCATCGTCACCTACACGTGGGTTATGGTTTACAAGAAATATCCAGATGCAGCCAAAGCCAAGGCAGTAGAAGTGGCGATTGAGTATGGCTTGAATGAAGGTCAAAATGAAGCTACCAAGCTAGGTTATGTTCGTCTACCCAAAAATGTAATTTCCAAAGTGGCTGCTGCTGCTGATCAAATCAGTCCAGAGTACAAAATTGCCGTTAGCGATGGCCCTAGCGCCAGCAAATAGCCTCAAGCAATAGTCATTTTATGCTTTCTCTAAACATGTGGCTTGATGAGGTTGGCAATTTGAAATTCCAAGTTGCTGAAGTCTTTCAAAAAAACAAGCACAAATTATGCTAGTAGTTTAGCTTGCTCCCACATTTTCTTAGATTTTAGTTGTTTCTGTCGGTAGTCATGACTGCACCTGCTCAAAATTTATCTTCAGCGATTAAAAATCGCTCCGAAGTAGAAAAGTCGCTAGATCGCGGCTTTATTTTACTCACAAAAGTTTTTGCTTTGGCGATCGCAGGCACTTTATTATGGATTGCAGCGCAAGTGGCAATCGGCGCTTGGCCTGCTATTCAAGAATTTGGTGCCGCCTTTCTAGTTAAAAGTACTTGGAACCCAGTCAATGATGAGTATGGGGTACTACCTCATATTTACGGAACTCTTGTGAGTTCTTTAATTGGTCTTTTGATAGCAGTACCAATCGGTGTTGGTACTGCTGTTTTACTGAGTGAGAATTTTCTTCCCTCAAAAGCACGGCTAGTATTAGTGTTTTTAGTAGAACTACTTGCAGCTATTCCCAGTGTTGTTTACGGAGTCTGGGGAATTTTTGTTTTAATTCCGATTTTAAACAATTTAGGAAAATGGCTTAACGGTTCCTTTGGTTGGTTGCCAATTTTTAGCACCTCACCAACAGGGCCAGGAATGCTGCCTGCGGGAGTCATTTTAGGAATTATGACTTTGCCTATCATCACAGCCATATCTCGTGATGCTTTGATCTCAGTACCATCAAGTTTACGTCAAGCATCTGTGGGGCTAGGTGCAACGCGTTGGGAAACTATTTTGCAGGTTCTGATTCCAGCTGCATTTTCGGGTATCGTTAGTGCTGTAATGCTAGCGCTTGGTAGAGCAATGGGAGAAACAATGGCTGTAACGATGTTAATTGGAAACTCCAATAACATCAATATCTCACTTTTCGCACCAGCTAACACCATTTCTTCTCTACTAGCAAATCAATTCGCTGAAGCCAGTGGACTACAAGTTGGAGCTTTAATGTATGCCGCTTTAGTTCTATTTTTCTTGACGCTTGTCGTCAATGTTTTAGCAGAGTTGGTTGTTCTGAGAGTCAAGCGAATTTAGCATAATTGTGGATTGAATTATGACTTCTAGTTATCCTGAACGCAGTTTAACTCGCTCTGCGTCATCTCCCCGGACATTATTTAACACGGTGATGACTGTAGTAGCATTTATCTGTGGAGCATTAGCGCTGTTGCCTTTATTGGCTGTACTTTCTTATGTCTTGATTCAAGGCTTTAGCAGTCTTAGTCCCAGCGTTTTTTTTGAACTACCACCCAAAGCCCTACAAAAAGGAGGAGGCTTTGGTAATGCAATATTGGGGACGTTGCTAATGGTAGGAATTGGGGGATTAATTAGTATCCCGCTTGGTATAATAGCAGCAATTTATTTAACAGAATTTAGTTCTGCTCAAACAGCTAGATGGATACGTTTTGCTGCCAACGTTCTTAGTGGAGTTCCTTCGATTATTGCTGGGGTATTTGCATATGGGATCATAGTTTTGACATTAGTAAAACTCAATCTAGGCTCATATTCAGCTTTAGGTGGAGGATTTGCGCTAGCAATCTTGATGCTACCGATTATTGTCAGAACTACTGATGAAGCATTACAGTTAGTCTCACAAGATTTGCGACAAGCGTCAGTGGGATTAGGAGCAACTAACTTTCAAACAGTGAGTCAGGTAGTATTACCAGCAGCTTTACCAGCAATTGTAACTGGGGCAACCCTAGCGATCGCACGGGCATCTGGGGAAACTGCACCATTACTATTTACAGCTTTGTTCTCTAACTTTTGGCCAGATAGCATATTCCAACCAACAGCCTCTCTTGCTGTCTTGGTTTACAAATATGCGATTTCTCCGTTTAAAAATTGGCAGTCATTAGCTTGGGCAGCATCTTTAATCTTAGTATTGATGGTTCTGATTACAAGTATTATTGCTCGCTGGGCAACTCGCCAGAAAGCATAGTCAAATAGTCTTAAAAAGCGCATTTTCACCGCTAAAATTCACAAGCGAGCATTTATGGCTACTAATATTGACACAGTAAACGACACTGGAACCGTCTTACGCACAGAAAACCTCAACGTTTACTACGGTAAGTTTCTCGCCTTACAGAATATCTGGCTAGATATCCCGAAAAATCGGGTAACAGCTTTTATTGGCCCTTCAGGCTGTGGTAAGAGTACGTTACTGCGATGCTATAACCGTCTCAATGATTTGATTGAGTCATTTCGGGCAGAAGGTCAAGTTTATTTTTATGATAAAAACTTGTATGCACCCGACATTGATGCTGTAGAAGTGCGTCGGCGAATTGGGATGGTGTTTCAAAGACCTAACCCATTCCCTAAATCAATTTACGACAATATTACTTTCGGTGCTAAAATCAACGGCTACAAAGGTAACTTTGACGAATTGGTAGAACGGAGCCTGCGACAAGCAGCTTTGTGGGATGAAGTCAAAGATAAACTGCGGCAAAGCGGTTCCTCCCTATCTGGTGGACAACAACAGCGGTTGTGCATTGCGCGAGCGATCGCTACTCAGCCAGAGGTTATATTAATGGATGAACCTTGCTCTGCTCTAGACCCCATCTCTACCCTGCGCGTTGAAGAACTAATTCACGAACTAAAAGAGCTATACACCATCGTCATCGTTACCCACAACATGCAACAAGCAGCACGGGTATCTGATAAAACAGCCTTTTTTAACGTTCGCACCTCTGAAGGAGGTCGTACTGGCTATTTAGTAGAATACGATTCAACAGAAGTAATTTTTAACAATCCTAAGCAGGAAGACACTAGAGATTACGTCAGTGGCAGATTTGGTTAAACATTACATATTGCCAATTGAGCTGCTACTGAGAATAAGCTAATCTGCCTTTAACTTGCATAATCCTTTGCCTCAGAAAGACGCGGAGAGAAGTTGCGTGCGGGGGTTCCCCCCGTTGAGCAAACTTCGGAGGACGCGCTTAAGGGGAGACGCGGGGATGCAATTTGAATGATTATTAGCTTATCAAATATTTCAAGCACTGATGTTTGGTAGCTTTTTAAATGCTGTTACGTAGCAGCTTCAATTAATTTTAGAAACAAAAATCTAATTGTTGTAATTTTATGAAAGCGGCTTTCTCTGAAAGCGCTTTTTGTTTTTATATTAGAGGCTGTTTGAAAAGTTTTGAAGGGTAAAATTTTATGCAAGTCGCCTCACCATGATCCGAATCATGGCAAGGTAAATAAACGTTTCCGATGTTTCGGGTAATAGCTCATAGTCTCTAACTA
>JAESGP010000046.1_pt1 | contig 155421 bp, 155 predicted proteins | sample 9269741 | NCBI WGS metagenome assembly JAESGP01 (sample SAMN15720684, study PRJNA650882) | algae metagenome | isolation source: Desmonostoc vinosum HA7617-LM4 and co-occurring heterotrophs from cave wall | place: USA: Waikapalae cave, Hawaii | collected 2011-05-27 | reverse complement strand
ATTTGATTTGTCGCAGTGACGACGAGGCGATCGAACGTGCTCGCCGCCTCGTGGGTGCGCAGTTTGAGTTGTGGAACGTGGACCGATTGGTGCTCAAGCTGGAGGTACGCAGGATGCGACCGACTGATCCGACCAGTGCGTCGAAATAGGCTTAGCAAAGTCCCGAGATCACCCGTTACGCCAAGTCCTTCGACGTCCCCGCCCCTGTCGCGGCTGTGAATCCGAGTCTTCAGACAAGCCGGAGGGTCAATTGCTGACGATCCTGGCCGCCCTCGTGCCGTTCCACGAAATCAGCGATCGCATGGGGAATTTCGCGCATCTGCAAATCGCAACGCCGCCTCAACTCGAGCGCCACATCCGCCGACACGTCCTCCGACCAACGTTCCGAAGTGTTGAAGGCGATGACCCGAATGGGGTTGTTAAACTCTCCGGCCAGCAAATCTTGAATGACGGTCTCAAGATCGCAGGCATCGTAATCGGTCTCACGCCACGCCCGTCCAAGGTCCGCGAAATCGTCGGCGACCAAGTAGACCGTCGTCTGATCGGTGTCGCCCGGTACGATCGACGGCATCCAGTTACGCATTGATCCCACTCCAGAGCACGCGGCCGAGATTCAATCCAGCCCGTCAAGAATCGTTCCTGCTGTCGCTTGAGGCGCGTCAGGCTAACGTGAGATCGCGACAGCTTAACCAGCAGTCCGAAATCCGCTTGTAGGATTCACCGACCTAGTTGGCGTTATAAGCCGAGCCCGCTTGAGGTGGAGGTTTGATTGTTTCTGGCGGACTAATTTCCGGCGGACTGTTTCCCGTAGTTCTTTGAGTTCCGCAAAGTGCGCGGCGATCTCAACATTATCTTTTTCAAGCTGACGCAAACGATCTTCTGCGGATTGTAGTTTCGCCCTCATCTCAACCTCCCCCGTGCGCACGCTCCGGGTAGCCTTCCATACTAGCGAGCGGGGAAAGCGAAGTCTGTGCTGAATCCGACAAAGCCCCTCATCAAAGCATAAACTCGCTCTTAACGAGGAGTTCCTAGCGATTGCCACTTTTTCCTAATGGAAGGCGCGTCTGATGGCAGCTTCCCTCCAGCCAGCAGGCGGTGATGATTGTGTGCAGGCTTGAGGACGAGTTTTCAGGTCTGCGGCCGGTCAGCCACAAACCACCGTAGATGTTCTACATTCGTCCGGAACACGTAGAAATACTGTTCTCTCTAAGTCTAAAGATGTATTTGGTGAGACCAATCCAGCAACAAAACGGGAAGGCGCGGCATACGGATCCAAAGATGCTATCGAAGATCTTACCTCTTTCGGGCCTCGGCACGCTTTCACCGTTGAAGTTCATAAAGCGCGCGCAACCGACGTTGGACATTGGAAAGCCGCCGCTCGTCAGCAGCCTTTAGAAACCTCCGCCCTCGATTTGCAACTATGACCCGCCAGCCGTGCTTGTTGTCTTCGACTACCGCCAGCGACATGCGCGCGGCGCGGCTTCCAGAATCGAACAGTTCCTCAGAAATGAGCCAACTCAAGTCAACGCTCGAAATGCGCTTCTTGGCCATGGATCACGACCCAGCATCTTCCGGAGGGATATCGGGCATCATGCATCATTTCGACTTAGCTGAGAGCATTGCCCTGAAGCGCTTTGAGAAATGCGAGCCGGGCTAGTGTCGTCGTGCCGCTTTCGGAGGCCCGCGATAGCGCCTCCATGGCAAGCCGCCAATCCGGCAAGCTGGAGGTCTCAGCCGGCAGATCCATGATGTAGTCCGCGGCGTCCCGCAACGTGATGAGTTTCCTCCCGTCGGGCACCGGTATCGGTTCGTCGAACTTGCGCGACCACGCCACGCTTTCAGCCCTTTGGTTTGGCCTTCAGCCCCAGTTCAACTAATCGGCGCATGGCTTCAGAACGCGAAACATTGTGGTCCGCAGCCCACTTATCGAGGGCCTCGACGGCCTCAGGCTCAAGCCGGGCTGGTATCGTTTCCGAATAGCGCTGGCCGCTAGGTCGGCCCCTGGATTTCTTGTGTACAGTTTTTTGTTGCCGCGCCATGTTATCTGTGTACACTAAATGCAGGCCGAGGGAAAGACTGCCATCCTTCGCCTCGGCCCTAACCTGAACCATTGGAGTGGGATTCTCATGACCCAGGCTGATACGCGTCTTAGCACGCCACCCTTAAGCACGTCCTTAAGCAACGTCGCCAATCCGGCCACCGACAGCGTCGACACCGCACGGCGTCGTTTCCTTTCTCAAGCCGCAATAGTAACCGCAGGGAGCGCCGCCCTTGCGGCTACTATTGCGGTGCCGGCATCGGCCACGGCCGTTGTGCCGGCGCCAGATCCGATCCTGGAGGCGATTGAGGCGCACAAAGCAGCGCATACGGAATTCGTCTCTTGGGTAGATCGCCATTGCAAGCTTGAGAAAGAGCTTCCCAGTGAGAGGCGACAAACCCACATCACCGCATGGGAAGAGGCGATCGTGAAGACCGATGACCCGCGCTGGATCGAAGCGGAACGCGAAGTCAGCCTTTCCAGCGATGCTAAGAACGATGCGGCGCTGGATTTACTTGAGGTTTCGCCAACCACGAGAGCAGGAGTGCTCGCCCTGCTTGACCATGTCGCCGCCTACGACAAGGGGCGTGTAAGCTGGCCGGATGACTGGCATCCGACGCTGCTTAAGACTCTAGCCGATACTCTTCCCCTGCTTTGGCAAGAAGGATCGGCGGCATGAAGACGAACAGCGACCTCCTCAACGACGTCGGTGACGCGCTGGAAGATATTCGGGGTATGACTCTCCTCTCGATCCGGACGGCCGAAAGTTTCGAGAAAAAGATCAGGCCGCGGGACCCGGAGGCCTACGAATCGTTGTCCTTCGCCATGCATGACATCCTCTCTCGCATCGATAAGCTCAGGGAGGAGCTGGGAGACGACCAGCCCGAGGCGGTGCACAAGGCCAGCGAGCCGCCTGCATCCGCCGCTCCGGCCGCAGAGCCGGTGTCCGGCGCGACCGATAAGCGCCTGTGCAGCGCATACGCGGACCTCGAGGGCGCCATTTGCGACGCGACCCACATGGTCGACATCGCGACCGAAATGGCGAATGACGAGGAGGACATCGACGAACAGCTTTTGTTCGCCGTCATCCACTCGCAGGATCTGATGAGGGGGCTCAAGGCGCGCTTCTACGAGAATTGGGGGCGAGCCCGGGCCGACGGCATCTAGAGGCCCAGCGCCAACGTCAGGATGGACAGCCCGGCCTCGCGCCGGGCTTTTTATGCGCATGTCACTGTCACGTGATGCATCCAGCAGGTTCTCTCGCGGAGTGTCACCGAACAGGCCCGAGACCGCCATTTGGCGGCCCCAGCTTGCGTTGTTTGTGCCACCTTTCCTTGTTTTATGCCCCAAATGAGGGGGAACGGCCTTGCCCTCCCTTGCACCACTAGGCTCTCCGCGCCACCTTGCGGTCCCCCCGGGGGTTTGTTGAAATACGGTCCTGATCGGAGAATCTCTTGCCTAATACACAACGTGGTTAAGCAAGTCTTAATTTTCCGAAACTACGTTGAGATTCTGAAGACCGACTTCACCCGTAGCCAAGTGGCGGAGTCCGGCGCGAAAAACCCAATTCCCGACTTTCTGTCAGGTGGTGGCTTTTCGCGATAAGCGAATCCACGACGCGCTGGTGTGGCCTTGGCAGGTCCACCACCTGACAGGAGACTATTTCACCGATGGCCCGACAGGCCGCACTTCCGCCGACCTTGGCGCCCCGGCTGATTGGCCGGGAGGCGTCGGCGGCCTATGTGTCGGTCTCTCCCAACACCTTCGACATGATGGTGCGCGACGGCCGGATGCCCCGACCCCGGCTTGTGACCGCCGGCCGGAAGGCATGGGATGTGCGCTTGCTGGACCAGGCGGTTGATCTGCTTCCGTTGGACGGCGAAGATACCGGTTCCGCCAACGATGGCTGGGACGACTAGCATGCGCCGGAAATTGCCGCTGAACGTCGAAAAAAACCTGGTCAAGGGACGGGTCTATCTCTCTTACCGTGTGGGCAAGGGGCCGCGCATCAAGCTGCCCGACGATCCAGCATCCGACGAATTCAAACTGGCTTATGCCGCGGCCGTGGCGGGTGAGATCGCTACCAGGCCGACGCCGACGAAGGACGCGGCACGCTCGATCGGCGCGCTCGTCACGTCGTACCTCGCCAGCGACGGCTTCACATCTCTCGGTGAGGGAAGCAAGTCCGGCTACCGTAGCCGAATGGATCAGATCCGCCGCGATCACGGGCACCGAGCAGTGGCCGGTCTGACGAAGGAGCGCATCGACGAGAAAATTCTGAAGCCGCTGCACAACAAGCCTGGTGCGAAGATCGACACGCTGAAGAAGCTGCGCATTTTGATCCGGCACGCGAAGGATTTGAAATGGCTTGCCCTCGATCCGTCTGAAGGCATCAAGCGCGGTAAGTCCAAAGAGATCCGCGCGTGGACGGATAGCGAGATGAAGGTCTTCGAGGATCGATGGCCCTACGGGACGAAACAGCGCGCGGCTTACGAGCTCATGCTGAACGTCGGCACCGCTCGCGTCGACACGCATCTGACGACCTGGGTGCAGGCTGACGCCGACGACTTCGAATACACCCGGCGCAAGACTGGCGTCACCGTCGTTGTCGAGAAGGCGCAGTCGCTTCGCGCGGCCCTGGACGCCCTACCCCGCCGGCACGTCTGCATCTTCACCACGGAGTACGGCAAGACGTTCACCGTGGACGGTTTCAGCGGCTGGATGCGGGACGCCATCAAGGCTGCAGGCATCACGGATCTGACGTGCCGCCCGCACGGGCTGCGCAAGACGCTGGGCAGGCTGATGGCCGACGCCGGATGCACCGCGCATGAAATCATGGCCGTGCTCGGACACCTGACGCTGGCTGAGGCCGAGCGCTACACTCGCGAAGCGGACCGCCGGCGCGGTGGACGCCGTGCGATTGTGAAGCTGGAGGATCACAAGGCGAACAAAAATCCCCAAACCTCTTCTGCGAGTTTGGGGAAATCGGCAAAAAGTGCAAGGAAATCAAAATGACTGGAAGGCCGCTGGCGCTCCCTAGGGGAATCGAACCCCTGTTTCAGCCTTGAGAGGGCCGCGTCCTAACCGCTAGACGAAGGGAGCGTTGGCTTCAGGGAATAGCCGCGAAATGTGCTGTCGGCAAGGCGGAAGGTGCTGCTTGCCGGGCTCCGGGCGGAATCCAACGTGCCGCCGTCACAGCCTCGAGATGGATTCCGGGTTCAGCCCTGCGGGCTGCCCCGGAATGACGGCAGAAGGTTAACCGGAGCGACGGCAGCGAAGGTTGATCAGGGTTCGCTGACGAATCTGAGTTTTCCGGCGGGTTTCAGCGTCCTGGCGTCGAACGTGCGGATTTCGATTACCCCCGCCGTATCCAGCGTTACCACCAGCCGCTCGCCGGCGACCGCCGTGGAGACGATCCGGGCGCCTTTCGGCAGCGTCGCGGTGATGTCGGTCGTGGCTGCCGCGGGGCTTCCCTCGCCGCGGTAAAGGCGGTACCCGACGGCGATCAGGACCACGGCCACCGCGAGCGCCGAGGTCAGGCCCGCGATCAGCATCATCCGCCGCACCCGCGCGATCAGCGCGGCCTGCTCGGGGGTTGGTTCGGGCGCAACGGTATCGGTCATGCAAGGCTCTTAAAGGCTCGGCGTTGGAACAGGGATCATCAGGTAACGGTCAAAGGCTGGAGGTTACAGTCGGCGGCGACGAGGGATCGCCCCGCCTCGACCGCGTGCTCGCGGTGCTCCGCCCCGAACTGTCGCGCTCGCGGCTGAAGGCGCTGATCCTGGCCGGTTCCGTCACCGCCAGGGGGGCCCCCGTCCGCGACCCCGCTTATCATGTCGCCGCCGGCGATACGATCACAATCGACGTGCCCGAGGCGGTGGCGCCGGAACCCAAGGGCGAGGATATCGCGCTCGATATCGTCTACGAGGACGACGACATCATCGTCATCAACAAGCCCAGGGGGCTGGTCGTCCACCCGGCCGCAGGGCACGAGAGCGGCACGCTGGTCAACGCGCTGATCGCCCATTGCGGCGCCAGTCTTTCCGGGATCGGTGGCGTCCGCCGGCCGGGCATCGTGCACCGGCTGGACAAGGACACCACCGGGCTGATGGTGGTCGCCAAGAACGACCAGGCGCACCAGTCGCTGACCGCGCAATTCGCCGACCACGGCCGCACCGGACCGATGCAGCGCGGCTACATGGCCTTCGTCTGGGGCGTGCCCGGCCGCCAGCGCGGCACGGTCGACGCGCCGATCGACCGCCATCCTTTTGCCCGCGAAAAGATGGCGGTGCGCCAGGGCGGACGCGAGGCGGTCACCCATTGGGAGCTGCTGGCCACTTATCAGGGACGCGACGGCAAGCCGGTCGCCTCGCTTTTGGCCTGCCAGCTCGAGACCGGGCGGACGCACCAGATCCGGGTCCACCTCGCCCATATCGGCCATCCACTGATGGGTGATTCGGTCTATGGCCCGCACTTCAAGACCAAGGCCGCGCAGCTCGGCCCCGAAGGTAAGCAGGCACTCACCGCCCTCGGCCGGCAGGCCCTGCACGCCTGGCTGCTCGCTCTGGAGCACCCGCGGACCGGGGAATTTTTGCATTGGGAAGCGCCTCTGCCGGAGGATCTGCTTCTCCTGCAAGGCGCCCTGGAAGCGGCGGTATGACGCAGGCTTTTCGGAAAACGCCTTACATTACAAAAGATTAAACCGCTCACACGGGGTCGTGACGTCAGCATTCCTTCCCTATTTGTTCGTTTTCGGCTATGGTCCCTCCTGCGTTGAATATCCAACGCGGAACATCGCAGCCTGATCGGCTTTAACAAAGCGATCACCTGCCGGGCCCGCCGCTATCGGGGGCCTGAACAACTGGAGGGCGCTCGATGGCCCGTACAGCTACGCTTCCGGTTCTCAATGGAGAATCCGGACTTTCAAGATACCTCGCCGAGATCCGCAAGTTCCCCATGCTGGAACCCCAGCAGGAGTACATGCTCGCCAAGCGTTGGCGCGAGCACGACGATCGCGACGCGGCACATCACCTTGTCACCAGCCATCTCCGGCTCGTGGCCAAGATCGCCATGGGCTATCGCGGCTACGGCTTGCCGATCTCCGAGGTCGTCTCGGAAGGCAATGTCGGCCTGATGCAGGCGGTCAAGCGGTTCGAGCCCGAGAAGGGTTTCCGTCTGGCTACCTACGCCATGTGGTGGATCAAGGCGTCAATACAAGAGTACATCCTGCGTTCGTGGTCGCTCGTGAAGATGGGCACCACCGCGAACCAGAAGAAGCTTTTCTTCAACCTGCGCAAGGCGAAGAGCAAGATCAGTGCGCTGGACGAGGGCGATCTTCGCCCCGACCAGGTCGCGTTGATTGCCAAGCGCCTCGGCGTGACGGATCAGGACGTGGTCGACATGAACCGCCGCCTCGGTGGCGATGCGTCGCTCAACGCGCCGATCCGCGACGACGGTGAAGCCGGCGAATGGCAGGACTGGCTGGTCGACAACTCGCCCAACCAGGAAGCCGTGATGGCCGAGCACGAGGAGTTCGATCACCGCCGTCAGGCGCTGAACGGCGCCATCGGTGTGCTCAACCCCAGGGAACGCCGCATCTTCGAGGCGCGGCGCCTGGCGGAAGAGCCGATGACGCTGGAAGACCTCGCCGCCGAGTTCGGCGTGTCGCGCGAACGCGTGCGGCAGATCGAGGTTCGCGCTTTCGAGAAGGTGCAATCGGCCGTCAAGGGCACGATTGCCCGGCAGGAAGCCAACCGGGAAGCAGCACTCGAAGCCGCGCACTGATCGCGGGCGGGATGAGAGTAACGAAAGCCGGCGGCAACGCCGGCTTTTTGTTTTTGGGGGGATGGTGGTTCAACACCCACCGCCGTCGTCCTCCGCGAAAGCGGGGGACCCAGTACGCCGCGGCGGCCGTGAGAGCCGGTGCGCAACAACGACGGCCTCTGGAATACTGGATCGCCCGGTCAAGCCGGGCGACGACAAGTCATGGCCCTCAATAATACGCCCGCAGATAATCGGCGACGCTGTCGGGCTGATTGAGGTTGTTCCAGTCGTAGGGATCGCCGTACAGCAGCGCGCTGGCCTGCGTCTTGTAATCCGGCGCGACATTGTCCGGCTGGTCGATCGGCTTCGCCAGGATGTCGCGATAGTCCTGGTAGTTCGCCGCCGTGCCGATGAAGATGCAGACGCAGTGGTTCGGCTCGGCGTAGAGATAACGCACGTCGTTGCCGACGCGATGAACCACGAAGCGATGCGGCGGCAGCGCGTTCATCGCCTTCCTGCCCGCAGCGTCATTGGCGACCTGGACGCGGAAGCCGGCCGAGGAGAGATAAAAACTGTTCTTGTCGAGGAACGGCTTGCTCGGCGCTTCCAGCGCCATCAGCAGCGAAGCGCCCAGCACCAGCGCGATCGCGGGGATAAGGCCGAACAGCTTGCCGCCGGGCCGGCGATGGACCGGCGCTAATGTCGCCGAAAGCGATATCATCAATTCAAATCCCTTGAATGTCGATCGGTGGATCAACGCGACACTGCTTGAACGATTGCCTGCGGTCAAATCGACCGGCGCAGGTTCAACATACTCGGTGTCGTCCCGGCGAAGGCCGGGACCCATAATCACCGGCCGTTATTGTATCAGGAAGGTATCAGCTACGACCGCGCAAAACCGATCGGCCGCGGCGTATGGGTCCCGGCCTTCGCCGGGACGACTGGAATTACTCGCCCCACTCGCGCGCCATCGTCGCCAACGCGCAGCCTTCGCAGTAACGCGCGTCCTTGTAGTCGATCCAGTTGTGCGCATAGACGCGTTCCAGCGGGATGCCGTAGCGCGCGCGCAGCAGCTTCACCAGGATCTTCCACGCTGCGATCTGCTCATCCGTCGGGCCGCGGGTCACGTCGGGATAGTTGCCCGCGAACTCCACGCCGACGGAATTGTTGCCGAGCACCTGGCGATAGGTCTTCTTGTTGTCGATGTACTTGTTGTCGTTGCGGTTGGCGCCGTCGCCATGCGTTGGAACGAGATGCTCGCCGACCGCCCAGTACACCGTGCCGTCGGTTTCGACCCAGACCATGACGCCGCGCCGGGTCGGGTTCTTCGATTGCGCCTGCGCGCCGCCGCGCGCGGAGCCGGCTGGCCCCTCGGTCTGGTGCACGATGATGTTGCGCCAGGGATGCGATTTCGCGGGATCGCCCCACGGCGCCAGCCACACCATCTTCAGGCCGGGAATTTCGGGCGTGCCTGATGAACGCGCGATGGTCGCGAGATCGGGCGTTTGTGCGGAAGCTGAAACGGAAGATGCCAGCGCCCAAAGCGCCGTCGCGAGGAATCGAGCGTTCATGGTGCAGGACCCGTTGACCGGTCCTTGATAACACGCTCACGCGTGCTTGCGCAGGCCCATCTCCGAGCGAAGTTGCGTTTCGGGATCGGGCACCAGCGGCGGCGCCGGATCGTGGGTCGCAAAGCCGTTGCGGCCGGCCTTCTTGGCGTCGTACAGCGCCCGGTCCGCCGCTGCGATCAGGCGGTCGGGGAATGCGCCCATCTCCCGGGTCCATTGCGCGACGCCGATCGAGACCGCGATCGGAATGTCCGTACCGACGCATTGTTCGGCGTCCGCACGGCAGACTTCCAGCACGCGGCGGGCGATCATCGCGCCCTCGCGCAGCGTCGAGGACGGCAGCACGATGCAGAACTCGTCGCCGCCGGTCCGCGCCAGCATGTCGCCGGGCCGCAGGCGGGTCTGCGCCATCAGGGTGAAATGCTGCAGGCAGGCGTCGCCCGCGGCGTGGCCGTGGGTGTCGTTGATCGCCTTGAAGCCGTCGAGATCGATCACCAGCAGCGCGAACGGCTGCCCGCTGCGCTCGGAGCGCGCGCATTCTTCCGTCAGCCGCTGCAACAGATGGCGGCGGTTGCCGACGCCGGTGAGGTCGTCGAGCAGCGCCAGATCCGCGACCTCGTTGCGCAGCCGGTCCATCGCCATCAGCAGGAAACCGAAATTCAGCGCCATCGACAGGAACACCAGCACCAGGATCACCACCGATTGCACCGGGGTGAAGTGCATATAGGAGAACCCGCCACCCGCGGTCAGCGCGCCGAACAGGCGGGAGGCGAAGATGACGAGGATGAGAACGGTGACGATGCCGGCGAGCCGCGCGCCGGGATTGATGCGGCCCTCGTGCGGACTGAACAGCAATTTCAGGCTCAGGACCATCGGCAGCGCCTGCGCGAGCGTGAACACGGTCATGCGCGCCGGCACGCTGTCATAGACGAAAATAAACCATGACAGGCCGGCGAAGCAGAAGCCCGTGATCAGCAAGGTGTGGCGCCATGACGCCGGGCGGTTGAAGAACCGCTGGATCCCCATCGCGGCGAGGCAGATCGACAGGATCAGCGTGGTGCCGGCAAGCAGCAGCGGCACCAGCGAATCCGGCAAAGGCACGCGCAGCATGGCGAACGCCGCGCTTGCCGAGGCGGCAAATGCCGAGCCGGTCCAGAACCGCGCGGCATCGAACGACGGATAGCTGCGCATGACGTAGGCCCAGATCAGGCCCAGCGCGAGAAAGTTGATGATGAAAACCGTCCACAGCGTCGGAACGCTCAGCATCGCGAACCCGGAACGCGCGCGCCCCGTCTCCCCTGTTGTCTGATGGCGCGCCCAAGGCTGCCTCGCCTTGAGCATCCTCCCACGACAAGCCCCGTTGTCTTGAGAGAGAAGGTGCAGCGTTGCGGATTAACGGACCCTCACCGGCCGAAGATAATGCGCGCCGTGGTTTTGAAATCATGAAGAGCACGCGCGTTCGGGCGACGTTAAGCATGACGCGCGCGAGATTGACGGTGTGCATGAGCCGGAGTTTCGGTGAATAAGCCCGCCAGAATGCACAACAACTGTGGATAACGCGATGACAGCGCCACGACGGCACGCGGCATCGGCAAGCGAATCTGGTGGGATTGTGATCGAGGTTGTTGCGAGGCTGGCCCTCCGCCAAGCATGCCTCGGTGTCGCGTTTCCATCCATTAAACCTTGAGAGGATACTATGGCTAAGAAAGCGAAGAAGGCGAAAAAGGCGAAGGCGAAGAAGGCCAAGAAAGCCAAGAAGAAGTGAATTTCGGCCCGGGTGGATCGCTCAGTTCCGCCCGGGCCCTCACCTCCGGATCAGTTCTGAAAATGGCGGGCCTCTTCTGGTCCGCCTTTTTGGTTTTTGATCGGTGAACGCGTAGCCCGGATGGAGCGCAGCGCAATCCGGGGCGGTGTCGCAAGCGGATGGATTCCCGGATTTCGCTGCGCTCCATCCGGGCTACAGGCGCCTATCGCTCCGCCAGCGCCAGCCGCGCACCGAGCGCGGCGAAGCCCGCGGCAAAACTTCTCCGCAGCCAGGTCATCACCTTCGGCCGCGTGATGACGCGGTCGCGGACGCTGGCTGCGAACAGGCCGTAGAGCGCGAACACCGCAAACGTCATCGCCATGAAGACGCCGCTCAACTCCAGCATCCGCGCCAGCGGCTGCGCCTCGTCCGCCGCCACGAACTGCGGCAGGAAGGCGAGGAAGAAGATCGACAGTTTCGGATTGAGGATGTTGATCAGGATGCCGGTCACGATGACGCGGCGGCTGGAGCGCGCTTTTGCGGCCGGGCGCGTGTCGATCGCAAGCGCGCCGGTCTCGCGCAACGCCTGCCAGGCCATGTAGAGCAGATAGGCGACGCCGCACCATTTCAGCGCGGCAAACGCCAGCGCGCTCGTATGCAGTACCGCGGCGAGCCCGAGCATGGCGGCCAGCATGTGCGGCAGGATACCGAGCGTGCAGCCGAAGGCGGCGGCAACGCTTGGCCGGGCACCGCGCGTCAGCGCCACCGCCAGCGTATAGAGCACGCCGGTGCCGGGGGACGCGACCACGATCAGCGAAGTCAGCAGGAAGGAGAGCGTCATGCCCTGGCAATATCATGGCCGCGGTGGGCGTGAAAGCACCGCGGCCATCATATCGTCATTGCCGTCGAGGCGGCTCGTTATCGCCGTCAGCGCCGAGCTGATGCGCCACCCGTTCGGCCTCGCGGATCACGTCGAGCGGGGCCCATGGCTTCGACCAGAACTTTGCGCCATCGGGCAGATTTTCGCGCAGCGGCCGGCCTGAGGTGACGATGACGCCCATGTCGGGGTTGTACTGTCTCGCGATACGCGCGAGTTCGACACCGGTCATGTTTCCCGCAAGCTGGACGTCGGTCATCATCAGCGAAAGACTGCCGCCGGCGCGTTCCAGCACGGCCTCCGCCGCTTCCGCACTTTCGCACTCGATGACCTCGACCTCGCTCTCTTCGAGCAGCAGGCAGAGCATTTCCCGCTGCATCGGATCGTCTTCGACTACGAGTGCGGTCGCGCGAAAGGGCTTTGACTGTCCCATGATATGCCTCCCTTGAAAAATTCACGTCGGGCTGAAGTGGGTGTTTCCGTATGAGTAGTCGGGGTTAAGCACCGAAACCGCTTTATGGTTCGGTTCCAATTTGCGAAAGTCGGGGAACCCGCCCGCCTCTTTTTGCGCCACCTCCTTTCAAGATCTGGAGCCGACCCATGACTGCGATATCCGGAAGCGCGGCCGCCGTGACCGGCGCCGCCAGCGGCATCGGCCGCGCGCTGGCGCTGGAACTGGCCGCCCGCGGTTGCGATCTCGCGCTCGCCGATCGCGACGAGGCCGGAATGCTCGAAGTCGCCGCCGAGATCGGCAGGAGTTCGAAGCGCAAGGTCAGCACGCATTGCGTCGACATCGGCGAGCCCGCGCAGATCCAGGATTTTGCGAAGACCGCCATCGCCGCCCATCCCGGCATCAACATCGTCATCAACAACGCCGGCGTCGCCTTGCTCGGCGGCTTCAACGAGCTCGACCAGGCGCAGATGGAGTGGCTGTTCAACATCAATTTCTGGGGCGTGGTGCACGGCACGCGCGCCTTCCTGCCGCATCTCGTCCAGCAGCGCGAGGCGCATATCGTCAACCTCTCCTCGATCTTCGGCATCATCGCCCCGCCCGGCCAAACCGCCTATTGCGCGGCGAAATTCGCGGTGCGCGGATTTTCCGAAAGCCTGCGGCACGAGCTTGCGATGGCGAACAGTCCGGTGAGACTGTCGGTGGTGCACCCCGGCGGCGTGCTGACCAACATCGTGCGCAACTCCCGCACCGGCAGCGGCATCACCGACAACGCGCGCCGCGCGGAATCGATCGACCGCTTCGATGCGATCGCAAAGACCACGCCGCCGGCCGCCGCCCAGCGCATCATCACCGGCATCGAGAAGAACCAGCCGCGCATCCTGATCGGCAACGACGCGAAGTTCATGGATCTCTTGCAGCGGTTCCGCCCGGCGACGTACTGGGCAGCGCTGGCGAAGCGGATCGGGAAGATGGAAGCGAAGGGGAAGTGAGTGGTGGACCTTCCCTTCTCCCCTTGTGGGAGAAGGTGGCGCGAAGCGCCGGATGAGGGATCTCCATCCGCGGAGACAGACCCCTCATCCGTCTCGCTGCCGCTGCGCGTCAGCGATCCACCTTCTCCCACAAGGGGAGAAGGAAGAGCAGCCGTCAACTTCGAAACTCTACCGCCCCGCCAGCTTGTCCGCAAAGTACCCGATGGTCTTGCGGTAGATCGTGGCCCTGTTCCACTCGCGCATCGCCTCGAAATTCGGCGTACCTTCGCCATACGGCGCGCCGCCCTTGAAGCCGGCGGTGTGCAGGAGGTTCGCGGTGGAGGCGAGCACATCGGGCACGCTGTGGCGCAAATCGACGTGGCCGTTGCCGTCGAAATCGACGCCGTACTTGATGTAGGACGACGGCAAAAATTGCGTCTGGCCGATCTCGCCGGCGAAGGCGCCGATCAGGTCGCGCAGCGGCAGGTCGCCGCGCTGCACGATCTTCAGCGCCGCCAGCAGTTCGCCCTGGAACAGTTCGGTGCGACGGCAGTCATGCGCCATGGTGGCGAGCGTTCGGATGACCGGCATCTTGCCGACGTCGCCCTTGCCGAAATCGCTTTCCAGCCCCCAGATCGCGACCACGATTTCCGGCGGCACGCCGAACTTCTTCTCGATGCGCGACAGCAGCGAACCGTGCCGCTGCAGCATCTGCCGGCCCATGTTGATCCGCCCGGGACCGACGCGGGTGGAGACATATTGTTCAAACGACTTGTTGAAGGTACCGCGCTGGCGCCGGTCGAACGCCAGCACCGCGGGATCCTGCGTCACGCCCGACAGCGCTTCGCTGATCACGGCTTGCGAGATCCCCGCTGCGGCTGCCTCCTGAGACATCGCCGCCACGAAGGTGTTGAAGTCGCCGCCGCAGCGGGCGGCGTAAGTGGGTGTGGAGAAAACGACGGCGCCGAGGAAGAAAATGGCCCAACGAAGCGTGCGCATGCGAATCCCTTGTGAACTCTCGCTTCCGTTATGCCATGGGAAGGGTGGGTGAGAAACGGGGTCGTCCCCGCGAAGGCGGGGCCCCATACGCCGCGGCCGATGTTGTCAGAGCGGGCGGGTCGACGGCTTCGTTCCAACAATTGCCGCCGGTGGTTAGGGGTCCCCGCCTTCGCGGGGACGACGCTGGAATTGGTGGTGCGAGTGCCCCCTAATCGCCGCCGCCGTCGATCTGGCGGCCCATCAGCGCGATCGCTTTCTGATAGACGCCTGCGGCGTTCCAGGCCTCGATGGCTGCGAAGTTCGGTTCGCCCGGCTGGTAACCGGCGCCGGCGCGCCAGCCGTGGGCTTTCAGGAAAGCCGCGGTCGAATTCAGCGCGTTGGCGGAGTTTTCCAGATTGCCGGTGCCATAGGCGAGGATGGCTTTTGGCATGAACTGCGTCTGTCCGACTTCGCCGTGCATGGAGCCGCGCTGCGACGGGGAGAGCGCGCCGCGGTCGATCAATTGCAGTGCCGCGTAAAGATGCTCGGTGAAGTAGGCCGAGCGGCGGCAGTCATAGGCCAGCGTCGCGATCGAGGCGAGCATGTTCTGGTTGCCGCGCTGGCTGCCGAAGCCCGTCTCCATCCCCCAGATTGCGAGCAGCGGTCCCGGCGGCACGCCGTAGCGCTGCTGGATGGAGGAGAACAGCGCGGCCTGCGACGCCTTCAACTGCCGCCCCTTGGCCACGATGGTGGAAGCGCCGCGCTTGGCGAGGAACTGGTCAAGCGAGAGCTTGAAACTTCGCTGGCCACGATCGGCGTTGATGGTCGCCTGCGCATAGTTCGTCGCCATCAGGGCCTGAATGGTCGAGGCGCTCACGCCTTTGGCGCGCGCTTCGCCCGCGAACTCCTGCTTCCAGGCCGCGTAGCCGCCGGCCGAGTTGCCGCATTGGGCGGCGTGGCCCGTGGAGCTCAAACAGGCGAGTATCGCGACCGAGGCACCGAGGACATTTGCGAAGCGGAGCATAGGGAGGACCATTCCTGGAGAGAGCGTTGCAGACAAAGAGGGATTTCTAGCACGTCGCTGGCCGCGCTTCGAGGGCAGCAATGCGCATCCAGAAGAGCCGTCCGGCTCATCCGATATCGATATCGGCCATGATTACGGCTAATTTGAACCGGGCGATCTCCCGCTGCGACCTTAATCCAGGTTTGGTTCCCTCCCCCTTCGATCGTTTTCCGAGAATGAACGGATTTCTCATGACATCACCGCACAGCCTGTTCCGGCCGATCCTGCTGCTGCTTGCCCTGTCGCTTGGCGCGGCGACGAACGCCGCGGCGCAGACGCGCGACGTCGTCGGCGCCAGGGATTATCCCGGCATCGGCCGCTTCGTCGGCAGCAACATCACCGGCTATCAGGTGAAGGATTTCGACGCGGCGCGGATGCAGGGGGCGGCCTTCAAGGACGGCCAGCCGACCGACGCGCGGCGGCTGGAGGGACGCATCACGCGGATCGCCTACCGCACCAATGCCGGCCCCTCGATCCTGGAGGTGTCGCGCAATTTCGAGAACCATCTGGCGAAGGCCGGCTTCGAGACGCTGCTTTCCTGCGACACCGACGCCTGCGGCGGTATTCCGTTCGCGGAAGCGGTCGACGCGCTTCCGATGCCGCAGATGTGGGTGGACGGTTTCAACTACCACTATTTTGCGGGGCGCAAGGTGGTCGGCGGGCGCGAGACCTACGCCAGCGTCATCGTCAGCGAGAACAACCGCGATATCTATACGCAGCTCGTCGTTGCGGAAGTCGCGGCGATGGAGAACAAGATGGTGGACGCGGCTGTGATGGCGAAAGGTCTCCGCGAGACCGGCCGCATCGCGCTCTACGGGATCTACTTCGATACCGACCGGACCGAGGTGAAGCCGGAAAGCCGCCCCACCCTCGAGCAGATCGCAAAACTGCTGGCCGCCCAGGTCTCGCTCAGCGTCTACATCGTCGGCCATACCGACAACCAGGGGCCCTACGCCTACAATCTCGATCTATCCCGACGCCGCGCCGAAGCGATCGCCGCCGAACTCGTAAAGAACTTCGGCGTCAGCGCAACGCGGCTGCGCACCGCCGGCGTCGGACTGCTGGCGCCGATCGGCCCCAACACGACAGATGCGGGGCGCGCGCTGAACCGGCGGGTGGAACTGGTGGCGCCGTAGGCACGACGCACGCCGGCGCGGCGCGCACCTGAGAGCTTCAAACGGTACCGTGCTTGCAGTAGAATTGATTCAAACACGAATACGGACGCACCGATGACGAAGCACGAACCGGGCGAGCAGGTACCGCGAGCCAGAGGCTTTCATCTGCTGCGCGTGCCGTTATTTCGCCTGCTCGCGATCAATCTGGCAGCGGGCATTGCCGTCGCCGTGTTGCTGGTCGGCGGCCTGCTGTTGCTCAATCCCTTTGGCTTGAGGCACCTGATCTTCGCCGACGCCTCGCCCGGCACCGCGCTCGGGCTGTTGCTGTTCGGGTTCGTCATCACCTTCGGCTCGACTGCGATGGGAACCGCGATCATGGCGATCGGCCGCGCCACCGATGACGACAGGCGGCGTGGCCCGCCGGCGCCGGTGGCGCAGCCGGCACGCGCCATGGCGCGGGCCAGGCCTCTCCGCTGATTGCCTCTCCGCTGATTGCCTCCCCGCTGATTGTCACGGAACCCGCCTCGCGCATTCGATTGATCCGCGTCAATACCCTGCCTCCCCGGCGTTCCTAGGATCAGGCCAAAAGGGAGAGCCTCGATGATCGGAATCACGCTGACGACCGACCAGATCCGCAACGCGCCCGCCGAAGTTCGCCGCTGGATCGAACATGAAGTCATCGCCTCGCTCGGGCTGGCAGCCGATGCGCCGGCCGCCGCGCAGCACCCGCAAGCGGCGCACCTGCACGCCTGCACGGCGGAAGACGCCGCCGCGGTGCTGGCGGACATCAAGGGGCTGATGCCCGCATTCAACGTGTTCTTCGAATTCGCGCGGCCGGGCATCTCGTATGGAGAGCCGCCGGTGATGGCGTTCCGCCTGATCGATATCCTCTATCACACCCGCCTGCAGGATATCGGACAGGTGATCGAATGCCTCGAAGCGATCAACGAGGCGCTGGCGCGCGTGCGCAAAGATGCTTCCGCGAAATTCTGCGGCTTCGACAATCAGGGGCATTGCCTGATCAGGCCGGAGACGCAGCAAAGCGTGGCCGCACTTTGGCAGAGCATCCTGGCGGCGCAGCCGAAGGGCCGTGGCGACAAGGGCGCGATGTCGGCGGCGTAAGAAGCGGTAGCGGCGCGCGATTGAACGTTCAGTCCGCAGGCAGTCGCAGGCAGAGCATTGCGCTGGCCAGCGCTGAAATTCCCAATAACACAAGCACGCCGGAAAATCCGGCCAGCGCGAATACGATTCCGCCAAAGGTCACGCCGACGGTGCCGCCGAGAAAACTGCACGAATTGAGCATGCCCGAGCCTTTGCCCGCCTGCATCTGCGGCAAGGTCGCGAGCCCGAGCCGCGGCGCTGAAGCGTAGATCAGCGCAATTCCCGCGCCGGCGACAAACAGGCCGGGCAGCAGAACGGCCAATTTCGATTCGATCCGCAGCGACGACCAGACGATGGCGCAGCCGAGCAGCAGCAGCAGCGATGCGCCGGCCAGCATGCGTCGCATGCCGATCCTCGCTGCAATCACAGGCGCCGCGCGCGCGAACGCAAACAACGCGACCGAAAGCGGGAGAAGCGAAAGCCCGGCCGCCACGGCCGACATACTGAGTCCATCAGCGGACTGCGCAAAGAGGTTGTAGTAGAGCAGCAGCGTCATGATGACGAACATCACGAGAAACAGCAGCCCCGCGGCGATGGAAAAATTGCGGTTCGCGAACAGGCCGAAATCGACCAGCGGCTGAGCACGTCGCGTCTCGATCCGGAGCAGCGCGGCAAAGGCAATCGCCGCCACGGCGAGCGGAACGATGGCGGCCAGCGGGTTGACGCGGATATGCACCAGCGCCTGCAATCCCGATATCAGCGTCACCATGAAGAAGGCAAGAATGCCAAGCCCCGCCCAGTCCATCGACGCCGCGCGGCGCCCTGCCGTTCCCGGACGGCGCAACAACATCAGCGCGGCGGGTACCATGGCGATGACGTTCAGCCAGAAGATGAAACGCCAGCCGGCGAAATGCGTCACCGCCCCGCCCACGAGCGGCCCGATGCTGAACCCGAGCATCAGAAAGCCGGTCCAGGTACCGATCGCCTCGGGGCGTTTTGCGTCAGGCGCGGCTTCGGATACGGCCGCAAGCGTGCCCGCCACGGCGAACGCGGCCCCGAGCCCCTGCAGCGCACGGGCGCCGACCACGACAAAGCCGGAAGGCGCCAGCGCAATGATCAGCGACGCGAGCGCGAACAGGGCGATGCCGGCGATCGAGGAGCGCCGCGGCCCGAGTTGATCGGCCGCGTCGCCGCCGACGACGATGAAGATCGCAGCGGTCAGCAGATAGGCGTTGACGATCCACTCGAGCTGCGCCGGACCAAGTTGCAGATCGCCTCGCATCGCCGGCAGCGCCGCCATGATCGCGGTGCTGTTGTCGCCCACAGCCAGCATGGCGAGACAGCAGGCTGCCAGCACCGGCCTGAAATCGCGCTTCGTGTCCGAAACCCCCATCGCCCTCGCCCCCTGCGGCACGGCGGCGAACCTATCACAGGCGAAGCGCGAATGACGTCGGCGGGTGCCTTTTTTCAAGGGCTTTCGCCACGGGATCGCGCAGGGCAGATCGGCGCCGATCACGCGCGATTTGTTTTGACAGCAAGAGCCCGATCGAGGACAAGCCGCGCATGCCCAAGAAACCCGGAACCAACCCCAAAGGCGAATTCGCCTTCTTCAACGTTCTCTATGAGGACGACAGCCTGCGCTCCAACCGCCGCGTGCCGTCTGAGCTTCTCGGAGGGCTCGACGGTGACGAACCGGCGCGTGCGTTCATCCGCGAGCAGGATCGCGAGATCGCCGAGAAATCCGGCCGGCCGCAGCTCGAGATCAAGAGCATCAGCCGCGTCGGGGCGAAGAAGAAGTAAAGCTGAACGGCTCTATCCACGTCGTTGCAGCATTTGCACAAGGGCGCGATAGGGATGAAGAACCCACCTTATCTCGCGTGCGGTGAGATGGATTGCTTCGTTTCGCTTGCAAGACGGCGCGAGAGCCCGAACCAAAACAAAAACGGCGGGCCTCAGCCCGCCGTTCTCATTAGAATTAACTGTCTAACATCAATTATCCAGGAATGACCGCAGCTTCCGGCTCCTTGACGGATGCTTCAGCTTGCGCAGCGCCTTGGCTTCGATCTGGCGGATGCGCTCTCTCGTCACCGAGAACTGCTGGCCGACTTCTTCCAGCGTGTGGTCGGTGTTCATGCCGATGCCGAAGCGCATGCGGAGCACGCGTTCCTCGCGCGGCGTCAGCGAGGCCAAGACGCGCGTCGTCGTCTCGCGCAGGTTGGACTGGATCGCAGCGTCAATGGGGAGGATCGCGTTCTTGTCCTCGATGAAATCGCCGAGGTGCGAATCTTCCTCGTCACCGACGGGTGTTTCCAGCGACAGCGGCTCCTTGGCGATCTTGAGGACCTTGCGGACCTTCTCGAGCGGCATGCCGAGCTTCTCGGCGAGCTCTTCCGGCGTCGGTTCGCGTCCGATCTCGTTGAGCATCTGGCGCGAGGTGCGCACGATCTTGTTGATGGTCTCGATCATGTGCACGGGGATGCGGATGGTGCGGGCCTGGTCAGCGATCGAACGCGTGATCGCCTGCCGGATCCACCACGTGGCGTAGGTCGAGAACTTGTAGCCGCGGCGGTACTCGAACTTGTCGACGGCCTTCATCAGGCCGATGTTGCCTTCCTGGATCAGGTCGAGGAACTGCAGGCCGCGGTTGGTGTACTTCTTGGCGATCGAGATCACGAGGCGGAGGTTGGCCTCGACCATTTCCTTCTTGGCCTGGCGCGCCTCGCGTTCGCCCTTCTGCACGCCGTGCACGATCTTGCGGAATTCGCCGATCTCGAGCCCGGTCAAGGCGGCCAGCGACTGGATCTCGTGGCGCAGCTCCTTGATGCGGTCCTTTTCGTGATGCACGAAATTCTTCCAGCCCTTGGCGGAGAGTTTCGAGACACGGTTGAGCCAGCGCGGATCGAGCTCCGAGCCCTGATAATTGCGCAGGAAGTCCTCGCGCGCGACGCCGTGGCTGTCGCCGAGGCGCAGCAGGCGGCCTTCGAACGAGACCAGCTTCTTGTTGATGTCGTAGAGCTGCTCGACCAGTGAATCGATACGCGCCTGGTTGAGTCGCAGCGACTTCACCTCGACGATGATTTCGTCCTTAAGCTTCTTGTACTTGCGCTCCTGCGAAGGCGACAGCGACTCGCTCTGCAGCTGGTTCGCAATGTCCTGCTCCTGCAGGCGGCGCAGTTTCTTGTACTCGGAAGCAATCTTGTCGAAGGTCTCGACCACCTTCGGCTTCAGCTCGGCCTCGATGGCTGCGAGCGACATCTGGTTTTCGAACTCGTCGTCATCCATGTCGCCTTCGGCGGCGGCCTCGGCCGGATCCTTCTCCTCGGCCTCCGCATCGCCCGCGGGCGCGGCACGGAACGGGGTCGGCGACGGCGGGGCGGCAGGCGGCGCGACATGCGCGGGCGCAGCGCCGTTGGCAGGCGCTCCGTCAGCGGCGGCGGGCCCTGCGATCATCGCCGGGTTCATGTTGTTCTTGGCGTCGGGGCCGGCGTAGGTCGCTTCGAGATCGATGATGTCGCGGAGGAAGATCTTTCCCTCGTTGAGTTCGTCGCGCCAGATGATGATGGCCTGGAAGGTCAGCGGGCTTTCGCAGAGGCCTGCGATCATCGCCTCGCGGCCGGCCTCGATGCGCTTCGCAATCGCGATTTCGCCTTCGCGCGACAGCAGCTCGACCGTGCCCATCTCGCGCAGATACATGCGGACGGGATCGTCGGTGCGCTCGCCGGGCTCGGACTTCTTGACCTCGGTGACGGCCTTCTGCGTGACCTCGACAAGCTCGTTGTCGGTGTCGTCGTCGGCCTCTTCCTTTTCCTCGTCGGCGTCGGACTCTTCGGCCTCGGAGACGTTGATGCCCATGTCAGACAGCATCGACATGATGTCTTCGATCTGTTCGGGCGAGGTGGTGTCGGAGGGCAGCACTTCGTTGAGCTGATCGAAGGTCACGAAGCCGCGCTTCTTGGCCTGCTTGATCATCTTCTTGACCGCGGCATCGGAGAGGTCGAGCAACGGCGACGGCGCGTCGGGGCCATCCTTCTCCGGGGCGTCCGCTGCCTTGTCGTCTTTTTCCTTGTCCTTAACCTGCAGCGTCTTTGCCTTGGTGGCCATTCATGAAGCTCCCGAAACGCGCTCGTGCGAGGATGCGTGGTCGCATGCCTCGCGCCTAATCACTGAAGTCCCGCGACGCAGCTTTTCAGGAAAAGCCGCATCGCCTTGTCTCTTGGTACGAGCACGATCCTTTCGATCATGCTCACGACGCGCAAAGGGCGGCGCAGACTGTCGCCACCCCTGCCTTCCGTTCGCCGGTTATGTCTAACGTAGCCCTAAGGCCCCTAAGCTTCGCTTAACCTTGTTTTTGCAGCCAAACCATGGATTTGGCGAGTCTTTTAACGGGCACGGCCGCCGCCGTCCGCATCATTCTTATCAGACGCTTTTGCGGAACCGGCCCGACAATTCGCCAAAACCCTCGATCAGGGCCTCGGTTCCATCGAGCGAAACCAGCCTGGCACTGACATCCTTCAGCCACGCCAGATTGGCCTCAGAGGGCTCCTCGCCCAGGGCCAGTTCGGCATCCTTCTTTTCCCTAAGTAGGGCGTGTGTTTTCTGATGCAAGACAACCAGTTGCTGCCAGGTCGCAAGAACGTCCTCGCGCGCCGCGCCGGGCCTCGCCGCCCACACCGCCGAGGTCGTGATCGCCCGCTCAACCCGTTGTAAAATATCACTTAATCCGCGTACCTCGAGATCGGCCCGCATCTTCTCGGCCTGTTCTTCGACGTCGGGGGAATGGTGATGATCGTTGGCGAAGGCGGCAATAATGCCGGCCCGGAGCTTGTTGGCCTCGGGGTGTGCGAGCTCGAGCGCCGCCACCTCCTCCAGGTGGTCGTCCAGCAGCCAGGGATGGTTAATCAGGGATTGCAAAATCAGCGCCTCGCGGCGGGACATGGCGCTGCGCTGGCCGCGCATGATCGGGCTGTTCGCGAGCTGGGGGCTGGCCGCCTGGTAGGGGCCCGGGGCGATCCCGGAACTTGTTCCCGCCCCCTGCCCGCGGCCGCCGCGGGGGGCGAATCGGCCGGCCTGGCCCTGGTTGAAGCCGCCCCGGGGCGCAAAACGGCGGGGTGATTCGCGGCCTCCGGCGCTACCAAAACTGCCCCTGCCGTAACCGCCACGGCCGCCGTCAGGCGCAAAGGTGCGCTGCAGCCGCTCGGCCAGATCCTGGCGATAGTAGCGCCGCACGACCTCGTCGCGGATGCCGTTACTGAGTTCGTTGATGCGCGCTTCCAGCGCCGCGCGGCGTTCCGGCGTGGCGAAGCTGCCGCCCTCGATCTCGCGCGACCAGATCATGTCGGCGAGCGGACGTGCGGCTCCGATCACTTCCTCGATCGCGCCGCGCCCGCTCGAGCGCGCGAGATCGTCAGGGTCCTGCCCTTCCGGCAGCAATGCAAAGCGCAGGCTCTTGCCCGGCAGCAGGTTGGGCAGCGCCAGATCGGCAGCGCGATAGGCGGCCTTCTGTCCGGCGCGATCGCCGTCAAAACAAAGGATCGGCTCGTCCGCCATCTTCCACAGCAGCGCCAGCTGGTTTTCGGTCAACGCCGTGCCGAGCGGCGCAACGGCGCCGCCGAAGCCCGAAGTGACCATGGCGATGACGTCGACATAGCCTTCGACCACGATCAGCGGCGAGCCGTTATGTGTCGCCTGACGCGCGGTGGCGATGTTGTAGAGATTGTCGCCCTTGTGAAACAGCGGCGTCTCCGGCGAGTTGAGATATTTTGCCGGGACGTCCTTTTCCAGCGCACGGCCGCCGAATGCGATCACGCGGCCTCTCGCGTCAGTGATCGGAAACATCACGCGATCGCGGAAGCGATCGTAGGGCACTGGAATGTCGTCGCCTGCCACCAGCAAGCCCGCCTCCACCATGTCTTCGGTGGAGATGCCGTGCGAGCCGAGATGCTCCTTCAGCGCAAAGCGTTCGCCCAAAGCGTATCCCAGCCGAAACTGCAACTGCGTCGCCGGCGTAATCGCGCGGTCGCCGAGATAGCCGCGCGCTTTCGCACCATGGCGCGAGGCCAGCGTGTCGGCGAAGAACTTTGCGGCGAGATCCATCACGTCGTAGAGCGTCTTGCGGCGCTGCTCGTGACGCGCGGCATCCGGCGTCGCCGCCGGCACCGCGATGCCCGCCATGGAAGCGAGGCGCTCGACGGCTTCCGGAAACGAAACGCCCTCAGTTTCCATGACGAAGTCGAAGATGTTGCCGTTCTTGCCCGACGAGAAGTCGAACCACGCCTGCTTCTCATCGTTGACGAAGAAGGACGGCGTCTTCTCCTGCTGGAACGGCGACAGCCCCTTGTACTCGCGCCCCGCCTTCTTCAGCTTCACGCGGCGGCCGACGACTTCCGAAGCCGGAAGCCGGGCGCGCAGTTCTTCGAGAAATTGGGGCGTGAAGCGCATATGACAAGTTTGTGCCGTGTAGATACCAACCGATTAGGCATATAGGGGTGAGTCGGGGAAATACGAAGATTGTCGACCTTCTCGCCGCTATTCACAGCCCCACCGTCATTCCGGGGCGATGCGCAGCATCGAACCCGGAATCTCGAGATTCCGGGTTCGCTTCGCGCCCCGGAATGACGGCGGAGAGAGCTTGAACCGCGCCCGGTTCCGCGCTTCCATGGGTCATGTTTACGGTTTTCCGGGGCGGACAGAGCGGGGCGTGGCGGGTAACGCGGGTGGCGGCGGCGAAGGGCGCGGGGGTGGCGCGGACGCCTGCGCTGTCGATCGTGCATTCGTCGGCGATCGCGCTGCCGATCCTGCCCGCGCTCACCTCGTGGCGGGTGGCCGGTGTCGCCAGCCACCTCCGCTACACCGAGCGCGCCGAAAAGGCGAAACTCGCCGCGGCGCAGGCCCCGCTCGGCCGGCCCGAGGCGACCTGCGCCGCGCTGATCCCGATCAGGAAATCCGCGGCGTGGTGGGAACTGACGCAGGAAGAACGGCGGCAGATTTTCGAGGACAAGTCGCACCACATCGAAAACAGCCTGAAATACCTGCCGGCGATCGCCCGCCAGCTCTATCACTGCCGCGACCTCGGCGAGCCCTTCGATTTCCTGACCTGGTTCGAATTCGAGCCCGCGCATGCGGGCGCCTTCGAGGAATTGGTCGCGACGCTGCGGGCGACCGAGGAGTGGAAATATGTCGACCGCGAGGTGGACATCAGGGTGGAGCGCGAACGGCTGGACGCGGGGTAGTTAACCCTCGTCTTGGCCGGGCCAAGCCCGGACATGACGGCGAGATAAGCTAATTCTCCAGGAACTTCCCCGAGACGATCAGCGGCAGGCCGGTGACGGGCCAGTTGTAGACATAGGTCCACGCCTCGCTCGCGGTGCCGTCCTCATGCGTCACCTCCAGCATGCGGCGGATATATTCGGTCGGCTCCGGAAAGCCTTCGCCGCAGGCCTCATACATGTCGAGTTCGCCGAGCAAGGCATCGCGGTCGCGCAGGCGGTACAGCTCGCCGGACACGATGTCCGCGGGTTCGTCCGACAGCACCAGTCCCGGATAATGCTTGATGAGATGGAGGCGGCCGCGGCAGGTGGCGGCTCCAAGAAAGTCAGCGCTGCGCGACAGCAGTTGCGCCATCGGATGGTCGAAGCCGCGCATCAGGGTGCCGTAAACGAACAGACGATCTGAAACCATGGGAAGTTACATACCGTCATTCCGGGGCGATGCGAAGCATCGAACTACCGAGATTCCGGGTTCGCGCTGATGCGCGCCCCGGAATGACGGGCGGAGCAGGCGGGATCAAGCCGGCACGACCTCATCGCTGATGACGAGAAACTTTACCAGATCCATTCGGCCGAAACTCGTGGTCAGTGCAACGTCGGCGGCGTCGCGGCCCGTGCCCATCAGGATGCGGCCGATGCGGGGTACGTTGTGGCGCGCGTCGAACGTGTACCACTGGCCGGAGAGATAGACCTGAAACCAGCCGGAGAAATCCATCGGCGCGGGATCGCGGGGCACGCCGATATCGCCGAGATACCCGGTGCAGTAGCGTGCCGGGATGTTCATGCAGCGGCAGAAGGTCAACGCCAGATGCGCGAAGTCGCGACAGACGCCGGCGCGCTGCTCGTAGACGTCATGCGCCGACTTCATGTGGTGCGCGTGCTGGTAGCCGAAGGTGACGTGGTTGTGCACGAAATCGACGATGGCCTGCACCCGCGCCCAGCCGGCCGGCGTGTTGCCGAACAGAGACCATGCGACGTCGGTGAGCTTGTCGGTCTCGCAATAGCGGCTCGGCATCAGGTATTGCAGAACCTCATCCGGCAATTGATCGATCGGCAATTGCTGCGCGGTCGGCATCACCACATCGGGCAGGCCGGAATCGCGCACCAGCGCATCGCCGCGCAACGTCACGCCGCCGGCGGGCGCCACCAGGCGACCGCAGACGTTGCCAAAGCTGTCGCGATAGAAGCCGATCGGCACGTCAGGCTCGGCGACGATGCGCTCGGTGCCGACGATGTCGGAAAAGCGCGACGGGTGGATGCTGAGCATGATCACCATCGGTGTCGGCTGCACCGCCGCATACGCCAACTCGAAGCCGACTTTGATCTCCATGATCAGACCTTTTCCGTGGCTTGCGTTTCGTGCGGCCCCTCGCCGACCGAAACGACGTTGATGTGAACCTCCATGCCGGCATAGGCGTCGGGGGAGCCGAGATAAGTGCCGTGCAGCGGAATCGCCTGGCGCGGATCGCGCGCCACCGCCACCCGGATGAGGTCGCGGGTGCCGACGATGCCGTTGGTCGGATCAAATTCGATCCAGCCCGCGCTCGGCAGATAGACCTGCACCCACGCATGGGTCGAGCCGCCGCCGACATAGCCATGTGCCCTGTCGCCGGGAATGAAGAGATAGCCGGACACGAAGCGCGCGGCGATGCCGAGCCGGCGCAGCGCCTCGATCATGAACAGCGCGAAATCGCGGCAGGTGCCGGAGCCGGTCTGCAGCGTGTCGAGCGGATGCTGGGTGCCCTGCTCGTGCCGCTTGCGATACCTGAAGGCCTCGCGGATGCCATGCGTCATGCCACTCAGGATGTTGAACGTCGGCGTCGGCCCCTCCACGTCGAGAAATTTTCTCGCCCAGGCCGACATCTCCCCATTGGGATCGCCATATTGCGGCGTGACGAACTGCAGCAGGTCGGGAAACTCCTCGTCGTCGTAGAGGAAGGGATAGAAATAGGCGGGATCATCAGCGGTCAGCGCGAACTCGTCCTCCGGATTGTGCTCGACGGTCACCGACGAGGTGAACGACAATTTCTCGGAGCGTTCGTCGAAGGTGGCGATCGCGACGCTGTTGCCGAAGATGTCGTGGATCCAGCGCAGCCGCATCGGCTGCGGCTCGATCTCGAGATCGCCGGACAGCACCCGCAGATCATGGCCGTCGCGCGGGCGCAGCATGATGCGATGTTCGCCGAACGCGACGGGACGCGTGTAGCGATAAATGGTCTTGTGATTGATTGTCAGGAGCGGCATCGTCAAATATTCATCGATTCTGATGGCGTTAATCTAGACCCAAACCTGCCCAATTCCAGATCGATATGCCGCTTCGATAGGCAGCGATTTGAGGAGAATGCTTTGAATTATGCCGGCGACACAGCACTACTCCTCAGCGCGGAAGAGGTTCCACCGGTGCAGGAATTTAACGCGGCCGGCCGCTCGCCGTTTCTGCTGACTGGCGATCATTACGGAAGGCTGATCCCGCGCGCGCTCGGCGATCTTGGCGTGCCCGAGAGCGAGCTGACGCGCCACATCGCATGGGACATCGGCATAGCCGGCGTCGCGGAGCAACTCGCCAAACATCTCGATGCCCATCTGATCGTGCAGCGCTACTCGCGGCTGGTGATCGACTGCAACCGACCGCCGCATGTTGCAAGTTCGATCCCGCGCATCAGCGAAGCCACGACGATCCCCGGCAACGAGGGCCTCTCGCGCGAGGCCGCCGCGATGCGGCGCGCACAGATCTTCGATCCCTATCACCGCCGCATCGGCGAGATCATCGATCAACGCAAACGTGCCGGCCGGCCGACGGTGCTGGTGTCGCTGCACAGCTTTACGCCCGTCTACGCCGGCATCGCGCGCCCCTGGCACATCGGCACGCTCTATCACCGCGACACGCACCTGCCGCCGCTGCTGCTGAAGCTGTTGCGCGCCGAGGGCGACCTCGTCGTCGGCGACAACGAGCCCTATGCAGTCAGCGACGAGACCGACTACACCATCCCCGTGCACGCCGAGGCGCGCGGCCTGATGAACACCGGCATCGAAATTCGTCAGGACCTGATCTCGGATCCCGCGGGCGAGACGGCGTGGGCCGATCGGCTGGCGCGCATTTTCGCCGAGATCGAAACCATGCTGCACGCGCAATTGTCATCCGGGTAGCCTTGCCCGCCGCAAAATATTCTCCGCGACTAGAGCCTGTTCCGTTCCGATTGAATCGGAACGGGGCTCTAGATTTTTTTTGACGCGTTTCCTTGACGCGAACCGGTGTCCACTTCGCTTGAAGTCGCTTTAGCGCGCCCGCGTCAGCGCCAGCCAGATGCCGCCACCGATCATGAAGCCGCCGGAGATGCGCGACAGCAGCCGGGCGCGCTGCTTGGAAAAGAACAGTCGGGCCCGGCCGGCCAGCAGCGCGTAGATCGAATCGGTAACGGCGCCGGTGACCATGAAGGTGAAGCCGAGCAGCGCCACCTGCGTGAAGTGATCCTTGCTCAGGTCCATGAACTGCGGAATGAACGCACCGAAGAACACCAGCACCTTCGGGTTCGACAGCAGCACCAGAAACCCCTGCAGGAAGAATCCGCCGCGCGGCGGTGGCGGCGGCTCGTCGGTTTCGACGCCTTCGACCGGCGAGCGAATGAGCTTGATGCCGAGCCAGACCAGATAGGCCGCACCGGCAAACCGCACCCAGTCGAACCAGTAGCCCATGGTCGCCATCAGCGTCGTCAATCCGACCGCGACGATGCCGATCACGATCGTGAGCCCCGCCTGCACGCCTGCGATATTGGTCAGCGCGGCGCGGGTGCCGTAGCGCAGGCCGTTGGCGATCACCAGCGTGACCACCGGGCCCGGGATCAACGCCAGCGCGATGCACGCCACGACGAAGGCGAGATAGGCTTGAAGCGACATGGGGAGGTTCTCTCGGGGTGCTCGGCGGGAGGGCGACACGGTCATTATGCATCATGGTGCCGCGAAATGGAACTTACCTGTCGGCGGACCGTTGAGTAACCGTTCAGTTGGAGCATTGCGATGTCCCGAACGGAGTGGTCGCCGGGCACGGTGCCTTACGGCGCGGATGAAACGGTCTATCTGGTGGTCGATCGCTTTGGCAGCGGAAGCGTCTACCGCGAGGCCGAGATCGAGCGGACCGATCTCGAGGCCGTCATCGACGATTTCCTGACGGGACAATTCAACGATCCCGTTCGCGTCGTGGCCTTCAACACGCTGGAGCACTGGGCCAATGACGTCTCCCGCGATGTCGCAATGGTGATCGAAGATCGCTGCGACATCGCAGGCGAACCGGTGCCCGAGCATGTCCGGGATTTTGTCGAGAGCAACGTCCCCACGTCACGGCAGTTCGCACTGCGGCGCGCTTGAAACCACGGCGATCGCTCACGCCTCGCGCCGCGGCCAACGCTTACTGCAAGCGCGTTGTCTTGAAAGGAGTAGCGGACGGTGTTGGCGGACCCAGCGTCGCCCATACCACCAATCCAAGCACAATCGATACCGCTGCCAATCGAAAAGAAAATCCGCTCATGTCACGGCTCAAAATTGATTTCGTTCTAATTAAAAACGGTATCCCCGGAATGCGCCGGGTTTATGAACAGCGCCTCAGCACCGCCGCCATTTGAAAGCACCGCCGCCATTTGAACCTTCAACGCTCGGTCCGCATGTAAGGGTCCATCTCGGAGGCGCGCTTCAATGCCGGATCATCGGCAAGGATGCGCACCGCTTCGGTCCTCACAGGCTTCACATGATGCGGACTGCCCCAAAACGTCCACACCCCGACACCGACCGCGAGCATTCCGGCGCAAATCACAATGGCATCTTTCGTCATTGCTGGCCTCCGTACCCGCCTGCAATGCAGAAACAATGCCAAAGTTGCATGCGTTCGGGCAGGCCAAGTGAGCGGTCGCGCGTTCAAGTTTGGGTTACCGGTCAGGCCTTCCCGGACATTGTAAAGCCGGTTCCGCCGGCGCACTTTTCAGTTCCGCCGAATGAACGACAGTTCCAGCCCGAATTGGCCTGATACCGGAGCCCGGCGATCTGAATTCCGGCAGCTTCGTTGTCCGACCTGAGCGTCGGCGCGATCAACGCTGGTCACGTCGCTGTTGAACCGCCGCCGAACTTCCCGTGACCCACATCAGGTGGGCTTTGGGGACCGAGGAGGTTCTGATGACGAAGCATCGAACGATTACCGGTTTCGTGGCGGTCGCCCTGCTCGCCGTTGCTGCTGCCGCCACCATGAAGTCGCACACGCCCTGGACCAGGGGAATCGTCGTCGCCTCCGATACCACGTCGTCGCAAGACGTCGCGGCCGACGCGAGCGCATCGCCGGCGGCGGACTTCAATGACCGTTGGTCAGCGTTGTCGGCTTTATCCCCTTCCGAGCAGCCATCGCGTTAGCGACACGACAGCCCCGCCTCGATCTCGGTCCAGAAGCCGCAATGCGTGGCTGATCTTGCATGCGCGCCGTGATTGGTCGTGTGCAACAGCATGATCGTGATGGCTGCCAGCGCGGCAGCAGCAATAGCGGTGCGCAGCATTGGATCGTAGTTCCCGGAAAGTTTCGTCGTCGGCGACGAGGTCGCCATAGACGAGGAAGCCCCCGGAGATCAACTCCGGGGGCTTCCTGACCGCCGAACCTGGGTACATCCGCCAGTCGAACGACGTCACTGCAGCCATCTCGCCGCCCGATCATGTGCGGGATGTGGCGGCGGTAAGTCATTGGCGTGATCTTATTCCGGCTGAATGCGACGGGCCTACAGCGGGAAACGGCTTCACTTGACATGCAACCTTTTGGTTGCTTATTAATAGCCATGGATGAAGTCTTCAAAGCGCTGGCCGACGCGTCGCGGCGCGCGCTGCTGGACAGGCTTCACGTGAGGGGCGGACAGACATTGAACGAACTCTGCGATGGCCTCGCAATGACGCGGCAGGCGGTCGCCAAGCATCTCGGGATTCTCGAAGCGGCCAATCTGGTCACCACCATCAGGCATGGCCGCGAGAAGCTGCACTACCTCAACCCGGTCCCGATCCATCAAATCGGCGAGCGGTGGATCAAAAAATTCGAGCGCGGGAAGCTGAACGCGCTCAACGAATTGAAACGGCAACTGGAAAAGCGTGATGAGTAAGCGTGAGGAAGCATGATGAAGATTGAGAATTTCAAGCCTGCCATCGTCTACACGATCTACATCGCGTCCACGCCCGAGAAGGTCTGGCAGGCGCTGACGACGGCCGAGTTCAGCCGGAAGTATTTCTCCGGCTTTGCGATCGAGGCCGATCTGAAGGTCGGCGGCGCCTTCATCGCCCGCGCGCCCGATGGCTCCAAGCATATCAGCGGCGAGGTGATCGAATGCGATCCGCCGAACAAGCTTACCGTGACCTGGAACGTCAACTGGCCGGGGCTGGTGGAAAAGCTCGGGCCGACGCTCGTGACCTACGAGATCGAACAGGCAGGAGATGCGGTTAAGCTGACGATGCTGCAATCGCACGACCGTCCGATCAGCGACGACATCCTCTCCGGCGGCCGTGCGGGCTGGCCTGCGATTCTTTCGAGCCTCAAGAGCGTGCTGGAAACCAGCCAGCCGCTGGCGATCAGCATGGCGCCGCCGGAACGGATGCTGGCCGCGCTGCGGGAGATCGGGATCACGACGCCGTAGTGATCAGCGTCGTGTTTTGGGCAGCAGGCGTCGTGCTTCGCGGCTATTGTTGGAGGCGAAAGATAACACTATTGATTGCAGCTGGAATCACCGTTTCAAGCGCGGAACGACGGACCGATGAGCCTGCGTACCCGGCTGCTGATACTCGTTATCGTGGCAATGTTGGTGCCGGCGATCCTCGTGGCGGTGCGCTTCATCCACAATCGCACCAGCGAAATCGACGCCGCGCTGGTCGACCTGTCGGCCACGGCGAACGACATTTCGGGCGATCTCGACGAGAAGATCCAGGGCACGGCCCAGCTTCACTACGGGCTGGCGCGCGCCCGCGATCTCGACACCAATGACAAGGAGGCCTGTTCGGCGTTCCTGTCCGGCGTACGTGAGGAATACACGCAGTTCACCGGGATACTGACCATCACTCCGGATGGCGGCCTGTTCTGCGATTCGCTACGGACCAAGCAGATCCTCGATCTCAGGGACCGCGAATACTTCAGGCAGGCGCTGATGGCGCACGGGGTCGTCACGCTGCAACCGGTATTCGGCCGGCTGACCGGAACATCGGTGCTGCAGATCGCCTTTCCCGTGCGCGCCGAATCCGGGCAGTTGAAGTTCATCCTGCTTGCCTCCTTCAATCTGCAGAAATTCGCCGAGTATCACGACAAGCGCCTCGCCAGCGACAACGAGATTCTGCTTGTCGACCGGAAGGGCACCGTCCTCGTCGCACCGCAGGGCGGGAACTGGAGCGAGCCCGCGGGCGCATCGATCGCCAACTCCGAGCTGTTCAGGTTTGCCGAGGATCCGAACCGCGAGCCGTTTCGCGAACTGACCGACCGCAACGGCCGAACCCATGTCTGGGCCGTGGCCCGCTCGCCTTCGAGCCGCGATGCCGGCCTCTATATCATGATCGGACGCTCAAAGGACGGCCTGCTCGCCGCCGCCAACCGCCGCCTCTACGAGGACACGGCCATTCTCGCGGTTGCCTCGCTGCTGCTGCTTGCGGGTGTATGGCTGCTCGCGACCATGGGCGTCGGGCGGCAGGTCGGACGCCTCGCCGCCATGGCGACGAAACTCGGAACTGGCGATCTCCACGCCAGAATTGCTCCGCCTTATCCCGGCGGCGAACTCGGCGGACTGATGACGCTGCTCAACGGCACCGCCGAGTCGCTCGAGCGCCAGCGCGCCGCCATCGACGAACTCAATCAGAAACTCAGCCAGTCCCAGAAAATGGAGGCGATGGGCCAGCTCACCGGCGGCGTGGCGCACGACTTCAACAATCTGCTCACCGTGATCCTCGGCAATGCCGAGCACCTCGCCGAGCGGCTGGCGGCTCACAAGGAACTGCACAAGATCGCCGACGACATCGCGACCGCCGCCGAACGCGGCTCCGATCTGACACGCAGCCTGCTCGCCTTCGCCCGCAAACAGCCGCTGATGCCGAAGGACATCGACATCGGCGAGAAAGTTATCGGCATGGAACAGTTGCTGCGGCGGACGCTGGGCGAACATGTCGAGTGCGAATTCCAGATTGACCGCGGCCTGTGGCTCGCCAGCGTCGATCCCGGGCAGTTGGCGTCCGCCCTGCTCAACCTCGTGCTCAACGCGCGCGACGCCATGCCGTCGGGCGGCAAGCTGACGGTCGAGGTCCGCAACACCTCGCTCGGCGAAACCGACGTCGACGTCAACGGCGACGCGCGGCCCGGCGATTACGTCATGGTCGCCGTCACCGATACCGGCAGCGGCATGTCCGCCGAGGTCGCCGGTCGCGCCTTCGAACCGTTCTTCACCACCAAGGAGGTCGGCAAGGGCACCGGCCTCGGCCTAAGCATGGTCTACGGCTTTGCCCAGCAATCCGGCGGCGCGATGCAGATCCGCTCCGAGCCGGAACGGGGCACGGCGGTCAGGCTCTTCTTTCCGCGCGTCGGCGCGCCGCAAGCGGACGCCGCGCCGTCCTTCGGCCACCGCGCCACGGCTGCGGCCAACGAGACCATCCTCGTTGTCGAGGACAACGCCATGGTGCGCAACTACGTCGAAAGCGAATTGAAGGCGCTCGGCTATCGCGTCATCGTCACCCGCAATGCGCCGGCAGCCCTCGATATCCTGCGCGGGCCGGAGAAGATCGATCTGTTGTTCTCGGATGTCGTGATGCCCGGCGGCATGCTCGGGCCGGAATTGGCAAAGGAGGCTGTACGCCTGCGGCCCTATTTGAAGATTTTGCTGACCTCGGGCCACACCGAACATCCCGACGGGCTGGACCAAGAGGTGCGGATCCTGAACAAGCCCTACCGCCGGCATGAACTGGCGGCGGTGCTGCGCTCGGCGCTGGAGGCGGAGTGAGATTGCAGCGGAATATCGCGCACCCACCGCGTCGTCCGGCGAAGGCCGGGACGACGATGCGGGGTGGAGAACTCACCCTACCCCAGCGTCCTTAACTCCCGTCGCAGCACCTTGCCCGTTGCGGTCATCGGCAGCGTTTCGGCGAACTGGACGAAGCGCGGATATTCGTGGGCGGCGAGTTGCACCTTGACGAACTCCTGGATCTCGCGTGCCAGCGCATCGCTCGCCGCAAAGCCCGGGCGCAGCACGATCCAGGCCTTGATGGATTCGGTTCGGATCGGATCGGGAATGCCAACCACGGCCGACATCGCCACCGCCGGATGCTTCATCAGCGTGTGTTCTATCTCCGCCGGGCCGACGCGATAGCCGGCCGTGGTGATGACGTCGTCCTCGCGGCTGACGTACCAGAAATAGCCGTCCTCATCCTGGATGCCGAGATCGCCGGTCAGGAGAAACTCGCCGGCATATTTCTTCGCCGTGGCTTCCGGATTCTTCCAGTACTCGATCATGGTGCAGGGACACGGCTGGCGCACGCCGATGATGCCGCGCTGGCCGCGCGGCACTTCCTCGCCCCGGTCGTTGACGATGCGGACATCGAAGCCCGGCGTCGCCTTGCCCATCGAGCCGGGCCGGATCGGAAACAGGTTCGAATTGCTGCCGACCACGAGATTGCATTCGGTCTGGCCGAACACTTCATGCGCATCGATGCCGAAGGTTTCGCGCACCCAGCCGTGCAGTTCGCCACCAAGCGATTCACCGCCGGTGAAGATGCTGCGCAGCTTCAGGCCGGGATTCTTCACGCCCGCCTGCCGCATCAGCTTCAGCGCGGTCGGCGGCAGGAATACGTTGCGGATGCCGAGTTCGGCCATCATGGTCATCGCCGCCTGCGGCTCGAACTTGCGTGCGCGATGTCCGACCATGGGGATGCCGTGGTACCAGAACGCGAACAGGCAATTGATCAGCCCGCCGATCCAGGCCCAGTCCGCCGGCGTCCACATCAGGTCGCCAGGTCGCGGCAGGAAGTTGTGACACATCTCGACATTCGGCAGATGGCCGAGCACGACGCGATGCGCATGCAGCGCGCCTTTCGGATTTCCTGTCGTGCCTGACGTGTAGATGATCAGCGCAGGATCGTCGCATGAGGTATCGACGGTTGCAAAATCCGGCGAGGCCGCCTTGATCTCGGACCAGAATGATTTTGTCCCCGCGGGCGCACGGCCGCCGATCACGTAGATGTTCTTCAGCGCCGGAAGACGATCGCGGATCTTCGCGAGCTTCTCCCAACCGCTTTCGTCGGTGACGATTGCTTTCGCTTCGGAATTCGAGAGGCGGAATTCCAGCGCATCCTCGCCGAACAGCGCGAACAGCGGGATCGAGATCATCGCGGAACGGAACGCGGCGAAATGCGCGATCGGCAGTTCCAGCGATTGCGACAGAAACACCGCGACGCGATCGCCGCGCACGAGGCCATCGGCCGTCAGCACGTTGGCAAAGCGGCGCGAGGCTTCCGCGACCTCGTCGAACGAGGTGCGCGTGGTGCCGCCGCCCTCGTCGACATAGACCAGCGCCAGACGGCCGGTGCCATCGGCATAACGGTCGCAGCACGCGGTCGCCATGTTGAACCGCGCGGGAACATCCCAGCGGAAATTGCGGTAGAGTTCGTCGTAAGTGGCGGCTTCGGTGAGCATGGCGGCCTTCGAATGTGTCACGCCCTTCCAGAATCAGAGCGTCGTCCCTGCGAACGCAGGGATCCATAAACACCGAGTTTAGTGACAGGGCGCGATGTTTCAACCCGAGGAGACAAATCGCGAGGCCGCGGAGTATGGGTCCCCGCCATCGCGGGGACGACAGCTAGCTGGTGGTCAGCCCGACAGCGCTGCCTTCACCATGCCGCTGGCCTTGCCGAAATCCATCTGGCCGGCGAACTTCGCGCGCAGCACGCCGATCACCTTGCCCATGTCCTTCATTCCGGCGGCGCCGGTCTCGGCGATCGCAGCCGATATCGCCGCCTTCACCTCGTCGTCCGACATCTGCTTCGGCAGGTAGGCCGAGATGATCGCGATCTCCTCGCGCTCCTGCGCGGCAAGTTCGGCGCGGCCGCCCTTGTCGTAGAGTTCGACCGATTCCTGGCGCTGCTTGATCATCTTCTGGAACAGGGCAAGCAGGTCGGCGTCCGACAGCGGCGGCTTGCCCTGCCCGCGCGCGTCGATGTCGGCGTTCTTGATGGTCGAATTGACCATGCGCAACGTGGAGAGCTTGCGCTCTGCCTTGGCCTTCATGGCGTCCTTGACCGCATTGTTGATGTCGTCGCGCAGCATGGCCTTACCTCTTTGGATGCAAGGAGCTTGATCTAGGCCGTTCGTCGCCCAAGAACAACCAAAGCCTTGTCCGTTCTGGAAGAACCTCGGGATTCCCGGCGGACCGGGCCAAAAGCCCGGACAACGGGCTGAAATACCGAAAAATGGCCATCAATTATGCAGCAAACGCATGTGAATCCCCCTGTTTTCCTTCCCTTCCGGCTTTGACGCGCGGGAATGCACGGACTATGAAGTGCGCTCATGACAACATCTGACAATGCTTCAGCCTGGCCGGACCACAAACCGACCGCGCTCCTCGTGCTTGCCGATGGCACCGTGCTCGAAGGGTTTGGCCTCGGCGCGGAAGGCCACGCCGTCGGCGAGGTCTGTTTCAACACCGCGATGACCGGTTACGAGGAGATCCTCACCGATCCCTCCTATGCTGGGCAGCTCATCACCTTCACCTTTCCGCATATCGGCAACGTCGGCACCAACGACGAAGACATCGAGACGGTGAACATGGCGGCGACGCCGGGGGCACGCGGCGTGATCCTGCGCTCGGCGATTACCGATCCCTCGAACTACCGCGCGACCAAGCATCTCGACCAGTGGCTGAAGGCGCGCGGCATCATCGGCCTCTCCGGCATCGACACCCGCGCGCTGACCGCGCTGATCCGCAGCAAGGGCATGCCGAACGCCGTGATCGCGCATTCGCGAACCGGCGAGTTCGACCTGCATGGCCTGAAGGAAGAGGCGCGCGAATGGCCCGGCCTCGAAGGCATGGACCTGGTGCCGATGGTCACCTCCGGCCAGCGCTTCACCTGGGACGAGACGCCATGGGCCTGGGAGAAGGGTTTTGGCCGCCAGACCGAGCCTGAATTCAACGTGGTCGCGATCGACTACGGCATCAAGCGCAACATCCTGCGGCTATTGGCCGGCGAAGGCTGCAAGGTCACGGTGGTGCCGGCGACGACCTCGGCCGAAGACATCCTGGCGATGAAGCCGGACGGCGTGTTCCTTTCCAACGGCCCCGGCGATCCAGCCGCGACGGGCAAGTATGCCGTGCCCGTGATCCAGCAGGTGATCTCGTCGGGGACGCCAACGTTCGGCATCTGCCTCGGCCACCAGATGCTGGGGCTGGCCGTCGGCGCCAGGACCATGAAGATGCATCAGGGCCATCACGGCGCCAATCATCCCGTGAAGGACGAGACAACCGGCAAGGTCGAGATCACCTCGATGAACCACGGCTTTGCCGTCGACCAGGCGACGCTGCCGGAAGGCGCGACGCAGACCCACATCTCGCTGTTCGACGGCTCCAATTGCGGCATCGAGCTCAAGGGCAAGCCGGTGTTCTCGGTGCAGTACCACCCCGAAGCCTCGCCGGGCCCGCGCGACTCGCACTATCTGTTCAAGCGGTTCGCGGATTTGATGCGGGCGAACAAGCGGGCGTAGAGGCCTTCAACCGGACGCCCCATGGACGATAGCGCCGCCACCCCCAAGATCGAATACGGCGTGACGCCGACGCAGGTGATGGCGTCGATGTCGGGGCTCGACTTCGTCCGCGGCATCTTCGAGGGCAAGCTCCCCTCGCCGCCGATCATGCAGAACGTGGAGCCGTTCGATTCGACCGCCGAGCATGGCCATGTCGTGTTCCACAGCGTGCCTGGTTTCCGGCACTATAACCCGATCGGCTCGGTGCATGGCGGCTACGCCGCGATCCTGCTGGATTCCGCGATGGGGCTCGCTGTTCAGACCACGCTTCCCGCCGGCACCGGTTACACCACGCTCGAATTCAAGATCTCCTTCATCAGGGGCATGAGCCAGGATACCGGCCCGGTGCGCACTGAAGGCAAGACGCTCAATGTCGGCCGCCGCGCCGCCACCGCCGAGGCGCACATCACCGACGCCACCGGCCGCCTGCTCGCGCATGCCACAACGACCTGCCTGGTTTTCGAGATTCCAAAGGGAACGTGAGCGGCGGAGAAGGGTTGGATTTGTAGGTGTGTAGGGTGGGCAAAGCGCAGCGTGCCCACCATCGCTTGCGGAGTGCTGATGGTGGGCACGTCGCTACGCTCCTTTGCCCACCCTACGGCCCGCGAATTCGGAGCACAAACATGTCCGTCGTCAACACCGCGATCGAGCCGCTCACCTTCGTTTTCGCCGACGACGGCCTTGTCCCCAACAACCCGGCTCCGCTTCTGGTCTACAGGAACGCGGTGGACGTTGCGAACGATCATCCCGAGAAAACCATCGAGGGCCTGTTCGGCGCCAATGGCTGGGGCGGGATGTGGCGCAATGGCATCTACGACTATCTGCATTACCATTCGACCGTGCATGAAGTGCTCGGCGTCGCGCGCGGACACGCACGCGTGCAGTTCGGCGGCGACGACGGCAAGGCGCTCGACATCTCCGCCGGCGACGTCGCGATTCTGCCTGCCGGCACCGGCCACCAGTTGATCTCGGCAAGCGAAGATTTCTGCGTGGTCGGCGCCTATCCGCCGGGATCGCAGATGGAGATCACGCGTCCGACGCCCGCGAACCATGCGAAAGCGCTGAGGACGATTCCGCTGGTGGCCGTGCCAGGCACCGATCCGGTGCGCGGCGAAGATGGCCCGCTGGTGAAACTGTGGAAGCCCGCCAGGAGTTAGGCGAACCCGACCGACAGTCAGCGTCGACTGGCAACCTGCAAACTCGAACCGACCGAAGCGTCCGCCGCGGGCTCGCCCGAGGTAACGCGCATTTCCGCGACCCGGGCGACAAAAAGCCCGATCACGAGATTGGTCCGCTCGATTTCCAGCCTGTCGCGGATCGGCCCGTTGGGAGCCGTCGCGCATATCGATTTGATGCATTCGAGCGTGCGCGACAGGGAGTCGACCACCGCCGCTATCGATGCGACGGAGGGCGGCTGCGTCGCCTGCGATCTCACTGCTTGAGACGCGGCGTCGCGGAATTCGATGATCTTCTGCATCGCTGGATTCCACCTTGAACGGCCGGCGCCAGACGGCGGCACCGGCATCCGATAATACCGTCGGACAGCTTCCAGAATAGCGGCGGCCTTGCACACGCTCGCTTAAATTGACTATCGGAATCGCGCAACCAGGCTGTTTCGCAAGGCTTTTCCGCGCATCTTTTCAGGCGCGATGTCTTGCCGGCGATCGTGTCACCGCGAGCGCCCCGTCCAGAATGCATTGATTTGCATCAAGGGCTGTCCGCAACGGCGACGGAAAGTCCTGCGGCGACAAGGAGAAGCAAGCGAAGCCCCGAATCAACAATCAACAACCAGTCGAGGAGGTTCGATATGTCTCGAGGAATTCTGCCATTGGCATTGTCTCTCTGCCTTGGCGTGGCGGCAGCACCTGCGGCGCTGGCCCAGGCGACCACCGCGCCGGGAATCACCCAGGAGGAGGCACGTGCCATCGCAGTGGACGCCTACATCTATTTCTACCCCATCATGTCGATGGACCTGACCCGCAAGCAATTTACGAATGTCGAGCAGGGCAAGGAGGCCTTCAAGGGCCCGATGAACACGTTCGTCAACGTGCCTGAATACCCACCGGCGGACTTCAAGGGTGTCGTGCGCCCCAACTTCGATACGTTGTATTCCGCCTCGTGGCTGGACATGACCAAAGAACCCGTCGTCATCTCGGTTCCGGATACCGATGGACGTTACTATCTGCTGCCGATGCTCGACATGTGGACCGACGTGTTTGCCTCGCCAGGCTGGCGAACGACGGGCACCAAGGCGGGGACCTTTCTGATCACGCCGCCCGGCTGGAGACCGGATCTGCGCGAAAAATTTGCCGAGGAGTTCAAGCTCCCCAGGGAAACGCAGCGGATCGAGGCGCCGACGCCGTACGTCTGGGTCATCGGCCGCACCAAGACGGACGGCCCGCCGGACTACGCTGCGGTTCGCAAGATCCAGGCTGGCTATAAGGTCAGCCCGCTTTCCGAATTCGGCAAGACGCCGAAGCCGGTCGAGGTCAAGATCGATCCGAGCGTCGACATGAAGACGCCGCCGAAGACGCAGGTCGATACCATGACGGCGGGCGTCTATTTCGCCTATGCCGCCGAGTTGCTCAAGCTGCACCCGCCGCACGTCACCGACCAGCCGATCGTCGCACGGATGAGCAGGATCGGCATCGAGCCTGGCAAGAGCTTTGACATCGGCAAGCTCGATCCGGTCGTGCAGCGCGCGCTGGAAACCGCGCCGCAGGACGCGCAGAAGCTGATGGCCTGGAAGGTACCGACACTGGCGCGGGTCGCCAACGGCTGGGGAATGAACACCGACACGATGGGCGTCTACGGCAACTATTACCTGAAGCGGGCCATTGTTGCGCAGCAAGGTCTCGGCGCGAATGTGGTCGAGGACGCCATCTACCCGCTCAACCTTGCCGATGAATCCGGCAAGCCGCTCGACGGCGCCAGCAAATACACCATCACGTTCGAGAAGGGCGCCACGCCCCCGGTCAATGCGTTCTGGTCGATCACGCTCTACGATCAGGACGGATTCCAGGTCGGCAACGCGCTGAATCGCTTTGCGGTCTCGAGCTGGATGCCGTTCAAGACCAACGCCGACGGCTCGCTCGATCTCTATTTCCAGAACGCCAGCCCCGGCAAGGACCTCGAGGCCAACTGGCTTCCCGCGCCGAAGGGACCGTTCAATCTGACGATGCGGCTGTACGCGCCGAAGTCGGAAGCGCTGACCGGCAAATGGAATCCGCCGCCGGTCGTCAGGACGCAGGCAACGGTCGGGATTTCGGCCCAATGATCGACCCAATGAAATGACGGCACACCGGCGCTTCGGCGCCGGCGTCTGCCACGTCGCTACCCCACCGGGGCAGCTAACGAACCCACTGGCCCATCTGCAGGCACGTCAGCAGACTGACGTAACTCGGCGTGCCGCCGATGCTTTCCTGAGACGTGCAGCTTGCCCGGCTTGGCGCGGGGAATTTCGACCACTGGCCTGCGAGCTGCTTTTTCGCCTGCTGTTCGTCGTTCACGCAGCTCTTCATCGACTGGTCGACGGACAGGCCGGTGGTGGCAGCGACGTCGAGCCGGCAGCTTCGCGTAATATCGAAGTTCGGCATGCGGTCGGCCACCGCGACAACCAGTTGCGAGCTCATCACGATCATCGAGAAAGAGATAGGCATCTTCCGCCTCCCCCGGACAATGCGAAGCTTCCAGCAGCCGCTTCGGTTCGAAGCTGCACCGCCAGCCTATCGCAAAGCCCATCGGTAGGCGATGGCAATTTCCATCACAAGGCGAGCGCCGGCACGCACAAGCCTTTTCCGTTCTCCGGCCTCTTACGCCGCGTTGGCACCTTCCTGCCGGGCGGCCTCGAACAGAAACCAGGTGCGGCGCTCGGTCTCGTCGATGAAGACCTCGAGCAGGCTGGCGGTGGCGGAATCCTCGTGATCGTCGCAGACCTTGTGGGCTTTGCGCATCGCCGCCGCCATGTGCTTGTTGTCTTCCATCAGTTCGCGCAGCATCTCGCGCGGCGGCACGTAGTCCTCATTGTTGTCCTGGATGGTCTGAAGCTTCGCGACCTGCCCGATCGAGCGCAGCGTGGTGCCGCCGAGCTTGCGAACCCGTTCGGCGAGCTGGTCGGTGGTGGCGAAGATCGCCTCCGACTGCTCGTCCAGCATCAGATGGTAATCGCGGAAATGCCGGCCGGAGACGTGCCAGTGAAAATTCTTGGTCTTCATGTAGAGCGCGAAGGCGTCGGCCAGCAGCACATTGAGCGACGCCGAGATCTTGTCGACGGCGACCTGCGGCAGGTCGGTCGGTGTATCGAGATCGGGGGATACCTTGGCGGATTTGTTGTTTTTGCTCACGTTGAACCTTCCTGTTAGGAACGGGACACCGGCGGCAGTGGACTTTGGCCGCCGAACCACCTAACGCATCAATTCCCCCCGGGTTCCCTGGCCGGAACCGCCTGTCGGACGCCGTTTACGCTATGGATGAATGGATCGATTACTACGATTCCACGCATACGATTTATGTGAGCAGGCTGCATCGCGACCTGCATTTCCAGATCATCGCGCGCGACATCATCGGCTACATCTCCTCGCCCGACCAGGTGGTGCTCGACTATGCCTGCGGCGAGGCGCTGTCTGCCGCCCGGGTGGCCGACGCCTGTGCCGGGCTCTATCTGGCCGAACCCGCCCCCGGCGTCCGCGGCCGGTTGATCGCGCGGTTTGCACCCAACACCAAGATCCGCGTTCGCTCGCTCGAAGACCTGACGCGAATGGCGGAAAGCTCGATCGACCTCGTCGTGATGAATTCGGTCGCCCAGTACATGACGCCGGAAGAACTCGACTCCGCCTTTGCCGTCATTCGCCGGCTGCTCAAGCCCGGCGGACGCTTCGTGCTGGGCGATATTCTGCGGCCGGAAGTCGGCATGGCGCGCGACGTGGTGGCGCTGCTGAAATTCGCGCGGGCCCACGGCTTCCTGAAAGACGCGCTTTACGGTCTCGCCAGTACGGCCCTTTCGGACTACCGGCAACTGCGCAGCCGGGTCGGACTGCAGCGCTACGGTGAAGATGAAATGATCAAGAAGCTCGAGGCTGCGGGTTTCTCGGCCTCGCGCGCGGGTACCAACATCGGGCACAATCCGTGGCGGATGACGTTCGTCGCGCGGCACGCCCTGATGCGCGGCGCGGAGCAGAAGGATTAAGGTTAAGTCGCGGTAAGGGATGGTTCAATTTGCCGCAATCGGCGATGATTGCCGCGGCCCGGTGGCGGAAGCGTCGACGCGGGAGCAGTGCAATGCTCTTTATCCTGGTTCAAATCCAGGCCGGGCCTCCAGCCTTCGCTGGCTTCGCCAGCTTCGGCTTGGCAAGCCAACCTTGCCGCGCCATAGCTCGCAGAGCGAAGGCGGGTTCGGCTTGGCAAGCCCCCTCGTAGCGAAGGCGGACCGAGGCGCCAAAACCCTGCATTTCCCCGTTGATGGCCCGTTTTTGGGGGTTTCGCGGGTGCGGAATCTGGTCTAAAGACCACCCGCGCGCGAGGGTAACCCGCGCTCTTGGCTTAGGGGACGCGCGGCTGCGCGCCCTTTTTTTGTGCCCAAAATCCAGTCTGAGAGCTGATGCCCAAAAGAACAGATATCTCCACTATCCTGATCATCGGCGCCGGTCCCATCGTGATCGGCCAGGCCTGCGAATTCGACTATTCCGGCACCCAGGCGGTGAAGACGCTGAAGGAAGAGGGCTACCGCATCGTCCTCGTCAATTCCAATCCGGCCACCATCATGACGGACCCGGAACTGGCGGACGCGACCTATATCGAGCCGATCACCCCCGAAATCGTCGCCAAGATCATCGAGAAGGAGCGCCACGTCGTCCCCGGCGGCTTCGCGCTGCTGCCCACCATGGGCGGGCAGACCGCGCTGAACTGCGCGCTGTCGCTGCGCCGCCAGGGCACGCTCGACAAGTTCGACGTCGAGATGATCGGCGCCACGGCTGACGCGATCGACAAGGCCGAGGACCGCCAGCTGTTCCGCGAGGCCATGACCAAGATCGGGCTCGAGACGCCGAAGTCGCGGCTCGCCAATGCCTCGGCGCTGAAGAAATCCTACCGCGACAAGTACCTCGCCGAACGCGAGAAACTGTCGGGTGCCGCATTGGAAGAACTCGAGCGGCAATGGACGCTCGGCGAAAGCGAGCGCCGCAAGCGTTACCAGGAGCACGCGCTCGGCCAGGCCCTGATGGCGCTGTCCGAGATCGGGCTGCCGGCGATCATCCGCCCCTCCTTCACCATGGGCGGCACCGGCGGCGGCATCGCCTACAACAAGGAAGAGTTCCTCGACATCATCGAGCGCGGCCTCGACGCCTCCCCGACCAACGAAGTCCTGATCGAGGAATCGGTGCTCGGCTGGAAAGAGTTCGAGATGGAGGTGGTGCGCGACAAGAAGGACAATTGCATCATCATCTGCTCGATCGAAAACCTCGATCCGATGGGTGTGCATACCGGCGATTCCATCACCATCGCGCCGGCGCTGACGCTGACCGATAAAGAGTACCAGATCATGCGCGACGCCTCGCTGGCGGTGTTGCGCGAGATCGGCGTCGAGACCGGCGGCTCCAACGTGCAGTTCGGCGTCAATCCGGTTGACGGCCGCATGGTGGTGATCGAGATGAACCCGCGGGTGTCGCGTTCCTCGGCGCTGGCCTCGAAGGCGACCGGCTTCCCGATCGCCAAGGTCGCAGCCAAGCTCGCGGTCGGCTACACGCTCGATGAAATCGCCAACGACATCACCGGCGGCGCCACGCCGGCGTCGTTCGAGCCGACCATCGACTACGTCGTCACCAAGATTCCGCGCTTTGCGTTCGAGAAGTTTCCGGGCGCCTCCAACACCTTGACCACATCCATGAAATCGGTCGGCGAAGTGATGGCGATCGGGCGTACCTTCCAGGAGAGCCTGCAGAAGGCGCTGCGCGGGCTCGAGACCGGCCTGACCGGGCTCGACGAAATCGAGATCGAGGGGCTCGGCCGCGGCGACGACAAGAACGCGATCCGCGCAGCGCTCGGAACGCCGACGCCGAACCGCATCCTGCAGGTGGCGCAGGCGATGCGGCTCGGCTGGTCCGACGAGGACATCTTCAATTCCTGCAAGATCGATCCGTGGTTCCTCGGCGAGATGCGCGGCATCATCGACATGGAAGCCAAGATCAAGGCCAGCGGCCTGCCGGCCAACGCGTTCGGCATGCGCACGCTCAAAGCCATGGGCTTCTCGGACGCTCGCCTTGCCGTGCTGTCCGAAACGTCGGAGGCCGAGGTGACCGCCAAGCGCCGCGCGCTCGGCGTCCGCCCGGCCTACAAGCGCATCGACACCTGTGCCGCCGAATTCGCCTCCCCCACCGCCTACATGTATTCGACCTATGAGGCGCCGTTCGCGGGCGTGCTCGCCGACGAGAGCGCGCCGTCGGACCGGAAGAAGGTCGTCATTCTCGGCGGCGGGCCAAACCGGATCGGCCAGGGCATCGAATTCGACTATTGCTGCTGCCATGCCTGCTTCGCGCTGGCCGATGCCGGGTACGAGACCATCATGGTCAACTGCAACCCGGAGACCGTGTCGACCGACTACGATACCGCCGACCGTCTCTACTTCGAGCCGCTCACCGCCGAGGACGTGCTGGAGATCATCGCCAACGAACGGCAGAACGGCACGCTGCACGGCGTGATCGTGCAGTTCGGCGGCCAGACCCCGCTCAAGCTGGCACGCGCGCTGGAGGCGGCCGATGTGCCGATCCTCGGCACCTCGCCCGACGCCATCGACCTCGCCGAAGACCGCGACCGTTTCAAGCGCGTGCTCGACAAGCTGCGCCTGAAGCAGCCGAAGAACGGCATCGCCTATTCGGTGGAGCAGGCGCGGCTGGTCTCGGCCGATCTCGGCCTGCCGCTGGTGGTGCGCCCGTCCTATGTGCTCGGCGGCCGCGCGATGCAGATCATCCGCGAGGAAACCCAGCTCGACAATTACCTGCTCGGCACCCTGCCCGAGCTGGTGCCCGCCGACATCAAGGCGCGCTATCCGAACGACAAGACCGGGCAGATCAACACCGTGCTCGGCAAGAACCCCCTGCTGTTCGACCGTTATCTGTCCGACGCCACCGAGATCGACGTCGACTGCCTTTCCGACGGCAAGGACACCTTCATCGTCGGCATCATGGAGCATATCGAGGAAGCCGGCATTCACTCCGGCGATTCCGCCTGCTCGCTGCCGCCGCATTCGCTCGACGCGAAAATGATCGAGGAACTCGAGCGGCAGACGCGTGAATTGGCACTCGGCCTCGACGTCGTCGGCCTGATGAACGTGCAGTACGCCATCAAGGACGGCGAGATCTACGTGCTCGAAGTCAATCCGCGGGCCTCACGCACCGTGCCGTTCGTCGCCAAGGTGGTCGGTACGCCGGTGGCGAAGATCGCGGCCAGGATCATGGCCGGCGAGAAGCTCGCCGACTTCAAGCTGAAGAAGCGCAAGCTCGGCCATGTCGGCGTCAAGGAATCGGTATTCCCGTTTGCGCGCTTCCCCGGCGTCGATACCGTGCTGGGACCAGAGATGCGCTCGACCGGCGAGGTGATGGGCATCGACAGCTCGTTCGCGGTCGCGTTTGCCAAGAGCCAGCTCGGTGGCGGCACAAGGGTGCCGCGCAAAGGCACCGTGTTCGTCTCGGTGCGCGAGAGCGACAAGCACCGCATCGTCGATGCGGTCCGCCTGCTGCACTCGCTCGGCTTCAAGGTGATGGGCACCTCGGGCACCCAGCGCTTCCTCAACGACAATGGCGTTCCGACCGAGAAGGTTAACAAGGTGCTGGAAGGACGGCCGCACATCGTCGACGCCATCACCAATGGCGACATCCAGCTCGTCCTGAACACCACCGAGGGGCCGCAGGCGCTGGCCGACAGCCGTTCGCTGCGGCGGGCTGCCCTCTTGCATAAAGTGCCGTATTACACCACTCTTTCGGGTGCTGTGGCGGCTGCCCAGGGCATCCGCGCCTATCTGGGCGGGGACCTTGAGGTCCGCACCCTGCAGAGTTACTTTTCCGAAAACTGATCGTCGGCCGGGCTGAAATGCCCGCTAAACGATTGGCAATAAAGCCGTATGGCTGGAACTCACCGCGCGTTTGGATGTTGAATCGGCCCTTGAACGGGCCGAAATTTAGTTAGGCTGCCACAGCTTACACACCGGGCCATGCAGGCCCGAATCGAAATCTAAAAAATGCCTCGTGCGCGCGCCCTTGGCGGTTCGCACGATGGAAGGACGGAAAAGATGGTGGAAAAGGTTCCGATGACCGCGAGCGGCTATGCCGCCCTGGAGGTCGAGTTGAAGAAGCGCCAGTCGGAGGACCGTCCGCGCATCATCGAGCATATCGCCGAGGCGCGCTCGCATGGCGACCTTTCGGAGAACGCGGAATATCATGCCGCCAAGGAAGAGCAGTCGCACAACGAAGGCCGCATCGCCGAGCTCGAGGACAAGCTTGCGCGCGCCGACGTGATCGATATCTCGAAGCTGTCCGGCGACACCGTCAAGTTCGGCGCCACCGTCACGCTGGTCGACGAGGACACCGAGAAGAAGGCGGTGTGGCAGATCGTCGGTGAGCCGGAGGCGGACGCCAAGAAGGGCCGCATCTCCATCACCTCGCCGCTGGCCCGCGCGCTGATCGGCAAGAAGAAGGGCACGACCGTGGAAGTCATGGCGCCCGGCGGCGCCAAGGCGTACGAGATAACCAAGGTCGAGTGGCGCTAGTCACCTTCAGGTCAGGTCACCCTCAAGTAACCGTTGCGAGAAAGCCGCGTTGCCACGCGGCTTTTTGTTGGCCGCCGTCCTGACTGGATTGTGAGTGGCGGCGCGGCGTCTTTGACCGTTACCTGATTTTGCGTGCCACGAGGCTTGCGTTGTTTCGCTGCGATCGCGCCAGCCGGTCGCGCGCGAGGGGAATGATTCAGGTTTAGAGGTGTTGTGTCGGCATCACACGCGATCGACCGACAACGTGTGATATCGTGGCGCTCGCTTTCAGCGTGTCAAACAGGGGACGATGACATGGACAAGTTCGACAATATGCTCGCAAAGTATCAGCCGGTGGCGCTGAGCCTGTTTCGCTTCATCACCGGGCTGCTGCTGTTTCAGTACGGCGTCGCCAAGATTCTGAAATTCCCGATGATCCCGGAGGGTAACGCCTACGCCTTCCTCAGCAAAGTGCAATTGATGTCGCTCTCGGGAGCAGCCGGGCTGATCGAGTTGATTTTCGGCGCGCTGCTGCTGATCGGCCTGTTCACGCGGTTCGCCGCCTTCATTCTCGCCGGCGAGATGGCCTTTGCCTACTTCATCGGCCATGCGCCGAAGGGTTTCTTTCCGCTGATCAACGGCGGCACGCTTGCGATCATGTTCTGCTTCGCCTGTCTCTATCTGTCGACCTCAGGCGGCGGCCCGATCAGCGTGGATGCGATGCGGAAGAAGTAAGCACGTGCTGTCACACTATCCTTCATTCCGGGGCGCGCGTTAGCGCGAACCCGGAATCTCGAGATTCCGGGTTCGATGCTTTCGCATCGCCCCGGAATGACTCCTAATCTCAGCCCGCGACCTTCACGTCGAGCGGCACGGCCGCCTCGTATTTCGAATTGTGCAGCACCAGCGACGTACGCACGTTGCGCACGTGGGGGGCCGCGGTCAGGTGCGTGACGAAATCCTGAAACGTCGCCATGTCGGGCGCGACGCATTTCAGGATGAAGTCCACCTCGCCCGAGAGCATCCAGCATTCCCGCACCAGCGGCTCGGCGCGAACGAACTCCTCGAACGCGCGCAGGTCGGCGTCGGCCTGGCTCGACAGGTGCACCGACGCGAACACCGTGACGTCGAAGCCGAGCCGGCGCGGGTCGAGCAATCCACGGTAACCCTGGATATAGCCCTCTTCCTCCAGCGTGCGGACGCGGCGCAGGCATGGCGGCGGCGAAATGCCGACCCGTTTGGCCAGTTCCACATTGGTGATTCGGCCATCGGCCTGAATTTCAGAGAGAATTCTGAGGTCGATTTCGTCCAGATTCTTCGACACGCGCGTCCGGTTCCCTGGTCTGGGGGTCATTTAGGAAGGTAATTGGTGCAACTCTCTTAGCCCAGTCCGTAGCAGATGCGCAATTTTATTGCGCGTGCGCCGCGCCATTTAACGCCGTTCCGGGGAAATTTCGCTTATTTGGATTGCAATTCTTGCATAGCTTCCCAGATGTCTTAGACTTGGATTTGACACTTTCAGCGCCGCCGCGATGCCTTTCCCGCGCGGCGCTCAAGCCCTGAAATAAGCCCCCCATACAAGAGAGGGATCTACCGATGCCCGCGCCTATCCATGCCAAGGTCGTCATTATCGGTTCCGGCCCCGCCGGTTACACCGCAGCGATCTACGCGGCGCGCGCGATGCTGGAGCCGGTTCTGATCCAGGGCATCCAGCCCGGCGGACAGCTTACCATCACCACCGACGTGGAGAACTATCCGGGCTTCGCCGACGTCATCCAGGGCCCGTGGCTGATGGAGCAGATGGAGAAACAGGCGGCGCATGTCGGCACCAAGATCGTCACCGATCTCGTCAACAAGCTCGAGCTCGGGCAGCGGCCGTTCCGCCTGACCTGCGATAGCGGCGACGTCTATCTCGCCGAGACGGTGATCCTCGCCACCGGCGCGCAAGCGCGCTGGCTCGGCATTCCCTCGGAAGAGAAATTCAAGGGCTTTGGCGTCTCGGCCTGCGCCACCTGCGACGGCTTCTTCTACCGCAACAAGGAAGTGATCGTGGTCGGCGGCGGCAACACCGCGGTCGAGGAAGCGCTGTTCCTGACCAATTTCGCCTCGCAGGTAACCGTCGTGCATCGCCGCGATCACTTCCGCGCCGAGCGCATCCTGCAGGACCGGCTGTTCAAGCATCCCAAGATCAAGGTGGTCTGGGATAGCGCGATCGACGAGATCTGCGGCGCCGATAATCCGAGCAAGGTCACGCATGTGCGCCTGAAGAACGTCAAGACCGGCGCACTCACGGAAGTGCCCGCGGACGGCGTCTTCATCGCCATCGGCCATGCCCCGGCCACTGATCTCGTCGCCGGCCAGATCAAGCTGAAATCCTCGGGCTATGTCGAGGTCGCGCCGAACTCGACCGCCACGTCCATCCCCGGCCTGTTTGCCGCCGGCGACGTTGCGGACGAAACCTACCGGCAGGCGGTCACGGCTGCGGGCCTTGGTTGCATGGCGGCCCTTGAAGCGGAGCGTTTCCTGGCATTGCGCGCGAGCGATCGCGCGGCGGCTGAATGATCATGCGTCGAACGCGAGACGGATTGAAGGACATGGATTGGGACAAGCTGAAGGTGTTTCACGCGGCCGCGGAAGCGGGAAGCTTCACACACGCCGGCGAACAACTCGGACTTTCGCAATCGGCGGTGTCGCGCCAGGTCAGCGCGCTCGAGCAGGAGCTCGCGGTGTCGCTGTTCCACCGCCATGCGCGCGGACTCATTCTCACCGAACAGGGCGATCTGCTGTTTCGTACCGCGCATGACGTGTTCATGCAGTTGCAGGCGGCGCGCGCCAAGCTCACCGACAGCCGCGAGCGGCCAAGCGGCGATCTCAAGATCACCACGCCCCCGGCGCTCGGCATCAACTGGCTGATCCCGCGGCTCGACGAATTCACCGCGCTCTATCCGGACATCCGCATCTCGCTGATCGTCACCGACGAGGATCTCGATCTGTCGATGCGCGAGGCCGATGTCGCGATCCGCACCCGCAAGCCGACGCAGCCCGACCTGATCCAGCGCAAGCTGTTCTCGATCGGCTTCCACGCCTATTGCTCGCCGGAATACATCAAGCGCTTCGGAACGCCGCGCACGCTCGACGACCTCGACTCGCACCGCATCATCATGCTCGGCGACGCGCAGGTTCCCGTGCATCTGCAGAACCGCGCCTGGTTGATCGACGCCGGCCGTAACGGCTCGGGTCCGCGCGAGGCCTACTTCAAGGTCAACAACATCCTGGGGCTGGTTCGCGCCTGTCAGCAGGGGCTCGGCATTGCCGCCCTGCCCGACTATCTGGTCGAGGAAAACAGCCGGCTGGTGCAGCTGTTCGGCGAGACCGACTCGATCGCGATCGACACCTATTTCGTCTATCCCGAAGAGTTGAAGACGGTCGCCCGCGTGCAGGTGTTCCGCGATTTCGTGGTGAGCAAGGCGCAGCGCTGGCCTTCCTGAGAAGCGGGAAACGCTTTGTGAAACCGCTATGAAATTAGCGGTTTTTATAGGGGCCCCGCTCCTCCGCATGTCAGACATGCGGCCCGGCCGCTTGCTGCGAAGGGCTGATGGGGATCATAGTATTTCCACGCTGATCGGTCGCGTCGCGCATATGTCCCCCTCCTCCAGTGGCGCGGCAGTTCAGTAATCCCTCTTGGAAGGTGATTGTGTCGGCCTCACGTGGCCAATACCTTAAGCCGGGCTCGATCGAGCCCGGCTTTTTTTTGCGTTTGCGCCGCTGCCGCTCGGTGAGCCCGTGCGGATTGACAATCGAGGGCGCCGCCACCATCATCCCCGAATGATCACGAATTCGTGCGCAGCTCTGTCGTCGAAAAAAGGTCCCCACCCGGGGACCCGAGATCGACGCGCGCGATAACCTGCCGCTTACCACGATCCCGAAACCCCGCCGTCTGGACGGGGTTTTTTATTGTCCCGTCTCCGGCTCTCGTTCCCGAAGGAGATGGAACCCATGACTGACCGACCGACGATCAACGCAACCACGACCGATCTGCGCAGCCAGCTAAAGGGCCTGTGGCTGCCACTGGTCACGCCGTTTCGCGACGGCGCACTCGATGAGCCCAGCCTGCGACGACTTGTCAGGCACTTCGCCAGCAGCCCCGTCGACGGCCTGATCCTCGCGGCGACGTCCGGCGAAGGCATGGCGCTTGGCACGGCCGAACTGGAGCAACTGGTCACGACGGTGCGTGCGGAACTATCCGCCAGCCAGCGCTACCTGCCGCTCTGTCTCGGGCTTTCCGGCTCGGTCACCGCAAAGATGCTCGATGCGCTGGATGAAACGGCAGCCTGGCCGATCGACGGCTATCTGATCGCGAGCCCCTATTACACGCGGCCCTCGCAGCGCGGGCTGGTCAGGCATTTCGAAGCGCTCGCCGATCACGCCTCATGGCCGCTCGTGCTGTACAACATTCCGTACCGGACCGCGGTCAACCTCACCAACGAGACGCTGCTGCAACTCGCCGAACATCCGAACATCGTCGGCATCAAGGACTGCAGCGCCGACCGCGCGCAGTCCGTCGAGTTCATCCGCCGCAAGCCGCCAGGCTTTCGCGTGCTGACGGGCGAGGACGCGCATTATCACGAAGCGCTGACCGACGGCGCCGACGGCGCCATCCTGCTGTCGGCGCATCTGGAGACCGAAGCGTTTGCCTCGGTCTACGCACTGCACAAGCAGGGAGATCGCGATGGCGCGCTGGCGTGCTGGGACGGCGTATCCGGACTGACGCAATTGCTGTTCGCCGAGCCGAGCCCGGCCCCCGCCAAGTACTGGCTGGCGCGCGGCGGATTGATCGACAGCGCGGAAGTGCGCCTGCCGATGGTGGAAGTGAGCGCCGAACTGGCGGCGCGGCTCGATGCGGAATTCGAACGGCGCAGGCCGCCATTGCTGCGGCGCGCGTAGCATCGGCGCAACTCCCTCTCGCCTCGACGGTGAGAGGGAGAACCAAACGCTCGTTCGTCAGCTAACCAGCAGGCGATTGGTCAGCACCGGCGCGAAGCCGAGCACCATCGCCCACATGGCGAACGACGACACCAGCAGTACGTCCTGCACGCGCTGGGCGTACGGGCTGGTCGGAAATCTCTTGTCGTGATCGATCATTGGAATCCCCCCGTGTTTTTTCTTGAGGGCAGATCGATACGCCTAAAATTTTAATGTCGCGCTCGGACCTTCGCTGCACTTCGAAGCCTTGCGGTGACCCGCCGTTAACCAGGATGCGGCGGTGGTTAATCGGCGGTAGCGCCTGCGATCAAATGCGAGGGAAATTCGCACCGCGATCTTAAAACGGCTCGCGTATCGATAGCTTCACAAACAACAGAACGCGGGGGCGCGCCGTGCATTTCGAATACAAGGACACCATACGTCAGGACCAGGGTTTCTCGACCGAGGATATCCTCTGGGCCATCGGCATCTGGACGGTGATCCTGACCGCATCGCCGGTCGTGGTGTTCTACATGCTGATGGTGGCGTAAGAAGACTGTCATTCCGGGGCGCGAAGCGAACCCGGAATCTCGAGATTCCGGATTCGATGCTGCGCATCGCTCCGGAATGACGGCGAATTTCCACCCACACAAAAAGAAAAACGCGCGGAGCCCGCGCGTCTTTGTCCGTCCAGAAAAAGAAAAGCGGCGTTGTTACGCCGCCTGCTTGTGCATGACGCCCGAAGACGACGCCGTTCCGCGGATCGCCTTGATCGAACGCTCGATCGCGCCCCACAGCCTGGTGATCTCGGCCGCAGCCCGGCCTTCTGCGTAATACTCGCGGGCGCCTTCGCCCTGGCTGAGCGCCATGATGAGGTCGGCGCGGTTGGTGATCTGGCCGCTCCACACCGGTGCGCGGAATTTCGCCAGCGCTTCACGTGCGATGCTGACGATGCGGCTTTCGACGCCGTCACGTTCAGCCGGAGCGCCGTTGACCACGACCGCGTAGGGCTTGCGCGCCGAACGGCAGGTCTGAATCGTTTCCTGCACGGCATTGACGTCGAACACGCCGGGCCGGGCCGGAATGATCACCATCGTCGCGTTGCGGATGGCGTCGTCGACGACGGCCGACAGGTTCGGCGGCGTGTCGATGAAAACCCATTCGATACCGTCGCGCTTGGCTGCAGCAACAATACCGCTGACGGAATTCACCGCGGCCTTGATCGGCGGTTCGTTGGTGCCGCGCAGCTTGTGCCAGAGAGTAAGCGATCCCTGCGGATCGGCATCGACGAGCAGAATTGGTTTCGTTGCCTTGTGAACATGGGCAGCGAGGTGAGCAGCCAGGGTACTTTTTCCCGAGCCCCCCTTACGCGAAGCAAAAACTATGACGTTCATACCTTGGCCTCCAGATTGACCCCAGAAGCCGAAAATGAATCAGCGCGCTGATTCGTGAAAGATAAATTTGTGGTTTGCCGCGATGAGGCCACTTAATTGCCAACAAGGCTGGTTTTTGAGTCACACCCGCAACCTTCTGCAACCAAAACTGGAATCCGCTGAAGGCCTTGACGGCTCATCGCGCGTTTTTGGCGCGCTCGCGCTCCTGCTTCAGCCGTTCGCGTTCGAGCCATTTGCGTTCGATCCATCCGAGTCCGTTTGCCATCGGCTTCTGCAATGGCGGGACGTCCTGCGCGAACAAAAGGAGTCCGAGCGGCAGCATCCAGACGCCGAGTATCGGCAGAAAGCTGAAAACGCCGCCGGCGATCAGCAGCGTGGCCAGCGGAATCCGCGCGTAGATCGACGACGGCTTGCGCACCCAGCCGACGAATTTCGCCGGCCGCGGCGGCAGCTTGTTCTCGAACCAGGCGAAATGCCGGTCGAGCTCCTTCTTGTGCTCGCTCAATGGACCTCTCCTCTTGCCAAGGGAGATGTTCATTCGGCAGGGCATACACAAGCGGCAGTCTGTCGCGCGAGGGGATCTTGAAATGGCGCGCAGCTATTGCGTGGTGGCCGTCACACTTCCTGCAAGCTTGCGCGCTGCTGGCCCGATCAGCGGTTGATCGGCCGGGCCACGGCTTCGCGCTCGTTGTCGGACCGGAAATGCGCCCGGCACGCCGGCGAGAGCTGGGACTTCTTGGCAACCATGCACGCCGTCACACGGCCGACATCGGGGATGGCCGCGCTGCACAGGCGGAACGCATCGGGGGTGCAGGCCTGCTCCTGTTCGGGGGTGTACGACTGGGCGCTTGCAGGCAATGGCGAAGCCAGCAGCATCGTCGTCAGCAACAATCCAAACTGAAGACTTCCGTTTCGGAAAAGCGTCATCGATCCCCCTCCACCCCCAAAGAACTGAATAAATTGTGGATGAATGCGTGTGATTCGCAAGCGCGCGAAAGCCACACGGCACAACACAAATGTCGCGGCAGGGCCCGCCACGCGCCCTCTTTTCGGGCCCGGCGTCGTCTGTGTCGCATCGGGAACCGCAGAGCGGTGATCGAGAGCGTTGGTGCTCGGCGCCTGAGCAGGACCCGGCTGGAAGCGCCGCCAGCGGTGTGAAGCGGTCAGGTCGGGCCTGATGGGCAGATCGGACTGCCCGAGAGGAGGACGCACTTGATGCCCTCGGGCCGATAGACTGTCTCGACGGTGCCGTTGAAATCGGTGGCCAGAATTCGCTCGATCAGGCGCGAGCCAAAGCCCTTTCTTGTAGGCTGCGCCACCGGAGGACCGCCCGCCTCCTCCCACGTAAACCGAAAGCCTGGGTTCGCTTCGTCTCCATTCGACCACGTGATCCGGACGCTCCCTGTCTCCGATGACAGCGCGCCATACTTGAGCGCATTTGTTGCAAGTTCGTGGACCGCCAGAGCCAGGGAAAGCGCCTGCTTCGGCGCAACCTCGACCTCCTGACCGCTGACATGAATGCGGTTTTGCACCGTTCTATGCGGCACCAATGCCTTCTCGACCACTTCCTCGATGGGAGCGCCCTGCCAACTCGTCTGCGTCAGGATGTCGTGCGCGTGACCCAACGTTATCAGACGTGCGAGAAGTGCCTGACGCACGTGTGCATACTTTTCACCCTGAAGCGTCTGGTTCGCAATGGCGCTGACGGTTGTCAGGGTGTTCTTGATTCGATGCTCCAGCTCCTCGGCAAGCATTTTCTGCCGTTGAGCCGCCTCGTTCAGGGCGATACTTGCCTCGTGTTCTTCGGTGATGTCGCGCGAGATCGAGAGCAGGTGTGATGGCCTGCCGTTGCTGTCGAATATGGGGGATACTTGAACTTCCCAGTATCTCGGCGTGCCCTTCGCTGTATTGGCCGCGCCTTTGAAGCGGGCAGTGCCGCCCGCTATGGCTGCGGCCACCGCCTCTTTCGCTCGAGTGTTACCCTCGCCTGCCCAGAAATCGGGCCATGGGCATCCTTTCAGCTTGCCAAAATCCTCTACTTCCATGACGCGCTTGCCGCCTTCGCTCATGAACTGAAGGCGGCCATCAAGGTCCAATATCTTGATACAATCGCCGCAACCGGCAAGTACGCCGCGCAAGACGTCGAGATTGCCGACAAGCCCCTCCCCCGCTGCGTCGAGTTCTTCTTTCAGGGACATCGACTTCGATTCATCCGTACCCGGTTGCATTCTCCTACTCCGACCTTTCTCTCCTGCTCGCGCCTCGCGCGCATCCGTCGGAATACCTTTCGCGCATACTGCTCCCCGATTTCGGCCTCACTTGAGCCGACCATCCAGCGCCGCTCGTAGCGCCCTTTGTATTTTTACGGGCGCAAATACGTCAGGTCTATCAGTAAGGTGCTGGAGCCGCGGAAGATTATCGGGGTGGTACAGTTGGGTGGGCTCGAACCACCGACCTCCTGTTCCACAGACAGGCGCTCTAACCAACTGAGCTACAACTGCATCCTGCGCGAGGCCCGCAAAGGGGGTCGCGAATGGGCGGGAAACTAGGTGCAACGCCTCGCTTTGGCAAGGCCGCGGAGCCTTCAATTGCGAAGGTGAACGGCCTCAATTTCGTAGCCCGGGTGAAGCGTAGCGCAACCCGGGACGGTGCCACCCGGATGGACCGATTCCCGGATTGCGCTGCGCTCCATCCGGGCTACCGGGAGAACGTCAGTTCGGGCAGCAAAAAAGCCCGGGCCGATCGCCCGGGCCTTCGTCTCGAAGGAAGTGCCGGATCAGGTCAGGCGGCCGGCTTGTAGAACTTGGAGGCCGAGGCCTTGATAGGCTCGACGGTCTCGGTGGCGACCTTCTGGCCGAGTTCGGCGAGTTCCTTGGCCTGCGCGGTGAGCGTCTCGTACTGCTTCCTGGTGTGCGCGGTCCACAGTTCGAACGCCTCCGCCGGGGTCTTCACGCCGAACAGTTGCTGCGCGAAATCGAGCGACGAAGACGTGTTGGCCTTGAAGAATTCGATCAGCTTGGTCGAATATTCGCTTGAGCCCTTGCTGGCCGAGGTGAACACGGCCTCGATGGTGCCGTTGTGGGTCTCGGCGGCATCCTTGAACTTGGCGTAGCTGTCGCGGGCCTGCGAGACGCCCTTCTCGGCGAACGCGCGCATCTGCTCGGGGACTTCGAAGGGGATGATGGAGGCGGAGAAGGGATCGGTGGAACTGGTCACGGCATGCATCCTTCAAAATGGGGTTGATTGCTCCCCTCGCGGACGCCGGCGGGCCGAAACGTCGAGGGGGTCACGTACACTCGCACTCACGGAAGCGCCCGTCCTTGGGCCTGCCTAATAAGCACCCATATCATGTCAAATTTGTGCAGCGCACTGCAATTTCCGGTGCGTCGCCGCAAATTTTACCCGGCCCGGCTGCTCTCGCAGTCCGTCGGGGGCGCAAAGGCCGTCTTTCGGCCTGCCGGGATCAGGCTTTCGGCCTGGCGGCGTCCATGGCGGCCCGGGTGACGGCCTGGCCCATCTCGCTGGCCTGTTCCGCCAGCGCGCGCATCTGGCCCTGCACATACTCGCTGTGCAGCCGCATCACCTCGGTCACGTCCTTGGCCTTCAGCAGCGACTGCGCATAATCGAGCGAGGCCTGCACGTTCTTTTCGGCATAGGCGATCGCCTTGCTGCCTATATCCTTGGCGCCCGCGGCCGCCGCCGCGTTGCGCTCCTCGATGGTACCGGTAGCGGCCTGCGCGGAGGCAACGAATTTCTCGAAGGTCTTGCGGGCCTGCTCGAAGCTTGCTTCCGCCATCGCCCGCATGTCCTTTGGAATCTCGAAACGGTCTCGCCCTTCGTCGCTCATGGTGCGCTCCTGTTGGGTTGGCGCGGTCCAGTTACCCCGCCTGCATGACACGGTCTCGCGGGCCCCATGATGGACCTCTGACGGACGCTTGCAAGCGGGCCAACGCGGCTGATGGCCCACGGGTTCGGCCGGATTGAAAAAATGCAGCCTGGCCGGGGTTATCCGCCGCTTTGAGCGTTGCCGGCGGGCCGGCCCGTGGACCTGCGGCATTCCGCTTGCAATACTGCGATTCTCTCGGGCTGTCTGAACTTGGCGGCCGAATTTTGACGCCGGACGGTCATGCAGTCGCAATGAATGATGCGGAATTTCAGTTGCGCGAGGCCGGAGATTCGCGACTGACGGCCTACGCGACGAGCCCCCTGCCCGCATGGCTCTGGACGGCCGACGGCAAGCGAATCCTGTGGGCCAATGCGGCCGGCGTCCGGATGTTCGGCGCAGCGGATGCCGCGACACTTGCCGAGAAAACCTTCGGCCCGGCTGATCGGCACCGCCGGCAGATCGCGCGGCTCGCAGGCCGGTTGCCGGCCAGCGGCGCCATCCGGCTGGAACGGCTGCAGGGCTTCGGCGCGACGCTTGGCGGGCTTGCGACCTGCGGCTGCCAGCGCTTCGATTTTCCCGACGGCAGTCACGGCGTCCTGATCGCGGCAGGCAACATCGCCCTGATTGCGCCGCTGCCGGCGCGGCCTCTGCCTGCGCCTCTCCAAAGCAAGACGCCGCTGGAAACCGCATCATGCGAGCGGGCGCAGCCACTGAGCGCGCACATGGTGGAGCCGACCAACGCCACGCCATCGTACGCCGATGACAAAGTATCAGTACCGCCAGACGAACCGCCCGCCGGGTTTGCGTTGTTCGACGCCTTCGACGATCCGCCCGCGACGGAGGAAGTGCCCGAACTGAATCTCGAAAACGTGCTGCAGACAAATCTTCCGCACGTCGAAGTTACACCGCGTCAAGTGCCTCCTGCCGAAGAGACAACTCCGATGGAAATGCACCCGGACGATTCATCCCCCGCTTTCGAAGCCGCCGAGACGCCGTTGCCCGATGCGCCAACCGTGCCGATGCGCTTTACCTGGCGCATGGACCGCGATGGCCGCTTCACGCCGCATGCCGGCGATTTCACTCGCCTGGTCGGCCCGCGCCTGTCGGCGTTCGGCCGGCCGTGGAGCGAGATCGCCGCGACGCTGGAGCTCGATCCCGAGGGCCTCGTGACGGAAGCCGTCGCCACGCGCGAGACCTGGACCGGCATCACGCTGAGCTGGCCTGCCCACGGCGGCGACCGGCTGCGGGTCGAACTATCCGGCGTGCCGTTCTTCGATGCCGCGCGGAATTTTATCGGCTATCGCGGCTTTGGCGTCTGCCGTGATCTCGATGGCCTGGCGCGGATCACGGTCCGCCGCCGCGATGAACTGCTCCGCACAATCGCCGCGCCACAGGAAACGTCGGCGGCAGATTTACCCGAATCAATCAGCGCCATGTCGCCATCGCTTGCGCTATTGCCTGAGCCGAACATCGCCGCGATTTCGCAGGAAGCCGATCTGGACGTGCCGGCGGAATTGCCGACAGACGACGCGCTGAAGAACGTCGTGCCGTTCCGCCCGCCCGGCGACACCAAGTCGCCGGTGCTGACGCCGGTCGAGAACACCGCCTTCCACGAACTTGCGCGGCAATTGTCGGCGCGGCTAGAAACCGACAACGGCAACGACGCGCCGCCGGCTACACCGATCGAAGCCGTCTTTGAAGCCACCGCCGTATCCGAGGCGCACGACCAGACCGGCGCGCCACCCGAGTGGCTGGCGCCGCCCGAACCGCCTGCGCAAGGTGAAGCCCGGCGCGACAAGGCGCTGCTCGATCTGCTTCCCGTCGGCGTCCTGATCTACCGGCTCGACCGGCTGCTCTATGCCAACGCGGCGTTCCTGTTGCAGATGGGCTATTCGAGCCTGCATGCGCTGGAAGATGCCGGCGGCCTCGACGCGCTCTATGTCGAGCCGGGTGTATCGGGCGCGTCCTCGACCTCGGACACCGGGAAGCCGGTGAGGATCTCCGCCAGCCAGCCTGCCGATACGTCGTCGGCGGCAGCCGACGCGCGCCTCTACACCTTTTCATGGGACGGCGATTCAGCGCTCGCCTTGATCTTTTCGAATACGCGTCAGGAAGGCGATGCGATCGCGGCTGCGATCTCCGACGCAACGCCGGTTTCGCAAGCCGGCGTCGCAGAGCCCGCCGGCGACAAAGCCTCCGAACCGTCAGCCGTCGGAAGTGCCAATGCCGAAGAACTCGCAGCCATCCTCGACACCACGGCCGACGGCATCGTGATGTTCGACGCCGAGGGCAATATCAATGCCGCCAACCGCAGCGCCGAGGCGCTGTTCGGCTATAACGGCGACGAACTTGCGCGCCGCAATCTGGCGGACCTGTTCGCGCCGGAGAGTAGGCACGGCGTGTTCGAATATCTCGCCAGCCTCAAGGCATCCGACGCCGCCAGCCTGCTCGACCATGGCCGCGAGATGCTGGGCCGTGAAAGCAAGGGCGGCATGATCCCGCTGTCGATGACCATCGGCCGTACCCGCGCCGACGGTCCGAATTTCTTCGCGGTGTTCCGCGACCTGTCGCAGGCCAAGCATACCGAGAGCGAACTGCGCGAGGCGCGGCGGCTGGCCGAGCGCGCCACCGGCGCCAAGGCCGACGTGCTGGCGCGGATCAGCCACGAGGTGCGCACGCCGCTCAACGCCATCATCGGCTTTGCCGACGTGATGACCGGCGAGCGTTTCGGCGCACTCGGCAACGAGCGCTACCGCGAATATATGAAGGACATCCGCGCTTCCGGCGAACGCGTGATCGCCATCATCAACGACCTGCTCGATCTCTCCAGGATCGAAACCGGCAAGCTCGATCTGGCCTTCACCAACCAGAACCTCAACGAGATCGTCGAGAGCTGCGTGGCCGTGATGCAGCCGCAGGCCAATCGCGAGCGCATCATCATCCGCACCTCGCTGGCGCATACGCTGCCGCAGATCGTCGCCGATACGCAGGCGCTGCGCCAGATCACGCTGAACCTGATCGGCAATTCGATCCATCTCGCCAATGCCGGCGGGCAGGTCATCGTCTCGACCGCATTGTCCGATTTCGGCGAGGTCATGCTGCGGGTGCGCGACACCGGCGCCGGCCTCAACGATAATGAAGTCAAGGCCGCGCTCGAGCCGTTCCGGACTCAGGCGCCGTCGGACCAGTCGGAAAGCTCGGGCGTCAGCCTGTCGCTGACCAAGGCTCTGGTCGAGGCCAACCGCGCCAAATTGCAGATCAAGACCGGCGGCCGCTCCGGCACGCTGATCGAGGTGGTGTTTCCGCACGCGGTGGCGCGGGCCTGACGCAGGCATTCCCGCGCTCGGTGCGGGAGCGTGTCGCGCCAGATTTGGATGACGCGGTACAAATTTTGCTCGAATCTGGCTGCCTGAATGCATTCGCTGCCAGATTGCCTGTTCCTGAAGCATTTTGGGATTTGCCCGCCATGCGCTGCCTCGTCGTTGCAGACCTGCATTATTCTTTGCCGCAGTTCGACTGGCTGCTGGCGGCCGCGCCGGAGTTCGACCTCGTCATTTTTGCCGGCGACGCGCTCGACATCGGATCGGCGGTCGACTTCCGCGCCCAGATCGTGGTGGTGAAGAAATACCTGTCGCTGCTATCAGGCCTCACGCGCGTGATCCTCTGCTCGGGCAATCACGATCTCGACGAGCGCAGCGCGGAGGGCGAGAAGATCGCGCGCTGGATCGGCGAAGTGCGCGAACTCGGCATCGCCTGCGACGGCGACAGCCTCGTGATTTCAGACACCCTCTTCACGGTGTGTCCGTGGTGGGACGGCCCGCTGGTCAAGAGTCGCCTCGAAAGCCAGCTCGGCGAGTCGGCAGCACAACGGCTAGAGCAATGGATCTGGGTGCATCACGCGCCGCCGGCGAATTCACCGACCAGCTGGGGCGGCAAGCGGTTCTTCGGCGATGTCGAACTGGTGCAGTGGATCAGGGATTACCAGCCGTCGATGGTGATCTCGGGTCATGTGCATCAGTCGCCGTTCATCCCTGACGGCTCCTGGTTCGACCGGCTCGGCAACACCTGGGTCTTCAACACCGGCCTGCAGCACGGCCGCCCGCCGGTCTGCATCGTGCTCGACCTCGATGAAAGCAAAGCGTACTGGCTAGCGGCCGGCGAGGCGCAATGCATCGACCTGCGCGCGCCTTTGCTGCGGCCCGCGGCGCCCATTCAGCATCCGCCGGCCTGGCTCATATCCTTGGATCGGATTGCCGATCCGAGCCTGGCACGACCTGCATCGGCGGCAGGTTGATCATGCTCTGCAGGAGTTCGCCGACCATCGACAGATGATTGCCGTGACCGGCATATTGATGCATCAGGTCGGCAAGATAGGTCGTCGCAACATTCAGGCGCTGCGCCAGGAGCCGTGCGATCAATAGCGCCACCGCCGGCTGGTCGCGCAGGAACGCGGCCGCATCGTCGAACTCGTAGATCACCGAATCGGAAGCAGCGCGCACGGTGGCCGTATGTGGCTGATCGAGCAGCACCGACATTTCGCCGAGCATCGCGCCGGGTTCGGTGAGGACGGCAACCACGGTATCGCCCTTGATCACCTCCAGCCGTCCTTCGAGCAGGACGAACAGGTGGCCGGTCTTGCTACCCTCATGCAGCACCAGCGTGCCCGCGGGCGTATCCCGCCTCGTTCCTCCGGTGCAATAGTCCAGTACCGCGCGCATCGGCATCGTCTCCGTTTCGGCACAGGCTAGGCACGAAGGATGCCAAGGTCGAACGGATAACGCGCGGCTTGCTGCTTAAAATGGCGGCATGGGTCTCCGGCGCCATCGGGCGAAGGTCCTTCTGGACACAGGCCGGCTTTCCGGTTGATATGCGACCAAATGACACGGCCTGGCCAATAATCGACCGCCGACGGCCCTGCTTGAGCCCGGAGGAACCCCAAATGACCCTGTTTTGCACGCGCCTGTTCGGCGCGGTCGTCGCGCTGACCGTTGCGGCCGCCTCCCCGGCGCTGTCCCAGCAGCTCGAACTCAAGGTGATGGCGCCCGCCGCCCCCGGCGGCGGCTGGGACCAGACCGCTCGCGCGATGCAGCAGGCCTTGGTCGCCGCCAAGATCGCCCGCAGTGTCCAGGTCACCAATGTTGCAGGGGCCGGCGGCAGCGTCGGCATTGCGCAGTTCGTCAACGGCGCCAAGGGCGACGGCAACCAGTTGATGGTGAACGGCTTCGTCATGGTCGGCGCACTGGCGATGAACAAGTCGCCGGTGACGCTCGACCAGGTGACGCCGATTGCGCGCCTCACCGAGGAGATCCAGGTGATCATCGTGCCGGCGAATTCGCCGATCAAGACGGCGCAAGACCTCGCCGCTGCCGTGAAGGCCGACATCGCCAAGGTCACCTTTGCCGGCGGCTCGGCCGGCGGCGTCGACCATGTGATGGCGGCGCTGTTCGCGCGCGCGATCGGCGCCGACCCCAGGAAGGTCAATTACATTCCGTTCTCCGGCGGCGGCGAGTCGCTGGCCGCGATCCTGGGCGGCAAGGTCACCGCAGGCATCTCGGGGCTGAGCGAGTACGAAGGCCAGATCAAGTCCGGCAAGCTGCGCGCGATCGGCGTGACCTCGGAGAAGCGACTGCCGGGCAGCGATATTCCAACTTTCAAGGAACAGGGTATCGACCTCGTGCTGGCCAATTGGCGCTCGGTGGTCGCACCTCCCGGCATATCAGCCGAACAGCGCAAGACCCTGAGCGATGCGGTGGAAAAGATGGTCAAGTCTGACGCCTGGAAGGACATCCTCAAGCAGAAGGGCTGGGATGACGCCTATCTTTCCGGCGATGCGTTCGGCGATTTCCTGAAGAAGGAAACCGCGCGCGTCACCGACGTGCTGAAATCGGTCGGCCTGATCAAATCATGACCGACCTGCCGCAGGGGCCGGGGTCGCGGCGCGTCGATCGTGCCGGCGTGGTCATTGCGCTGGCGCTCGCCGCCCTTGCCGCGGTGCTGGTGTGGGACTCGTGGCAACTGCCGGCGACCACGATGTACGGCATGGGGCCGGAGGTGATGCCCGTCGTCATCGCCATCGGGCTCGGCATTCTCGCGATCGCAAACCTGATCGACGCGCTACGCGGCAGGCTGCCTGCGCGCGAGAGCGCCGATCCGAAGGCGGTGCTGCTGATCCTTGCCGGGCTCGCGCTGCTTATCGCCATCATCGGCCTTGGCGGCGGCTTCATCCTTGCGACGTCCGTGCTGTTCGTCACCACCTCGGCCGCGTTCGGACGGCGTGCCATTCTGACTGACTCGGCCATCGCGCTTGCGATGACCGCGCTGATCTATCTCGCATTCGATCGGCTGCTGACCTTGAGCCTTCCCGCGGGCCCCCTGGAAAGGCTGCTGTAGATGGAAACCTTTGCCGCGCTCGCGCATGGCATGGCCGTCGCCGTCCAGCCGATGAACCTGCTCTATGCGCTGATCGGCGTATTCCTCGGCACCGCCGTGGGCGTGCTGCCCGGCATCGGCCCGGCGCTCACGGTCGCGCTGCTGCTGCCGGTCACCTACAAGCTCGATCCCGGCGGCTCGCTGATCATGTTCGCCGGAATCTATTACGGCGGCATGTATGGCGGATCGACCACGGCGATCCTCATCAACACGCCCGGCGAGAGCGCATCGATGGCGACCGCGCTGGAGGGCAACAAGATGGCCAAGGCCGGCCGCGGCGGGCCTGCGCTTGCCACCGCCGCGATCGGCTCGTTTGTCGCGGGCACCATCGCCACCATCGGGCTGGCATTCCTGTCGCCGTGGCTGGTCGATTTCGCGGTGCGCTTCGGGCCTGAAGATTATTTTGCATTGATGTGCGTCGCCTTCGTCACGGTGTCGGCGACCTTCGGCGATTCGCCGATCCGCGGACTGACCAGCCTGTTCATCGGACTGACGCTCGGCCTGATCGGCATCGACAAGCTCACCGGCCAGGCCCGGCTCGCGTTCGGAATCCCCGAACTGCTCGATGGCGTCGAAGTGACGACGCTGGCGGTCGGGCTGTTTGCAGTGGGCGAAGCGCTCTACGTCGCATCGCGCCGGCATCACACCGAGGAAAAACTCGAGCCGGTACGCGGCTCGCTATGGATGACGCGCGAAGACTGGAAGCGCTCGTGGAAGCCATGGCTGCGCGGCACGATGTTCGGCTTTCCGATCGGCGCGCTTCCCGCGGGAGGCGCGGAGATTCCGACATTCCTGTCCTATTCCACCGAGAAGCGGCTGACGAAACATCCGGAGGAATTCGGCAAGGGCGCCATCGAAGGCGTCGCGGGGCCGGAAGCCGCCAACAATGCGTCGGCCGCCGGCACCCTGGTGCCCCTGCTGACGCTCGGCCTGCCGACATCGGCAACGGCGGCGATGATGCTGGCGGGCTTTCAGCAATACGGCCTAAACCCGGGACCGCTGCTGTTCGCGGAGCGGCCAGATCTGGTGTGGGGCCTGATTGCCAGCCTCTTCATCGCCAACGTCATGCTGCTGGTTCTAAACCTGCCGCTGGTCGGCCTCTGGGTAAAACTGCTCGCGATCCCGCAGCCATGGCTCTACGCCGGGATCCTCGTGTTCGCGACCATGGGCACGATCGCGGCGAAGCCATCGGTCGTCGAACTGTCGATGCTGGCGGGTTTTGGCGTACTCGGCTTTTTGATGCGTGGTTTCGATTTTCCGATCGCTCCTGTCGTCGTCGGGCTCATCCTCGGGCCGATCGCCGAGAGCCAGTTGCGCCGCGCACTCGCAATCAGCCTCGGCGATCCCATGACGCTGGTGCAAAGTCCGATGTCGGCAACGCTGCTCGGCATCGCGCTGATCGCGCTGGTGGCGCCGTTCGTCTTGAAAGGATTGGGACGATTCAAGGCGAGTGAGGATTAATCCCCCATCACACTCTGGAATACTTCTAAACTAAAAGCTGGAATCGCTCTAAATCGCGGCCTTCGCGACACAGCGTCTCTCCCTGCGGGTCAACCGCTGCGCTACTGAAAGCGGCATCTTCACCACCCTGCCGGAGCCGCTTCCATGAAGAATTTTCGCGCCTACGCCGCTACCGCGGCCGTACTTTGCCTCATCGCGCCCGTCGCCTCGACGGCCTCGGCCAACGGCGAAGTCAACGTATACACTTACCGCGAAACCAAGCTGGTCCAGCCGCTGTTCGATGCCTTCACCAAGGACACCGGCATCAAGGTCAATGTCGTCTCGGCCAGTTCGGGGCTCGAGCAGCGCATGAAAGCGGAGGGCGCCAACAGCCCCGCCGACGTGCTGCTCACCGTCGATCTCGGCCGCCTCGACGACGCGGTGCAGGCCGGCGTCACCCAGCCGATCAAGTCGGTGGTGATCGACGAGATAGTGCCGGCGCAGTATCGCGATCCGGACGGCCAATGGGCCGGTATCTCGATGCGCGCCCGCGTGATCTACGCCTCGAAGGACCGCGTCAAGCAGGACAAGATCACCTATGAAGAACTCGCCGATCCCAAGTGGAAGGGCAAGATCTGCATCCGTTCAGGCCAGCACATCTACAACAACGGCCTGTTCGCGGCCTATGTCGCCAAGTACGGCGAGGCCAAGGCCGAGGAATGGCTGAAGGGCGTGAAGGCCAACCTGGCGCAGAAGCCTTCGGGCGGCGACCGCGAAGCCGCGCGCGACGTGGCCGCCGGCAAGTGCGACATCGGCATCGGCAACACCTATTACTGGGCGTTGATGATGAACAACGATCCCGAGAAGAAGCCGTGGGCGGAAGCCACCAAGGTGATCCTGCCGACCTTCGAGGGCGGCGGCACCCACGTCAATCTTTCCGGCGTCGTCCTGGCCAAGCACGCGCCGAACAAGGCCAACGCCATCAAGCTGATCGAATGGCTGGCCGGCGACAAGGCGCAGCAGATGTACGCTGACTCCACCTACGAATACCCGGTCCGCGCCGGCGTCGCCGTCAACTCCACGATTGCGGGCTACGGCAAACTCACTGCCGATCCGACTCCGATCGCCAAGATCGTCACCAACCGCAAGGCGGCCTCGACGCTGACCGACAAGGTCGGGTTCGATAATTGATCGCACAGACCGACGAAGGCATTCCACCAACATGCCCTCTCCCTCCCCGGGAGAGGGCATAATGCTGCGTGGTCTTTCGGCTTCTTCCCGATGTTAGCCGGCGTTACTCCCAACACGCATTCTGGTCGCATCGCTGCGTTCATCGCGGTTTCGACCGCCATCCTCGTTGCCGCGCCCGTCATTTCGATCATCGCGCTCGCGCTGCAGCCGGCGCCGGATCTCTGGCAGCATCTGATCGAATACGTGCTGCCGCAGAGCCTTCTCGACACGGCGCTCTTGCTCGGGGGCGTCGCCGCGCTCTCACTCGCGATTGGCACGGGCGCGGCGTGGACGATCTCGCTGCATGAATTCCCGGGCCGCCGGCTGATGCTGTGGCTGGTGCCGCTTCCGCTTGCGATCCCGACCTATCTCGCAGCCTACGTCTATGTCGACCTGTTCGAGCCGCTGGGCCTGGTCCATCGCACGCTCGCGGTCTGGTTTCCGCTGCAGGATGCGGTGCGGATGCTGCCCAATCTGCGCTCGCTGCCCGGTGCCATCATCGTGATCGCGCTGGTGCTCTATCCTTACGTCTATCTATCGGCGCGCACGATGTTCCAGTTCCAGAGCGCGGAGTTCACTGAAGCCGCGAAGACGCTCGGCGCCAGCCGCTGGACCACCTTCTGGCGCATCTCGATGCCGATGGCGCGGCCGGCGCTGGCGGTCGGGGTCGCGCTGGTGTCGCTGGAAACGCTCAACGACATCGGCGCCAGCGAATATCTCGGCGTACGCACGCTCACCGTTTCGGTCTTTACGACCTGGCTCAATCGCGGCAGCCTTGCCGGCGCGGCGCAATTGTCCTGCTTCATGCTCGCGATCGTGGCCTGCCTGATCGCGATCGAGCGTTACGGCCGCCGCAACGTCACCACGGAATTCTCCGCCGAAAGCCCGCGGCTGACGCAGCGGACCACGCTCACCGGCATTCGCGGCGCGTGCGCGTTCGCGGCATGCGCGCTGCCGGTTGTGGTCGGATTCCTGGTGCCGCTGCTGTATCTGGCGCACCAGAGTTTCAAGCGCGGGCTGTTTGCGAATTTCGACATGGCGCTGTGGCGCGATGCCTTCAATTCGGTGGCGTTCGCAAGCATCGCCACGCTCGTGGCGCTGCTGCTAGGCTTCGCGACCATCCTGGCCTGGCGCTGGCGGCCCACCGCGCTGCGCTTCGCGGCGATGAACATTGCGCAAACCGGCTACACGCTGCCGGGTCTGGTGCTGGCGCTCGGCCTGCTGGCGCCGCTGCTCGCCATCGACAACGCTCTGAACGCGCTCGCCGGCTGGCTCGGCAGTTCGCTGCCGGGCCTGATCCTGATCGGCTCGGGTGCAGCCGTAGTGATCGCCTACGTGATCCGCTTTCTGGCGGTGCCGACCGGCTTCATCAAGGCCGGCTTCGAGCGGATCCCGCGCGACTACGACGACAGCGCGCGCGCCGCCGGCGCTGGCCAGTCCACAACGATGTGGCTGATCCACCTCCCGCTGCTGCGCCCCGCGATGCTGGGCGCGGTCATCGTGGTGTTCGTGGATTGCCTTAAAGAGTTGCCGGCGACGCTGCTGCTGCGACCGCTCAACGTCGAGACGCTGGCGACCTCGATCTACCAGTACGCCAGCCGCGGCAGCTTTGAGGAGGGCGCGCTTGCGGCCTTGCTGATCGTGGCGGCCAGTATTGGACCGGTGGCGTGGCTGACGCGGTTCTCGGATGTGCCGGCGGGGCCGGCATAAGAAGACGTCGTCATTCCGGGATGGTCCGAAGGACCAGACCCGGAATCTCGAGATTCCGGGTTCGATGCTTCGCATCGCCCCGGAATGACGGCACAGCGCAGCCTACGCGACCAAGAAAAATCTTAAGCGTTCTTCAGCGCGACCCGAAACTCGGCTTCGGTCTTCGCCTTTACTTCATCCAGCGTGACGCCGTCGGCGAGTTCGATCAACGCCATGCCGTCCTTGCCGTGCTTGTCGATGGTGAACACGGCGAGATCCGTCACCACCATGTCGACGACCTTCTCGCCGGTCAGGGGCAGGTTGCACTTCTTCAGGAGCTTCGGGCCGTCCTTGGCGGAGTGCTCCATGACCACGACGACGCGCTTGACGCCGGCGACGAGGTCCATCGCGCCGCCCATGCCCTTCACCATCTTGCCCGGGATCATCCAGTTGGCGAGGTCGCCGTTCTGCGCCACCTGCATCGCGCCGAGAATCGACAGATCGATATGGCCGCCGCGCACCATGCCAAAGGAATCGGCCGAGGAGAAATAGCTGGTGTCGGGCAGTTCGCTCACGGTCTGCTTGCCGGCGTTGATGAGGTCGGCGTCCACCTCGTCTTCATAGGGGAACGGGCCCATGCCGAGCATGCCGTTCTCGCTCTGCAGGCTGACGTCGATACCTTCGGGGATGTAGTTCGACACCAGCGTCGGAATGCCGATGCCGAGGTTGACGTAATAACCGTCGCGCAACTCCTTTGCGGCACGAGCGGCCATCTGTTCACGGGTCCAGGCCATATCAGTTCTCCTGTGTCGCGATTAAGCCGCGGGACGCGGGCGGGTGTTGCGGAACTCGATCCGCTTCTTGGCGGTGCCCACCTCGATGATGCGCTTGACGAAAATCCCGGGCGTGTGGATGTGGTCCGGATCGATCTCGCCGGCCGGTACCAGGTGCTCGACCTCGGCGACGGTGACCTTCGCGGCGGTCGCCATCATCGGATTGAAGTTGCGCGCGGTCTTGCGATAGACGAGGTTCCCGGCGGTGTCGCCCTTCCAGGCGTGGACGATGGCCAGATCGGCGAACAGTCCGCGCTCCATGATGTACTTCTCGCCGTCGAATTCCTTCACTTCCTTGCCTTCGGCGATCAGCGTGCCGACGCCGGTCTTGGTGTAGAAGGCCGGGATACCGGCTCCGCCGGCGCGGATGCGCTCGGCGAGCGTGCCCTGCGGATTGAATTCGAGTTCCAACTCGCCGGCGAGGTATTGCTGCGCGAACAGCTTGTTCTCGCCGACATAGGACGAGATCATCTTTTTGATCTGCCGCGTTTCCAGCAGCCGGGACAGGCCGATGCCATCGACGCCCGCATTGTTCGAGACCACGGTGAGACCCTTGACACCGGAATCGCGGATCGCATCCGACAGCGTCTCGGCAATGCCGCACAGACCGAAACCGCCCGACATGATCATCATGCCGTCCTTGAGCACGCCATCGAGAGCCGATTTGGCGTCGGGGTAAACCTTTTTCATGAAATCAGGACCTGATGGAGGAGTGGCGAAAAGCCGCCATTATCGGGAATTATTAGGCGAATTGTTCGCGGTGCGTCAATGACAGGGGGATATCGGCCGCCGGCCCACACCCCAAGGTCGCCAAGGCCTTGAAAGCGTCACGAAAACCCCTCAAATTGTGTGGGTTGGCATGGGCTTAGCGATGTGCCCTGCCCTAATCGACAGCCTTACATCTCACCCGAGTTCGGCTTATTCAGATCCGGATATGTCATTGACCATGGCCCAAGGAATGAAGCGCCTGGGAATGCCCGTTGCGGCATTGTTCGGCGCAGCTTTGATAGGCCTGATCGGCACCTCCTGGTTCCTGAACCGGGATGCGCTGCGGCAGGCAGTCGAAGCGCAGATCCGCGCCGTGACCGGGCTCGAACTGGTGGTCAAGGGCGCGATCGACGTATCGGTATTTCCCGGCAGCTACGTTTCGTTCCACAATGTCGGCCTGAAGGGCGGCGGCACCGCCGACCCGGCGCTGCAGGTCGATGTGCTGACCGCAAACTTGCGACTGCTGCCGCTGCTGCTGCGGCGGTTCGAAATCGCCGACGTGATGATGTTGCGGCCGCATATCCGCGTCGTCAGGGACAGCCAGGGCGAGAGCAACTGGACGCCGTTTGTCGAACGAATAGCGCGCGCCATGAAGCCCGGCGCCGAAAACCAGGTGTCGTTTTCGGAAATCAGGATCCAGGACGGCGTGCTCAAATACGAGGACGCAGCCAACCAGGTCACCGAACAACTCGGCGATATCGATCTCTCTCTGGCGTGGCCCTCGATCTCGCGCTCGTTCGCGGCGACCGGACAGTTCGACTGGCGCGGTGAACGCGTCGACGGCTCGATCTCGGCCAGCGACTTCGTCGCGATGTTGTCGGGCGACCGCTCCGGCCTGAAGGCGCGGCTGGTCTCGGCACCGATCAAGATTGCCTTCGACGGTTCGGTCGCCAACCGCACCAGCCTGATGATGGAAGGCGTCGTCACCGTCGACAGCCCGTCGCTGCGCAATGCGCTGCGCTGGGCGGGGCAGCAACCGCCCGGCAGCGGCGGCTTTGGCCGTTTCGCGCTGAAGGCCCGCGCCAATCTCGTCGGCACCTCGATCGCGCTGACGAACGTCAACGTCGAACTCGATGGCAACGTCGCCGAAGGCGTGATGACGGTTTCCAACAACGGCCGCCAGACGCTGCAGGCGACGCTCGCCGCAGGCAACCTCGATTTCACGCCCTACATTTCCACCGTCCGCCTGCTCGCCAGCGGCGCGCGCGACTGGAACCGGCAATTGTTCGACCTCACCTCGCTCTCCGCCACCGACCTCGACATGCGCCTGTCGGCGGCGCGGGTCACGGTCGGCGCGACCAAACTCGGTCGTACCGCCATCGGCGCCAATCTGCGGAACGGCGCGCTCGCGCTCTCGGTCGGCGAAGCCTACGTGTATGGCGGCGTCGCGAAGGGCTCGTTCGGAATCGCGCGCTCGGATGCAGTGGCCGACGTCAAGGCGCAACTTCAGTTCACCGATGTCGACCTGCAGGCGTGCGCCAGCGAGTTATTCGGCATCAGCAAGCTGTCCGGCCGCGGCAACCTGAACCTCTCGCTGGTGGCGTCAGGCGCGAGTCCGTTCGGGCTCGCGACGTCGCTCGACGGCACCGCGACGCTGAACGGGTATAACGGCGCGATCGCAGGCTTCAATGTCGAGCAATTGCTGAAGCGGCTCGAACGGCGGCCGTTGTCCGGCGGCGGCAATTTGCGCTCGGGCTCGACGCCCTACGACAAACTGACGGTTTCGGTGAAGTTCAACGACGGCATCGCCACCGTGGAAGACATCCGCGTCGATGGACCAGCGACGCGCCTGACGCTCACCGGTACCGCCTCGGTTCCGGCGCGCGAATACGATCTGAAGGGCGTCGCCAGCCTGACCTCGGCGCCCGGCGGCGACAAGGGTTTCGACCTGCCCTTCGTGGTGCAGGGCCCGTGGGACGACCCGCTGGTGTTTCCGGATCCGGAAAGCCTGATCCGCCGTTCGCCCGGCGCCGCGCAACTGCTCGAATCGATCAAGGACAGCAAGGCCCGCGACGCCGTGCGTTCGGTCATCGAGCGCTTCACCGGCGGCGGATCGCGGCCAGCCGCGCCGGAGACCTCGGCACCGGCCGGAGCGAAGGCGAATTAGCTTTTTGCGCAGAGAGCTTGAGCCCGGATGAGCGAATCGACATCCGGAATGTCGCCCCGCATATCGCGGAGCCTGTCATCGGGCGCGCGTTCGCGCGACCCGTTGGCTCATGCGGGCTTCCTAACGATCCTCATCTGATGCGCCCTACCCAGCGGCCGCATTGATCTGGTGCAGCGGGGCCGTCGCGCCCGGTCCAACGCCCTCACCCTTGCTCTCCGGCAATCCCGCGAAGCGGCGCAACGCATTCGCCATCTGGGCGCGCGCGCCGACGCCGGTGATCACCACGTCGACCATCATCAGGGAGGAATGGATGTGGCCACGGGCCTTGAGCTGCTCGACCGGCACACCCGCAGCAGCAAGCGCTTCCGCGTAGGCTACGCCTTCGTCACGCAGCGGATCGAACTCGCAGGTGACGACGATCGCCTGTGGCAGATTCTCCAGCTTGCCGCGCAGCGGCGAGACGCGTGGATCGGTGCGGTCGGCGGGCGAACAATAGATGTCCCAGAACCAGTACATCAGTGAGCGCGTCAGGAAATAGCCGGTAGCGTTGTCGGTGTAGGACGGACGGTCGAACGAACTGTCGGTGACCGGGCATATCAGGAGCTGACCTGCGATGTCAGGGCCGCCGCGCTCTTGCGCCAGTTGGCAGGTGACCGCCGCAACGTTGCCCCCCGCGCTCCAGCCGGCGACCACGACCGGACCTGGCTTGCCGCCGAGTTCGGCGGCGTGCTCGGCAACCCAGCGCGTCGCGGCGTAGCCGTCTTCTGCCGCCGCCGGGAAGCGGTGCTCGGGCGCATGCCGGTAACCGACGCTGACGAAGATCATCCCGGTGCGCCGGCACATGTCGCGGCAGAACGGATCGTCGGATTGCTGGTCGCCGAACACCCAGCCGCCGCCGTGGAAATAGACCACGATCGGATGCGGCCCCGGCGTCGCCGGCCGATAGAGGCGATAAGGCAGCGGCCCATCGGCGCCCTGCAGCACGCCGTCGCCGACCTCGCCGACCGGCCGTCCCGCCGGGCGGCCCTTGTTGAACTCGTTGACGAAGTCGCGCGAGCCCTGCGCGCCGAGCGACTCGATCGCCGGCAGGTTCATCTCGGCCAGCATGCCGAGCACCAGCCGCACGTCCGGCTGCAGGCGAACGATCTCGCCGTCGTTGCATTGCTCGGCACCATTGGGACCGGAGAGCCTGAAGCCGAGCATGCCGCGGCTGGCAACCTCGTTGCAGATGCTGCGGTAGGGACCGACGCCGCCCGTATAGGGCATCACGCCCCACGCCTTGCCGGGCACGTTGGCGCCCGTGTACCAGGTGTTCGCCAGCCGGTGCAGCGTCAGCGATGCGCAGTCGGCCATGTGCTGCGCCCAGCCGTCCTGCGCCGTTGCGGTCGCCTCGATCGTGGTGAAGCCGGCGTCGCGCAGCGCAATCAACCGGTCGACGACCCAATCGGCGTGCTGCTCGATCGACACCGCCATGTTCGACAGCACCGACGGGCTGCCCGGCCCGGTGATCATGAACAGGTTCGGGAAATCGGCCACGGTCAGCCCGAGATAGGTCTGCGGCCCGTTGGCCCAGACATCGGACAGCGATTTTCCGCCGCGGCCCTTGATCGGATGCACGGCCATGATGGCCCCGGTCATGGCGTCGAAGCCGGTGGCGAACACGATCACATCGACGTCGAAGGTGCGCTTGTCGGTCGTGATACCGGACGCTGTGATCTCCTTGATCGGCTCCTGCCGCAAATTCACCAGCGTGACGTTCGGGCGGTTATAGGTGGCGTAATAGTTGGTATCGAGACAGGGCCGCTTGGCGCCGAACGGATGATCGAACGGGCTCAGCGCCGCCGCGGTCTCGGGATCCTTCACGATGCCGCGGATCTTCTCGCGGACCAGTTCGCAGACCAGCGCATTGCCGTCGACATCGACGCCCTGGTCGGCCCAGAGCTGGGTCAGGATGTAGACGAGGTCGCCGGCCGCCCACGCCTGCTCGAACCGCTCGCGGCGCTCGGCATCGCTCAACTGCCAGCTCACCGCGGTTTGTTGCGGCCACGGCACGCCTGCCATCGACCAGCGGGCCTGCTCGCGATACGTCGCGCGATCGCTTTCCAGCAAGGCAGCGCGATCCGCCGGCGCGGGACCATTGTGTGCGGGCAACGCAAAGTTCGGCGTGCGCTGGAAAACCGTCAGTTGCGCCGCCTGCTCCGCGATCAAAGGTATGGCCTGGATGCCTGATGAGCCGGTGCCGATGACGGCGACGCGCTTGCCGGCGAGCTTGACCTCGTCATGCGGCCAGCGGCCGGTGAAATAGACCTCGCCCTTGAAGTTCTTGACGCCATCGATCTCCGGCGGCTTCGGCGCCGAGAGGCATCCGGTAGCCATGATGTAGTAACGGCAGGAAATCGTCGCGCCGTTGTCGGTCCTGAGCAGCCAGCGTTCGGTGACCTGATCCCAGTTCGCCTCCGTCACCCTGGTGTGAAAGCGGATATCGCGCCGGAGATCATAGCGTTCGGTGACGAAGCCGAGATAGCGCAGGATTTCCGGCTGCGTGGCGTATTTCTCGGACCATTTCCACGCGCTCTCCAGCTCCGGATCGAAAGTGTAGCTGTAGTCGATGGTTTGAATGTCGCAGCGCGCGCCGGGATAGCGGTTCCAGTACCAGGTGCCGCCGACGTCGCCGGCTTCTTCCAGCACGATCGCGTTGAAGCCCGCCTTGCGCAACCGATGCAGCAGGTACAAGCCGGCGAAGCCAGCCCCCACCACCGCGACGTCGACCTGTTGCGTCGCACCGCCATCGGTTGCCTTCGAAGAAGATGCTGCGACCGCTGCGTCTGCCATGCCACTCCTCCCATGTATTTTTTTGGATTGCCTGCAGCCTATCGCTGCATGCCCAGTTTGTCATCAGGACAATTCAATCTTGGGTAGCTGCACGCGCCTTCATCCGGCTGTGCCGGTTTCGTAGCCACGGCGGTTCCGTGCCGAGGAGCTTATGAGACATTCGTGCAACAACCCCCGCCCGAAATTCCGGAAGGTACATCGTTAAGAAGCGGCGGCCTCGCTGCAGAGATATAATCGCGCAAACGAATCTAGAGGAGCTTTCGATGTCGAAGTTTGCAATTGGCGAGCAAGTCGAAAACATCGCGAACGGTCACGAATCGGGTACGGTTGTCGCCGTGTTTCCGACCGTGGACGGAAGCTTCAGATATGCCGTCGACACCGAAGGCTACGGCGCGCTCCAGTTTTTCGCAGAGGAGAAGCTGGCTATCGCCGCGACGAGGCGGGGGGCCAGATGACCAGCCGTGCGACCACGCAAGCGATCTCCACGACGGAATTGACGGAGGGCGACAGCGATGCCGTGCGCATGCGGCGTCAACTCGAAGCCCTGGCCAATGCCACACCCCGAACGCCTCGACTGGTGACGCCAGCCACTGAAGGCATCGTCAGCGTTGAGCCCTCAGGCAAGGCGCCGGCAGCCAAGCGCAGCCGCGCTGCCTCAGCGGCCAAGCCCGCAGCCGCAAAATCTTCGGCGCCGAAACGTACCAGGGCAGCCAAGACGACCATAGCCGATGACAAACCCGAGGCGCCGGACGACAAGCAAGCAGCGCCGAACGACCAGGCTGAGCCGAACACCGAGCAGCAACTGTCTGACACGCCGCCGACAGTTTCCGTCGCGCCCGCCGTCGTACCTGCCGCGGCTCCCGTCGCGCGCGAACGCACCAGCCGCGCCTTCGCCATTGTCGCAGCGCTCGCACTGGCAACGGTCGCCGCATACTTTTCCGTCACCGGCATGGCCGAAATATTTCCCGGCGCGCCGGTCGCCGTGATGGTGTTCGCCGCCACGATGGAGGCCGGCAAGCTTGTGATCGCAGGTTGGCTGGCCGCGCATTGGCGCCGGGTCGGTTGGAGCATGCGCTTCGTCATGATCACGCTCGTTGCCGGCCTTGCACTCATCAACGCGGTCGGCGTGTTCGGCAAACTGGCCGAGGCGCATGTCAGTGTCGCGGCAACGTCGCGCTCCAGCGTCACCGAGCGCATCGAAACGCTCGACGCCCGCGCCAAGGCGCAGTCGGCTGTCATCGCCGACCTCGACGGCCGCATTGCGCAGATCGATCGTGCCGTGGACGAGTCGACGAAGCGCGGCCGCATCACGCGAGCCCTCGACATCGCCACGCAACAGCGCGTGACGCGGGATGGACTGGATGGCCAGCGGCAGGCCGCCACCGCAACGCTGGTCGCGCTGCAGGGCGAACGCGCCGCGCTGACCGGCGAGCGTGCCCGCATCGAAGCCTCCACGGGCCCGATCCAGTATCTTGCAATGATGGCCGGTACCGCCCCCGAAGACGCGGTGCGATGGCTGATGCTCCTGATGGTGCTGTGCTGCGACCCCGCGGCCATCGCCCTGACCGTGGCGGCGTCAAGCTCGCGACGCTGACGCGCCACTCGCAGCGCCAGATTCAACGGGATGTGGCAGATTCATAAAGGCGCAGTCAGATGCAGATTCGCCGCCGATTTGCCGAGATGAGGCAATCGGCGGCGAATTTTTTGTATACGCCAAGACTTTTCGATCGTGAGTGAAGAGCCGCCCAAAGCGGTTGCAATGCACGATCTGGATGAGTGCAAAAGCAAATCTGCTTTACGGATAATGCTTTGCAGAACGTGCCGCCGGGTTGCACGAGAGCGTCAAACAATTTTTTCTTATTCTAATTCCAGATCGACTGATTTTGGATTCGCATCGATTGCGTTTTCGTGTCGCATCACAAGACAAACTTTTATCCATTCCAGACGTGATGAAGTCACGATCTTGCGCGACTTCTGCCTTCGTGATTGACCAAACCAACCCTGCTCTGTGATGATGACTCTACCTGTACGTGCCGCACTGGTGCGGACAAGGTGAAAGAAAACACAGGGAAACAAGGAAGGTTCTGTGCGGGGGGCACGCAGCACGGAAACAGGAAGACAGACTGGGCTATTCCAAATTTGGACCGTGGTTCGCGCGGGCGCCGATCGTCGATGACGAGGCGGGCACGCGTGGCTTTGCGGTGCGCGCATTTGGAGCGATGGGTAAACGCATCGAAGTAGCCTTCGATATCGAAGTGGCGTCGCGCAAACTTCATGGTGGTTTGCAACATGTTCGCGCGTCGCACGCGAGGTCGGGCCAGCATGTCTCTTGAATCAAGAGTTTTGGCTTGTCGCGCGTTCGCGACGAGTGCTGCCCGCACAAGGCGATGACAGATCGGGCGGATCGGCAAGTTACAAGGCGTCGGGGACACCAGATAGATGGGAATCGAGAAAGCCGAAGCGGACACCTTTCCAAAGCTGCTCCTTCACCATTCCAAGCAGCGCGGCGAGCGTCCGGCGCTGCGGGAGAAAAAGCGCGGCATCTGGCGCACGGTGACGTGGCGCGAACTGGCTGACGAGGCTGCCGCACTGGCGGCTGCATTGCATGCCCGGGGCCTGCAACGCGGCGGACATGTCGCCTTTATCGGGGACAATCGACCGCGTCTTTATACAGCGATGTGCGCCGCGCACCGGCTGGGCGCGATCGCGGTGCCGTTTTATCAGGATGCGACGTCAGACGAACTGGTGTCGCCGGTTCAGAGCGCCGGGATCACCCACGTCTTCGCCGAGAACCAGGAGCAGGTCGACAAGCTGCTCGAGATCCTGCCGCGATGCCCGACGGTTCGCTGCATCGTCTACGATAAAGACCGCGGCATGCGGCACTATAACCAGCCCGAACTGCTCAGCTACGACGCGCTCTTGCAGCAGGGCCGCGAGCTCGTCGCGGCTGGCGGCGCCACTCAGACCGAGCCCGCCGCAAGCAATCGCGACGATGCGGCCTTCCTGTTCTTTACTTCAGGCACGACCGGTCCTGCGAAAGGCGTCGTGCTCAGCCATGGCGCCCTGATCGACCGCGCCCGGGTGGCCGCGGCAACGGAGAGGCTGACGGATACCGATGTCGCGATGGCGTATCTGCCGCCGGGTTGGATCGGGCAGAACTTCTTCAGCTATGTCCAGCCGATGGTCGTCGGCTATTGCGTATGCTGCCCGGAATCCTCGGAGACCATGCTCGCCGACATGCGCGAGATGGGTCCGACCTATTTCCTGACGACACCGCGGGTGCTCGAGGCACTGTTCACCCAGGTCTCGATGCGCATGGAGGACGCGGGCGGCTTCAATCAGCGACTGTATCGGGCCGGCATGACAGCGGCGCAACGCGTCAGCGCGCGCAAGCAAGCCGGCGAGAGCGTCTCGCTGGGCGACCGGCTCATCACGGCGGTGTGCGACTTCCTGATCTTCGGGCCGCTGCGTGACGTGCTGGGCATGAGCAAGATCCGCACCGCCTTCACGGCCGGCGACGCCACCGCCCCTGCCCTCATGAGCTTCTTCCGCGCGCTCGGCGTCAACCTGAAGCAGCTCTATGGCTCGACCGAGACCGGCTTCTTCGTGGCCATGCAGCGCGACGGAGAGGTCAAGCCGGACACGGTCGGACCGGCGGCGGATGGCGTCGAGCTGAAATTCACCGAGCAGCGCGAAATCCTGGTGCGTTCGCCCGGCCTGTTCAAGGCCTATCACGGCGATCCGCAAACCACGACACAGGCGCGGAATGCCGAAGGCTGGTTCCACACCGGCGACGCCGGCTATCTCGGCGATGACGGGCATCTGCGGATTATCGACCGCATGAAGTATATCGGCACCCTGAAGGACGGCAGCGCCTTTGCGCCCAAGCTGCTCGAGAACCGGCTCAAGTTCATTCCCTACATCAAGGAAGCGGTGGCCTTCGGGGATGGCCGCGCGATGGTGTGCGCGCTGATCGACATCGACATGGCATCTGTCGGCCGATGGGCCGACAGGAAGAGCATCTCCTATACCGGCCATGCCGATCTCGCCTCGCTGGACGAGGTGTACGGACTGATCGCCGACGCCATCGCCAGCGTCAACGCCGAGCTGGCCGAGGAGCCGGCGCTGGCAAGATCGCAAATTCATCGTTTCGTCATCCTGCACGGCGAACTCAGCGCTGATGACGGCGTGCTGACACGGACCGGCAAGCTGCGCCGTGGCGTCATCGCCGAGCGCCACCGGGCCCTGGTCGACGCCATGTACGACGGCGGCAGCCAGGTGAGCATCGTGATCGAGGGCGGTCAGGCCGACATCAGGATCAGCGACGTCAGGGTCGCTGCCTCAGGGCAAATCAGGAGTGCCGCGTGAACGTCTCCGCCATCCTGCCGTCGTCGCAACGCGCCTTCCCCATCGGGGCACCCATCCTCGAACTCGACTCGATCTCGCTGCGGTTCGGCGGGGTCAGGGCGCTGACCAATATCAGCTTCAACGTGCTCGAACACGAAGTGCGGGCAATCATCGGTCCGAACGGCGCCGGCAAGAGCTCCATGCTCAATGTCATCAATGGCGTCTATACGCCCCAGGAGGGCAGCATCACGCTTCGCGGCGAGCGCCTGACTGGCATGAAGCCGACCGAAGCCGCGAAACTCGGCATCGCCCGGACCTTCCAGAACATCGCCCTGTTCAAGGGCATGTCAGTGCTCGACAACATCATGGCGGGCCGAAACCTGCGCATGCACGCAACCTTTCTCGAGGTCGCGCTGCAACTGCCCCGTGCCCGCCGCGAGGAGACCGAGAGCCGCGAGGCGGTCGAGGAAATCATCGAGTTCCTCGAGATCGAGCACATCCGCAAAACGCCGGTGGCGCGCCTGCCCTATGGACTGCAGAAGCGCGTCGAACTCGGCCGAGCGCTCGCTGCCGAGCCGTCGATCCTGCTGCTCGACGAACCGATGGCCGGCATGAACATCGAGGAGAAGCAGGACATGTGCCGCTTCATCCTCGACGTCAACGATCATTACGGCACGACGATCGTGCTGATCGAGCACGACATGGGCGTGGTGATGGACATCTCCGACCGCGTCGTCGTGCTCGATTACGGCAAGAAGATCGGCGACGGCACGCCCGAAGAGGTGCGGTCGGACCAGAACGTCATCGACGCCTATCTTGGCGTCCCACACTAAGGACAGGCAATGCCGGACTTTTGGTTTTTCCTCGAGGTTCTGGTCGGTGGCCTGCTCTCGGGGACGATGTACGCGCTGGTCGCGCTCGGGTTTGTGCTGATCTACAAGGCTTCGTCCGTGTTCAACTTCGCGCAAGGCGCGATGGTGTTCTTCGCGGTACTGTCCTTTGTCGGCTTCATGGAGCTCGGCCTGCCGTTCTGGGCGGCGCTGCCCGTCACCGTCGGCCTGATGATCCTCGTCGGCATGGGCACCGAGCGCTTCGTCCTGCGTCCGCTGGTGAACCAGAGCGAGGACACGCTGCTGATGGCCACGATCGGTCTCGCTTTCGTCATCGAGGGCGTGGCGCAACTCGCCTGGGGCGTCGATGTGCGGCGGCTGGATCTCGGCATCCGGGACGAGCCGATCAACTGGGTGATGGACAACACCGGCATGCTGATCAGCCAGCTCGACGTCACCGCCGCCGCGGTGGCAGGCATGATGGTGATGATCCTGGCGCTGCTGTTTTCGCACACCAAGGTCGGGCGCGGTCTGCGCGCGGTCGCCGACGACCATGCGGCGGCGCTGTCGATCGGCATTCCCCTGAAGCACATCTGGATGCTGGTCTGGGCCACGGCCGGCGTGGTCGCACTCGTCGCGGGCATGCTGTGGGGCGCCCGCAGCGGCGTTCAGTTCGCGCTGGTGTGGGTCGCGCTCAAGGCGTTGCCGGTGCTGATCATCGGCGGCTTCACCTCGGTGCCGGGCGTCATCCTCGCCGGCTTGATCGTCGGCGCGGTCGAAAAGCTCGGCGAGGTCTTCATCGGCCCGTTCTTCGGCGGCGGCATCGAAGGCTGGGCACCCTACATGCTCGCCGTCTTCTTCCTGCTGATCCGGCCGGAAGGCCTGTTCGGCGAAAAGATCATCCGGCGCGTCTGACCTCGCGCAACCCCTCAAGGGATTCCGTTTCATGCTCTACCGAGAAGCCGGACAGTTCCGAACCAGTTACGCGCAGGACTCGCAGATTTTTCCGCTGCGCCAGGACCGCGTCGGCATCGCCGTCATCCTGATCGCGGCGGTGATGCTGCCGTTTGTCGCCAACAATTACTGGCTGAGCGCCATCCTCATTCCATGGCTGGTGCTGTCGCTGGTGGCGCTCGGGCAGAACATCCTGATGGGCTATGCCGGGCAGCTGTCGCTCGGATCGGCCGGCTTCATGGCCGTAGGCGCCTTCGCCTGCTACAATCTGATCCTGCGCATCGACGGCATCCCCTTCGTGGTCGCGGTGGCGCTCTCCGGCGTCTGCGCGGCACTCGTCGGCATCGTCTTCGGCCTGCCGAGCCTGCGCATTCGCGGGCTGTATCTCGCGGTGGCCACGCTGGCCTCGCAGTTCTTCATCGTCTGGGCGCTGGACAAGTTCGGCTGGTTCAAGAACTACGATCCGGCGGGCGTGATCACCGCGCAGCCGATGGTCATGTTCGGCCATAACTTCGCATCTCCCCGCGAGAAGTACTGGGTGGTGCTCGCGATCGTCGCGGTACTGGCGCTGCTGGCCAAGAACATGGCCCGCGGCAGCGTCGGGCGCGGCTGGATGGCGGTGCGCGACATGGATGTCGCGGCCGAAGTGATGGGCTTTTCGCTGCTGCGCACCAAGCTGCAGGCGTTTGCCATCAGTTCGTTCTACTGCGGCGTCGGCGGCGCGCTATTCGCCTTCGCCTATCTGCAGACGGTCGAGCCGTCGGCCTTCGCCATCGACCTGTCGTTCCGGATTCTCTTCATGGTCATCATCGGCGGCCTCGGCACCATCATGGGCTCGTTCCTGGGCGCCGGCTTCATCCTGCTGATGCCGATCTTCCTGAACATCTTCTTCCACACCGTGTTCGGCAAGGCCGTCGACGCCACCATCACCTCCGCGCTCGAGCAGGTCATCTTCGGCGTCATGATCATCATGTTCCTGATCTTCGAGCCGCTCGGGCTCGCGCGCCTTTGGCAACTGACAAAGGAGCGGCTCCGGCTATGGCCTTTCAAGCACTGAGAAGAGGCAACCAGAAGAGACAAGCAACGTCCAAATCACGCGCAACAACGGGAGAGACTTCAATGTTGATCGAGAAGATGCTTCGCCGGGCCATGCCCGGCATCGCCGCGGCCACCAGTCTGGTCGCGATCGCCGCCGCGTCGACGGCCGCGATCGCGCAGGAGGGCCAGGAACAGTATTTCGGGATACCGAGCAGCCGCGTCGGGCCCTACTCCGCCATGGGTACCGGCTATTACGGCGGCATCATCGACTATCTGAACTACGTCAACATGAAACACGGCGGCGTCAACGGCGTGAAGCTGACCTATGACGAGTGCGAGACCGAGTACAACGCCGCGCGCACCGTGGAATGCTACCAGCGCCTGCTCAACAAGGGCGACCAGAAGATGGTGGTGTTCGATACGCTCGGCACGCCCGGCGCCTATGCCGTGATCGGCCGCATGGCGCAGGACCACGTCGTGCTGGCGCAGTACGGCTATGGGCGGACCGATGCCGCCGACGGCCGCGTCTGGCCATGGGTATTCAACGCGGCAGGCCATTACTGGGGCCAGATCGCGGTCAAGATGAACTTCATCGCCCAGAAGGAAGGCGGCATCCCCAAGATGAAGGGCAAGACGGTCGTGCACCTGCACATCGACACCGCCTATGGCCGCGAGCCGCTGCCGGCGATGCGCCAGATCGCCAAGGAATGGGACTTCAAGCTGATCGAGATCGCGATCCCGCCGCCGGGCCTGGAGCAGCAGTCGCAATGGCTGCAGATCCGCAAGGAGAAGGCCGACTGGGTCACGTTCTGGGGCGCCGGCTCCGGCATGAACTCGACCGCCATCACCACAGCGGCGCGCGTCGGCTTCCCGCGCGAGAAGATGGTCTACGTCACCTTCGGCGGCGCCGAGGAGGACATGATCCCGGCCGGCGACGCGGCGAAGGGCACTTACGTCGCCGCCAACGCCGCACCCGGCAGGGACTACCCGCTGATCGCCGACATCCTGAAAGTGGTCTACGGCGCCGGCAAGGGCAACATGCAGAACCAGGACCGGGTCGGCACCGTCTACTACAACCGCGGCGTCGGCGCGGCGGCGATGTGGATTGAAGCGCTCAAGAACGCGCAGAAGATCCACAACAAGACCGGCAAGACCGTCAACGGCGACGAGTTCCGCGACGGTTACGAGGCGCTCGACATCACCGACGACAAGCTGAAGGAGATCGGCATTCTCGGCATGTCGGCGCCGTTCAAGATGTCCTGCGCGAAGCATGACGGCTCCGAACGCTTCAAGATGATGCAGTGGGACGGCAAGAAGTTCCAGATCCTGACCGACTGGGTGGCGGCTCCGGACCCGGCGTTCATTCGCAAGCTGATCGAGGAATCGGCGGCCAAGTACGCCGCCGAGAACAACATCACGCCGCGCAAGTGCTCCTGATGAGCAGGGCACGCAGCTAGCGCAATGCCCGGGGGATGGGGTGACAGCCCCACCCCCGGATGGATCTGACGTAAAGGGGACTGTCATGACGGCTTCTGTTGTTGCATCGGTTGTCGAACGGTCCGTGGCGGTCGAAGCCGCGGCGCAGCCCGTGCTGGCGGTGAAGAATATCGAGGTGATCTACAACCACGTGATCCTCGTGCTCCGCGGGGTGTCGCTGGAGGTGCCGCAGGGCAGGATCGTCGCCCTGCTCGGCGGCAACGGCGCCGGCAAGAGCACGACGTTGAAATCGATCTCGACGCTGCTGGGGTCCGAACGCGGCGCGGTGACCAAGGGATCGATCGAGTTCCGCGGCCAGCGCACCGACCAGCTCACGCCCGGCGAACTGGTCGGCATGGGCCTGGTGCAGGTGATGGAGGGGCGGCACTGCTTCGGGCATTTGACCGCCGAGGAGAACCTGATCACCGGCGCCTACGCGCGCTCCATCAGCCGGTCGCAGCTGCGCGAGGAGTTGGACCGGATCTACGAATATTTCCCGAGGCTGAAGGTGCGGCGCTCGAGCCTTGCCGGCTACACCTCGGGCGGCGAGCAGCAGATGATCGCCATCGGCCGCGCCATGATGGCGAAGCCGAACATGCTGCTGCTCGACGAGCCGTCGATGGGACTGGCGCCGCAGATCGTGGCCGAGATCTTCGAGATCGTCCGCGACCTCAACCAGAAGGAAGGCGTCAGCATCCTGCTGGCCGAGCAGAACACCAACGTCGCCCTGAAGTACGCCGACTACGGCTACATCCTCGAGAGCGGCCGCATCATGATGGACGGACCGGCGAAGGCGCTGGCGGAGAACAAGGACGTCAAGGAGTTCTATCTCGGAATGTCGTCGGAGGGACGCAAGAGCTTTCGCGACATGAAGTCGTATCGCCGACGCAAGCGCTGGGTTTGATCGGGATCGTTAACGCGCGTTCATCGAAGAAGAAGCGACGGATGTTGAGCTCTCCCCAACGGTGATGCGAGCAACGTGAGCACCCACTAGCCTGTCGAAGGCAATTGGTGTATAAGCATCTCATGAGTTGGGATGCGAACGACGTAGCACTGCTCAAGAAGCTCTGGACCGATGGCCATAGTGCTGGCCAGATCGCCAATCGACTTGGCTTAAGCCGCAATGCTGTGAGCGCCAAGTTGAAGCGCATGGGCCAGAAGCGCGGCCGCAAGCCGCCAACCGCCAGCCCCAAGATCGTGTCGACGCCGAAGCGAGCGCAGACAACGCAAACCCAGGCAACGCGAGCTCAGGCAACCATGGCAGCCTGCGCCCGCCCGGTAGACAGGGTCGTGTCGCCGCGCAAGCCGGTCAGCAAGCAACGCGCGAGTCAGCCCACGGAATTCACCAAGCACCAACTCTACGCCATGCTGGCAGATGCGGTCAGGAATACCGGCTCGCGCGGCAAGCGCTCGTCCGATCGCCGTCGTGGATGAGATTAACCGGCACGTGACGGCTGCGACATTCTGCCGATGCGGCAGAAATTCATGCATGATGCGCGCTATTTGACCTCGCAATAGTGCCTGCCAGTACCTATTCCTGATTCAGGAAGGATTCGCTCCAAGGACAACTCCGCAAAGGAGCCATCCTATGGCGAACGCACTTACCACTGGGGCCTGGATTTCTGCCCCGACCAAAAAGTCCTCGTTTTTTTCGCGTTTGTTGCGTGCTCAGATCGAATCCCGTCAGCAACGGGCCGATCGCGTCGTCGAACAGTATATTGCTACCCACGGGCTGCAAAAGCTGTCGGATGACGGCGAGCGTCAGATCAGCCGCCTGCTCTCCAACGCCTGGCGGTAACCATGATCACACTCCTCATTATCAATGTGGCGAACCGGCTTGTCCGTGTCGGCAGGGAGGCGCGCGACACGTGGCGCGAAACCCAACGGCTTCGTCGCAGCCTTGGCGGCCCCGAAGAGTAGGCCGGCGCGGCCGCGTTTGAAGACCTCCCTCGACGGCGGACAAGTTCGCCGTCGTCGGGGACAAGCGCCGCCCTGTCGACTCATGCAGGATGCCACCTCTCCGGTATAATGCGGTCCTGACCGCGACAACCGGAGGCATGCGCGCATGAAAAAAATCAGGGTCGGCCTGGCCGGCTGCGGCTTCGTGGCTGAGTTGCACATGTATGCCTACCGGCGCGTCTACGGCGTCGATGTCGAGGTCAGGGCCGTCGCGGCGCGCGGCGAACACGTGATCGACTTTGCCAGCCGGCACGGCATTCCCACCGCCTACCGCAGCTTCCGCGACCTGATCGCCGATGGCGAGATCGACGTCATCGACACCTGCACGCCGCCCAACCTGCACGGCGCAATGATCGTCGAGGCGATGCGGGCGGGCAAACACGTCATCTGCGAAAAGCCGTTCGCCGGCTATTTCGGACGCGACGGCGACCAGGCGCCGATCGGCAGGCATGTGCCGAAAGCATTAATGTACCAGCGCGTGCTGGAGGAAATGGAGGGCATCCGCGACGCCATCGGCAAGACCGGCAAGCTCTTCATGTACGCGGAAGACTGGATCTACGCGCCGGCGGTGACCAAGACCGCGGAGATCCTGAAGGCGACGAAGGACAAGATCCTCTTCATGAAGGGCGAGGAGAGCCACAGCGGCTCGCACGCCGCACATGCGGCGCAATGGGCCATGACCGGCGGCGGCTCGCTGATCCGGATGGGCTGCCACCCGCTTTCGGCCGTCCTCTACCTAAAGCAAGTCGAGGCCAGGGCCCGCGGCGAGACGATTGGCGTCGCCAGCGTGACCTGCGACGTCGGCAATGTGACGGCGTGCCTGCGCGCCGATGAACGCAGCGTTCTCAAGGCCAATCCGGTCGATGTCGAGGATTGGGGCACGCTGACCGTCACCTTCTCCGACGGCACCAAGGCAACGGTGTTCTCCGGCGACATGATCGTAGGCGGCGTGCGCAACCTGATCGAAACCTACACCAGCGGCGGCGCCCTGTTCGCCAACATCACCCCGAACACGCACATGATGAGCTACCAGACCAGCGAGGAGAAGCTCGCGGGCGTCTATATCACCGAGAAGGTCGACCGCAAGACCGGCTGGCAGTACGTCTGCATCGAGGAGGAATGGACGCGCGGCTATCTGCAGGAGATCCAGGATTTCATGGAATGCGTGGCCACCGGCCGACAGCCGCTGTCGGATCTCGCTCTGGCGTTCGAGACGATCAAGGTCAACTACGCCGGCTATTGGGCCGCCGAAGAGGGGCGGCGTGTGACGCTGTGAGGGGCCGAGAAGGCACAGCCGACCAACCGCAGAGGGTGTTGCATTCTGACGACTGCGGGCGCAACCTTGCCGCCAGGCTGGAAAATGCATCCTGGAGGCATCGATGCGATTCCCCTGGCTTGCTTCCGCGGCGATCTCTGGTTTCGCCTTTGCCGCGCCGCCTTCGGCATCCGCGCTTGAGCTCATCGGTCAGGCCGGCATTCTCGGCGAGTGGGAGCTGACCGCGAAGCTCGAAGCCGCCGGCGGCAGGCAGGAATTCGCCGGGCCGATCACGCTGAAGCACACCGGCATCTGCACGACGGATGAGCCCGAAAAGCGTACCGGCGATATCCGGCTGCAGATGATCGGCGCCTCGCGCATCAAGGCTGCCCTCACCATCGAGGGTAACCCCTGCACCTACAGCGGCAGCAAATCCGACGCCTATGTCGGCACCATGAGTTGCCGGGACCGCCGCGACGTGCCGCTTCGGCTTTGGGTGAAATAGAGAGCGGCCGGATTGCTCCGGCCGCCCGACCTTCTTCTCGATAAGAACCTACCGCGCCGGTGCCGTGGCGGTCTTGGTGGTACGCAGCGCCATGATCTCCGGCCGTTGCGAGTCAGCATCCTTGGTGAGCGAAATCACCTTCGCGGTATACTGCTTCGCCTTGTCGGCGCTCCCGGCCTTCGTGGCGGCCTTGGCGGCTCCCACATAGGCGGCGAGCCGGTTGTGTTCCTTGGCGAGCACGGCCTCGTAGGCCGAAAGCGCCTCCTTGGCCATTCCACGTTCGAGCAGCATCGCGCCATAGAGTTCGCGTGCCGGCGCCAGCGGACCGGGCGTCACCGGATGCTTCTCGGTCTTGTCCTCCGCATCGGCCGCGGCACTCATCGCCTTGAGCGCTTCGTCCTGCTTGCCCTCGGCGAACAGCACCCAGGCGCCCCCGACCTGCTGCTGGATGCCGACGATCTCGGACCAATAGCTGTCCTTGGCTTCCTTCAGCTTCGCGCTGAGGTCGCCGAGTTTGTCGACGTCAGATTTCGCGCCAGCCGGATCGCCCGAGCGCGCCTTGCCGAGCGCGCGGGCAAAATACGTCACCGCGTCCGCATAGAGATACTTGGTGCCACGCGGCTGAAGCTCGGCTGCGGCCTTCCAGTCACCGCGTTCGACCACAAAGCGCGCGTTGCTCGCGGCAACGCCATACGGACCGGCGAACCGGTCGATCTTGAAGTCGATGGCGTTCATCTCATCGATAACGGCCTTCGCCTTCCTGTCCTGGGCGAGCTGCAGATACGCGTAGACCAGATAGTCCATGCCGTGGGCCTGATCGTGCTGCTCGCCATCGAGCTTGGCGACCCGCGCGGATTCCGCGTTCGCCGCGATCGACTCCTTCCAGTATCCGACGCGCGTGAAGATATGCGAGGGCATGTGCTGCGCGTGCGGCGCCGCCGGCGCGATCTTCGCGTAGCGCTTGGCGGCGGTAAGCCCCTTTTCGGCGATCGGCGGATAGTCATACAAATGGATCAGATAATGCGCGACGCCGGGATGTTGCGGCAGCCGCTTGAAGATCGGCTCGAGCAGCGCCGCCCCCTTGAGCTGATTGGCGTAGGTCTTGTCGGCCGGTGATGCCGCGACGTTGAGCGTTATCGCGTACCCGATCTGGGCCTCATCATCCTTCGGATAGCGCAGCGCCACCTGCTCCTGCGCCTTGAGATAGTTTTGCACGCGGGTGCGGTGATCCACCTTGTCGTAGTCGGCATACATGCTGGCAAGCGCGTCGATGTAGTCGCGCTCGCGCTGCGTCTTGGCATTCAGCAACTTCGCCTTCTGTATCGCCTCCAGCCCGAGCGGGAGGTTTGCCGGCGGCGGCGGCGCGTGCGGATTGTAGAGCAGGCTCAACGCAATGCCCCAATACGCCATGGCGCAATTGGGATCGGCCTTGAGGACATCCTCGAATGTCTGCTTCGAGGAGCGATACCAGAATGAGTGCTGATAGAGCATGCCCTGATTGAACAGCTTCTGTGCTGCAGGCGTGCAGGATGTTTCGAACTGAACCTTGCCCAGACTCTTGGCGCTATTGGCTGCGAGTGCTGGACCAACGGAAAGCACCGCTACGGCGGTGGTAGCGAGGAATAACTCCCTCATGGTGTGTCTCCATTTCGGATTTGTGCAGTGCGACGCAAATTGTCCGATCAACGAGCCCACGTTTTCCACCCAGGGCAGGCTGCGCCCGCGCCCTGTTTGATGTCAACGGTCGTAAGGACGCGGGCCGCGGGAAACATGAGAGAGTGAGGGTGATCCCCCTGCTCGTTCTGGTAGGTCGAACAATCCGTTCACACCCGAACGTGTGAAGACCAAATGCCCGTCATCGATAGCGTGTGGCTGGTGCAGGGAGAAGCATCGTCAGTCGATAGTCGGGCCAGCCCGCGAGAGACAGCGACACCTGCTGATAGTGCAGCAGTCCCATGGTCGGATGATTGAATGCACGTTCACCGCCTTCACGTGCCAATACCCCCTGTGCCTCCCAGCAGCGCTCGAAGTCGGGGCTTCCAATTCTCAGTTCGTCCACGAGCCGGCGAATATCCGGATCGTCGGAGTAGCCTGTCAACGCGGCGCGGAACTCTGCGACGACGCGATGCGCACGGGACGTCCAGTCAAGGATCAGAGTTCGCGCCTCGGGCCTGAGGAAGATGTAGCGCAGGAGGTTCTTTTCGCCATCAGCATCAAGCCATCCTGCAAACAGCCGGGACGCTTTCGCGTTCCAACGACGCGCGCCCCATGTGCGATCGAGGATGTATGCGGGACCATCGATCGCATCGACGCAGGCCAGCACCGCCTCGGGTGGATCATCCCTGTTGCCGGGCCGCTCGGGATCGCGGTTGCCCGCAACTTCGAACAGATAGCTGCGCTCGGCGCGTGACAGGCGCAAACCACGTGCGAGGCGCGCGAGCGCCGATGCCGATACAGACACGTCGCGGCCCTGCTCGATCCACGTGTACCAGGTGACGCTCAATCCGCAGAGCTGGGCGACCTCCTCGCGCCTGAGGCCGGGCGTGCGCCGCCGCGGTCCGGCGGCGAGACCGAATTCTGCCGGAGACTGGCGCTCGCGGAGCGCCCGCAGGAACGCGCTGAGCGAGAGGGCCGGAGCGGTGGGGTCCTGTCGTTTCATGGTGGTTTTTATACCAGCATAAAATGCCTTCTTAACCAGTATACATCCCGCGTTAGCGTTCGTCTCGACTTCGTTGCTGCGCAAAGGACGGACGGGCATGGGCAAGCAATTCGCAAGGATCGAACCTGAGCACGTGGCTTTCATCGAGCAGCAGAAGATATTCTTCGTCGCCACCGCTCCGCCCAAGGGACGCATCAACGTCTCTCCCAAGGGCCTGTCCTCATTCCGGGTGCTCGGAGAAACTGACGTCGCCTATCTCGATTGCACTGGCAGCGGCAGCGAGACCCGCGCGCATCTGGTCGCCTCTGACGACAATCGGTTGACCATCATGTTCTGCGCCTTCGAGGGCGCACCGATGATCCTGCGGCTCTATGGACGGGGTCGATCGCTCATGCGCGGCACGCAGGAGTATGCCGATCTCGTTCCGAAGTTCGAGGAAATTGCCGGGGCGCGCCAGATCATCCGCCTCTCGATTGACCTCGTCCAGACGTCGTGCGGCATGGGCGTGCCGCTCTTCGACTACAAGCAGGAGCGTGGCAGCCTCGTGCGCTATTGGACGGCGCAGGGCGTCAACCATCTGCGAAAGTACTGGGCGTTGAAAAACATGAAGAGCATCGACGGCCTGCCGACCGACTTTGCTCCGGACAGCATGGTACCGCCACGCTGACAAACCAGGATTGCGTATGATGTCGGAGCGATCCGACCTTGCAGGCGGCCGCACGAATTTGGCCGCTATGGGGGCACGGCGGACGTCGCATTCGTCTTCACCCGCCGCCTTTACGCACACGTCCTAGTCGGGCCCGGCAAGCTCGTGCCGCTTCGTGTGGGGATTGTAGCGCGGCATCGCCCCCTCGGGGGCATACTCGCGCTTCTTGGTGTAGGGATTGAACTGGAGCGTTTCGCCGGGTCCGGTAAGCTCCCGCCGCTTCCGGTATGGATTGTACTGAGGCGTGGCTCCCTGGGGAGCGTACTCGTATCGATGGGTGTACGGATTGTATTGCGGCAGCTGCTGCGCCTCCGCCAGGCTCGGGAGACACAGAAAAAGAGCTAGTGCGAACGCTCGCATGGCATGGAACCCGGTTCTTGCGCCCCTGTGTGGCCTGACATGGTGATCAATCGCCATGTCCACCAGTCGGGATCAGAGACGCATTGTTCACAACCGAGTTAGTTGCGCGCCGACAAGCCTGGCGCAGTCGCCGACAAGCGTTTGTTTTTGCCGAGGTCGCGCAGCCCGCGCTACGTGCCGTAGGTCGAGGATTTCGGCAGCGGGAACACAGGGTCCTGCGTCCGGATGTTGGTCGGCCAGACCACCGAGATGTGCTCGCCGGCATTTTGCATCACGACCGGCGTCGAACGCTCGTTCTGGCCGGCAAGGGGGGTGCCGGGCCGAAAGAATTTTACGCCATAGCCCTGGATGGTGCCGCCCGGCGGGATGTCGACGTCTAGCGCCGCCTTGCGGATGGCTTCGGGATCGAAGCCACCGTATTTTTCCTTTGCGACGGGCAGCACGTTGTTGAGCAGAATCCAGGTCTGGTTGAAGCCCATCGAACAATGCGGCGGAACGTCGGTTGCGGAGGTCTTGGCCTTGTAGCGCTCCACCATGGTTTTGGTGAGGTCGCCGATCCCGGGCGCGAGCTTTGAGGCGTCGAGCAGTTGCGCTGGCACCGGATCGATGTTGCAGAAATTGTCGATGTCGGCGCCGAACGTGGCGCGCAGCTTGTCGAGCTGGCTGTAGCCGGCGCCGGCGCCGAACAGCATCTTGAAGCGCAGGCCGTTCTCGCGTGCCTGGCGCAGGAACAGGGTGATGTCGGGGTTGTATCCCGCGTGCGAGATCACGTCGGGCCTGGCGCGCTTGAGCTTGGTCACCAGCACCGAAAGATCCGGCGCCGACGCCGAATAGCCTTCGCGGAGCACGATCTGCAGGCCGGCTTCCTTGGAATAGGCCTCGTCGGCGGCGGCGACGCCGACGCCATACGGGCCGTCCTCGTGGATCAGCGCGACCTTGACGTCCTTCGGCTCCATGCCGAGCTTGGCCTTGGCGTGCTCGCTGATGAAGCCCGCAAAGGCCTGGCCGTACTGGTCGGAATGGATCTGCGCGCGGAACACGTATTGCAGGTTCTTGTCCTTGAACACGGCGGTCGAGACCGCGGTCGTGATCCAGAGGATCTTCTTCTGCTGCTCGACCTTGGCCGCGAGCGGGACCGCGTGCGAACTCGCATAGACGCCGTTGATGATGTCGATCTTCTCCTGGTCGATCAGCCGCACCGCCTCGTTGATCGCCACTTCCGGCTTGCTCTGGGAATCGGCGGAGACAGCCGCGACCTTGTACTTGCCGCCGACGCCGCCCTTCTCGTTGACGAGATCGATTGCGATCTGTGCGCCGATCGAGGAGGCAACGGAGCCGCCCGCCGCAAACGGGCCGGTCAGGTCGTAGATCAGGCCGATGCGCACCGTCTCGGCTTGCGCCTGCGCGCGTGTCCAATCGAAGCTGAATGCAGCGGCCGCAGCCGCGGAAGTCTTGAGCAGCGTCCTGCGTGAAGTCGGCATCGTATCCTCCCCACTGAACCGTCGTTTTCCGACTGGCTGTTGCTTTATCGGATCAAGTATTTTGAGAACGCTCCGGAAAGTCAACACAGGCGGTCTCATCCTAACGACGGGTCGCGCGTCCCCGGTCTGTTGCGCCGCAAACCGGCCTGCGCCGCGCGCGCCATCTCCGCGACAGCGTTCGGCAACTCGACAAACGACATGTCGGCCTGTCGGGTGGCGCAGCCCGATGCGGCACAACGCTTCCCCACCGCTCCGCACCGCGCTGGCGTTAACGATGCCGGAGCTTGCCACCGCGAAGATCGGGCGTTTAACAACCACTTAAGACTTTTGCGCAAATGATAGACAACCAGCGCAAACATATTGACGTCGCAAGAACTGCGAGCAGAACTCAGGCCCCTGACGAAGGGATTGGCATGAGAGTGCTTTTCATTGGTGTTCTGGCTGCGACCCCGGTTGGCTGTAGCTATCCTCTTTCACCGCAAGCGAGCGCGGACGTGCTCGACCGTGAATTCGGCCGCGGCGCCTGTTGCAACATTTGCAGCTAGCCTGAACAAGAGGAACGCTGCCAAGGATCAAGTGCTGGACCAGAAGGTCCCCCGACGTCGATGCCGCGAACGAGCCCGAAAGTCGGGCGCGATACGGCGATCAGCAGCCACTCGCTGCAGCGTGCGTGGGGCAGACCGGCTCCATGGAAAATCAGGACTGGTGCAGTGAATCAGGCATTACGCCGAATTCGGGGATCCCATGGACGACTTTACCAATGCCGCGGAACTGGCCCAGGTGACGCAGAAATCGCCGGTGCTCGTGATCATCGAGCAGCATGTGCTGGCGCGGACCTGCATCCTCAATATTCTCAAGCGAGAGCTCGCCGGGCTCGAAATCGTCGAGATGGCATCGACCAGCGGCCTGAGCTGGTTCACCGGCAGGGACATCCGCCTGATCGCGCTGAATATTGGCGACAAGGAGATCACTGATCCTGCGATCGAGGTCAGCCTGGCGTTCTTTGCAGAGTTCTGCCCGAAGGCATCCGTGGCCCTGTTGTCCAACCGTGACGACGAGGTGACGATTTCGGCCGCGATGCAGCGGGGAGTCCGAGGCTTCTTCCCGAAATCGATTCCGCTCGATGTCGCTATCGCCGGATTGCGCCTGGTTCTTGCCGGCGCGGTGTACCGTCCCCTGCCGATCATCGGGCAAAATGGAGCGCCAAGCCTCAGGACGATATCGGAACAGCTCGACGCTAGCGAGCCGTCCGGAGGCCAGGATGGCGCCACCGCGCTCGTGCCGGAGCGGGCGATGGGCGACCTCACGCCACGCGAGCAGCATGTACTCGAAGCGCTGCAGCTCGGCCTGCCCAACAAACTGATCGCAGTCAGGCTCAACCTTTCGGAAAACACCGTGAAGATGCATATCCAGCGCATCATGCGAAAATGCTCCGCGCGCAATCGCACCGAGGCGGTTCTGCGCTGGAGCCGGCGGACAAACGCGTTACCCTTGCGGGTGCAGTCATCCTGAGCGGCGACCGGGTTTACCGATTTCAGCTTTAATCTTCGCGGAAAGCGCCGTGAAAGCTGTCGAGCAGTGGCTTGAGGGCGTAGAGCGCCACCGTGCCGCGACCGGTCTTGATGAACACCTGGGCCGGCATCCCCGGAATGATCCTGACATCTTCGATGCCGGCGCTTGCGGAATCCTGCACGCGAATTTTCGCGGCGTAGTAGGGCTGATCGGTGCGCTTGTCGACCAGACGGTCGGCAGAAACGTGCATCACGCTGCCGTGGAGCGGCGGCACACGGCGCTGATTGTAGGGCAGCAGGTTCACTTCCGCGCTCAGGCCAGGGCGGACCACGTCGATGTCCTCGGGACGGACGCGCGCAACCACGATGAGGCGATCCTGCCGCGGTACCAGATCCATGAGGGGCGCCCCCGCACCGATCACGCCACCCGGGGTATGGACCCGGAGGTCGGTCACCACGCCGTCCTCCGGCGCCTTGACCGCCGTTCGCGCGAGCTGGTCGTCGGCTGACTGCAGTCGCTCGCGGATCTGAAAAATCTGGTTCTGCACTTCGCGCAGCGATTGCGCGATCTCGTTCTGGCGGTCATGCTCCAGCTTGAGCAGAACCGCCTCGGACTCGTTGATCACCTGCCCGGCACGAGATATCTGCGCGACGATCTCGCCCCGCCGGCCCTCGATGTCGGCGAGTTCCCGCTCGAGGTTGAGGAGGCGTGGACGCCGCTCGAGTCCCTTGCTGACGAGCGTGGCGACGGTCGCCGCTTCTTCGCGAACGATTTCGATTCGCCGTGAGGCCGCGCCTTCCTGCGCCCTGAGGCCCTCGATCTCCTTTTCGACCTGCGACCGCTTTTCCCGGGTTACCGTCGCCTGCGATTGAAAAACCTGCCGGCGCGTTTCGAAGATGCCCTGCTGGCCCGCAAGGACCGCCGATATTTGTGGGCTGGCCTTTGCCATCTCCAGTTCGGGTGGAAACAACACCTGACCTTCGCCGCCCTGTTCTGCGCGCAACCGCGCTTCGCGGGCCGTTGCCTCCCATAACTGGCCGCGCAGGCTCTGGGCTTCAGCGCGGGCCTTGGTATCTTCCAGCGAAATGATGGTTTGTCCGGCGCGGACGACGTCGCCGTCCGCGACCAGAATCTGTCTGACGATGCCACCCTCGAGGTGCTGAATCGTCTTGCGGCTGGATTCGGATTCAACGGTGCCGGCAGCGACGGCGGCGCTTTCGAGCGGGGCATAGGCCGACCAGGCACCGAGGCCGATGACGAAGCCGCAGACCAGCAGGTTACCCGTCCAGGTGACGCCGCGCAGCCGGTCGCGGAGCTCCGGTGGCGCCGATCGCAGCCAGCGTGGGACCTGCCAGATATCGGCCTGGACGAAGGCGATCTTCAGGCGCTCCAATGCGGGCCGGACCGAGCGACGGTAGAAGCGTCTGACCCTGATCAGGGCGACACGGCGAAGCCGATCGCAGCGCGCCGGCACCGCTGATCCCATCCAACGCGCAGTCTCCAGAACATCGACGTGGTCGAAAGGACTCTTCATGAGACGTGCTCGCGCGAAGCAACCTGCGGCCTTGCCAGGCATCTTTCGAAAACCTCCCTGCTTTCACCGAATGCGCTGACCGCGCCGCCCTCCATGATGGCGAGTTTGTCCGTCGCGCCGAGGATTCCGATCCGGTGGGTGATGATGATCACCATGGCATTGGCGGCCTTCATCTGTTCGATGGCGTCGAACAGCATGCGCTCGCCGAGACTGTCCAGACTCGAGTTCGGCTCGTCGAGGACCACGAGATGCGGGCCGCCGAAAAACGCCCGTGCAAGGCCGAGGCGCTGACGAAACCCGCGCGGAAGATGGGCGCCATTGCCGGTGACGGCCGTATCGTACGCCTGCGGCAGCCGCATGATCGTCTCGTGCAGGCCGGCCAGCTTCGCGGCGTCGATCACCTGCTGCAGATCGGCATCCTCCAGCCGCGCGATGATGTCCTTCAGGGTTTCGCCGATCAGATCTATATCCTGCGACAGATATCCAAGGCGCGAGCCCCCGCCTGAATCCTGCAGCGCCAGAATGTCGGTGCCGTTGAGCAACACCGAACCTGACGTAGGGACAAAGATTCCCGTGAGGATCCTGCCGAGCGTGGATTTGCCGGAACCCGACGGGCCGATGATGCCGAGGCATTCACCGGGCGCGACACTGAACGACACGTCCCTCAACATCCAGTTTTGCGATCCCGGCGCGGCGACGCCGACATTGCTGACGAGCAGACCGCCCTTCCGCTCCGGGAAGGTGCTGACTTTCGTAACCGCGGTGACGGGAGACATGACGCCGTTGAGCCGGCGGTAGGCGGCGAGCGCCATCGTGCATGCTTTCCAGCCTGCAACCGCGCCTTCGACGGGTGCGAGCGCGCGTCCGAACAAAAGGGTGGTAGCAAAGATGATGGCGGGACTTCGGTTCTGTTCGAGGACGAGCCAGGCGGCAGCGCCCATGACCAGCACCTGGGCAAGCGCCTTCGCGGGTTTCGAAATCAGCATCATCTTCTCGTGGCGACGCTGGACCACCTCCTGCTCGCGCCTTGCATATTGCGCCGCCTGGCGGATCAGGCGCGCGGCGCCGTCGAGCATTCCCATCGCCCGGATCACGTGCAGGTTTCCGATCGCCGTGCCGAACCGGCCCTGGCTCCTCGACAACGCGTCGGCCGACCGCGCCGTCGGCGCGTCCGTCAGCCGGTCTTCGACAAGTCCGAGACCCAGCAGTAAAAGTACGCTGAGCACGCCGATCACGCCGAGCAAGGGATGCACCAGGAAGAGAACGCCGAGGAACAGCGGCGTCCAGAGCGCGTCGAACAAGGTAGAGCACGCTCCGGACTGGGCGAACTGGCGCAGCATGCCGAGATCGCGATAGGCATCCGACGCCCGCGTCCGGTCGGCATGCGCGCATTTGAGGCAGGCCGAGAGCGTCGCCGGGTGCAGTTCCTGTTCAAGCCACTCGCCCATCCGTCCCAACGCGGCGCGGCGCAGCGCATCGAGCACGCCGCCGATCACGACGGTGAACGCGACGATGATGGTCAGCATCAAGAGCGTGTGGCCGCTGCGGCTCGACAGCACGCGATCGTAGATCTGGAGCAGATAGATCGACGGCGCGAGCAGCAGCAGATTGTAGCTGCAGCTATAGGCGAAAACCAGGCCGAAGGACCCGACGCAGGCCCGCAACGCCGACTGCAACGGCGTCTGCGGCGGCGACATCGTCTGCAGCTGGAGCGGAGGCATCAGCATTGCGGTCTTGCCAAATATCTGAAGTCGGAAACTTCCGCGCCTTTATTCGCAGGCCACGTGACAAATTGAACCGGCGGCACTGCGCCGCCGGTCCACCCCTCATACGTATCGATCAGCTCAGCAATGAATCGTCGATCTCGAAGTACTTGGCGTGGTTGAGCACGTCGTTCAGGTTGGCGGATTCGATGCTGGCCTTGAAGTGGATGTCGCCACCTTCCGCCTTGTTGTGGTTCCCGCCGTCGCCGCCGATGCCGGCCATTACCATCTGACTCTGGTCTGCATGGAGCCAGTTGTCCTGGTAGGCCTTCGTGTTGGCTTCGACCTCGGACTTGTTATGGCCGCTGTCGGATTTCTGGTCGCCGTTCGAATAGGCCTTGCCGCCCTCCGCCTTGGAGTACTTCTCGGCCTTGGCGTTCGCACCGCCGGCGTCCCAATACGCCTTCTGGCCGACGTGATCGCCGTTCTTGACGTTGACGTCGGCACCCTCGGCCTTGTTGCTCGGATCGAACTTGATGCTCGGATTGCTGACGATCATGCCCGAGTTGTAACCGTCACCGCCGTTGCCTGCGCTGTTGCCGCCGGTCGATGCCTTGAACGTGATGGTGTCGGAAGGAAATGATGCCTTGCCCATGTGAGTCTCCCTGATGTGGTTTGCACACTGTGCGTCCCAATGTGGACGGCAGCGATCTTGGATTTCGCTACCGGATCGGTCTAGCCGCCAAAGGTGATGGCATCCGAAGCGAGGTGTACGCCCGAAATGCTGGCGTCTCCGCCTGCCAACGATCCAGGCAGCGCCAAATGCTGTTCGACGATTTCGGGTGAGGCGGAGAAGCGCACGCCGGGATGGCGCGTCAAAATGAGGGCGCGCAGCGCCGTTTCAATTCGATCGAAACGGCAGGCGCGTCAGGCGACATGATCCAGCAGTTGAAGGTCCGACAACAGCTGCATGGCGAGATCGCCGCCATACGCGGTGTTGCCGTGGCCGCCGTCACCGCCGACGCCGGCGATCTGGGTGGCGCTCTGGTCGATCAGGACGTGGTTGCTCTGGGTCGCCTCGGCGGTGGAATTGTAGCCGGCCACCGCAATGTTGATCGGGGCGTAGATCGCAATGTCGATGTCGACGAGGCTGCCGGCGAAATGGCCGTTGCCGCCGTTGCCGGCGCCGTTGTGGCCGGTCGCGATCGTGTCGGAGCCGATCAGGTCGAAGATGGAAGAGAACAGGTCGGCGCTGCCGCCGGTTGCGCTGTTGCCGTTTCCACCGTCGCCGCCGACGCCGGCCATCTGATGCGCGGATTGATCGATCGTCACGTCGTTGGTCTGCTCGGCGCGCGCCGTCGAATTGTATCCGGCCACCGCGATGTTGATCGGGTAGTAGAACGCGAAAGTCGCGTGAACGATGCCGCCATAGGCCTGTCCGTCGCCGCCATTGCCGGCGCTGTTGTCGCCGGTGCCAGTCGCGGCGGGGAAGACGCCAGGGACGGGTCCGAACGCACCAGGTATGGGCGTGAACGCGCTGACGTCTCCGCCTGATGCAGAATTCCCGTTGCCGCCATCGCCGCCAATCCCCGCCATCTGCGTCGCGGATTGATCGAAATGAACGACATTCGTCTGCTGCGCGTCGGCCGTCGAATTGGCGCCGGCTATCGCGACGTTGACCGGGGCATAGACCACGACGGGCGCATGCACCATCGATCCGGAGAAATAGCCATCGCCGCCATTGCCGGCGCTGTTGTCGCCGCTACTGAGCCCGCCATGGGCAGACCCGAACGCACTGACGTTTCCGCCTGAGGCGGTATTGCCGTTGCCGCCATCGCCGCCGACGCCCGCGATCTGGGTCGCGGACTGATCGAGATAGACGACGTTGGTCTGATAGGCGCCGGCTGCCGAGTGTGAGCCGCCCTGCGCCACGTTGAGCGGCTCGAACGAAGCGGTGCTGGAGTGGATCATGCTCCCGGAAAAATGACCGTTGCCGCCATTGCCGGCGCTGTTGTGTCCGGTGTCGGCCGCAAAACCTTGCCACGAATTTCCCGTAGGCAACCACGACAGCGGCGCGTTATGTCCGGACATGTTCTTGTGGTCGAGATAGACGCCCGGAACGGGGTGGTCCAACGCATTCCAATAATCCATCGCCGTTGCCCCACCGAAATCGCTTCGCGCCGACTGGACGGACGCTTCTCGCATTCAACAGGCAATGTCGCCCCGGCAAGCCAAAAAGCCGAGTCGTCAATTCAGGTCGCAAACCTTCGGATGGGTGGACATGATATCGGCTACACCCGTTCGGGTAGGGTCGCGCCGTCAGGGGATGTTGTCGTTGCGGCGGTCACCGATGCCATACGGCTTGTTGAGGAAGTAACTGCGGTTGCCCAGCGCGGCCTCGGCGTACTGATCGATCGCGACAATGATCGCCTGGACGTGCATATGGCACCACCCTTCCCGTGTCGCCCTGATACGGACCTCCGCCAGGGCCTTTATCCATGGCGGGTTGTCCGCGTCGCGGTCGTACCATTTGAGCGGTGCTGACATCGCTGCTCCCTGTTGATGAAGTCTTCGAACTCTGCCCGCTTGCGCGAGAGCACAAGCTGCGCCCTCGCGCTGTCCAGGCCGGCTTGACTTAACCGGCGAGCAACCGCCTCCAGTTCGATGATCTGCCGGCGCAGCGCCCGGACCGGATCATCGCTCACGGCGTTCGGGCGCCGCGTTCGAGCGCCTCCGGCTCGCGGCGCGGCAATCCATCGTCAGCCGTTCGTCGACATTGAGCAGCCGTTCTTCGCCGCCGAGCCGGTTACGCTCCGCGATGAGACCGAGCATGACGACCCGCATCGCCATCACGTGCATGGCGCCTTCCGCGCAGTCCTCGCCGCGGTTGACCCGTTTGCGGACATTATCCTCGGCACCCAGCATCTCGGCACGCAAGAACCTGATTTTCCTACGGATTTCGTTCAATTTGTTGTCCATGGGCCACCTCGTTGCGGTTGAACTCCATAAGAACAAATAAAGAACAAATTTCAAGTTAAGAGTTCAACCCGAAGCAAAGAATCTTTGGAGCTCCCAATGACTCGCCTGCCCGACCAGCTTGATGCGCCGATGACACCCCGCCAGTTGGCGACGCTGCGCACACTCAGCGCCGAGGCCTATCAGCCAAAACTGTTCGAGAAGAATCTGACTGCAGAAGAAGCCGAGCGCCGCATTGCGGCGTTGAAGGCGGAGATCGAGTTGGCCAACTCGTTTTGAAGCAAGCGTCGCCCGGCTCCGCGAAGCAGCATTCGGCTATCGTCGTCCCGTATAATTACGGCGCATGTCATCGCGATCGCGTTCGCGCGATCCGTTGATTCACGCGGACGATTTGCAGCAAGCAGCAGCGCACCGCAGTGCGGCAACCAAATTCCGAAGTTTCCGATTCAGTAACCCGACACCTATAAGGTTCACTGCAGACGGGGCGCTTGCATCTATCGGCGCCACCGCCATCAGTCTGATGTAGAACTTTAGCGGCAATTCTTCCTGCGATTGCAAAAGCTACGCTGAATGTTCTCTCGGTTTGCGCGAAGTTGCTGACGCCAGACAGCAAGCGCAGCCAGTCTAGCAACCACTCACCCGCTGATCGGCTCCACGACATCCGACGCTTCGCTCTTTGATTCAACCGAACAACGCAAGCGCCTGCGGCACATGGAATTGTCCGCGCGCATGTCCTGGATGAGCGAAGCGAACGCCGGTCGATTGTGCTTCTGCGGCGCGCATGAATGTCTGCGTTGCGCCGGAAGCGGTCATTGCCGCGTGCTCAGCCTTTGACCAGCTACCTGAATTCAGCACATGATACCTTTGCCGACATAACCACAATAATGGGAGCAAGCATCCATGCCCAATTGCATCGTTGTCGTTCAGTTCGATCTGCCGAAGCGCTCCGAGGAGCAGGCCATCAAGGGCGGCACGTCGACCGCGCCGACCTATCGCGGGCTCGCGAGGAAAGGATTGATCCGAAAGGACTATCTGAACGGCGAGAGCGGCACCGGCGGCGTTTATCTCTGGGATAGCCGAGAGTCGGCGGAAGCCTGGTTTACGGAGGAGCGCATCGCGCAATTGACCGAGCGCTTTGGCGTCCGGCCCCGCCTCACCTGGTACGACACCCACGTCACCGTCGACAATTTGAAGGACGAGACCCGCGTCAACGGCAAGGCGATCGAGGCCGTCGCCTGAACAACTGACCGCGCTACAAGGGGGCTGCTTCCGATGATGATTATCGATTCCCAGGTCCACGCCTATGAGGCGAACACGCCGAAGCGGCCCTGGTACAGCGTGCCGAACTGGCCGGTCCACGTCACCGGCGACGAGATGGTGGCGGCGATGGACAAGGTCGGCGTCGACGGCGCGATCTTCATCTCGGCCTTCTCATTGTACCGGTACGACGCCAGCTACGCCGTCGAAGTGCAGCGGGCGCATCCCGGCCGGCTTGCCATCATCAAGCCGGTCGACCCCGACGATCCCGCGGTCGAAGACGTCATCGCGGAATGGAAGAAGACGCCGGGTGCGGTCGCCATCCGCATCTGGCTGACCAGGGATGCGAACCGTGCGCCTGACGACCCCGCGCTCGACCGGATCACGCGCGCGGCGGTTCGCCATGATTTCCCGGTCAACATCCATTGCTGGGACAATCTGGATGCAGGCATCGCGCTGGTCGATCGCCACCCCGACACGCGCTTCATCATCGACCATATGGGCATCCTGCAACCGCGCGTGCCGCCGGCGCCGCCCGAGCCGTGGGCCGTTCTTCCCAAGGTGCTGGAACTCGCCAAACGTCCGAACGCCGCGATCAAGGTCAGCGGCGCCTGCACGCTGTCGCGCGAGCCGTATCCCTACCCTGATATCTGGGACCATCTGGGGCGCATCTTCGATGCCTGGGGTTTCGAGCGCTGCCTGTGGGGCACGGACTGGACGCGCACCTTCGCTGTCCTGAACTACGAACAGGGCGTCGAGCCCTTCCTCAGGACCGACCGCCTGAGCGACAGCGAGCGCGCGATGCTGATGGGCGGCGCCTGCGCCAGGGCCTACAACTGGTCGCCGAAGAAGGGTTAGCGCGCTACCCCATGCCGTTGATCTGGAACATCGTGTGGCCCGTTGCGGCTTTGCAGGCTCAAGACGGATTGCACAAGTTGCAATGAATTCATCACGCGATGATCGCATGTTCGCAGCTGCAGAATCCATATGGAGGTGCGCCCCGCGCGGACGAGGCCCCCGGTGTGGCGGCCTCGTGCTGGCGGCCTGGCCCTAGAGTGCGGCCTCGGCTTCGACATTGACGACGGCCTTCGCGAGACTGCTCAACGCGGCATCCGTGGCTTTCTCTTCCTTCAACGTCGCGTCCAGGAGCGCGGCCGCTTCCGGCATACCCAGTTCCTGAGCCCAGGTCTTGAGTGTACCGTAGCGGGACATCTCGTAGTGCTCGACCGCCTGCGCGGCGGCGGCGAGGCCGGCATCGAGCGCCGGCATTCCCTTGTAGTCCGCCATGATCTCGGCGCCCTCCTTGGTGATGCCCATGATGGCTTCACACTTCTTGGCTTGCGGCTTCTTGCCGAAAATCTTGAACACCTGTTCAAGCGCTTCACTTGCCCCCGCGTCTCCTTCTCATGCTTGACGAACGCCGCCCTGAGCTCTTTCGAATGCGCGGCCTTCGCCATCTTCGGCAGTGTCTTCAGGATTCTGTTCTCAGCAAAATAGACATCCTTGAGCGTGTCGTGGAAAAGCTCGCTCAGCAGCTTCGGCTTTTTGGCCATCGTGATTTCTCCAATGAAAAAGCCCCCGCAAAGCAGGGGCGGTTCAGTTTCGACTCTGTGCCCGCTTGCCGACGGCAACAGCTTGAGCGAAGCCAGGTTCCATCGAACTCAGCTTACCGTTTCGGTACCTTGCTTGCTCGTAACCGTCGATCCGTCGGGCGCAGTTGCAGAACCTTTTCCTCAGCGATTCATGAAGATCGCGAGTAGCAGAATGATCGGCAGCGGGATGCCGATAAGCCAGAGCAATGCACCTTTTCCGAAACCCATGATCGCCTCCGTTCGATGTTTGACTGAAGATGAAACTTGTTCGGGTTCCTTTGGTTCCATCCCGGCGGCGTGAGTCTTGCAAAGCAACGCCCGACAGACTTCCGCAGGAGGACTTCATGAAACTCGCGATCAAGGCCGAATTGGCCTACTCGTTTGCGCCATCGACGCAGATCATCGCCAATATCGAGGCGTCGCACTCGGGCGACCAGGCCATCCTGTCGGAATCGCTGGACATTCAGCCGCAGGTCCAGGTGCTGTCCGACACCACGCCACATGGGGACCGCAGCATACGCGCCGCGTTCTCCGGCGACGTGACGATCCTTTATCAGGCGGTGGTCGAGAATAACCTGCGCCCGCTCCTGCCGACATCGGGGCGCCAGCATTTGTGGTCGGACCTGCCCAACGACGTGCTTCCGTTCCTGCTGCCCAGCCGCTTCTGTCCATCGGACAAGTTCATGCGCTTTGCACAGCGCGAATTCGGCGGCGCCGGCGACGGTGTCGCGCGGGTGATGGCCATCCTCGAATGGATTCACCGCCACGTCGATTACGTGCCAGGCGTCAGCAACGCCGAGACGACCGCGGAGCGCACATTCGTGGACCGCGCCGGCGTGTGCCGCGATTTCACGCATCTCGGCATCACGCTATCTCGGGCGCTGGGCATTCCCGCCCGTGCCGTCAGCGCCTATGCGCTTCAACTGGAACCACCGGATTTTCACGCGATCTTCGAGGTGTTTCTCGAGAACAACTGGTGGCTGATCGACCCGACGCGGCTGGCGCCGATCGAAGGCATCGTCAGGATCGGCAGCGGCCGCGATGCTTCGGATATCGCCTTCCTGACCTCGGACCAGCAGTGCCAGGTGCTGCGGCAGACTATAGCGGTTACGAGCGCTCAATAGGACGTAGCCTTGGCGGACAGGCTACTCTTTGGAGTCTTGTTCTTCGCTGGTCGGGGCCTCCGGTGGGAATACGCTTTCGTAGATGGCACGAGCTTCCCGGATGAGACGGGCCCGCTCGAGCTCGGACTTCGGAACAAACCTGATAACTTCACCCATTTCTAACCGAACCCAGATTGAAGGACGCCTTGTTTATGCGATGTCGAACATCATTCCAATTAGCAAGATTGGGGCCACCGGGCCAAATTGCACCCCTGCGGCAAGATCAAGGGCTAAAAAGCTCGTGACCGCGCCGTGAACAGTGCGGAACCAACGCAGCCGTTCCCGTAGATTCACGGGTCGAGCGTGCGATTGCATCGGAAGCGTACCTAGCGTGAATGCGCGCAGCGACATCCCGGACGTTTCAGCCGTGATAGGCAAACAGCTCGATCGGATCGTTGAAGCCGCGCACCCGATGCTCGCCGACGTGTTCGAGCTCGAAATCGCTTTCGACGAAATCCGCGAACGCGCGGGACAGCAATACGTTTCTGCCCAACTGCTTTGTTAAGGCTTCGAGACGCGACGCCATGTTGACCGCGGGGCCGATGACGGTGAAGTCGAGCCGGCTGCGCGAGCCGATATTGCCGTACATGACGTCGCCGACGTGGACGCCGATGCCGTAGTTCAGCGGCGCCCGACCGGCTTCGCTGTTCTTCTCGTTCAGGGCCGCCATGGCCTGACGGGCTTCGGCTACGGCGTGCAGCAGATTGGCGCAAGCTCCCGGCTGGCTGAGCGGAAAAATAGCGAGCAGACCGTCGCCGATGAATTTCAATATCTCGCCACCGTGCTTTGCAATCGGCTCCGACATCGCGTCGAAATAGCCGTTCAGAAGTTCGATGACGTCATCGCGCGGCCAGTTGTCGGAGATCCGGGTAAACTCGCGCAGGTCGCAGATCATGATGGCGGCGCGAACCGTGGTCCCGCTGCCGCGCCGGGTGGCGCCGGCCAGAATGAGTTCTGAGGCGTGCGAGCCGACATAGGTTTCGAGCAGCGTCCGCGCCAGGCGATTCTTGATGCGGATTTCGCTGACCAGCGCCAAAGCCGGTAACAGTTTCTGCAGAGCCGCGATATGCGCGTCGTCGAAACCGCCGGGCCGGTCGGTGGCAAAGGTCACGAGATGCTGCTTGCCGAGCGTATGGTACAGCGGCCACGCCACATAGTCGGTGAGGCCTTTCGCCCGCATCTCGTCATAGACGCCGTGCTTGCGGCCCAGCGCGGGATCGCGTTCGAGATTCTCCCGCACCTCGGTGGCACCCTCGTGCATTTCATTGGCGGGACTGCCGATGTATTCGGACCGCTCCCTGACATCGTAGTCGACGCCCTCGATCACGGCCTCGCGCATCCCGTCGGCCCACATCATCCGGGCCCCGAGCCACTGCGGATGGTGGATCAGGATATGAAGCGTCCCCCGCTTCACCGGAATGCCCGCCTGCTGCAGCCGGATGCACATCTCGGCGAAGATATTGTCGATGAAGCGCTCATCGCGCGTGCCGTTCGTCAGCCAGTGCACGACGTCGCCGTCGGGACGCGCGGTGACGGGATCGATGTTTGATGGCGCGTCCATATCTTGCTCCTGGGGTGACGTCGTTCGGCGGTGCAGGATATGTCGTGTCGCGGCGCCACGGCGTCAACCGAGCCGGCTGCAATCTACCTGCTAGAATGAGGGCAGTGGATCGCCGCATGATCACGGTTTGCGCGAGCCGTCCTCGATGATCTGGACGATCCGCGACATGTCCTGCTGCGCGCGGCCCTGAAAGACGGCATGCTTCAGCACGAGCCGCACCGCCTGGCTCACCCACATCGGAACGCCGAGTTCTTCGCCTTGCTCGATGGCGAGGTCGACGTCCTTCATGAGTATCTCGATGGTTGCACCAAAGTCGAACGTGCGTGGCAGCACGGTATCGGGGAAAAGGTGCATGGTCGCAAAATTCTCGTACCCGCCGTCGAGCAACTTGCCCACCATTGGTTGGCCCATGTTGCCGGCGCCGAGACAGCCGATGCGCATCGTGTAACTCCGGTGGAAGGCAGCCGAGAACATCGGCAGTGAGCGGCCCGTGGTCTGGGAGCGGCTTTGGACTCTTGGGACTATCCCTTGGGCGCCTTGTAATCAGTCTGGTGCACTTCCACGATCGTGCCGTCGGGATCCTGCAGGAAAATCTGATACCAGCCATTCATGGCCCAGACGCCGTAGTCGGCGAACTGGATATTCTTCTCCCGCAGCATGGCCTTGAACCCCTCGATGTCGTCCGTACGAAACGCGATGTGACCGCGATCGACTGGATTGAGACTCTGCCTGGTTCGGAATGCGACGCCGAGATCCTGCGGCGCGATGTGAAACTCCGTCGTGCCGTCGGTAAGAAACTCGACCTTCCCATCAAAGCCCTGCGACGTGATCCGCGCATCTTCATTGCCCGGTACCGGCTTCAACTTGAACAGGGATCGGTAAAATTCCGCGAGCGCGCCAACATCCTTGGTCGCATAGTTCACGTGGTGAAGTTTCAGTTCCATGGGATCTCCTCTTCTCGATCGGGCAACAAACAATATGCGTAAAGCTTTCCATCATGAAGCAGGCGCAGCAAGGATGAGCGCGGCGACATCCGGTGCCAAACTTCACGATCCCCGCTGCGCCTGGACACTAATTTCTTCAGCCAAATCAACCTGATTTGCCCCGTCCAGCCTCCCGCTCGAAAATAATCCGCTTCTCGTTTCCCCCAAATCAGCCGCATAATTCCCCGTCTCATCCTCTCTACGAGGGACGTATCGCGATCGTCACGGACGTTGGGATGGGATGCGGTGGACGCAGCAGCGTCGGGCGCGTGAGACGTGTTCGCAGGGCAGATCTTCGATCTGTGAGCGGACACACCGCGCAAGACGAGCGGCGCCGAAGCGTACGGCAAAACCGTGTGGTCCTGGCACCCGTGGCTGGTGTCAAGTTGAGCGGAGGTTCGTGAAGCCCGACCGGGCCTTCATGAACCGCTAATTCGCCAACGACGGAGGCAAGAGGAATTCGTCTCCGAGGAGAGCGCGGCATAAGCCGTAAGGCCATTGCGCAGGGAATGCCGGAGTGTTCCGACTGTACCTGTATGCTCGTGTGCGTCACTTCTCGCGCACTATTGCACACGAGACCGCGGGTGCAGCGTGCACCCGGCATTCCCTGCTCCCTCTCGTCGAGGGACAACGTTCACACAAACCTCGGGCGCATCCCGCCGCGAGATCGACGCGCCGTGCGGTCAGCCATCCTCGTGGCCTTCCAATGTCCGGGGACGCGATGATTGCACCAAATGATCGAACCAAGAATGAAATGATTGAACCAAAACGCCGGTGCGCAAGTGGCTTGCCGCATTTGCGCCTGCAATGCCCCTCTACAGAAGTTTGCATTGTTCCATCTGGATCACGCTGGGTGGTTGCGCTATCATTTATCCAACCGGTTAAAAAGCCGGCGTTTCAAGGGAGAATAACGTGATATCCAGGAGATCAGCTACGCTTTCGCTCGCGGTCGCTGCTGTCGGGCTGTTTTATGCCGCAGCACCCGCGATCGCCCAGCAGAAGACCATCACCGTCTGGTTCGGCAAGGGCTTCTACAAGTCCGAGGACGACGCGCTGCTGGAGGCGATCAAGAAATTCGAGGCCAAGACCGGCATCAAGGTCGAACTGTCGCAATATGCCATCCAGGACATGATTCCGAAGACGGTGGCGGCGCTGGATTCCGGCACCGTGCCCGACGTCGCCTATTCCGACAGCTATGACGTGCAGGCGCAGGGCAAATGGGCGTTCGAGGGCAAGCTCGAGGACCTCTCCGACATCATGACGCCGATGAAATCGGCGTTCGCTCCGAACACGCTCGAGACCGTCAACCTCTATAACGACGTCGCCAAGAAGCGCGCCTATTACGGCTTTCCGCTGAAGCAGCAGAGCATGCATGTGCAGATCTGGGGCGACATGCTGGAGCAGGCCGGCTTCAAGCAGAGCGATATCCCGACCAAGTGGGAAGACTACTGGTCGTTCTGGTGCGACAAGGTGCAGCCCGCCAGCCGCAAGGCCACCGGCCAGCGCATCTATGCCGTCGGCCAGCCGATGGGCGTGGAGTCCACCGACTCGTTCCAGTCGTTCTACACCTTCATGGACGCTTATAACGTCAAGCTGGTCGACGACGACGGCAAGCTCCTGGTCGACGACCCCAAGGTTCGGGAAAACCTGATCAAGGCGCTTAAGGACTATACCGACACGTACATCAAGGGCTGCACACCGCCCTCCTCCACGACCTGGAAGGATCCCGACAACAACGTCGCCTTCCACAACAAGACGATCGTGATGACGCACAACTTCACGATCTCGATCGCGGCGAAATGGCTCGACGACGCCAACAACCCGGCACTGACGCCGGAGCAGCGCGCGATCGGCAAGAAGAACTACGACGAGGTCATCATCACCTCGTCCTTCCCGAACAAGCCGGACGGCACCCCGATCAAGTACCGCTCCGACGTCAAGACCGGGTTGATGTTCGCCTCCGCCAAGAACAAGGCCGAGGGCAAGGAGTTCATCAAGTTCCTGATGCAGGAGGAAAACCTCCGGCCCTATGTCGAGGGCGCGCTCGGCCGCTGGTTCCCGGTGACGACCGCCAGCCAGCAGAGCCCCTGGTGGCAGGCTGACCGGCATCGCAAGGCGGTCTACAATCAGTTCACCGGCGGCACCACGCCGTTCGACTTCACCAGGAACTGGAAGTTCACGATCCTCAACAACGAGAACGTCTGGGCCAAGGCGATGAACCGCGTCGTGAGCGAGAAGGTGCCGGTCGACAAGGCCGTCGACGAACTGATCGCCCGCATCAAGCAGGTCGCGGGTTAAGGTAAGCGATGCCGGCCGCCGCCAAGTTGTCGTCCCGGCGCAGGCCGGGACCCACAGCCACAGGCCAATGTTGTTGCGCGAAAGCCGTCGAACGGCGTCGTCCAGCACATCCGCCACGGCGTATGGATCCCGGCCTCCGCCGGGACGACGGTGTGGCGGCGGCCGGCATCTCCTGAGAATAGAGTTCAAGACCATGGCGATCACGCTTTCGGGCGATCACGCGCTCCCAAATCCACCGCTTTCGTCGCGACTGAGCACGCCACAGGTCTGGGGCATCGTGCTGCTGGCGCCCTATGTCCTCGTGTTCCTCGCCTTCGTGGTCTATCCCGTCGGATACGGGCTGTGGCTGGCGCGGCATCCGGCGAGCTACGTCGCGCTGTGGCACGATCCGATCTTCGCGCGCGCCGCGGTCAACACGCTGATCTTCCTGCTGGTCGGCATCAACGTCAAAATGGCGATCGCGCTGTTTTTGTCCGGCTTCTTCGCGCAGCAGCGCACCTGGATCAAATGGCTGTCGGTGCTGTTCATCCTGCCCTGGGCGGTGCCGTCGATCCCGACCATTCTTTCCGTGCGCTTCATGCTCAATCCCGAATGGGGCATGGTCAACCAGATCATCTTCAAGCTCACCGGCGACGACGGCCCGAACTGGCTGAACGACCCGACGGTAGCGCTCGGCATGGCGATCGGCGTGCACATCTGGAAATCGCTGCCGTTCTGGACGCTGATCCTGATGACCGGGCGGCTCGCGATCTCGCACGACATGTATGAAGCCGCCGACGTCGACGGCGCCACCTGGTGGCAGAAATTCCGCTTCATCACCTGGCCGTCAATGCAGACGCTCTACATCACCTGCACGCTGCTCTCGATGATCTGGACGCTCGGCGATTTCAACAGCGTCTACCTCCTGACCGGCGGCGGCCCGGCCGATCTCACCCATGTGCTTGCCACGCTGGGCATCCGCTATCTCCGGCTCGATCAGCTCTCGCTCGCGATGGCCTCCATCGTCTGCGCGCTGCCGTTCGTGCTGCCGCTGGTCTATTTCATGATGAAACGGTTGTCGCGATGAAGCTGCCAACACTCCGCGAGATCGGCACCGAAGCGCGCCTGCTGCTGATCGGCATTCCCGTGCTGATCTGGACCATGGTGCCGATCTATCACATGTTCCTGTTCGCGATCTCGCCGAAGCAGGACGCCTTCGCCGGCAAACTTTGGCCGGACCATCCGACGCTGCACAATTTCAAGATCGTGTTCTACCAGCAGCATTACTTCCTGCGCGACTTCTGGGTCCAGTTCGGGAATTCGGTGGTGATCGCGCTTGCAGCGGGCGCGCTGACGCTGATGATCGCGACCGCCGCCGCGTTCTCGATTTCGCGACTGCGCGTGCCTGGCGGTCGCTGGGTGATGAATCTGGCGCTGTTCACTTACTTCATCCCGGCGGCGTTCCTCGCCGTGCCGATGTACCGCACCATGGGCAATTACGGCCTGCTCAACAATCACTGGTCGCTGATCCTCGCGATGGTGACGATCGCCTCGCCCTACGCGATCTGGGTGCTCAAACAAGCTTCCGACAAGCTGCCGGTCGAACTCGATGAAGCCGCCACCATGGACGGCGCCACCACGATGCAGCTTTTTCGTTTGGTCTACGTGCCGTTGATGATGCCGTCGCTGGTCGCGATCGGCACCTACGCGATCCTGCTCGCCTGGAACGAATATCTCTACGCTTTCCTGCTGCTCTCCAAGGACACCGAGATCACGCTCCCCGTGGCGCTCGGCAATTTCCTCGCAGCGGATGACTCGCCGTGGGAACTGCTGATGACGACAGGGTTCATCTATGCGCTGCCGCCAGCCGCGATCTACTACGCGTTCAAGCGGTATATGGTGGGCGGACTGACGGCCGGAGCGGTGAAGTCGTAAAGGAAACCGTCATTCCGGGGCGATGTGAAACATCGAACCCGGAATGATAGGAGAATTACAACGGCGCGGCGCTCTCGCCTTGCGAGCTCGACAGCTTCGAGGCGAGCGAGGCGATCACGATCACCACCGCGATGAACGCAATCACCATGGTGCTGATGGCGTTGATCTCGGGCTTCACGCCGAGCCGCACCTCGGAATAGATCCGGATCGGCAGCGTCGCCGAGCCCGGCCCGGTCGTGAAGCTCGCGATCACGACGTCGTCGAGCGACAGCGTGAAAGCCAGCATCCAGCCTGCGGCGATGGCCGGAACGATCAACGGCAGCGTCACGGACAAAAATGCCCGCACCGGATCGCAGCCGAGATCCATCGCGGCCTCCTCCAGGCTGCGGTCGAGCGAGGCAAGGCGCGACTGCACCACGACGGTGACGAAGCACATCGTCAGCGTGGTGTGCGCGATGGACACCGTCCAGAAACCGCGCTCGGCGTTGAGCGCCACGAACAGCAGGAGCAGCGACAGACCCGAGATCACCTCCGGCATGACAAGCGGCGCATAGAGCATACCGGAGAACAGCGGGCGTCCCCTGAAGCGCTCGCCGCGCACCAGCGCGACCGCCGCCAGCGTGCCGAGCAGCGTTGCGATGGTCGCCGATACCGCGGCGACGCGCAGGCTCATCCAGGCGGCATCCAGCATGGCGCGATCATTGAAGAACTCGCGATACCAACGCAGCGACCAGCCGCCCCACACCGTGACCAGCCGCGAATCGTTGAACGAATAGATGACCAGGATGACTATCGGCAGATAGAGGAACGCCAGCCCGAGCGCCAGCGAGGTCACGTTGAACGGCGACAGGCTGTTGACCTTGCGCGCCATCAGCCCGGCCCTCCGAGCGTCCGGCGCTGCAGCCGGTCATACAGCAGCAGGGGCGGCACCAGCAGCACCAGCAGCGCCACCGCGGCGGCCGACGCCACCGGCCAGTCCTTGTTGGTGAAGAACTCCAGCCACAGCGTCTGCCCGATCATCATCGATCCGGAGCCGGCCAGGAGATCCGGAATCACGAATTCGCCGACGATCGGGATGAAGCACAGCAGCGCGCCGGCGCCGATGCCCGGCAGCGAAAGCGGGAACGTCACCAGCCAGAACGCCTGCCGGGGCGACGAGCCCAGGTCGCTTGCGGCTTCCAGCAGCGATGCGTCCATCCTGGCGAGCGTCGCATAGAGCGGCAGGATCATGAACGGCAGGTAGGAATAGACGATGCCGATGAACATCGCGCTGTCGGTCGAGAGCCACACCACCGGCGTCGAGACCAGATGCAGTGCAAGGAGAATTTTGTTGAGCAGGCCGTCATGCTGCAGGATGTTGATCCAGGCATAGATCCGTATCAGGAACGAGGTCCAGAACGGCACGATCACCAGCATCATGGCAATCGGCTGCCAGCGCCGCGGCAGCCGCGCCATGCCGTAGGCGATGGGATAGCCGATCACGAGCAGGATCAAGGTCGACGTCACGGCGACGAACAGGCTGCGCAGATATGAGCTGATGTAGAGACTGTCGGACACCAGCAGCCTGAAATTATCCAGCGACAATTGGGTGAACGCTGCCTTTATCGCCTCCCACCCTTCGGTGAGATCGAACAACGGCACATAGGGCGGCTGGGCAATCGCGGTCTGCGACAGGCTGATCTTCAGCACGAAGCCGAACGGCAGCAGGAAGAACAGCACCATCCACAGATACGGCGCGATCGCGGCGTAGCGCGCCGGCTGCGCGAAGATGCGTCGTGCGCTCATCGTTCCAGCACCACGCAATCGTCGGGCGTGAACCATGCCACCACGCGCTGGCCCGCGCTGTAGGTATCCCTGTCGAGCCGCACGGTGTTGGCGATCGACGAGCGCACGATCACACCAGAATCGAGCTTGACCTTGTAGACCGTCAGGCCGCCGAGATAGCTGACATCAGCGACCTCGCCTTCGAGACGGTTGATCAGTTGTGAACTGACGGCATCCGATCCCGGTCCGCGGCGCGACAGCTTCACCTTCTCGGGGCGAATGGCGACCGAGACTGCGGTGCCAACGGCAACGCCGCGCGGCTCCGTCACCGCCAGCGTTGCACCACTGCTCGTCGATACCGTCACGCGGCTATGCTCGCGCGAGGCGACCGCGCCGTCGAACAGGTTGACGTCGCCGACGAACTCGGCAACCCAGCGCGACTGCGGCGCTTCGTAGAGGTCGCGCGGGCTCGCGACCTGTTCGAGCCGGCCGGCGTTCATCACGCCAATACGATTCGCCATCGTCATCGCCTCCTCCTGGTCGTGGGTGACGATGATGAAGGTCATGCCGAGGCGGCGCTGCAGCTCCATCAACTCGGCTTGCGTGCTCTCGCGTAGCTTTTTATCGAGCGCGGCCAGCGGTTCGTCGAGCAGCAGGATCCTGGGCCGGCGCGCCAGCGAGCGCGCCAGCGCCACGCGCTGCTTCTGGCCGCCGGAAAGCTGGTCGGGCTTGCGCCGCTCCATCCCTTCGAGCTTCACCAGCGCCACCATCTCGGCGACGCGGCTATCGATCTCGGCCCGCGGAAGGCCGGCGCGTTTCAGCCCGAAGGCGATGTTGTCGCGCACGTTGAGATGCGGAAACAGCGCGTAGTTCTGGAACATCATGTTGACGGGCCGCTCATGCGGCAGCACCGGCGCGATATCGCGGCCGCCGAGCAGGATGCGGCCCTCGTCCGGTGTCTCGAAGCCGGCGAGCATCCGCAACAGCGTGGTCTTGCCGCAGCCGCTCGGTCCGAGCAGCGCGAAAAACTCGCCGGCGGCGATGTCGAGCGAGAGCCCATCCACGGCGCGAAAATTGCCGAACGTCTTGGCGACGCCCTCGATGCGGAGCAGCGGAACGGCGGCGGTCGCGTCGGCCGGCGGTGCAGGCAAATTCGCTTGCGGTGCGTAAATTTCCGGCGATTCCTCGGTCATGCCACCTGCCAGTACGATCGTGGCCGCACGCTAGCGGCGGATTAGCCTCCGCTCAACGTCTCGCGAGCCACGAGCCACAATATTGTGGATGCCGCCGCTCTCCGCTCTGGTAAGGTTCGAAACTCCCAAAGGCCCACGATTGTGCGGCAAGAACGTTCGCGGAGGAAACATCGATGCTCATTCGCTATTTTGGCGCCGTGACGGCCATTTGCTGCCTGCTCGCGGGCACGGCCGCCGCCCAGGAGGCGCTCGTAACCTACAAGTCGCTCACCCCGGAACTGGCGCAGGATCTGGCCAAGGCGACGCTGGCGGATTGCCGCAAGCGCGGCTTTCAGGTGACGGTCGCCGTCGTCGATCGCTTCGGCGTCACACAGGTGCTGCTGCGCGACCGCTTTGCCGGGCCCCACACGGTTTCAACCGCTACGGGCAAGGCATGGACCGCGGCCAGCTTTCGCACCAGCACGACCGAACTCGCGGCCATCAGCCAGCCCGGGATGATGCAGGCGGGCATCCGCAACCTGCCCGGCGCGGTGGTCATCGGTGGCGGGCTGACGGTCGAAGCCGGCGGCTCGCTGGTCGGGGCCGTCGGCGTTTCCGGAGCCCCCGGCGGCGACGCGGATGAAGCCTGCGCCAAGGCAGGCATCGAAGCCATCCGCGACAAGCTCGATTTCTAGCCGGCGCGAAACAACGATGAACCGGGACAGATACGATCTTCCGCTGACAACCAGTTCGGACCGCTCCGCGGCGCATTACCGGGACGGCATGGACTGCATGCTGTCGGCCTGGCACGGCGCCGCGGAAGCGTTCGACACGGCGATCGCGCATGATCCAGGCTTTGCGCTGGCCTATATCGGCCGCGCCCGCGTCCATCAGCTCAACATGGAAGGTAGCGAGGCGCGCGCGATGGCGGCGCAAGCCCGTGACCTCGTCGCTGGCGTAACCCCGCGGGAAAAAAGCCATGTCGAGATCATCGCCTCGGTCATCGAGGGCAAGCCGAAAGTCGCCGTCAGCGGCGCCGAAGCGCACCTGGAAGAATATCCGCGCGACGCGCAAGTGCTGTCGCTGCTGCTCGGCGCGTTCGGCCTCTACGCATTCTCCGGCCGCCCCGACCACGATGCCGCGAAGCTCGCGATCTGCGAACGCCACGCGCCTCACTATGGCGAGGATTGGTGGCTCCTCTCCTATCTCGGTTGGTCCAATACCGAAGCGGGAAACCTTGCGACCGGCAGGAAATTATCCGAGCGTGCGATGGCGCTGCGATCGGCCAACGCCAACGCGGCGCATGGTCTCTCGCACGCGATGTTCGAGCAAGGCGACATGGAGGCAGGCCGCAGCTTTCTGTCGCAATGGATGCCGGCGCACGATCGCCAGAGCTTTCTGCACGGACATCTCGCCTGGCACGTTGCGCTGACCGCACTCGATGCCGGCGATCTCGACGGCGCGCTTGATATCTACGAACAGCACATCAAGCCCGCAGGCCGGCCCTACCCGCCGCTGAACATCTTCACCGACGGTACGTCGCTGCTGTGGCGGCTTTCGCTGGCGGGCCAGACCGGGCTCGAGGCGCATTGGCGGGATATGGCCAGCTATGGCGCGAAATATTTCCCGCAGGCCGGAGCGCACTTCGCCGACGTGCATTTTGCGCTGGCCGCGGCGGCAGATGGCGATGCGCTGAAAACACGGGTGGCCCAACTGGAAGCGCGCGCCGCCGACGGCATGCTGGCGCCGGGCCGCGTCGCCATCGAACTCAGTCGCGGCATGTTCGCCTTCGCTGAAGGCGACATTGCGGGCGCGATCCGCTTGCTGGAACCCGCTATATCCGAACTGTCGCGAATTGGCGGCAGCCATGCGCAGCGCGAATTATGGGAAGACACGCTGATCGTGGCCTACCTGCGCGCCGGCCACGGTGACAAGGCCGCGAGCCGCATCTCGGCTCGGCTCGATCGCAGACCCTCGGCGCGTGACGAGGGCTGGTCACGCGTGGCGCGAGGGGCGACAGGTCAACGCCCTTGAGGGCGATGGCAACGACCGTTCCGGACGTCAATTCGTCCGGGGAAGGTGACGTATCTCAATCGTCCCGCCGGCCTCGAAGTGCGGATTGCCCGCCAGGAGCGATCTTGCATGATCGATGCTGTCGGCATTGACGCGAATATATCCGACGAGATGCGCGGTGATCGGTGGAGCCGGGCCATGCTTCCGGACACAAATTCCATCGCCGATCGCGCTACCGCCCTCAAACGAGCCGCTCGCCTGCAGCTGTTTCAGATAAGGCTCCCAGGCGCTGTCACGAACACCAGCGACGTCGTCATGCATGAGCAAGATGTATTCGGCCATACGAATCTCCCCGAACCTGATCTGCGCCCCGGCCTATCGACTCAAGAACTAGTACGTCCGTCGTTCGCCATGAAGGCCGCCAGCGCCTCGCGATCCGCCGGCGGCATCGTAAGCCCGAGCTTGGAGCGCCGCCACAGAATATCGTCCGGAAAACGCGCCCATTCGTTCTGCATGAGGTAGCGCACTTCCGCGCCGGTCAATTCCGGTCCAAAGGCCGGGCCGAGATCGCCGCGCGATTTGGCGTCGCCGAGGATCGCCTTGACGTTGGAACCGTAGGCGGCGGCAAGCCGCCTCGCCTGGTTCTCATCGAGAAAGCGCCAGCGCTCGCGCGCCTCGTCGACCTCATGGTCGAAACGGTCCCAGGCGAAATCGCCGCCTGGAAGTGGCGACTTCGCGGTCCAGCGCCCCGACATCGGATAGAATGGCGCAAGCTTGGTGACCGCCCGCTCCGCACGCAGCCGCGAGGTGGTGACGTCGCCGCCGAAAATCGTGACCAACGGCGCCTTGTCACGCCGGTAGTGCAGATTCATCGTGCCATCCCGCTGGGATCGCCGACTTACCGGGTTCATCACCATGTTGGCTCCGGAAAGCGTATGCACCACGTCGACCGCCTCGATCCGTTCGCGGAAATAGCGGTTGGCCGCATCGCAGAGATAGGCGACGTCGCTGGCCGCCATCGCGACAATGGCGGGATCGCCCTTGAAGCCATGGCCGGCGGTGCCGATCAGCGTGAAATCGCGCTCGTAGGGGCTTGCGAAGATCAGCCGGCCGTCGCCGTTCCGGAAGACATAGACGTTGTCGCAGTCGAATAGCCGTCGCACGACGATCTGGCTCATCTGCACGGCGGCGACGTTGGGCAGGGGCACGCGCAACACGGTCTCGGCAACAGATGCGGTCCAGGCCCCGGCCGCGTTGACGACGGCCCGCGCCGTGATCACCTTGCGGAAGCCGCGGTCCTTCACCACCAGCCGCCATTCCCTGCCGCGCTCGGCCCGGGTGCAGCGCGCGCCGGTGCGGATCACGGCGCCACGGGCCGCAGCATCGACGGCGGTCAGCACCACCAGGCGGGAGTCATCCACGACACAGTCGGAATATTCGAAGGCGGTACCGAACGGCCGCTTCAGCGCGTTGCCGACCGGATGGTGGGTGACATCAAGGGTGGCGGATGGCGGCAACCGATTGCGCGAAGCCAGCCGGTCGTAGAGCAGCAGCCATGAGCGCAACTGCCAGGGCGCGCGATCTTCCGAATGGGAGGGGATGGCAAAGCGCATCGGGCGCACCAGATGCGGCGCGATTCCGAGCCAGACGTCACGCTCCGCAAGCGCAGCACGGACACGCAGGAAATGCCGACGCTCGAGCCTCTCCAGATCACCATGGATCAGCCTTGGCGAGGCCGAGGAAGCGCCTGCGCCGAGATCGCCCTGCTCCAGCAGGATCACGCGCAGGCCGCGCCCAGCGGCGTCGCGCGCGATGCTGACGCCGTTCAACCCGCCACCGATGATCGCAAGATCGTAGTCCGCCATACGCAAGGCTACTGTTGAGAATCGAAGTTCTCCACACTAGGACATGATCGCGACGACAAGATACCGGTTTCGGGTCGAGATCGTGTCGGGCAGGCGCGCGCAAGATAATGGCGGGGACGAAATCAGGCGCGGGCCCGTTGGCGCGCAGCGTCCAGTTCGCTGACAGCGCCGCGGCCGACCAGCGCGGCGTACTGGTCGATCGGCAACGGCTTGCCGAGGAAATAGCCCTGCACCGCGTCGCATCCCTCTTCCGACAGGAAGCTGAGCTGCTCCTGCGTCTCGACGCCTTCGGCGACGATCGACATTTCGAGGCCGTGGCCGAGGTCGATGACGGCGCGCACGATCGCCGCCGATTGCGGATTGCGCCCGAGATTCATGACAAAGGCGCGGTCGATCTTGATCTTGTCGAACGGGAACGCCTGCAGATAGCTCAGCGAGGAATAGCCGGAACCGAAATCGTCCATCGAGATGCGCACGCCAAGCGCCTTCAGCCGCCGCAGCAGCGCCAGGCCGCGATCGAAATCCTCGATCAGCACGCCCTCGGTGATTTCAAGTTCGAGCCGGTCAGGCGCCAGGCCGGTTTCGAGCAGGATCGAATGCACGAGGCTGACGACGTCGCCGTGCATGAACTGCGCCGGCGACAGGTTGACGGCAACCTGCAGCGGCACCGGCCACGAGGCCGCCTCGCGGCAGGCTTCGCGCAGGATCCAGACGCCCATTTCGACGATCAGGCCGCTTTCCTCCGCCAGCGGGATGAACTCGCCCGGTGAAACGAAGCCGCGCGCCGGATGCATCCAGCGCGCCAGTGCCTCGAAGCCGATGATCTTGCTGGCGGCGACCGTCGAGCCCGCTGCGGCCTGCGGCTGGTAGTGCAGCGACAATTCGCCGTTCCTGATCGCCATCGAGAGATCCTGATGCAGCACGCGGCGGTCGCGGATCTGCTGGTCCATCTCTGGCGCGAAAATGCCGATCGAGCCGCGCGACTTCTGCTTGGCGCGGAACAGGGCCGCGCCGGAATTGGCGAGCAGCGAAGCCGCATCCGCACCGTGATGCGGAAACACCGATATGCCGGTGGTGATGCCGGTGCGAACCGACTTGCCATCGATCAGGAATTCTTCGGACATCGTTTGCGCAAGCTGTTCGGCCAGCGCCTTGCCGGCCTCCGGCTGCTTGCCGTCGATGATCAGGCCGAACTCGTCGCCGGAGAGCCGGGCCACCACGCCGCCGCGGGCGGATGCCTGGATGCGGCCGGCCACTTCGACCAGGAGCTTGTCGCCCGTCGCGTGGCCGAACACGTCGTTGATTTCCTTCAACCCGTCGAGGTCGACGCAGAGCACCGCAAACTCTTCGTCGGTGCCGGCGCAGGCCTCGATCATCTGGGCCAGCGCCTGCAGGAAGGAGGCGCGGTTCGGCAGGTCGGTCAGGCCGTCATGATAGGCCATGTGCGCCATCCGCGATTCGGTCTGGCGGCGATCGGTGACGTCCTCATGGGTCTTGATCAGGTATTGCGGCTCGCCGGCCTCGTCGAGCACGGTCATGCGGCGGGTCAGGAACAGCCGCAGCCCGTCCTTGGTCGAGATCGGGTGCTCTTCGGTGAGCAGACCCCGTTTCTTTATCGCCGCCTCGTCGCGCGCGATGATCAGCTTGGCTTCGCGCGGATTGAAGATATCGGAGGCGGTCAACCCGGTGGCGTCCTCGCGGCGGCGGTTGAGGATGGTCTCGGCGCTGCGGTTGGCGAGCAAATAGCGGCCGTCGCTGACGCGCTCGACGATCAGCGAAACCGGGATGTTGTCGACCACGAGCTCGAGGAACTTCTTGGTGCTTTCCAGCTCGCGCGACAGTGAGCGCCGCTCGGTGACGTCGTCGAACAGGTTGATCAGGAATTCGGGCTCGCCGTTCTCGTTGCGGGCGACCACGCGGTTCGAGGAGATCACGCGTTGTTCGTCGCCACGTTCGACGAAATATTCGCTGTGGTTATGGCCGTCCGGCGCGTTCAGCACCGCCGCGTCCGCAACCTCGATGCTCCTTGCGGTTTCCTGCCGGAAGATCTCGTCGGCACGCTTGCCGACGATGTGGTCGCGGGAGAAGCGGGAGAAGCGCTCGAACGCGCGGTTGACGAAAATATAACGGCCGTCCTCGATGTTCTTGGCGGCGACACAGACCGGAACGTTGTCGAGCACCGATTCCAGGAACTGCGTTGTCGATGCGAGTTTGCGCGACAGCCTGCGTTGCTCGGTGCAATCCTCGTGGGTCCCGATCGTCCCCCCGTTGGGCAGGCGGAACATCTTCGTCAGCACCGACCGCCCATCCGGCAGCTCGATGACGATGCCTTCCGGGCGGCGGGCAAGCGCGCTGAATTCGTTGACCGAAAGCGTCATCAGGCCTCGCGCACGGCGCAGCTCGACCAGTTCGCTGCCGGTCATGCCGCTGGAAATATCGGCGCGTGTGAGCCCGTACATCTCGATGAAGCGATCGTTGCAGAACACGATGCGGTTCTGCGCATTGGTGATCATCACACCCTGATTGAGATTGTTCAGGGCGGAGCTGATGAATGCATTGCGCCGCAGTCTGGCGTGCCTGGCGTCGCGCAGCGCCGACAAGGCCCAGAGCCCCAGCGCCGTCAGGAAGGCGACGATAGCGACGCCGCCGAGCAGCAGCTCCCAGAGCCGGCTGGAGTCGAGCGCGTCGAAGTAGCTCAAGTCGGCGGGCTGCGTGGCTCCCCACGCCGATCCACATGGCGCGGCAGTTGCGGCCAGGCATGCGAACGCCAGCGCCGGAATCGAATTCCTCCCGCCTGCCTGCCTGTTCGCGTAAGCCATTACCCACCCAAGGATTTGCGGTCGGAGTGTCTGGCTTGACGGGTTTGGATCGGGTAAACGACTACCCGCGCAACCGCGAAATGCGACCTGAATTACGGCAATTGCCCTGACATGATTAATGCTTCACTAACGGGACTGCATTCGAAGCGTATTTCGAAGCAAACCAACGGGTTGTTGGGGCGCTTCGGCGAACAAAACGATCATGACAAGGCACGGCAACTGCCGATTTCCGTGCCGGCTTCCCGGCCCCGGAACTGCCATGGACAAGGTTGATTGCGTCGTTATCGGAGCGGGGGTGGTCGGCCTCGCGATTGCCCGGCGGCTGGCCCAGGCCGGCCGCGAAGTGATCGTGCTGGAGGCCGCCGAGGGGATCGGCACCGTGACTTCCTCGCGCAACAGCGAAGTGATCCACGCCGGAATATATTACCGCGCCAACAGCCTGATGGCGCAGATGTGCGTCAGCGGCAAGCACGCGCTGTACCGGTATTGCCGCGACCACGGCATCCCGCACCGTAACTGCGGCAAGCTGATCGTCGCGACCACAACGCAGGAAACCGAAAAGCTGCAATCGATCCGTGCGCATGCCGAAGCCAACGGCGTTGACGATCTGCAGCTGTTGACGGGCGAAGCCGCTCGCGCGCTGGAGCCGGCACTGAACTGCGACGCGGCCCTGTTGTCACCGTCCACCGGCATTATCGACAGCCACGCCTACATGCTGGCGCTGCGCGGCGATGCGGAAGACGCCGGCGCGGCTTTCGCGTTTCATACGCCGCTGCTCCACGCCCGGGCCGGCGCCGGCCACATCGAACTCGAAATCGGCGGCGATGCGCCGATGATGCTGGCGTGCAACCTGCTGGTCAATTCGGCCGGACTGGGCGCGCCTGCCGTGGCGCGCAGCATCGATGGCATGCCGGTCGGGCAGATTCCTTCGGCCTATCTGGCCAAGGGCAATTATTTCAGCTGCAGCGCGCGGTCGCCGTTTTCACGCTTGATCTATCCGGTGCCGGAGCCCGGCGGGCTCGGGGTGCACCTGACGCTCGACATGGCAGGACAGGCGCGGTTCGGCCCCGACGTCGAATGGGTCGAGAGCATCGACTACGCAGTGGATCCGGCGCGCGCCGAGCGGTTCTATCCCGCAATCCGGCGCTATTGGCCGACGCTGCCTGACGGCGCGTTGATGCCGAGCTATTCCGGTATCCGGCCCAAAATCGTGCCGCCTGCGGTCGCCACGCAGGACTTTCTGATCCAGGGTCCGCAGGACCACGGCGTCGCCGGGCTGATCAATCTGTTCGGTATCGAATCGCCGGGACTGACGTCGTCGCTCGCGATCGCCGATCATGTCGGCGCGCTGGCCGAGGTGTAATCGGACATCGCAGCAGCCCGCAACCTGAGGATGAGCGCATCGCGCCCATCCCGGCTGCGTGACGTTTTCGGTACTGTACTGATACTGATTAGTGGAGAGTTTCGCTGGCGGATTGCTTCAACCGCTGGATCTCATCCTTGACCATCAACTTGCGGCGCTTCAGCTCGACAATGTGGAGGTCGTCTGTGGAAAGGTGCACGAGCGCTTCGTGCAATTCGTTCTCTAGGCTCTTGTGTTTACGTTCTAGTTCAACAAGATGCGCCTCTAGTGCCATACGAAACCTCCTCGGTGGTTAAAACCTCAGATTCGATCCGGACAAGAGAGTGTACACCAGCGGCTTCGTCTGTCGATGGCAATCGAGAATCCGGCCTCTCAAAATTTTCGGATTTATCTGTAACCAATCGTGACTATGGAACCAGGTCCGCTTGCGGAGCGACCTCGCAGGGACGATATTCTCGACAGTTTGCGACAACATGCCTTCAACCTCATCGTGCTCTTTAGTCAACCTACACCATGACCGACGAAGATGAGCGCGAGCTCGAAAACGAGCTCGCCCGCCTGCAACAGGAGCATCGCGATCTCGATGCAGCGATCGACGCGCTGCACCAGTCGCCGGCGCCGGATCTGCTGCGGCTGCAACGCCTGAAGAAACGCAAGCTGCAACTGCGCGACCGCATCGCCTTCATCGAAGATCAGATCACGCCCGACATCATCGCCTGATCGTTAAGCAGTACTGCTCGATCGTTACGCAGCAGATTTTTTCTGCGGCAGCGCTTCGATCCATTATTGTCGCGCGCATCAGACCGCACACGTGCCGACCTGTCCCGCAACCACAACTCTCGAAATGCCGCCTACCTTCCGCGCAGACCCTTCCCCCACATCCACAGGACCTGACGATCAGCGCTTCGTCCAACTCGTCGCGACGCCTCTAAAGCCCCCAGCAAATTGCAGCCGCGCGCGATCGGAAAAAAGCGCATTGGCTCCATAACACGACTTGACTCCAGTAGAACAAAAAGAGAACATATCGTTCTGCCGCCAGCTAGGGAGTCCTGCCATGTCCGCCACGCCGTCCCTGTCCGACAACAGCCACTACGAGCGGGCCTGCGATGAGGCGATCGCGATGTGCGACGGCAATCTGCGCTCGACCATCAAGGCGCTGATCATGGTGAACGAATATCTGGAAGCCGAACTGGAGGCGTTGCAGGTCGCGGTATCTGCCGGCTGCGCGCCGGCCAAACACTCAAGCAGCAACGCAGCCTGAACTGGAGCGACCACACCGGAGCGATGCCATGGCCGAAGTTACCTACTATGTTGCAATGCCATTCCTGCAGGACGATAGCGGCGCGCCGGTCGCGGGCGCAGCGGAGGAATGCCAGAGCCCTAACACCGCGATGCGGCGCGCCGAAATGATGTCGCGAATGGCCGGCAGCATCGGCGCTGTCGCCTTCAGCCGCAGCGGCGATCCCATGATCGGCGAATTCGGCGACGCGCAACTGCTGCGAAAATTCGGCAACGTGCCGGACGATCTCAGCACGCTCTGAGAACCGGCGCCGACGCGCGCTTGTTTACGAAAGCTCGTGCCGCCTGAGCGCCTTGCGCACATACATGGCGCTATCGGCCGCTTCCAGCGCGCGACCGGCCTCCGAGTGAATGTCGAGAATCGCAACGCCGGCGGATGCGCCGGCATTGATGGTGCGGCCGTCGAACACGAAGGTCAGTCGATCGATCTCCTCCTCGAGCGCGGCCGCTTTCGCCTTGGCATCGGTCTCGCTGAGATTCCACAACAGCAGTGCGAATTCGTCGCCGCCGAGCCGGCCGATCACATCGGATGAGCGCACCTGTCCCGACAGCGTCGAGACGATGGCCTTGAGCACCTGATCGCCCGCAGCGTGCCCGAACGCATCGTTGATCGGCTTCAGCCGATCGACGTCCAGCACGATGAGGGCGCCGCCGGCACGATAGCGCTTGATGTAGGCGATCGCGCGCTGCAGCTCGCGCTCGAAGCCGCGCCGGTTCGGAATATCCAGCAGAAAATCGGTGTCGGCCGAGGCCTGCAGTTCCTCGATCCGGGCCTGGGTCCTGGCCAATTCCGCCTTGAGGCGACGAATCGTCGCCTTGGCGTCGCCAGATGCCACCGGGCGATCCGGCTTCGCCGCGGAGTTCCCGCGGGGCGCGGCTTTTCGCCCGGAAGCGCCGCTTTTCGGGCGTTTTGCAGCTCGGGAAGGGGTCGCCCTGGTTTTTTTCTTCATGACCTTCCCTGTGCAGGCATGCTTATGAAGGCTTGCCGGGATTCACCAAGACAGGATAGTCCATTCCTGATCCCTTGCCACGCCTTGGATGAGCCGCGGGCCGATCCTATAATCGGCCTATGTTTCTGGATTCCCGAATAGAATTGACAAGATGACCGCACCCGTCGCCATCATCATGGGCAGCCAGTCGGACTGGGAGACCATGCGCCACGCCGCCGAGACGCTTGCCGCGCTCGGGGTCGACAGCGAAAAACGCATCGTCTCCGCCCACCGGACCCCCGACCGGCTGTTTGCCTTTGCCAAGGGCGCCAGGGCTGCAGGCCACAAGGTCATCATCGCCGGCGCCGGTGGCGCCGCGCATCTGCCGGGCATGGCGGCAGCGTTGACGGAACTTCCGGTGCTCGGCGTTCCCGTCGAATCCAAGGCGCTTTCAGGCGTGGATTCGCTTTACTCGATCGTGCAGATGCCGGCCGGCGTCCCCGTCGGCACGCTTGCGATCGGAAAGGCCGGCGCGATCAACGCCGCACTGCTGGCGGCAAGCATACTGGCGCTGAACGATGCGGCGCTGGCGACTCGGCTCGCCGCCTGGCGCAAGCAGCAGACCGACGCGGTCAAAGAGCGCCCGGAGGGCTCGGCGTGACCGCTTCAGGCAAGGTGAAGCTGAAGCCGGGCGACACCATCGGAATTCTCGGCGGCGGACAATTGGGCCGGATGCTGGCCATGGCGGCGGCGCGCCTTGGCCTCAGGTGCCAGGTGTTCTCGCCGGATCCGGACTCGCCCGCCTTCGACGTCGTGCTGAACGCGACCTGTGCCGAATATGCCGACGTCGAGGCGCTGGAGCTGTTCGCCAACGACGTCGACGTCATCACCTACGAATTCGAGAACGTCCCGGCCGCCACCGCCATGGTGCTGGCCGCGCGGCGTCCGGTGCTGCCGGCACGGAGTATTCTCGAAACCACCCAGGATCGGCTGGTCGAGAAGGATTTCGTCAAGCGGCTCGGCATCGGCACCGCCGACTATGCCGACGTGCCGTCGGTGGAAGCACTGCGCGCGGCCGTCGCGCGCATCGGCCTTCCCGCCGTGATCAAGACCCGCCGCTTCGGCTATGACGGCAAGGGCCAGGCGATCATCCGCGAAGGCGACGATCTCAACCAGGTATGGGAAGACCTCGGCACCAAATCCGCAATCCTCGAAGCGTTCATTCCGTTCGAGCGCGAGGTCTCCGTGATCGCCGCGCGCTCGGCGGACGGCGCGGTCGAATGTTACGACGTTACCGAGAACGAACATCGCGATCACATCCTGAAAATCTCGCGCGCTCCGGCGGCCATATCTGATGCGCTGGCTACTGAGGCGCGCGCGGTCGCGGAGAAGATAGCGACGGCGCTGGACTATGTCGGCGTGCTTGCGGTCGAGATGTTCGTGGTGGCGGGCAATGGCGGGCCGAAGGTGCTGGTCAACGAGATCGCGCCACGGGTGCATAATTCCGGACACTGGACGCTGGATGGCGCCTCGATCTCGCAGTTCGAGCAGCACATCAGGGCGATTGCCGGCTGGCCGCTCGGCAAGCCGATCCGTCATGGTCAGGTCACCATGACCAACCTGATCGGCGACGACATTCTGACCTACGAGCAATGGCTGACCGTTCCAGGCGCCACCGTGCATCTCTACGGCAAGGGGCCGCCCCGGCCGGGCCGCAAGATGGGGCATGTCACCGAGGTGACGCCGGCAGGCAAGAAATAGCGCGCCTGCCGACGCTTACGATGCGGTCGCTCAATCAAGCCCGCTTCGCGCCTTCCACGATGCCGGCCGGCTCCTCGCTGAGCCAGCGATAGAGCACGCCGCCGATCGCGCCGCCGATCAGGGGCGCCACCCAGAACAGCCAGAGCTGCGCCAGCGCCCAGCCGCCGACGAACAGCGCGGGCCCGGTGCTGCGCGCCGGATTGACCGATGTATTGGTGACGGGAATGCTGACGAGGTGGATCATCACCAGCGCCAGTCCGATCGCCAGCGGTGCGAAGCCGGCCGGCGCCTTGCCGTGGGTCGAGCCCATGATGATGAACAGGAACATCATGGTCATCACCACTTCGGTGATGAAGCAGGCCATCAGGCTGTACTTGCCGGGCGAATGCGCATCAAAACCGTTGGACGCAAAACCCTTGGTGACGTCGAACCCGGACGCACCGCTTGCGATCACGTAGAGTACCGCCGCCGCCACGATCGCGCCGATCACCTGCGCAACGATGTAGGGGAGGATCTGACCGGTCGGAAAACGCCCGCCCGCGGCAAGCCCGACGGTGACCGCCGGATTAAGATGGCAGCCGGAGATATGGCCGATCGCATAGGCCATGGTCACGACGCTCAGGCCGAAAGCCAGCGAAACACCCACGAGCCCGATGCCTACCTGCGGAAATCCGGCTGCGATCACCGCGCTACCGCATCCCGCAAACGTAAGCCAGAACGTGCCGATCGCCTCGGCGGCATACTTCTTCGAATTCATATCTCGCCTCCCTGTCGGTTTTCAGTCGCTGGAATGCACGGGAACGCTAGGAACGATCCCGTGATAGGCTCGTTAGCTCGCACCTTCGGACCATGGGGGTCCGAATCGCGCCAGTTTAGGCGGATTTCTTTGGCTTTCCCGGAGCAAAAGCCACCATCTCCGGTGGACATCCGGAGTTTTGTCTGCTAAATGCGCGCGTTCAGGGTTAAGGGCCAGGCCATTTGCCGGCCCTTCGCTTTACCAGAATTCCGATCCGATCCATTGAAAGAGGATGCCGCGTGCAGGTTCTCGTCCGCGATAACAACGTCGATCAAGCCCTCAAAGCGCTGAAGAAGAAGATGCAGCGCGAGGGAATCTTCCGCGAGATGAAGCTCCGCGGCCATTACGAAAAGCCCTCCGAGAAGAAGGCCCGCGAAAAGGCCGAAGCGGTGCGCCGCGCGCGCAAGCTGGCCCGCAAGAAGCTGCAGCGCGAAGGCCTGCTGCCGATGAAGCCGAAGCCGGTGTTCGGCGCCGGTCCCGGTGGCGACCGTGGTGGCGCTGGTCGTGGTGGCCCGGGCGCTGGTCCGCGCGGACCGCGCTAAGCTCTGCGAGAGAAATGATTTGAAAACGCGGGCCTTGTGCCCGCGTTTTTGTTTTGTGGTCGGCGATCGAGCCATAGCGGCTGATCCGCGCGTTGCACACTTGCTCGCACCGCCACTCTTCGGTGTTGCGGCCATTTTGACCGATGCATTTTTCTACCGAGCAAGCTACCTATGGCGGCATCGGACGCGCGGGTATTTGCCAGATGGCCATTACGGTTTGCACTGTCTCCTCCCGCGCCAAACGCTTTGCTGTTGCCCCTGTTGTTCTGCTCGCGATCGCCCTTCCCCTTGGCGGCTGCTCGTTCGATCTGGGGTCATGGGGGCCCAGCAACGACAGGCCACCGCCGATCGAGCAGAAGCCGAGCGGCGCCATTGGCGGACAAGGCATCAGCGACGCCCAGGGCTACGCCGCGCGCGGCGAGGCTCTCGCCAGATCCGGCAAGAACGGTGAGGCGCTAGTAGAGTTCGAACGCGCGCTCGCGCTCGATCCCTACAACGTGCAGGCCTTGTATGGCCGCGGCCTGATCCATCAGGGCGAAAAGAAGCACCGGGAGGCGATCGAGGATTTCAGCTCTGCCAACGGCCTCAAGCCGCAACAGATAGAGCCGCTGCTGGCGCGTGCGACCAGTTACCTCGCGCTCGACAGGACAAAGGAAGCCGCTGCCGACCTCGACGAGGCGGTCCAGGCCGATCCGAACAACGCGGCGGCATGGTCAGCCCGCGGCGTCACCTATGAGCGGCTTGGCGACAAGGCCAAAGCATCCGCTTCCTACAGCCGCGCGCTCGCACTTCGTCCAAGGGACGAAGCCGCGCGAAGCGGGCTCGTGCGGACCGGCGGCTAGGTTCCGACAAGAATTTTATTTGGGCAGCACGGCGTGGAACAGCGACTTCGCCGTCGACAGCACTTCTTCGGCGGCGGCCGAGGTGCGGTCACGCACGGACGGCTCCGCGGCCTCGGCACGCAGATCGAGCGGGCGCGAGAGCGGGATGTCGGCCGGCGGCGTCGGACGGCGCGGGTCTTCGGCATTGGCCGCGTAAGGCGGCCGTTGCGGCGCAGCCTGACCATAGGGCTCGCCGGTAATCGGCGGAGCCGAGATCATGACCGGCGGCGGCAGCGGCCGCAGCGCCGGCGCAGCCGCGACCCTGGGCGATTCCACCCTCGGTGCTTCCGCTTTCGGCGTTTCCGCTCTCAAGGTTTCCACTCTTGGAGTCTCCCTGGGAGCGTCGGGAATACGGGCCACTTCAGGCGCGCGCGTAGAAGCTTCACCATTGCTGCGCAGGCGCTCGATCGCAGCACGCGCCAGATCGTTGGCGTCGCGGCGATCCTCTTGCGCGTGCGCCGCTGCAGTCTCCGCCGGAGCTACCGGAGCAGGCGCAGCCGCGGCCGGTGCTGAGGTCGATGCCGCGGGCTGGGTCGATGCCGCGGGCTGGATCGGCGACGGCAGCACGACCCTGATCTTATCCTTCTCGCGCGGCGCGGCCGTCTCGGCAGACTTCCCATCATGCCTTGAATCAGGCTTGGCAGTTTCGGCCTTGGCAGTCTCGGCCTTGGCCGCATCAGCCTTCGCCTTGGCGGCATCCGCCTTCGCGTCGGTCTTGTCTTGCGCCTTTTCGGCCACCGCCGGCCGTTGTTCGGCGGCGTTCTTTTCCATGACGGCCTTTTCGGAGATGCCCTTGGCCTTGACCCCTGCCGCCGGGAGATTGCTGACGGCCGTCGTGCCCTCTGGATTGGCGTCCGTCGCGGGCTTGGTCTTACCCTTCGAATCGGCAGCAGATACCGCCGCAGCGGGCGCATCGGTGGCCGGCTTGCTCACGATGTAGTGGTTGACGATGTAGGCCCCGATGACGGTCGCGGCCACCGAGGGGAAGATGTCTACAGTGAATTTCTTCAGGTAATTCAGCATTCAGACCACTCCCCGAAGCCAGTTTGATGCTGGAACTTTGAGGCACATTCAGGGATCAACTGCGACGGATCGATGGCAATCGCCCCGGTCAGCCACAAGGTTTCGTGTTCCCCCGGGGTCCGGCTGGTGCCGGTCTCGGGACCCTGGGCAACGATCAGGGCTTCAGTTCCACCTCCAGAAACACGATCTCGCTGGCCGTCTCGTTGAGCACGTCATGCTCGACGCCGGCCTTGCGGAAGTAGGATTTGCCGACGGCGAGCTGCGCCTTGGAGCGTTCGCCGCCCGGCGCGACGATGGTCATTTCGCCCGAAGTCACCGGCACGATGACATAGTCCATCCCGTGGGTGTGATGGCCGGTGGCGCTGCCCGGCGCCAGCCGCCACTCGGTGACGCGGACCTCGGGGGTGTCGACCTGAACGTCGGATTTGGCGCTGAGCATGGTTGTTGTTCTCCGATCGGGACCCAAACTGAAGCCCCCTGCATAGCGCGTTCCGCCTCACCTGAGAACCGGTCCGGCCGGCAGCGCCCTGCCCTGCTTCAGCCGGCTCACGGCACCAGCACCATAAACAGGAAGACGGCGAACACCACCATGTGCACCAGGCCGAACAGGATATTGGTGCGGCCGGTGCCGAAAGTGAGCATGCTGAGAGCGAACGTGAGCAGCAGCAGCACCGTCCCCGGACCGTCGAGCCCGAGCACGAGTTCCTTGTCGAGCGCATAGGTCGCCACACCGACCGCCGGGATGGTGAGCCCGATGGTCGCCAGCGACGATCCGAGCGCGAGGTTGATGCTCTTCTGCAGATCATTGTTGCGCGCCGCCGCAATGGCGCTGACCCCTTCCGGCAGCAGGATCAGAAGCGCGACCAGCACCCCCGCGAACGCCGGCGGCGCCCCGATCATCGCCGTGCCGACATCGACCACCAGCGAGAACTTCTTGGCCAACAGCACCACGGCAAGCAGGGAGACGAGCAGCAGCGCGATGCTGAGCGCCAGCATCCGGTTCGACAGGGGCGCGCTATCGCTGGAGTCGCCCGCACCGCCCTGGATGAAATAATCGCGATGCCGGATGGTTTGCGTATAGAGAAATACCCCGTAGAGCATGAGCGTGACCACGTCCACGAACGCGAGTTGCGCCGCCGAATAGACCGGTCCCGGTGTCGACATGGTGTAGTTCGGCATCACCAGCGTGATCGTCGCCAGCACGAACAGCACGCTGAGATACAGGTTGGCGCCGGAGACCTGAAAATCCTGCTCGCGGTAGCGCAGGCAACCAATGAAGATGCACAGGCCGACCAGGCCGTTGCAGACGATCATCACCACCGCAAACACCGTGTCCCGCGCCAACGCCGGTACCGGCTTTTCGCCAAGCATGATGGTCGCAATCAGCGCCACCTCGATGATGGTGACCGCAAGCGTCAGCAGCAGCGTGCCGTAGGGCTCGCCGATCCGCTCGGCAATGACCTCGGAGTGATGCACGGCCGCGAACACGGTGCCGAACAGGACGGCAAGCAGCACCGCCGCGAACGCCAGCCCACCCGGCGAGGGCGTGAACTCGTACCCCGTGACCGTGACGGCGCCAAACAGCGCCATCGCCACCATGGGAAAGATCCACGACGATTTCGGCATCGGGCCGTGCGCGCTCATGCCATTGATTCCCTGCGTCTCGCTGACGGTCGACTATGCAGCAAACGACCGCTGGCGTCAGCCTTTCGCGCCGTTGATGAATTGCCTCGCGGTTTCGATCGCGCCGAAACTGCCGAGATTCTCGTGTCCGGCGCCGCCAAACCGAACGAACTGCTTCGGCTCACCGGCAAGCGCAAACAGCCCTTCGCCGAACCGGATTGGAATGGCGAGGTCGTTGCTGCCGTGCATGACCAGCAGCGGAACGGTAACCCGCGCGATCCGTTCGTCGGACCTGAACGGATCCCGCATCAAGAGCCGGACCGGCGCGAACCAGAACGCGGATGCCGCGACATCGACGGTCGACGTAAACGACGCTTCCAGGATCAGCCTTCCGATCCGTTGCTCGGCTGCCAGCGCCACCGCAACGCCGGTACCGAGCGAAAAGCCCCAGACAACGATGCTGTCGGCATCGTAGCGCGCCGTCGTGAAGGCGTAGGCCGCGGCGGCATCCAGCAGCAATCCGCGCTCGCTCGGCCGCCCGCTCGAGCCGGCATAGCCGCGATAGGACAGCGCGACGATGCCCGTTCCGTCCGCAATGATGTCGCGGAAGCGGCCAAAGAAGCCGGCCAGGAAATCGCCATTTCCATGGAAGTACAGGACGACGGGACGGCCGGGCTTCGCCGGGACATGCCAGACGATGACTTTTTCACCGTCCGCCGTGGTCAGGACATGCTCTTCGGCTTGCGGGAAGCCCGCAGCTTGCGGGGCCGTGCGCTCGGCCGTGGGAATGGGAAACAGGAACGAGCGCTGCGCGAAGAACAGCACGACGAGCCCGCAGGCATAACCGGCCGCGACGACAATCAGGAGCCATTTCAGCGCGGTCATGATTTCCCGCGGGCGGACTACATTCCCTTGACGATGTTCTCGGTGACCTTCTTGGCGTCGCCGAGCAGCATCATGGTGTTGTCGCGGTAGAACAGCGGGTTGTCGATGCCGGCATAACCCGATGCCAGCGAGCGCTTGATGAACATCACGGTGCCGGCCTTCCACACCTGCAGCACCGGCATGCCGTAGATCGGCGAGGTCTTGTCCTCTTCAGCCGCCGGGTTGGTGACGTCGTTGGCGCCGATCACGAAGGCGATGTCGGCCTGCGCGAATTCGGAGTTGATGTCCTCGAGTTCGAAAACCTCGTCATAGGGCACGTTGGCTTCCGCCAGCAGCACGTTCATGTGACCAGGCATGCGGCCGGCGACCGGATGAATGGCGTACTTCACCTCGACGCCTTCCTTCTTCAGGAGGTCGCCCATTTCGCGCAGCGCATGCTGGGCCTGCGCCACCGCCATGCCGTACCCCGGCACGATGATGACCTTGGAAGCGTTCTTCATGATGAAGGCGGCATCGTCGGCCGAACCGAGCTTGGCGGACTTCTGCTCGCCGCCGCCACCGCCGGCTGCAGCCGTTTCGCCGCCGAAGCCGCCGAGGATGACCGAGATGAAGGAACGGTTCATCGCGTGGCACATGATGTAGGACAGGATCGCGCCGGAAGATCCGACCAGCGCGCCGGTGACGATCAGCGCCGAATTGCCGAGCGTAAAGCCGATCCCCGCGGCGGCCCAGCCGGAATAGGAATTCAGCATCGAGATCACGACCGGCATGTCGGCGCCGCCGATCGGGATGATCATGAGCACGCCGAGCACCAGCGCGATGATGGTAATGAGCCAGAAGTCGAGCGCGCTGCCCGACATCACCAGGCCGACGATGAAAAACACCAGCGCCAGCGCCAGCACGATGTTGATGACGTGACGGAACGGCAGGATGATCGGTGCGCCACTCATGCGCGCCGACAGCTTCAGGAACGCGATCACCGAGCCGGTGAAGGTCAGCGCGCCGATGGCGACGCCGAGCGACATTTCGATGAGACTCGAGGCGTGAATCGCGCCGGGCTTGCCGATGTCGAAGGCCTCGGGCGCATAGAAGGCACCGGCGGCAACCAGCACGGCGGCCATGCCGACCAGCGAGTGGAACGCCGCGACCAGTTCCGGCATCGAGGTCATCGGCACGCGGCGGGCAATCACGGCGCCGATACCGCCGCCGATGGCGATGCCGAGGATCACCAGCACCCAGGCGATGCCATCCGCTGGCGGATGGACCGCAAGCGTGGTCGCAACCGCAATCGCCATGCCGATCATGCCGAACAGGTTGCCCTGGCGGGACGTGGCGGGACTGGACAGGCCGCGCAGCGACAGGATGAACAGCACGCCCGCAACGAGATACAGAATTGCAGCCAGATTGGCGTTCATCTCACGTCCCCATCATCTTCGTCACCACGAGGTGCACGCCGCGCCCGGTCATTTCACTTTGACCTTTTCACTTGGCCTTCTTCTTGTACATCGCCAACATGCGCTGGGTGACAAGGAAGCCGCCGAAGATGTTGATGCAGGCGAAGATCAGCGCGATGAAGCCGAAGCCGCGCGCCCAGCCGCTGCCGCTCGAGATCATGGGAACGCCGACCGCGAGCAGCGCGCCGACGACGATGACCGAGGAGATCGCGTTGGTCACCGACATCAGCGGCGTATGCAGCGCCGGGGTCACCGACCAGACCACGAAGTAGCCGACGAAGACGGCGAGGACGAAAATCGAGAGCCGGAAGACGAAGGGATCGACGGCTTGGGCGACATGCTCCATGACTTCTCTCCTCAAGCTTTCGGCTGGAAATTCGGGTGGATGACGGCGCCGTCCCTGGTCAGCGCGGTGGCCTTCACCAGCTCGTCGTCCCAGTTGACCGCGAGCGCCTTGTTGGCCTTGTCGACCATGGTCTCGATGAACGAGAACAGGTTACGCGCATAAAGGCTCGAGGCAGATTGTGCCACGCGACCGGCTACGTTGGTGTAGCCGACGATCTTGATGCCATCGACATCGACGACCTGGCCGGCCTTCGCGCCCTCGACGTTGCCGCCGCGCTCGACCGCGAGGTCGACCAGCACCGAGCCCGGTTTCATCGACTTGACCATCTCGCCGCTGACGAGCTTCGGCGCCGGCCGGCCCGGGATCAGGGCCGTGGTGATGACGATGTCCTGCTTCTTGACGTGCTCGGCGGTGAGCGCCGCCTGCTTGGCCTGATACTCTTTCGACATTTCCTTGGCATAGCCGCCGGCGGTCTGGGCGTTCTTGAATTCCTCGTCCTCGACCGCGAGGAACTTTGCGCCGAGCGATTCGACCTGTTCTTTCGTGGCCGGGCGTACGTCGGTAGCGGTGACCACGGCGCCAAGGCGGCGCGCAGTCGCGATCGCCTGCAGGCCGGCAACGCCGACGCCCATCACGAATACCTTCGCCGCCGGAACGGTACCGGCCGCGGTCATCATCATCGGGAAGGCCCGGCCGAACGATTCGGCTGCCTCGATCACCGCGCGGTAGCCGGCGAGGTTCGCCTGGCTGGACAGCACGTCCATCACCTGCGCTCGGGTGATGCGCGGCATCAATTCCATCGCGAACGCCGCCACGCCGGCATCCGCGATCGTCTTCAGCGCCGCCTCGTTGCCATAGGGATCCATGATCGCAATGACGAGCGCACCGCGCTTGTATTGTGCCAGCTCGCTGGCTTCGGGCCGTTTCACCTTGATGATGATGTCGGCATCCTTCAGCGCATCGGCGCTGACGGTGGCACCGACCGCCGTGAATTCGGAATCCGGCAGGCCCGACTTGATGCCCGCGCCCGGTTCGATCGCCACGTCGGCGCCGAGCGCCTTGAACTTTTTCACGGTGTCGGGTGAAGCGGCAACCCGCGGCTCGGACGGATCGATTTCCTTGGCGACGGCAATCTTCATAGGGCCTCCCCCGCTGCGCGGCAGGCGCGCGCAAGCAAACTAGCGTCTTTTTCGCTTAGTTGGATACCGGTTTCGTGACCGGAGTGCGTGCAATTTTTGGCTCCGCCGGAATCGGCGGCGCGGGCAACGAGGCGTCAGGTCAGGAAGAAGCCCATCAAGGCGACAATGATGACGACGGCGATAGTGCCGTATTTGACCAGCATGATGAAACCTTCATAGGTCTGCTCATGGGCCACGTAGTCGTTGCCGTCAGCGGTCGTGTAGGCCACTTCGTTATGGTCTGCCATCGGTATCCCCAGTCAAATCCGGTATCTCGCGTGCAATTACCGCAAAGCGTTTGGCAGGGCAACGGCCAACGCGCCGCCCGCCCCAGCCTATCGGGTCATTCGGAGGGCCAATTATCCCGGATCCAGCGGGTCAGGCTTTCCTCGCTGACTTCGCCCGCGGCGAGGGAGAGGATGATGGCCGTGGCATGCGCCGGATCGGGCGCAAACTGGATGTCGTTGATGCGCAGAAAGACCATCATGGCGTGGAACGCGATGCGCTTGTTACCGTCCACAAAGGCATGGTTGCGGGCAAGACCGAAGGCATAGGCTGCAGCGAGCGCAGCCATGTCCTTCTGCCCGTAATTCCATTGGTTGACTGGCCGCGACAACGCCGACTCGAGAAGGCCGTGATCCCTGATGCCTTCCGGTCCACCGAATATCGCCAGTTGCTCGGCGTGCATGTCGATGACTTCAGCGACATCGAGCCAGATCGGCTCACTCATTTTGCAAGCGCGGCAAAGGTATCGCGATATTCGTGCATGACGTTGCGGGCGATTTCCATCGTCCGCGCATGCTTGGGGTTGAATGGCGAAAGCCGCAGGCTGCCGTCCGGCTGCTCGACCGGATAAAACCTGTCGCCTTCCTTGAGATTGAGCCGGGCCAGAAGCTCCTTGGGCAGGATCACGCCCACCGAATTGCCGATCTTTCGAATCTGAAGGGCCGTGTCCTCAAGCTTGTATTCGCTAGGGGCTTCATTCAGGCCGCGAGGAATCTTGGTCATGGCGCGCACTCCGTTATACAGAATGTATAACACGACCGATCCGATCGTTCAACAAATGTTTTACGGGCCAGAAGCCTCTACCCGACCACGAAGTCGAAACGCCCGGCCAGCCACCCCTCGTTCTTGGCCGTCCGCACCAGCAGCTCCTTGCGAAACAGGCCGTCGGACCGGTTTTGCGCCTCGCCGGGGAAATAGAGCTGGGTGGTCAAAACTCGGCCACCGCGGGGCTGGACCTTCACGTGGATATGGCGGGTCCGGCCGGGATAATTGCCGGGCACGACGCTGCGTAGCCGATAACGTCCTTCCGTATCGGTGAACTGATGGCCGCGCAGGCGGAAACCGGCATTGTCATACCGGCCCTTATCGTCGGCCTGCCAGAAATCCAGCAGGGCGCCGGCCACCGGTTTGCAGTCGCGGGTGAGGACGAAGCCGACCAGTTCGATCGGCTGGCCCGCCATGCCCGCTTCAAGCAATTCGACCCGCTCAGGCGATGATCGCTTGAAGTATGGCCCTTCGGTCTGTGCCGGCGTCGCCTCGTCGCCATCGTGGCACGCGGGCGTCGCCGCGAGCGGAGCCTCGGCCATGCTGCGATCGATCGCGAGCATCGAGCCGGCCACGAAGACCCCCGCTCCAATGACGGCGCGCCGCGTCGGTGTGTCGATCATCGGTTCCGCTCCCGTCGCCGCCGACACCATGGCGCGAGACGACGGCCGAAATTGTGTCGGCCGCAAATCACAATCCGTTGCCTGGCTTTCCCGCGCGGCCCTTGGGCGGCGGCGTCAGCGCATCGTTTCCAGTTCGTCGATCATGCCGGCGATGACCGACAGGCCGCCATCCCAGAATTTGGGATCCTTGGCATCGAGCCCGAACGGCTTGAGCAGTTCCGAATAATGCTTGGTGCCGCCGGCCGCGAGCATCGCAAGGTAGCGCTCGGCAAACCCCTCGGAGGCGTTCTCGTAGACCGCATAGAGCGAGTTCACGAGGCAATCGCCAAACGCGTAGGCGTAAACGTAGAACGGCGAATGGATGAAATGCGGGATGTACATCCAGAAATTCTCGTATCCCGGGCGGATGTCGATGGCCGGCCCGAGGCTTTCGCTCTGTACGCTGAGCCAGATCTCGCCGATGCGTTCGGCGGTCAGTTCACCGTTCTTGCGTTCGGTGTGCACGGCGCGCTCGAACGAATAGAACGCGATCTGCCGTACCACGGTGTTGATCATGTCCTCGACCTTGCCGGCGAGCAGCGCCTGGCGCTGTTTCGCGTTCCTGGTCTGCGACAGCAGCCGCTTGAAGGTCAGCATCTCGCCGAACACGCTCGCGGTCTCGGCAAGCGTCAGCGGCGTCGGCGCCATCAGCGCACCGTTCTTTGCGGCTAGCACCTGATGCACGCCATGGCCGAGTTCATGGGCCAGCGTCATCACGTCACGCGGCTTGCCCTGGTAGTTCATCAGCACATAGGGATGCGCCGACGGCGTGGTCGGATGCGAGAACGCGCCCGGCGCCTTGCCCGGCCGCACCGGCGCATCGATCCAGCGATCGGTGAAGAAGCGTTCGGCGATCGCAGCCATCTCGGTGGAGAAGCCGCGGTAGGCGGTCAGGACCATGTTCTGCGCTTCGGGCCAGCCGATCGTCCCGGTCGCCGCAAACGGCAGCGGCGCGTTGCGGTCCCAGTGCGCGAGCTTCTTCTTTTTGAACCAGCCGGCCTTCAGATTGTAATAGCGGTGCGAAAGCCGCGGATAGGCCGCGCGAACCGAACCGACCAGCGCATCGACGACTTCGCGTTCGACGCGGTTGTTGAGGTGGCGAGAATCCGCCACGTCCTGAAAGCCGCGCCAGCGATCGGAGATTTCCTTGTCCTTGGCCAGCGTGTTGGTGATCAGGGCGAACGTGCGCTCGTTGTCCTTGAAGGTCTTCGCCAGCGCCTGGCCTGCGGCCTTGCGCTTTTCCGGCGCGCGGTCCTGCAACAGGTTGAGCGTCGGCTCGATCGCCAGTTCCTTGCCCCCTACCTTGAAACGCAGGCCGGAGATGGTCTGGTCGAACAGCCGGTTCCAGGCGGCATAACCGCTCTGGGATTTTTCATGGAACAGCTGCTCGACGCGATCTTCGAGCTGATACGGCTTGTCCTTGCGCAGATCCTCGATCCACGGACGGTAATGACCAAGCTCCGCCGTCTCCATCGCAAGCTCGATTGCGGCGTCGTCGACACGGTTGAGTTCCAACCCGAAGAACAGCAGGTGCACCGAGGCCGCCGTCAGCCGCTCCGAAACATCGCCATAGAACTTCGAGATGGCGGGATCGACGCTGTCGCCGGCGTGGACGAGCCCGGCATAGGAGCCGAGCCGGCCGGCAAGATCGTCGATCGCCTCGTAACGCCTGACCGCTTCGGCGAGCCAGTGGCCGCCGTCTTCCCTAGCGACGCCTTCTGCGAGCTTGCCCTTGTAGTCGCTCTCGAACGCGACGCAGTCCGCATCCATCTGCTGCAGGTCACGCGCGACTTCGGGCGCGTCGATGCCGCTATAGAGGTCGGTCAGATTCCATTCCGGTAGCTTGCCGGCTTTCGACTTGGCAGCAGTCGACTTGACAGCAGTCGACTTGACAGCAGTCGACTTGGCATTAGCCGCCTTGCCGGTGGCGGCTTGCTTGCCGATCACGGCTTTGCGGGAGGTCTTGCTGACTCGGGATGTCGCGGATTTTGAAGGCATGGAGACTTTCAAACTGGCGTGGCGATCAACGGCGAAGATCGGATCCAACGATCCATCGGGTTGGCGATCAAATCAACTTGGCATCAAATAAATTTCGCAATCAGGCGAGAGCCGCGAGCTGCGGCACGACTTGAACCAGCAGATCCTCGGTCTCGGCAAGCATCGGCTCGAACTTCTCGTGAAAGACGCTCCGGGCGGCACACCACAACGCGATCATGCGAACCATAAGCCAGGACGTGGACGGAACCGCGGCCCTGGCGTGCAAAACGACGAGATCAAGGTTTCGATGCTCGAACAGCAACCGGCCCAATCCGTCTTCAAGGACATATTGCCGCCCGATCCGTGACAGGCACAGCTCGCAGGCCTGATCCGGCAGCGAGCCCAACAGATAGAACTGGGCGTCACCCTTCTCCGTCGTGCCGGTTTCCCATTGTCGGCCGGTCGCCGGCGCCAGCGCGGCGCTCAATGCCGCGACGATGGTGTTGAGTTCGCTTTCGCTCCACACTCCGGTGACCGGTTTGCGCTCGAACGCAACTACGCTCATTTGCTCTCAGCTCCGAACAGCAGCCGGTGCAGTTCCGGCTCGTAGTATCTCAACAAATGCCTCGCGAACGTCGCCTGTTCAAGACCCAGTTCGCTGGCCCACGCTCCCATAATTTCAGTTGGAACACGGCTAAACCCGTTCTCAACCTGCGAGATGAACGTGTAATATTTCAGGCCAAGGCGCGCAGCGAGATCTGCCTGCGACATTTCGGCATCCGCCCTTCGCTGCTTGAGCCAGTCTCCCGCCAGTTTCCGCAATTGCTTGGCTTCCGACACGGCATTGCCCGGAGACCGTTCAGTGAAAACATCTTGCTGTTTCACACGTTTCATGATTACTAAACTATCGATTCCGAATGGTAGAGTGGGTAAAATTGCCTACCACAATTTTGGCGCGCGAATAAGAACCGATGGCCTTCCTGGATCGCAGTCAGATAGTCGGAACCAGCGACCAAGCCTCCCCCGCTCGGGGCAAGGAGTTGTTTGCCGGCATCCTTCTGGTGGCGCTGATCGTGACTCTGGCGATCCGGACGGTTGTGCCGGCAGACGCTCTTGAGCCCGCGATCGTTACATTGCTGTTTGCGGTTGCGGCGATGACTGCCGGGTTTGCGCTGCTGTGCCGGCGTGATCGCTTCCGCATCATGTGGTTCGACCTCGCCGGAAGCCTGACGTTCATCGGGATCGTCCTCTCGGTTCTGATCGAGCCGGACCAGATGATCAGGCTTTTCGCCCTCTCAAATCAACCTGAGTAACCGGAACAACTTTCCCGCAGTCTGACTGCGTCGTTTCTATCTGCGCGTCCAAGCCCGGGCCCCTCTGGCAGTTCAAGCGAACTGCGATGTCGGATTGGACCATCAACCGGAGTGGCCCGCATGTTTGAACTAATCACCTCAGACCATCTGACTGCCCTTTTCCAGGTCATCATGATCGACCTGGTGCTCGCTGGCGACAACGCCATCGTCATCGGGTTGGCGGCCGCCGGATTGCCCGAGGTTCAGCGCAGGAAGGCGATCCTGATCGGCATATTGGCCGCCACGGCCCTGCGCATCGGCTTCGCTTCCGTTACGGTTCAATTGCTGCAGATCATCGGGCTGCTGCTCGCAGGCGGCATTCTGCTGCTTTGGGTGTGCTGGAAGATGTGGCGCGAGCTGCGCAACTCGCATCATCAACCGTCAGCTCAGAGTCTGTCGTCCGCAAGCACGGCCGAGGCGCCAACCACCACGGGCCCGCAAAAGACGCTCGGCCAGGCCGTCTGGCAGATCACGCTCGCCGACGTGTCGATGTCGCTCGACAACGTGCTTGCCGTCGCCGGCGCGGCCCGCGAGCATCCGATGATCCTGATCTTCGGCCTGGCGCTATCCATCGCGCTGATGGGGCTGGCCGCCAACTTCATCGCGCGCATCCTCGAAAATCATCGCTGGATCGCCTATGTCGGCCTCGCGATCATCCTCTATGTGGCGCTCGACATGATCTACCGCGGCGGGATGGAGGTGTGGCCGCACCTCAACCTTTAGCCGCGCCCCAACACTGCCCCGAACGATTAAGTGTGCGTTAATCAGCATAGGCCAGAGTGCCCCGATTCGATACAGTTTGCGTAACGCGCGGGGTACACCATGGCTGCGACCATCCTGATTGCCGATGACGACGCGGTGCAGCGCCGTCTGGTTGAAAACATGGTGCAGAAGTGCGGCTACGAGCCGCTCATCGCCGAGAGCGGCGACGAGGCCGTGGCCCTTCTGACCGCGGCGGAGGGCCAGGCGATCGACGCCGTCGTGCTCGACCTCGTGATGCCGGGCCTCGACGGCCTCGGCGTCCTTGCCAAAATTCGTGAAGCAGGCCTGAACATCCCGGTCATCGTGCAGACCGCGCATGGCGGCATCGACAATGTGGTTTCGGCGATGCGGGCCGGCGCGCAGGATTTCGTCGTCAAGCCGGTAGGCTTCGAACGTCTGCAGGTGTCGCTGCGCAATGCACTCAATACTTCCGCGCTCAAGGGTGAATTGCAGCGCATCCGCCACAGCCGCGAAGGCCGGCTCACCTTTGCCGACATCATCACCCGCAGCGATGCCATGGCAGCCGTGCTGCGCACCGCGCAGAAGGCCGCCGCTTCCAGCATTCCGGTGCTGGTCGAAGGCGAGTCCGGCGTCGGCAAGGAATTGTTCGCCCGCGCCATCCACGGCACCAGCGAGCGCAAGTCCCGGCCCTTCGTCGCGGTCAATTGCGGCGCCATCCCCGACAACCTCGTGGAATCTATCCTGTTCGGTCACGAGAAGGGCGCCTTCACCGGCGCCACCGAACGCCATATGGGCAAGTTCGTCGAAGCCAATGGCGGCACGCTGTTTCTCGACGAGGTCGGCGAGTTGCCGCTGGCCGCGCAGGTGAAATTGCTTCGCGCGCTGCAGGAAGGCACCGTCGAGGCGGTCGGCGGCCGCAGGCCGGTCAAGGTCGACGTACGCATCATCTCGGCGACCAACCGCACGCTGCTCGATCTGGTGAAGCGCGGCGCGTTCCGCGAAGACCTGTTCTACCGGCTGCACGTTCTGCCGCTGACGATCCCCCCTCTGCGGATGCGGCGTGAGGACATCCCGCATCTGCTTCGACACTTCCTGGCGCGCTTTGCGGCCGAGGAAAACCGTACCATTACCGGCATCAGCGGCGAGGCCGTAGCCCATCTCGCGCAGCTCGACTGGCCCGGCAACATCCGCCAGCTCGAAAACACCGTGTATCGCGCCGTGGTGATGAGCGACGGCGATCAACTTGGCCTGTCGGACTTCCCGCCGGCCGTCGGCCAAGCGGTCCCGGAAGCCGATGTCGCGCATGGCGAACCGGTGATCATCGCCCCCTCTACGGCGCCTGCGATGGTGTCGGGTAGTGAAATACCCATTGCGCCGCTCGGCCATGCCGGCAGCCTTGCAATGCTCACCGCCACCGGCGAGGTGCGGCCGCTCGAGGAGATGGAGAACGAGATCATCCGCTTCGCGATCTCGCACTATCGCGGCCAGATGTCGGAGGTCGCGCGCCGGCTCAAGATCGGCCGCTCGACGCTGTACCGCAAGCTCGACGAAGCGGCCGCGGCCGACCCGACCGAACGCGGCGCGCACGACGCCGACTGACCGAACCGTCGATTGTGGCGTCGAGGTGGCAAAGTTGCTTGCGGGCCAACGAGTTGCCCGCTTCAGAACCTTTGAACCGTGGCTTGCAGGTGACAGACAAAAAGCGGGCGCCGTGGCAAAACCGCGCGACCCGCTGTATTTGGGTTGGTTTGAGGTCAGTTTGTCGTGAGTAGTCCCCCATGGCGCTGGCTGCATGAAGGGGGCACATGTATCGTCTGCGTCTGAATCGTTATGTGCAGGCGTACCGACCGATTTGCACGAGGCCGGCGCTTTCCGCGCAAGCTGTGACGAACAAAACCTAACGACTGTTCCATGCCGGGGCAGTTTCGCCCAAGGGGGTGTGACGATGCGTGACTGTTCGACGAACCGTGTTGGCTTTGACCGCGTGCTGATGGCTGTCGCGGCAACCTTCCTCGCGGTTTCCGCAAGCTCGGCCCAGGCGGGCCCGTCGGATACGCCGCGCGCCAGCGCCGCCGAACTCGCGATCGACGCTGCTATTCCTCGCCCCGAACCGGCAAATGTTCCGCCGCCGAGCATCGGCGACTTCAAGATGGACTCCACCGTGTCGGCGCCCGATCCGGCCAGGGCGATCGCGAAACCGAGCGAGCCCAGCTCCACCGCAGCGATCCCCGACCCGACAACCAAGCCGGCCGCGATTGTCACTGCGCCTGCGAGGACCAACGACACCGCAGCCACGCCGCCAGCGGCAACAACGACGACGCCCGCGACCGCCACGGCGCCAGCCGTCGAACCGGCCAGGGAGCCTGTGAAGGCAAGCAGCGTCGCCCCGGCCGATCAACCGGTTGCCGACAGGATTCGCGAAATGCTGGCCGCCAAGTCGCTGCGCTACTTCGATCGCAGGAACGAGCGCGCGGCCGTCGAGAAGTTCTATTCCGCGCGTGAGTACGCGCCGCAGTGGACCCAGGCCGGAAAACTGACCGACTCCGGCAAGGGCGTGATCGCCCGCCTGAAGGGTGCCGCTGCAGACGGACTCGATCCGGCCGAATATCCGACCCCGGATTTCGCGGCTGCCACTTCGCCGGATCAGCTTGCCGAAGCCGAACTGAAACTGACTTCCAGCATGCTCGACTATGCACGCCAGGCGCAGAGCGGCCGGATGCACTGGTCGCAGGTTGCCGGCGATATTCTCTATCCCGAGCATCCGACCGATCCCGCCGAGGTGCTGGCCAACGTCTCGGCCGCCAAGGACGCTGCCGCGGCACTCGACGGCTACAACCCTCCCCACAAGCTCTACAGGGATCTGAAGGCGAAGCTCGCCGAGTTGCGTGGCGAGAGCGAAGGACCGGTCACGCAAATTCCGCAGGGTCCCGCGCTCGCCTACAAGGCCGCGACCAAGAAGCAGGGCGCGGTCGTGCCGGAAGATGCGCGCGTGCCGCAACTGCGCGCCAAGCTCGGCATTCACGACAACGCCGACGATACGAAGTACGACGCACAGGTCGCCGCCGCCGTGCGCAAATTCCAGGGCAGCGTCGACCTCAAGCCGACCGGCGTGCTCGACGACCGTACGGTGAATGCGCTCAACAGCCCTAAGCGCGACCGGCAGATCGACCTCGTGCTCGTCAACATGGAACGCCTGCGCTGGCTGCCGCGCCAGCTCGGTGCCGCCTCGCTCGGCAACGCCTACGTCATTCTCAATGTCCCTGATTTTACGCTGAAGGTGATGCAGAACGGCCAGCAGGTCTGGACGACGCGCGTGGTGACCGGCAAGCCCGGAAAACATGCGACGCCGATGCTGACGGAGACGATGAAGTTCATCACCGTCAACCCGACCTGGAACGTGCCGCCATCGATCATCTACAACGAATACCTGCCCGCCCTGCAGCAGGATCCGACCGTGCTGCAGCGCATGGGTCTGCGGCTCGAGCGCAGGCGCGATGGCAGCATTCACATTTCGCAGCCGCCCGGCGAAGCCAACGCGCTCGGCCGCGTCCGCTTCAATTTCCCGAACAAGTTCCTGGTCTATCAGCACGACACCCCGGACAAGCACCTGTTCGCCAAGGAAGAGCGCGCGTTCAGCCATGGCTGCATGCGGGTGCAGAACCCGGATCAATACGCCGCGACGCTGCTCAACATCACGATGCCGAACGAGCGCTATACGCCGGAACGAATCCGCAGCATGTACGGCCGTAGCGAGATCGATCTGAAATTCCCGACGGCGATTCCGGTCAACATCACCTACCAGACCGCGTTCGTTGACGACCACGGCAAGCTGCAGACGCGCAAGGACATCTATGGCCGCGACGCCGTGATGCTCAACCTGCTCAGGAACAGCCGCAACAAGGACCTCGAGGTCATGGTCTCCCATGCCCAGCCGAGCTACGCGCGGCCGAGGGATCCGTTGCCGCCCGGCGTCAACTTTGCCAGCGACAACACCTACTCTTCCGGACCCAACTTCTTTGAGCGCCTGTTCGGTGGTCCATCTCAGATGACGCCGCCCGCTCCGGTCGGCCGCAGGCCGCAGCAGCGGTTTACCCGCTAGTCCGGATCAAGGGTTGACTGCCAAATTTGCAAACGAATTCAACGACCTCGCCCTATGGGCGAGGTCGTTTTCGTTAACCATTATCCATCCGTGAATTGGCACCGGGCACTTTTTCGCCACAGTCGGCGGGTTAGTTAAGCATACTTGGGGGCGGGTCGGTAAACCTCGGTTAACCTTCCCGCTTTAAGAAAGCGTTCACCCTCTCTTTGCCGGGGTCTGCAAGAGACATTCGTGAACGCTGGTCGATCGGGTGGGCTTTATACGTGCTGATTGGTCTCGCGCGCCAATTCAATCTGCTTGCTTTGCCAAAGGCCGGATACGGGTTCGGCCTGGGTTCGCTGTTGCTGATCGCAGGCGCAGGCTCGGTGCATGATGCGACGGCGCTGAACGAGACCCGCACCCTCTCCTTCCACCACACCCATTCCGGCGAAGACCTCACCGTCACCTTCAAGCGTAACGGCCGCTACGACGAAGAAGCGCTCAAGAAGCTCAATCATTTCCTCCGCGACTGGCGCAGCCAGGACCAGACCACGATGGATCGTCACCTGTTCGACATCCTCTGGGAAGTCTACCGCGACGTCGACGGCAAGAAGCCGATCCAGATCATCTCCGCCTACCGCTCCCCCGCCACCAACTCCATGCTCCGCCGCCGCTCATCCGGTGTCGCGCGCTTCAGCCAGCACATGCTGGGCCACGCCATGGACTTCTACATTCCTGACGTACCGCTGGAGCATGTCCGCGCCGCCGGCCTGCGGCAGCAGCGCGGCGGCGTCGGCTTCTATCCGACCTCGGGATCGCCGTTCGTCCATCTCGATACCGGCAGCGTCCGTCACTGGCCGCGCATGACCCAGGAGCAACTGGCCAAGGTGTTCCCGGACGGACGCACCGTGCATTTGCCCTCCAATGGCGGTCCGATGAAGGGCTATGAGCTGGCCCGCGCCGACATCGAACGCCGCGGCAATGGCGACAATGCCGCAACCACCAGCAAGATGCCGAATCTGTTCGCGTCGTGGTTCAAGGGCAGCAAGCCTGCGACGGAAGAGGATGACGAGGGCGCCAGCGCTCCCGCAAGGAACGAGAAGCCGGGCTCTACCAACGTGGCCGCGGCAACACCCGCCAGGTCAGCGGATCCGGTTCCGACCCCGCGTGCGAAGCCGCAGGTCGCGGCGACGCTCCAGCTGGCCTCGGCCGACGCCCAGATCGTGCCGGCGGCGAAAGCCAGGCCTGAGGCGATGCAGGTCGCGCAGGCTTCCGCCGAGAATACCGAGCCGAAGCCGCAGACGCCGGCCGATATCATCAATTCCCGCGGCTTCTGGGACGACCCGCCGGCCAACGCGAATCAGCCGACCCCAGCGCAGGTCGCAGGGCTGCGCGCACGCCAGGCGCTCGCCGCCGCCACCGATCCGCAGCCGACCGCCAGCGTCTCCGAGGCGTTCAAGAGGGCGTTGGCCTATGCGCCGGCCGCCACCCCGCCGGCCGATCGCTCGAACGTCGTCACGGCCTCCATCGCAATGCCGCGCGCCACCACCCGCTCGGCGCGCAATGCCGATGCCGCTCCGACCGAGGTCAACACCGTGGTCTCCAAGGGCGTGCAGGGTCAGGACCCCGCGGTCGCAACCTCGGCCCGCCTCGCCGCCGCGCAGGGCAACGCGATCTGGATGCGGGTCATGATGCTGGCGCCAAGCGCAAGCAGCGCAATGTCGACGACGGTGCTCGGCGATACCGAGATGACCCAGATGCGCAGCTATTTCGTCAAGCCGCAGACTGCGATCGCCATGAGCTTCTCGGAAGATCCGATGATGGGCATGACCTGCGATCGCTTCTCGGGATCGGCGACGGCCAAGCTTTCGACCCACGTGCTGCGCACTGCTGCGCTTCGCTAACAAAGCGCACGTCGCTGCCGTGTTCGCCGACGGCCATACGCGCCCCGCCTGCAAATCTTCCTGAAGTTTGATGCGTGGGTCCCGGCTACGGCTTCGCCAAGGCTTTCCAGTACTGGCGCGCCGTAGCTTTAGCGGAGGCGGCAAGCCCGCGTATGACGTCGTAAGACGTCTCAGATCATTCCCAGCGCCTGCATGTAGGTTTCCAGGATGGTTTCCTGTTCGGCGCGCTCGTTCGCGTCCTGCTTGCGCATGCGCACGATGGTGCGGAGCGCCTTGGTGTCGAAGCCGTTGCCCTTCGCCTCAGCGTAGACATCCTTGATGTCGTCGGAGATCGTCTTCTTTTCTTCTTCCAGACGCTCGATGCGCTCGATGATGGCCTTGAGCTGGTCTTTGGCGAATCGTGTCGCGGGCTCGTCCTGAACGGCGGCTGCGGAGGTGGCCATCGATTACTCCTGAATGGAACTGCGAGTGAGGCTTAAAGATCAAGCGCCGCACGCGTTACCGCGCGGCGCTTTTTCAAGGATGACCCTCAAGATCGGGGGGCCTTGCGTCAAGGCAACATCATGCTCATCCACAGCGCGCCCACAGGAGATGACGGCGGGCTATCCCCTCGTCAATGTCTGGGCTTGACCGGCCATGATAGAGAAATCGAATCGCACGTGAGAGTGCGAAAGGATCAATGCCCGGGATGAACCTTCTTCATCGCGGCCAGTTGCTCGGGCGTGGCCGTGCCCTGGTGCTTCGCCTTCCACTCTTCGTAGGGCATGCCGTAGACCGCCTCGCGGCTCTCGTCCTTGCTGACGGCAACGCCCTTGGCGTCGGCCGCTTCCTTCATCCAGTTCGACAGGCAGTTGCGGCAGAAGCCGGCCAAATTCATCAGATCGATGTTCTGGACATCGGTCCGGCCCTGCAGATGGCTCACCAGGCGCCGGAAAACGGCGGCTTCCAGTTCCGTTCTGGTTTTGTCGTCGATCGTCATGGCCGAGGGTCCCGTTGGTTCACCAATCATATCGGCATCAGATGGGAATTGTCACAGATTTTGCCATATCTGCGGGCAAAAGGCGGCATCCCGGGCGGCATTCCGGTTTCCCACAGCGCGGGAAATGCGCTGCCTGCCGTTGACAGGTCCGGCCGGGTAACGCGAAATCGTCAATCATTTGATGTAGCTTCCCTGCATGACGGCAAAAGATTCCCTCCACCTCCTCCCCGCTCGCCTGATCGCCGGCCTGATGCCGATGATCGCGCTGGCGGCGACCTGCGCCTGGAGCAGTCCGGCGGCGGCCGACTTCCGGCTCTGCAACAACACCTCCAGCCGGGTCGGCATCGCGCTTGGCTACAAGGACGCCGAGGGCTGGACCACCGAGGGCTGGTGGAACGTATCCTCGCGCAGTTGCGAGACGCTGCTGCGCGGAACCCTGGTCGCCCGCTTCTATTACATCTACGCGCTTGACTACGACCGCGGCGGCGAATGGTCCGGACAGGCCTTCATGTGTTCGCGCGACAAGGAATTCACCATCAAGGGCACCGAGAATTGCCTGGCGCGCGGCTACGATCGCACCGGCTTTTTCGAGGTCGATACCGGCGAACAGCGAGCATGGACCGTGCAACTGACCGAAGCCAACGAGCAGCCGGCGCAGCGCGTGCCGGGAATTCCGGGAACGGTGGGACCAGGCGGTCCGGGCGGCATGCCCGGTCTGGGCACACCGGGTCTTCCGCCGCCAGCCGCGGCGCCCAAGCAATGAGGCGGCTCCGTCGTATCAAGATTCTGGCAACGCTCGGCCCGGCATCGTCAGACAGTGCGATGATCCGGAAGCTGTTCGAGGCCGGTGCGGACGTGTTCCGCATCAACATGAGCCACACCCCGCACGACAAGATGCGCGAGCTGGTGCAGACCATCCGCAATGTCGAATCGAGCTACGGCCGGCCGATCGGCATCCTGGTCGACCTGCAGGGACCGAAGCTGCGGCTTGGCGCGTTCGCCGAAGGTTCGACGCAACTCAAGAACGGCCAGAGCTTCACGCTCGATTCCGACAAGGCGCCCGGCGACAACAGCCGCGTGCAGCTGCCGCATCCCGAAATCCTCGCCGCGCTTCGCCCCGGCCATGCGCTGCTGCTCGACGACGGCAAGGTGCGCCTGATCGTCGAGGAGGCCTCGCCCGAACGCGCGGTGACGCGGGTGGTGATCGGCGGCAAGATGTCGGACCGCAAGGGTGTCAGTCTCCCCGATACCGACCTACCGGTGTCGGCGATGACGCCAAAGGACCGCGCCGATCTCGAGGCGGCCCTCACCACAGGCATCGACTGGGTCGCGCTCTCGTTCGTGCAACGCGCCGAGGACGTCCAGGAAGCCAAGCGGATGATCCGCGGCCGCGCCGCCGTGATGGCCAAGATCGAAAAGCCGCAGGCGATCGAACGGCTCGGCGAGATCATCGACGCTTCCGACGCGCTGATGGTGGCGCGCGGCGATCTCGGCGTCGAACTGCCGCTGGAGCGGGTGCCGAGTCTGCAGAAGCAGATGACGCGAATGGCGCGTCGCGCCGGCAAGCCGGTGGTGATCGCGACGCAGATGCTGGAATCGATGATCCAGTCGCCGGTGCCCACACGCGCCGAAGTATCCGACGTCGCGACCGCGGTCTACGAAGGCGCCGACGCCATCATGCTGTCGGCGGAATCAGCCGCCGGCAAATTCCCGGTCGAGGCGGTCTCGACGATGAATCGCATCGGCGAGGAAGTGGAACGCGACCCGACCTATCGCTCGGTGCTGACAGCGCAGCGGATGCAGCCCGAGAATACGGTCGGCGACGCCATCGCGGACGCCGCGCGGCAGATCGCCGAGACGCTCGAACTGGCGGCCATCATCTGCTGGACCGCGTCGGGCTCCACCGCGATCCGCGTAGCGCGCGAGCGGCCGAAGCTGCCGGTGGTCGCGATCACGCCGAATCTCACGACGGGACGCAAACTGTCGGTCGTGTGGGGCGTGCATTGCGTGGTCGCGGAAGACGCCCACGACCAGGACGACATGGTCGATCGCGCCGGCTCGATTGCGTTCCGCGACGGCTTCGCCAAGGCAGGCCAGCGCGTGATCATCGTCGCCGGCGTACCGCTCGGTATCCCCGGCACCACCAACATGGTGCGCATCGCCTCCGTCGGCTCCAGCAGCGACGCAGAGATGTAAGGATATCGTCATTCCGGGGCGCGCGTCAGCGCGAACCCGGAATCTCGTCGCGGCCGGATCGGCACTCAGCCCTGCAGCGTCGCGTCCAGCGTGATCTTCGTGTTCAGCAGCTTCGACACCGGGCAGCCCGCCTTGGCCTTGCCTGCAAGCTCCTGGAATTTCGCATCGTCAGCACCCGGTATCTTTGCATTCAGCGTCAGATGCACCGAGGTGATGGCAAAACCATCGCCCTGCTTTTCCAGCGTAACGTCGGCCCTGGTATCCATGTGTTCGGCGGTGAGCTTTGCCTCGCCGAGGATCAGCGACAGCGCCATGGTGAAGCAGGCGGCATGCGCTGCGCCGATCAACTCCTCCGGATTGGAGCCGGGCTTGCCCTCGAAGCGGCTGGAGAAGCCATAGGGATAATCGTTGAGCGCGCCGCTCTTGGTCGAGATCGCGCCCTTGCCGTCCTTGATGCCGCCCTGCCATTTGGCGGATCCTGATGTCGTCGTCATCGCATGCTCCTCATCACGGGTTGGACCGTTGATAAAGCAGCAGCATGACAATTGGTTGCGGCGAAGACGTGTCGCTGGTGCCTACGCGCCGACCAGCGTCTTGGCCGGCAGCACCGCCTGCACCACGAGGCCGCGGGCACGGGCATCCATCACGCCGACGGCGCGCAGCGCCAGCAGCGTGACGGTTTGCACGGCGTCGCGCAGCCGCGCGGGATCGTCCAGATTCTCCGGCGCCAAGGGGCCGACCAGCGATTCATGCAAAGCGCCGAGGAGTGCGGTGGCGGCGAGCGCCGTATCCTGCGGCGGCAGGTGCCCGGCGCGGACCGCAGCATCGATTCTCGCGGCGATCTCGCCGGAGATTTCGCGCCGGCTGGCGAGCCGCGAGGCCGACACATCGACGTCGACAGGTTCAGCCAGGATTCCCCAGGCGAGCTTGCGCTGCGACAGCACGTGCACGGCAACGGTGGTGACGGCGGCGGCGAGCGCCGAGGACGGTCCGGGGGCGGCATCCGCCGCGCGGCGGATCGCGGCCAGTTCGTCGCGCGAGACGTCGGCGATCAGTTCGGAAATCAGGTCGGCCTTGGAGGGAAAGTAGCGATAGACCGTGCCAGCCGCCACATTGGCGCGAACCGAAACCGGCGCGATCTGTACCGCGGCCATGCCGCCATCGGCCGCGGCGTCCCGCGCCGCCGCCAGAATGGCACTGCGACGTGCCGCCAGCCGCTTCACCACCTGATGGGTTCGCCGATAGACCATGGCGCGAATTCCGTCCCCTGGCGCGCCCCTCGGGCCCCGCAGGACTGCCAGAACGCACACACCCTTCAACGTATTGAGCGAAAAGAACAGTTCTCGCTCTGAAGAAGTGAACACCTATTCACGACGGAAGACAAGATAGATTTATGAACGGCGCGCGTGATGAATAAAGCGGCAGACGGGCTGGCTGCGCCGAGGGCGGCCTAGGCGCGGGCCGCAACCAGGGCTGGCACCCGCTCGCGGCGCCACCACGAACCTGCGCGCGCCAGGATCAGGACCGAGACAATCAGCGTGGCGCCGAGCCCCGTCGGTGTGGCCGTGAATATGTAGACGCCGATGAGGACGAGCGCGCCGCCAAGCGCCGGGAGCTCATAGCCGCGAAAGCCGGACTTCAATCCGACGCGGACCAGGAAGGCAACGGCGATGACGAGCACCATCATGTCGTACATGAACAGATAGGGCGTGGTCAGCAACGTCCCCGCGGCAAGCGCTGCGGCTTTCAAAGTGTATTGCATGCGGCTTCGCCACATCAGCGCCAGCACCACCGCCACCGAGGCGGTGAGCACCCACTGGAACGCCCAGGCCAGTTGCTCGGTGCCGCCGAAATAGCGCACCAGCGAGAACAGGCTCTGCAGCTTCCACCACGTCGCCTTGCCCTCGGTCAGGAAGGCTTGCGAGAATCTCGGCATCCACTCGAAGAACGCGAGCCAGCTCTCGGTGCCGAAGGCGAGCCAGGACACGAAAAACATCGCGCTTCCCGTCACGGCGGCGCTGATGAACACGCGCCAATGCCCGGCCGCGACCAGCACGATCGGAAACAGCAGCCCGTATTGCGGCTTGTACGTCAGCAGCCCGAGACAGATGCCGGCGAGCACCGGGCGAACCGGGATCAGGTAAAGCGCACCGCCGATCAGCGCCGCCGTGAGGAAGCCGTTCTGTCCGACCAGTGCATTGATGAACGCCATCGGCGCGGCGAGCGCGAGCAGAATGCCGAGATTGTGGCCTACGATCGCGCGCGTAACGACAAGGTAAGGGATCATGCTGACCAGGACCCAGCCGAGGTAGCCGACCGCATACGGTAATTGCGCCAGCGCGGCTGCGACGAACAGAAACGGCGGCGGATAGTGCCAGGCAAAGTAGCCGACGAAATCCTGGCCGAGCTTGGCGACCTCGACCTGCTTCTGGATGTCCCAGTCATAGGCCTGCGCCGGAAGCCCATCGAGCACCAGCCGCCCGGCCGCCCAGACGTTGATGAAATCGGTGGGGATGCCGAGACCGCTGGAATCGTAGACCCACCAGTGCGAGGAATACGCCACCACGCCAAGCGTCAGGTTCACCACGCAAAGCGCAAAGCATACCCGGAGCAGCCACGCGGGAATCGCTGGCTGCGCCGGTGCGATTGCGAGAGTGGAGCGAGAGGCGGCCATACGGAATTCCTTGCTCGGAGCGCCTCCTGTTCGAAGGCACACACCTCAAAGCAATAGGCCGGCCAGCCTTGAAGAAATCTTAAGTTTTTACACGGCAACGGAGTCTATTTCCGTCGTCCCGGCGAACGCCGGGACCCATAGTCACCGGCGCCAATAATATGCAAAGGGCGTCTCCCCCATCGCTACATCGAGACATCACGCGGTATGGGTCCCTGCGTTCGCAGGGACGACGTATTGAGGGAGCCTCCCCTACTCCCAGTTCAGCGCGCCGCCGTTCTGATATTCGATCACCCGCGTTTCGAAGAAATTCTTCTCCTTCTTTAGATCCATCGCCTCCGACATCCAGGGGAACGGATTTTCGGTTTCGTCGAACACGCGTGCCAGGCCAAGCTGCGCGCAGCGGCGGTTGGCGATGAAGTGCATGTAGGTCTCGCACAGCGCCGCATTCAGCCCGAGAAAGCCGCGCGGCATGGTGTCCCGGCCATAGGCCGCTTCCAGATCGGCAGCCGCGCGGACCATGTCGCGAACTTCCTCCTGGAACGCCTTCGTCCATAGGTGCGGATTCTCGATCTTGATCTGGTTGATGACGTCGATGCCGAAATTCAGATGAATCGATTCATCGCGCAGGATGTACTGATACTGCTCGGCAATGCCGACCATCTTGTTGCGGCGGCCGAGTGAGAGGATCTGCGCAAACCCCGTGTAGAACCACATGCCCTCGAAGATGACGTAGAACGCAACGAGATCGCGCAGGAACGCCTGATCGGCCTCCGGCGTCCCGGTCTTGAAACCGGGGTCGTCGAGATGCTGGGTGTGCTTCAGCGCCCATGCGGCCTTGTCGGTGATGGACGGCACCTCGCGGTACATGTTGAACAGCTCGCCCTCGTCAAGCCCCAGGCTCTCGACGATGTACTGGAAGGTGTGGGTGTGAACCGCCTCCTCGAACGACTGCCGCAGCAGATACTGCCGGCACTCCGGGTTGGTGAGATGGCGGTAGATCGCCAGCACGATGTTGTTGGCGACGAGGCTTTCGGACGCCGCAAAGAAGCCGAGATTGCGCTTGACCGCGCGTCGCTCGTCCGCGGTCAGGCCGTCACGGGATTTCCAAAGCGCGATATCGGCCTGCATCGAGACTTCGGTCGGCATCCAGTGATTGTTGCAGCCGGCGAGGTATTTCTCCCACGCCCATTTGTATTTCAGCGGCAGCAATTGATTGACGTCGGCGCGGCAATTGATCATCCGCTTGTCGTCGACGGACACCCTGCCGCCGTGGCGATCGATGGTGCCGAGGCCGGTTTGATCGGCCCGGGCAATAGATGGCGCCGGAAATGGCGGGATTACCTGATGCCGGGATGGCGCTGGTTCAGACCAGTCGAGCATTGTCGTTTCCTTTTGTTCTTGCTGCTTACTGGCAGGCTTCGCATTCGGGGTTATCGATCGAGCAGGCCACCGCGCCGGACAGATCCGGCGCGGTGGCAGCGGGCGCAACGATGATGGGGGCTGGCGACATCATCGTCACGGACGCGACACTGTTGAGCTTGCCGTCGGTGCCCCGCAGTGTGGACTTCTCGACATGCGTGGCGCTGCGCGAGCGCAGGTAATAGGTCGTCTTGAGGCCGCGCGCCCATGCCAGGCGATAGAGCGAATCGAGCTTCTTGCCGGAAGGGTTGGCGATATAGAGATTGAGCGATTGCGACTGATCGATCCATTTCTGCCGCCGCGAGGCCGCCTCGATCAGCCAGGCGCTGTCAATCTCGAAGGCAGTGGCATAGATCGCCTTGAGATCGTCGGGAATGCGATCGATCGAGCCCAAGCTGCCGTCGAAATATTTGAGGTCGTTGACCATCACCTCGTCCCACAGCCCGCGCGCCTTGAGGTCGCGCACCAAAAATTCGTTCACGACGGTGAAGTCGCCGGACATGTTGGATTTGACGTAGAGGTTCTGGTAGGCGGGCTCGATCGACTGCGCGACGCCGCAGATGTTGGAGATCGTTGCGGTCGGCGCGATCGCCATCACGTTCGAGTTGCGCATGCCGCCCGACTTCACGCGCGCACGTAACGCGTCCCAATCGAGCGTCGTACTGCGGTCCATCGCCACGCCGCCGCGCGCATCCGCCAGAAGTTCGATCGAATCGATCGGCAGGATGCCCCGGCTCCACAGCGAGCCGTCGAACGAGGGATAGCGTCCGCGTTCGGCCGCAAGATCGACCGAGGCCGAAATCGCGTAATACGAAATCGCCTCCATGCTGGTATCTGCGAAAGCAACCGCCGCATCGGACGCCATCGCGATCCGCATCGCCTGCAGCGCGTCCTGGAATCCCATCAGGCCAAGGCCGACCGGCCGGTGCCGCAGGTTGGATCGGCGCGCTTCCGGGATCGTGTAGAAATTGATGTCGATGACGTTGTCAAGCATGCGCATGGCAATGCTCACGGTGCGCTTCAGTCGCGCATCGTTCAGCCGGCCGTCGTGAATGTGATTGAGCAGGTTGATCGATCCGAGATTGCAGACGGCGGTCTCGTCGTCGGAGGTATTGAGCGTGATCTCGGTGCACAGGTTCGAGGAATGAATGACGCCGGCATGGCGCTGCGGCGAGCGCAGATTGCAGGGGTCCTTGAACGTGATCCAGGGATGCCCGGTCTCGAACAGCATGGTCAGCATCTTGCGCCAGAGGTCCGTGGCGCGGACCTGCTTGAACACGCGAATCTCGCCGCGCGCCGCCCTGGCTTCATAGGCCGCGTAGCGCTCGGCGAACGGCTGGCCGTAGAGGTCATGCAGATCGGGCGTCTCGTCCGGCGAGAACAGGGTCCATTCGCCGTCGGCCTCGACGCGTTGCATGAAAAGATCTGGCACCCAGTTCGCGGTGTTCATGTCATGGGTGCGGCGGCGATCGTCGCCGGTGTTCTTGCGCAGATCGAGGAACTCCTCGATGTCGATATGCCAGGTCTCCAGATAGGCGCAGACCGCGCCCTTGCGCTTGCCGCCCTGGTTGACGGCGATCGCGGTGTCGTTGGCGACTTTCAGGAACGGCACCACGCCCTGGCTT